>Ga0081455_10006729_pt1 | contig 12273 bp, 10 predicted proteins | sample TabmetS3T2R1_FD_70207 | JGI IMG/M metagenome (GOLD analysis project Ga0081455, IMG submission 70207) | Tabebuia heterophylla rhizosphere microbial communities from the University of Puerto Rico - S3T2R1 | ecosystem: Host-associated > Plants > Roots > Rhizosphere ... | reverse complement strand
AGTTCGTCGCGGCTCAACTTCTCGATGAGCCCCGACGTCACCGCGATGGTGGTGTCAGCCGGCCGGCGGCCCACCGCGAGAGCATTCGGGGCATCGTCGGCGACGAGGGCGGCCGCGGGCCGTGGGGTCCCGGCGGCGATGCTCAGCTCGTGTAGCAGGTTGTCGACGACTGGCAGGTCGCCGGGACCGAGCGCGACGGCGCCGAGCTCGGCGAGCGTGCGCCTGTGGACCGACCGGAGGTGCTTCACCACCGCCGATACCCCGCTGGCGGCACCGATCGCGAGGCTGACGCCGGCGAACATCATGAGCTCCCGCACGGAGATGCCGTCGTTCTCGAATGTGGAGATGGTCACGAGGAGCACGTTCACGAAGGCGGCTGTCAGGATCATGTAGTTGACGACCGCGACCGCTGTCAGTAGCGCGATACGCCAACGATTCCGTCGCACCACCTCGTCCACCAGCACGTCGTGATCGTGGCACATCGGCGGTGTCCACCGATTGACCTCGGGCGCTGGACCGCTACTCTCTGATCTTCGGTGCTGGGCGACCAGCCGGCGATGCTCGGTGCGTGGCATTGCCCCGACGGCGTGGCGGACCCTAGGGCCATTGACGGCGAGACATGGGCCGACCTCCCAGGCGCGGATGGGGGGCGTCTCGGCATGCCTGGGCGGCCCGGGTCTGCCTGACTCACAGCGATTAGCCGGCGGCCCAATCAGCGACGCCGAGGCGGGAACGGGCGCTACGTTTTCACCATGTGCATGTCGCGGTCGACGACGACGCCGGACCATCTCCGGCGCTGCGCGCTGCATTGACGCACTCATCCAGCCCCGGAGCAAGGCTCCGGGGCTGAGTCGTCCCGACGCAGTGCTCCGAGGCGTCAACCGCCAAGGAGTCAACTGTGAGCATCTCGCCCGAGCGTCAGCCACTCGATCACCGGGACATCAATCATGACGTCGGCGTCTTCACCACGGATCCGATCGTCGGCTCCGGGTTGCCGCTGTGGCTGCCCGCTGGCGCTGTGATCCGACATGAGCTCGAGCTGTTCGCAGCCGAGATCGCACGTGACGATGGGTGCATGGCGGTCTATTCGCCAGTGCTTGCGAAACGCGCCCTATTTGAAGCCTCCGGGCATTGGGCGAAGTTCAGCGAGGAAATGTTCCCTCCCATGCGAATCGGTGGGGACGAGCTCGTGTTGCGTCCTGCGAACTGCCCCCACCACGCGGTCATTTACGCAGCACGCCAGCGGTCCTACCGCGAGCTCCCGATCCGGCTGAACGAACTTGCGCCCATGTTCAGGGCGGAGCGGTCCGGGGTCTTGTCCGGGCTGACCCGAGTCCGCCAGATCACCCTCGACGACACCCATGTGTTCTGTCGCCCGGACCAGATCGCGGACGAGGTGGAACGCGCGCTTCGGTCCGCATTGAAGGCCCAGCGTGTGCTCGGGCTGCCCGTCGACCACGTACGGCTCGCCCGCCGGGACAACCGTGACGGGTACCTTGGGTCCACCGAGCAGTGGCAGTACGCCGAGGATGCGTTGCGGGCCGTAGGTGGCCAGGTGCTTGGCGAAACGGCTCTTCCGCTCATCGAGGCAGAGGGAGAAGCGGCGTTCTACGGCCCCAAACTCGACTTGCAGGTACGTGACGGCCGAGGCCATGAGGAAACCATCGCTACCGTCCAACTGGACTTCAGTCAACCAGATCGATTCGGCCTGGCTTACCAGGCTGCAGACGGCAGCCGCCACCGTGTGGTCATGATCCATCGCGGGACCGTCGGCTCGATGGAGCGCGTTGTGGCCGCCCTGCTCGAGCGATACCAGGGGCGACTACCTCTGTGGCTGGCACCGGTCCAGCTCTGCGTGATGCCAGTCGGTCCCGCACAGGACGACGCCGCTCGTGATCTGCTCGACGATGTTCGCGTGGCGGGACTACGCGGCATCCTCGAAGTCGAGGGCTCGCTCGGGGCGCGGGTCCGTGCCAGCCGGAAGCGTCGTGACTGCGTAATCGCGGTCGTCGGAGAGAGGGAAGTCGTAGCGGGCGACGTGCAGGTATTCGACGTCGCGGCGGACTTCAGGGGATCAATACCCCGGAGTGATCTCGTAGATCTGCTGTCCCGTTCGTATGCCAATCGGGTTCGCAACATCGACTGGCAGGGAAGCGTAAGTGCTTCCGCGACGCCGTTTGACGGGTAATCGGGCGTCGGAGGTTGGGCTCAGCGCGATGCAGGAGACGCATAATCGACGATGCGTGCGTCGACACTGCGAGGCGAACCACGTCCCAAAACGAGCGGCGAGATCAGAGACTACGGAAGCACCTACAGCCGGTTTGACCGCGTCTTCGCGAATCGTCGGCGTGGGTGAGGAGCGCCCAACGAGGAAGCGCTGCCACGTCCTCCCGGAGCCACCGACGGAACCGAGCCCGGCCTGCCTGCCAGATCCGACCCCGCCACTCTTCGCCCGACACCGTCTGCGAGCGCGCGCGGCGCCACGCCGTTGGTGACATCGCGCGCTTCGACGACGCTGTGACGAATCGTCGGGAAGCGCGCGACGACAGCGGGCGTGTAGTCGAATCGGATCACGTGACCGCCGCCCCGGCCACGTAGCCAACGAAGCCAGCGAGGACGACGACGAGCAAGGACCGCCGTCCCGCGACGGCTACCGCAGCGGCGGCTGCGACAAGCACAGGTGCTCCCCGATGGTCGCTGCCGACGAGGCTGAGCGCTGCCATCGCTGCGAAGAGTGGCGCCGGCAGCTGCCGGACGATCTCGGCGGTGGCACCGTTCGGTGGCGGCAACACCGCGGTCGCGATGATGCGGCTGCCGACAGTGATGACCGCGACGGCGGTGACGATGACAGCGGTGCTCATCGGCGAACCCCCAGACAGGCGACGGCGATGGCAGCAGCGAGAGCGCCGAGAACACCGGCCGCCGGTGCCACGATGAGCAGCACCGCAGCGGCCGCGCCGGCGCCTGCGGCGAGGACGGCGTCTCTCCAGGTCGAGGCGGTGACAGCGGCGAGTCCTATGAACAGCACCGGGAACAACGCTGCGGCAGCTTCCTCGGCGCCCCTGATGGAGGCGCCAGCGACGCCCGCAGCAGTGCCCGCCACCCATGCGATGTAGGCGAGCCCGCCAGTGATCGCCATCGTCCGTGCCGCGGGCGCCTGTTGTGTCAGGGCGAGGCCGACGGTCTCGTCAGTCAGGAACAGTGACGACAGGACGGCCCGCCGGACGCGGCTCGGCGCGAGCCGATGCTGCACGAGGGCGCCGAGCGGGATGTGGCGGAGCGCGAGGGGCACGACCGCGACGACGACGGCGCCGGCCGTCGCGTCCGAGGCGAGCAACGCAACCATCGTGAACTGGGCGGCGCCGGAGAACATGGCGATGGAGCTGGCGATGGTGAGCTCGCCGCCGAGCACCGGTTCCGCGACGGCGCCGTAAAGGACGCCGAACACGCCGATAGCGGCGGCGACCGGCAAGGCCGCTCCGGCAACGGCCGCGTGTTCGGACCCTCTTCCAACCACGACGGCACACTAGGCATATGGTGGTCCTGTGAAAGAGTCCACCTCAGGGATATCTGACAGGACCACTTCGGGTTGGCTATTGGAGCTCGATCTCGCCGGCGTGGCGCGGGGCCGCCAGGCGGAGGAGCTCGCCGACCGTCTGCGCCGCGCCGTGCGGATCGGTCGGTTGCCGGCCGGAACGCGTCTGCCGGCCTCGCGGACACTCGCCGGCGACCTCGCGGTCTCGCGAGGCGTGGTCGTGCGTGCATACGAGCAGCTGGGCGCCGAGGGATACCTCTCGGCGAGGCTCGGCTCGGGGACCGTCGTCGCGGATGTCCCGGGAGCGCCCGTCGCGAGCGTGCGCCGTCGCCATCGGCCGCCGACGAACCCGGGCTTGCCGTCGGGCGGCACATTTCCACGGGCGGCCTGGATGCGCTGCGCGGCGAGAGCGTTCTCGCGGCTGACCGATGCCGACTTCGGCTACGGCGACCCGGCGGGATGGCCACCGTTGCGGGAGGAGCTGTGCCGCTACCTCGGCCGCGTTCGGGCCGTGCTCGCGCCGCCCGAGCGGATCGTCGTCGTGAACGGCTTCGGCCAGTCGACCCGCCTGGTCGCAGATGTCATTGGCCAAGCCGGTCTCGACCGGATCGCGATCGAGGATCCGGGCTCGATCGGAATGCGCGAACAGTTCGAACGCGCCAGCGTGCGTTGCGTCGGGGTGCCTGTCGACGCTAACGGCATCCGCGTCGACGCGCTCGAGGCCGAAGGCGTGCGGGCGGTTGTCGTCACGCCTGCGCACCAGTTCCCGACGGGGGTCGTCGCATCGGGAGAACGCCGTCATGCGCTCCTGGACTGGGCGCGCCGGACCCGCTCAGTGGTTGTGGAGGATGACTACGACGCCGAATTTCGCTACGACCGGACGCCGGTCGGCGCACTGCAGGGCCTCGGACCCGATGTCGTCGTCTACGGCGGCAGTGTCTCGAAGACACTGGCACCGGGCTTGCGTCTCGGCTGGCTCGTCGCGCCCGAGCACCTCGCAGAGACGTTCACGGAGGCGAAGTACTCGGCTGACCTCGCGCGCGGTGTCCTCGACCAGGCAACGATGGCGGAGTTCCTCGCCTCTGGCGAGATGGATCGGCACATCCGGCGAATGGCAGTCGAGTATCGGCGCCGCCGTGACCGTCTCGTCGACACCATCGCCGCAGCGTTCCCCGACTGGGAGGTGTCCGGTGCCGCCGCTGGCCTGCATCTGTTGCTCCACCCGCCAACGGAGAACACCGAGGCGGTGGCCGCGATCGCGCAGGCATGTGGATTGGATGCTCGCCCGTTGAGCCGCTACTCGATCGGGCGGTGCTCTCAGCAGGGTCTCGTCGTCGGCTATGGCCACCAGCCGCCGGACACGATCGCTGCCGCGGTCGTACAGCTGCGCCGTCGGCTCAGCGGCACACCGGCCGCTGGAAAACCTCCGATCGGTGCGCCCGGTTCAGGGCATGATGCGTTCGCTCCCACCCGCGGTCGAAGGAGGTGGGTTGATGCCGGCACGGGGCGAATCGGGTAGCGCGGCGCGCTGGGGATCGCTCTTCGGGGCTCGTGCTCATGATTGGGCCGAGACCTGGGAAGGTCCGCACGGCTGGGGCACACCCGTCTACGAGCATGTGATCGACCGGGCTTGCATCGGGCCGGGGTCGACGGTGCTCGACTGTGGGTGCGGTGCGGGCCGGTTCGTGAGGCTGGCCGCCAACCGCGGTGCCACTGTGGCAGGCATTGACGCGTCCGGCGAGCTCATAGCGATTGCGGCCGACCGAACCCCGCATGGCGAGTTTCGTGTCGGCGACATCGAGGCGCTGCCGTACGACGATGACTCATTCGACGTTGTTGCGGGGTTCAGCTCGTTCCAGTTCGCTGACGACCACGAGCAGGCACTATTGGAGGCGGGCCGCGTATCGCGAGGCATCGTCGCGGTCGTCATACCGACCCGCGTGGCCGACTCGGGAATCGCGGCGGTGTTCAAGCCGCTCTTCACGCTGTTCCCGCCCGAGGCGCTCGAGAGCATGCGACGAAGCGGGATGTTCGCGTTGTCGGAGCCAGGGCACCTCGACGAGCTCCTTGCTGCCGTCTCGTTCGAAGTCATCGACGACGACGAGCTCGAGTTCCCCGTCATCTTTGACAGCGCACGCTCCGCCGCACGTGCGTTCATCGGTGCGGGACCCATGGCGCTAGCCATCGGCCACTCAGGTGACGCAGCAGTCGAGGAGGCGATCCGAGCCTCGCTGAGACCCTTCACCGATGCCGAGATCTCGCTCCCCGCCTGGTACCGCGTCGTTCTCGCGCGAGCGCCGACGCGATCGAGCACATAGCTGCCGCCCGGCGTGCCGGCGTTCTGTGCCCCCAACCAGCCGGGCGGTCCGTCCTTGGGCTAGCCAATCGATCGCCACCTGGACCGGGCTACCCAACAATGGGAGTGAGCGGCACGACCTCGTAGACAGGGAAATCCCGGCGCGTCACCATGGCAGCGTGAGCGCCGAGGACGAGGTTTCGAACAGCGCTGTTTCTGAGCCCTTCCGGTGGGTGTCGCCTCGGGAGATCATCGGGGATGACGAGGATCCTGGGCTCAGCGGCGTTCGGGAGCCTCGGCGGCCACGGCCGCCCCACCGCTCCGATGCTGCCGAGGAAGCGACGCCATCACCCGACTAGGCAGTGCAGTGGCGCCTCGGCTATGTCGATCGGGACGGAAGACCGCGCCACATCTGATGCCGATCCGCGCCACATCGTTCTGTGCTGACGACCCCACGGGCGCCAGCCGGCCGCACCAGGCAATCTTGAGCGCGTGCCCCGGTGGCCCTGGCCCACCTTGTACCCCCGCCGGTGCTGCACGAGGCGCCGTTGCGAGATCCGGGAAACGGTTGTAGCCAGTCGGGCGGCAGGGTCAGCGCCGACGTGGACGATGGGAGCGGCCGCAACGCCCGCTCCGACCTCCGTTTCTCAGCCTCAGTGCCGCGCTGCCGGCCCCCAGTCGATAAACCGGGGAACGATGGTCGATGACGCAAAGAGAGCGTGCAGGTCTGTCCCGTCGGGACGGATCCGGTACATCGTGGGCACCAGGCCCGGTCCCTCGAGCCTAAAGACGATCCACTGACCATCCGGCGAGAAGCCACCCACGTTGGCGCGGAACCCAGGTGGGTAATGCGTCAGGTACGTCCAGTCGCTGCCGTCGGGCCGGACCGTCACGACATTGACGGCTTCATCCGGGGCCGGCTCGGAGTTGTCACTGACGACCAGGTGCTGGCCGTCCGGCGACCAGTCGTGCTTGTACGTGACCGAGATCGACGGCGAGATCTGGACGATCCCGCTGCCGTCGATGTTCGCGACGAACAAGGCGCCGTCGGGCGGGCCCTTGAAACTGATCTTCCGACCATCGGGCGAGACGTTCGGATCGGGACCACCAGCGTCGGTGATGAATCGCTGGTCGGACCCGTCAATCCTCATGCTCCAAATCTGTTCGACGTCGAGCGCAGGGTCGAAGCGGGTGTAGACGAGTCGTGCCCCGTCCGGGGTAAAGCTCGCGTCGTTCAGACACAAGGCGGGGTCGGACGCGATCTCGTGGAGGTTGCCGCCATCGGCATCCATTAGGGCGATCGCACACTCGTTGAGCGTGAACGCGATCCGGCGCCCGTCGGGCGACCAGTCCGGCAGCGTCGCGACACCATCGACGTGGGTGATCTGGCGCAGCTGGTGCCCGTTCGATCGGACGGTGAAGATCTGTGGCCCGTTATCCGCTATGTCGGCCTGGAAAGCGATTAGGCCGTTCCGCCCAGGGGGGGTGGCGCCCGCGTCAGGCGCAAGCGCGAGAGGTGCGAGGGTCATGAGAACCACACTCAGAACGACCGCGGCCAGACGACTGTTTCCGTGGAGTCTCATGGTGTGGGACCTCCTGCCTCAGGGGCCGCCGGCCCTGCCGTCGGGCGTCGGGTTCGCCAGTCGCTCGCCGACAACCGTGCGACCAGATCGCCACCCTGGGAGTCACGCGCCGCCACGAGCGTGTCTACACGTCGCTCCTGAAGCCATGCTGAAGCAAGTCCGCCGGCCGGCACCCAGTGTCGCTGAGTGGGCGGCGGTGCGAACCGTGGCGCAAGTCGGTTGACGAGCGACCTGAGTCCGGGACCGGTCGCACCGCTAGCTGGTCTGGTTGAGGCTGGCGGCGGCGAGCGCCGCCAGCGCCGAGCCGCGGGCGCCGGCCATGTCCAGGTCAGGAACCAGCGCGAACTCAGCCGCACGGGCCTGCTCCTCCCTGAGCAGGGTGTGCTCGCGCACACGCCCCAGGAACCACGCTCGAAACTCGGGCTTCGCCTCCACCACACCGCCGCCGAGGAAGTAGGCGTCCGGGTCGGAGTAGTTGGCGGCGATTGTGAGCAGCCGGCCCAGCGCCATCGCTTGCTGCTCGAAGATCTTGAGCGCCATCGGGTCGCTGCGCTCGCCGAACGAGCGCACGATCTGGGCGGCCTTGTGGGGCGGCGTCACCCGGGCCAGCTCGTGGTCCGGGAACTGGCTCAGCCAGTAGGGGAGCAGGTTCCTCTCAATGGCGGTGAGCGAGGCCACGCTCTCCGCGTCGCCAACGAACCCGCAGTTGCACACGGGTAGCGGCTGGCCCACCTCGAGCAATCCATGCAGCGGGATGTGGACGTGGCCCAGCTCGCCGGCCATCCCTGCTGCGCCACGCACGATCCGACCCGACTCGATGACACCGCCGCCGAGGCCCGTGCCCACGATGGCGGAGATCGATGACCGGCCATCGGCGTCGCCGCCGAAGTGGGCTGTGTGGGCGTACAGCGCGGCCGCGTTGCCATCGTTGTTGTAGATCACCGGGATGCCGAGGGCTGCCTCCAGCGCCCCGCGCACGTCGAACCCGCGCCAGCCCGGGTGTGAGAAGTTCGTCGACCCGACAGAAGAGATCACACCGTCGGCGTTGGCAGGACCCGGCGTGTCGAGGCCGACCACTCGCACGTCCGACCGGTCGACGCCGGTGGCCTCGCGCGCGAACTCGAACGCTCGCACGAGGGCGTCGATTGCGGGGTCCGGGCCCTCGCGGACCCGACTCGGCGTCTCCAGCAGGCGATCGACGAGGAACCCTCCGGCTGCATCGATCACCGTGGCGTTGTTGGACGTGCCGCCGTTGTCGAGGCCGACAGCCACCCATGAATTCGAGCTCAAGCTCCGGGACCATACCGCTCCCGAGCATCGCCATCTCCGGTAGGGCGGCCACCTTCCCGACCCTGCGGTGACCCGGGGGATGGGCCGTGTCCGCAGCGTACGTGTCGGTCCTCCGACATGAACGAGTGTTCGATCGGGCCTCCGAGTCGATGTGCGCCGCGGGCATCGGCGCGTCAAGACCGGGCCTGGCTCGGCCCATGCGAGCAGTCACCGAACTGGAGAGTGCTTCTACGGCAGGGAGACGTGATCGAGGGGGAGTGAACGGAGGAAGTCCCTGGCGTCGAAGGCTTGGCCAGCGGTGAGGGCGCCGGTGCGTTCGACCAGCCCACCGAGGACGCGCTCGGCCGCCTCGACAACGAGCGGGGCGCTGAAGGCGTAGATGTCGCGGCCGCCGGCGACGGCTCGACGTTCGGTCGTTCCGGATCGGACCACGACGTCGACCAGGAACGTCTGCGAGGACCGCCCGCTCTCGTCGACGGCGACCGGGGGTGACGGGTCTGGGTCGCTGACGTCGTTTGCTGCGGTGATCGTCATGTAGCTCCTCATAACGGGCGTGGCGAGGTGGCGGGGGATGGTGACGCAATCGGCCATGGTGAACTCGGCCTGCACCTTCTGCGTCCCGAGCGGCGCCGGGAACCGCCATTCGGCGATCGGTGCGTTGTCGGTCCGGAGCTCGAGGCGTCCGTTGCGATAGGCGATGCGGCGTCCTTCGCGGCGTTGCCTCGAGACATCGCCGGAGGCCAGCGTGCCCTGCGTCGGCCGCCAGCTGCTCAACCCGTAGGCGATCGCGACCTCGTCGGCCGACGTCCACCCCGGTGTCGCGGCGGTGGCCAGCAGGTCCCCCAACCCACCGTAGAAGGCCATGGCCGGCACGACCACGATGCCGGCGTCGCGGGCCCGCTCGTCGTAATGGGCGAATGTTTCGGCGACGGACTCGATCTCGGCCGCCACGTCCAGGTAGGGGATACCGGCCCGGAGCGCCGCCTCGATCACCGGCGCCGCGGTCCAACGGAACGGCCCGGCGCAGTTGATCACCGCCGCCGAACCGTCCAGCGCATGATCGATCGCGGTCGACGAGTCGACCGCCGCCGGGCGGATCTCCAGGTCACCCCGTCCGACCTCAGCGGCGGCCCGCAGCTTGTCGGAGTCTCGGCCCGACAGGACGGGCACCCAGCCGCGTCGACGCAGTTCGGCCACGGTGAACTGTCCGGTATGGCCGGAGGCGCCGTAGACAGTGATGGTGCGGTTCGCAGTCATGGCCGGCCACTGTGGAGGCTCTCTAGGTCGAGCTCTTGGACATTGCTGCGCGGCGTCGCCGGAGCCGACCCGATGCTGAGCACCCGTCGGCTGCTCGACCACGGCGGTGTGACGCTCACCGATGTCACCTGCCGCCTCCCGACCGGCCGTGGCCGCGCGCACGAAGCCGGTCACCATGCGATCGTGTTCGTGCGCAGCGGCTGCTTCGTCCGCACCGCCGATGCGACGAGCAACCTCCTCGACCCGACCCAGGCCTACTGCATCAACCCCGGGCAGGAGCAGCGCTACGACCATCCTTACGCCGGCGGCGACGACTGCACCTCGGTGTGGCTCGACCCTGCCGTGTTGGCCTCGTTGTGGGGCGGCGACCCGGTCCTGCCGTCGGGTCCCCTGCCCAGCTCGCCGTGGGTCGATCTCGAGCACCGCCTTCTGCTAGCGGCGGCACACCGGGCCGAGCCGGCGGACGCTCTGCACGAGCAGGCACTGTCACTGGTCGCAGCGGCTCTCGCACAGGTCGACCCCGCACGGGGGGAGTCCGGACGACCTGCAACGGCCCGCGCCCGTCGCGCCTTGGTCGATGACGCCCGACAGGCGCTGGCGGCCGATCCGGACCGCTCCCTGTCTGACCTGGCGGCCACACTGAACGTGTCGGCAACACAACTCAGCCGGCTCTTTCGCGCCGCCACCGGCCACACCGTCGCCAGACACCGCATGCGACTCCGGGCCCGGGCCGCGCTGGATCGCCTGGCCGCCGGCGAGCAGCAGTTGGCCCGGTTGGCCGCCGACCTCGGCTTCGCCGACCAGAGCCACCTCTGCCGCGTGATCCGCAACGAGACCGGGCACACACCAGCCAGCCTCCGCCGCGCCCTCAGCTCACCGGTCGCGACATGAGTTACGGCAACGCTGTGGCCAGGCTCGTTGGCTCTGTGGTTAGTGTCGGATGTGTCTCTGCGCCGGTGGCGAGCATGAGCACCGCGTGGTGCTCAACGACAAGCAGATCGCTGATGTGGACTCGACGGTGAGCTCGACCGGAGACCGGGCGGCCGTGCTCCGTGGACTCAAGTGCGCCGATCTGGTCGACGCTGTGGGTCGCGTGCACCGGCATCGTTGCCACGTGCTTGACCTGGTGAGCCCCACGCCCGGCCGGGTCCTGTTTGGTCCGGCGGTCACGATCTCCTATTACCCGAGTTGTTCCGTGGCGCTCGACCCGCAGCGCTACAACTTCGCCAACCTGTTCTACGAGGCGGTCGGCGACCAGCCCGCCGGCAAGGTTCTCGTGCTGGCCAGCAATGGCTACACCAACACGTCGATGGGCGGCGGGACCAAGCTGTTCAGGCTCGAGGAGCACGGGCTGGCCGGGGTGCTCACCGACGGGCGGCTGCGCGACTTTGAGGAACTGGCCGGATATGACTTCGCCGCCTACTGCTCGGGCGAGGCAACTCACTGGGGCGGCGACGTGGTGACGCCGTTCCAGGCCAACGTGCCTGTCGTGGTCGGTGGGGTGGGCGTGATGCCCGGTCAGTACGTCTACGCCGACGCTGCCGGTGCCGTTGTCATCCCTGAGGGCGAGGTTGACGACGTGCTCGCTGAAGCGCGGAGGATCGAGGCGGGAGACGAGGCGTTCCGCGCCGCGATCGCCGCCGAGGACACTTCCGGGCCGTCTACGGGAGCGAGCGAGCGGTGAGGGGGCTGGGCGAGTCTGGCAGGTGCGCGAGCGACCGGCTCGCCGGGCTGCTGTCCGACGGCCAGCCAGGCGCGCTCAAGGGGCACCTGGCCGATGGCGGTGTTCGGCGCTGTCGACGGCCGGCGCTCATGCCGGGAGCGCGATGCGTACCGGATCTCCGACGGCGATGCTCCCGGATGAGAGTGCCCGGCACACGGAGCCGGCCCGACGGCGGAGCGCCGTGCGGGCGCCGGTGCCGATGACATCGTCGAGCAGCTTGCAGGGCGCGGCGACGCGGACGACCTCGAGGTCGACATCACCGATGCGGAGGCGTTCACCGGGGGTCGTGGGCACATCGCCGTGGGAGATGGTGATATTGCGTCGGGTTCCGCCCGGCTCGACGGGCCTGCCGAGGTCCTCGCTGGCGGCGTCGAGCGCGATCTGGGACTGGACGGTGACGTGCCGGTGCTTGGTGCCGTGGTAGCGGTCACCGACGATGCCAAGGCCGGCTTCGACGTTCACGGACTCGACGGCGCGCATGGGGAGCCGGCTGGCCGGGGCGACGTGGATGGCCGTGACCACCGGCGACTGTTCGCCGCCGGCGGTCTCGTGGCTGCTCACGACTCGGCCCGGTCCAGGCGGAGCGATG
>Ga0081455_10006728_pt1 | contig 12274 bp, 6 predicted proteins | sample TabmetS3T2R1_FD_70207 | JGI IMG/M metagenome (GOLD analysis project Ga0081455, IMG submission 70207) | Tabebuia heterophylla rhizosphere microbial communities from the University of Puerto Rico - S3T2R1 | ecosystem: Host-associated > Plants > Roots > Rhizosphere ... | reverse complement strand
ATCGGAGGGTTGGCCACCGCGCTCGCGCTTTCGCGCAAGGGCATCCCGGTGCAGGTGCTGGAACAGGCGCCGGAGTTCACCGAGATCGGCGCCGGCATCCAGCTCGGCCCCAACGTGTTCCGCATGTTCGAGGTGCTCGGCCTCACCGAGCAGATGTTCCACTGGGCGGCGTTTCCGGAAGGCCTGGAGTTTCGCGACTCGATCACCGCCGAGACGATCGTCGATGTGAAGATCGACAAGCGGTTCCATGACAAATACCGCGCGCCCTACGGCGTCATTCATCGCGCCGACATGCTCAACGTCATCCTCGATGCCTGCAAGAGATCGGACCTGATCAAGCTCGCGACCTCGCAGAAAGTGATCGCGATCGACGATACCGGCAGCGGCGTCGCGGTGAGGACCGAAACCGGCGAGACCTACGAAGGCGCGGCGCTGGTGGGCTGCGACGGACTGTGGTCCACGGTTCGCGAAAAGATCGTCGGCGACGGCAAGCCGCGCGTGTCAGGCCACATCGCCTATCGGGCCGTGCTCAAGAAGGAAGAGGTGCCGCACGATCTTTGGCGGCCCGATGTCGTGCTCTGGGCGGGGCCGCGGACGCACCTCGTGCATTATCCGTTGCGGCGCGGCGAGCTCTACAATCTGGTCGCAGTCTTTCATTCCGACCGCTACGTCGAGGGCTGGAACAGCGAGGGCGATTCGGACGAGCTCTGGACACATTTCAAGGGCCAGCGCCCGGAAGTGCTGCGCATGCTGGAGCGCATCGAGACGTGGCGCATGTGGGTGCTGTGCGATCGTGAGCCGGTCAAGGATTGGAGCAAGGCGCACACCGTGCTCCTCGGCGACGCCGCCCATCCGATGCTGCAATACCTTGCGCAAGGCGCCTGCATGGCGACCGAGGACGCCGTCTGCCTCGCCGAGAAGGCGGCGGCAACTCCCGACGACCTGCCCGGCGCCTTCAACGCTTATGTTCAGGATCGGTACTTGCGCACTGCGCGCGTGCAGATCATGGCCCGTGTGTACGGCGACTTCTATCACGCCCGCGGACCGGCGGCGGAGCTGCGCAACCAGATGCTCGGCGCGCGCACGCCGGAGGAGTCCTACGACGGAATCGCATGGCTGTATGGCGGGCCGTAATGACGAAGGTGGGCGCTCGTTACCGGTGCGGCCCAATCAAGGCCATGATGTTCATCTGAAGTTCACGAGCTTGCCAGCAAGATCACAAGTGGGGCGACTTCTGGGGCGACTTCGGGGAGTTCAGGTCATGTTACGCAGCTTGTCGTTCGCCGCCGCAGTTGCGGCGTTTCTCGTGATACCCTTCACTCAAGCCGACGCGCGCCATGGCGGTATCAGCGGTGCGCGCATGGGCTCGGCTCACTTCAGCGGCGCTCGCAGCATCGGCAGCGTGCGCAGCTTCAGCACCATCAAAAGCGTGCATGTCGGCCCGCGCCGCGTCGCCTTTATCGGCCCTCACTTCCGGCATCGTCGCCACTTCTTCGGCGGCTTCTACGCGGTCGGACTGTATGACACCTGCTGGCGCTGGGTGCCGACTGTGTACGGCCTGCGCCGCGTATGGGTCTGCGATCCCTATCCGTACTACTGATCGTGACGCCTATGTGGGGCGGAACTCAGCCCGCCCTTCACACCTCAAGCCCCGCCATGTGCGGGGTTTCTTTTTTTAGCCGCGCGAGAGCCGCTGCGGCCTACCGCAGCGGCGGCAGCCCCGCGATCGTACGCGCCGGGCCGGTGAGCTCGAGGATGTGCATGCCGGTATTGGCGCGGTCGACGATGTAGATGTAGCCGCGGTCGTCGGTCTCGACGTTGTTGGTCTGGATCGCGACCTTGCACTTCTGCTCCTGGCCGACGCGGATGCAGCGCTTGTCGGTCGCTTCGGTGATCGACGGAATGAAATGCGCGATCTCCTTCGGCTCATAGGGATCGCGCACGTCAAGCACGCGCAGCCCGGCATTGAAGAACGCGATCATGGCGAGCTTCTTGTAGAACACCGGCGCCATGCTTTCCTGCGAGGAATGCGCGCCGAAGCGGCCGCCGCGATCGCAGAAATGGCCGGTCTTCTCCTTCACCGTGTAGTTCGACACCACCATCGGATGGGTCTCGACTGTGATGTCGGCGAAGAACACCATCTCGCGCGCCTGCGGCTTGCATTCGTTGCGGGTGGCCTCGTTGACGATCATGACAAAGTCACGCGTCGAGAAGCCATCATTGGCAAACTCCTCGATCGGCATGCCGAGCATCGGATAGGTCGTGTGCGCGCCCACGAGCGGATAGATGTCGAGGCGCGAGATCTGCGGATAGAGCAGGTTCGCAGGCGTCGGCTCCTTCGGGCCGTTCAACAGCTTGTCGCGATCGATGATCTGCAGCATACCGCCGGCGCTGCTGCCATAGCCGAAATAGATGCGGTTCTTGCCGACCATGGAAATGGCGCCGTGCAGATCGGTCGGCACCGTGCCGCTCGAGCCGGGCTCCTGGCCGGGCAGGCCGAAGTCGCGGATCTTCACCGGCTTCGACGGATCCTTGAGATCGTAGATCTCGGTCATGCGCTTGGCGCGCCAGCCAGCGACCGCGGAAACGAGATAAGCAATGCCGGTCTCGCATTCCCACCAGTTCTTGTGCGTGTCGCGATAGTCGCCACCGATCGAAGCGAGCCTCACCGGGTTCGCCGGATCGGTGACCTCCCAGACCTCGTGGCCCTTCGCGCCGAACGTGCGCAACAGATAGAACTTATTGGGATCGCGCGCGGCGAGGTTCGCGCCGTCACACACCCGCGTCATTTGCGCGCCGCCAACCTCGGTGCCGCCGGCGAGCCCGGGCAGATGCTTGAGATATTTCGGATTGGCCGGATCGGTCACGTCGATGATCGAGGTGCCGTTGAATTCCTCCGCGCGCGTGAGCGGATTGAACGGCTTCGGGTGGTCGCCCGCGCCACCATGATGACCCACATAGGCGATGTAGCGATTGCCCTGCTTATGAATGGTCGGCTGGTAGGAGCTGCGCGCCTGCAGATCGCTGTAGCCGACGAGGCGCATGTTCGAGACTTCGGGCGGATCGCCGATCTTTGGGGCGTGCGGCGATTGCTGCAGCTGCTGCGCCATTGTCAGCGTGGCAACACTGCCCAGCGCGAGCGCACTGACACCACAAGCAACCAGCGTCCGCATTGTCACCTCCCTGATCGCCCGCATGTTCCCACAGGCATTTCACTATTACTCTAGCCAACCTAGCACGGCGGACCTCGGGCGCCACACCCCCTGTCTACCACTCGCTGCCTTCGCCCGACCTGCCTTCCCTACGTCAGGACGCTCAGTACTCCGCAAACATTCTTCTGATCTCGTTCACGTCACTCGTGCGAGTGAGCGCCAGCATGAGCAACATGCGCGACTTTTGCGGATTCAGCGTATCCGCTGCCACATAGCCCAATTCATCGTACTCCTTGCGCGCGATGACGCGGCCGGTTCCCGTGCGATTGGAACGGACAACAACCGGCTTTTCGCCGGATGGGTATGATAAGATTTTTTTCATCGCGTCCCGTTCCAGGTCCGACAAGCCTCCGGCCCCAGTTCCCGCGAATACTATGCCCTTGACGCCATTCGCCAGTAGGCCCTGCATCATCGCGATATTGGGTTCCACATATGAATAGAGAATATCCACCTTGGGAAACTCGCGAATGCCGCTCACATCAAATTCAGAATTCACCGTGTGACGCTTCGTGGAAGCACGGTAGAAGCTGACCTTGTCTTCATCGACATAGCCGAGGAATCCAAAATCCGGCGAACGAAACGTCTCCACACGGTAGGTATTGGTCTTGGTAACGTCACGCGCGCCGTTGATTTCGTCGTTCATCACGACGAGTACGCCCTTTCCTCTCGCTTCCGATGATATCGCGGTCCGAATTGCATTAAGCAGGTTCAGGGGGCCATCGGCACTGATGGCAGTTGAAGGCCGCATCGAGCCAACCAAAATCACTGGGCGGTCATGCTTTACGGTAAGATTTAGAAAATAGGCGGTCTCTTCCAGCGTGTTGGTACCATGGGTGACCACAACGCCAGCAACACTCGGATCGTTGGCAAAAATGCCGTTGATGCCATTGGCAAGCGTGACCAGATTCTCAAGCTTAACGTCGGGGCTGCGCACATTGATAATCTGTTGCACCTTTACATTTGCAAACTGCTTGATTTCAGGCACGGCTTTCACAAGGTCCTCGCCAAGGATTGTGCCCGACTTGTAGTCTGCCACGTTGGTAGAGCTGGCACCGGATCCCGCAATGGTGCCGCCCGTGGAGAGCACCCAAACCAGCGGAAGGTCTTTGTTGCCGGCTTCCTGCGCCCAACAGGGCGTATCGTAGGCGAGCCAAGATACGAGCACTGCCGCAGCAAGGTTTAGAAATAATCCAGTCATCTTGCCCTCCTGGAGCGAGCTGCACCTCGTCGGCAGCCGCACAATGAACGACACCTGTCATTTTTCAAGGTGATGGGGTGGGAGCCCCGCCGATGGCATGATCGCGGCCGCTGAGATTGGGGGCTCGGCATGCCCCGTTGGCAACTTAATTAGCAGGCTACCTCAGCCATGCGCTTATGCGAAAGAGGTCTTGAGAATGTCTCATTGGAGCGGGGCGCACTTTGGCCTACAATCTGCGATATCCGCCCGTGAGTGGCGGTCCGTCACATAGCCGGGAGGCAACGCATGCCGCGAAAGCTCTTGCTCTGCGCATCGGCAATGACCGTGGGGCTCCTCTGGAGCGCACCGCAGGTCGCAAGCCAGATCTTTGTCGACACGCCCACACCGCCGCAGTTCCAAGGCCAAGGCCAGCCGTCGACCAAGAATGGCGAGTGGCCGAGCAACGGCGCCGACTTGACCTTCAGCCGCTACTCGCCGCTCGATCAGATCAACGCGTCCAACTTCGACAAGCTGCAGGTCGCGTGGCGATTCAAGACCGACAATTTCGGTCCCTATCCGGAATACAAGCTCGAAGGCACGCCGATCATGATCAAGGGCGTGCTCTACACGACCGCCGGCACGCGGCGCTCGGTGATCGCGCTCGACGCCAAGACCGGCGAGCTGATCTGGTCGCACAGCCTGCGCGAGGGCAAGCGTGCCACCCATTCTCCGCGCCAGCTCTCCGGCCGCGGCCTCTCCTACTGGACCGATGGCGCCGGCGACGAGCGCATCATCTATGTGACGACCGGCTATCGCCTCGTCCAGCTCAACGCCAAGACCGGCGGACTCGTCACGAGCTTTGCCAACAACGGCATTCTTGACCTGAAGGTCGGCGTCGTGAAGGGCAACGAACAGCAGATCGATCTCGAGACCGGCGAGATCGGCGTCCACACCGCGCCGACGGTGGTCGGCGACATGGTGATCGTCGGCTCCGCCATGAAGGAAGGCGCGACCGTCGTCACGCACAACAACACCAAAGGTCTGGTACGCGCGTTCGACATCCGCACCGGCAAGCAGGTCTGGCGGTTCGATACAATTCCGCGGCCGGGCCAGCCGGGCCACGAGACGTGGGAAAACAATTCCTGGGCGGTCAACGGCAACGTTGGCGTCTGGACCCACATCAGCGCCGATCCCGAGCTTGGGCTCGTCTATCTGCCGGTCGAAACGCCGACCTCGGACTATTACGGCGGGCACCGCCCCGGCAACAATCTCTATGCCGAGAGCCTCGTGGCCGTCGATCTCAAGACCGGCGTGCGCAAATGGCACTTCCAGTTCGTGCACCATCCGCTGTGGAACTGGGACATGACCTCGGCGCCCATCCTGGCCGACATCAATGTCAATGGCCGCCCGATCAAGGCGGTCGCGGTCGGCAGCAAGCAAGGCTGGCTCTATGTCTTCGATCGCGTGACCGGTCAGCCGGTGTGGCCGATCGAGGAACGCCCGGTGCCGCAATCGGACGTGCCCGGCGAAAAGACCGCTGCCACGCAGCCGCATCCGCCGGACAAGCTGCAATATGCCCGCAACTATCTCAAAGTGCCCGAGGACCTCATCGACTTCACGCCCGAGCTGCGCGCGAAGGCGCTGGAGGTGCTCAAGCGCTACAGGGTCATACCCTCGGCATTCTCTCCGCCTATGCTTGGCGACGCCAACGGCATTCTCGGAGCGATCATCAGCGGCACCGCCACCAACTGGCCGGGCGGCGCCTACGATCCAGAGACAAAAACGGCGTTCATGCCTGCCGGCAACACGCCGGGCGCGCGTACGCTGGTGGCGCCGCCCGGCGAGTTCTCCGATATTCGCTACGTGTCGGGGATCGCGGGACGGCAGTTCCGCGAGGTGCTGGGGCCTGGCGACTGCTGCGCGGCCGATGCGCCACAGACTGCGGAACGGGCGCGCCAGGCAAGGAACCCGGGCACGGGTCCCGCACCTGCGCCCTTCCCCGGGGGCCTGCCGCTGGTCGATGGCTTGCCGATCTCGAAGCCGCCTTACGGCATGCTGGCGGCCATCGATCTCAACAAGGGCGAAGTGAAGTGGCAGACGCCGCACGGCGACACGCCGGACGTCGTCCGCAACAACGAGGCGCTCAAGGGCCTCAACATCCCGAAGACCGGTCAGGCCCAGGCCTCCGGCGTCGGCCCGATGGTGACCAAGACGCTGGTGATCATGGGCGACCCGATCTCGACCAGCGTACCCGGTCGTGCGCGCGGCGCCATGCTGCGCGCCTATGACAAGGCGAGCGGCCAGCAGGTCGGCGCCGTGCTGATGCCGGCGCAGCAGAGCGGCAATCCGATGACCTACATGGTCGATGGCAAGCAGTACATCGTGGTGGCGGTCAGCGGCGGCAGCTATTCGGGCGAGTATCTCGCCTTCCGCTTGCCGGATTGATTTGCCGAGCGCGGAGAATCGAGAGGGCCCGCCCAGAATGGCGGGCCCTTTTTCTTGCGTATCCTGTTGGCGTTTTATCCTCGGAACCTATATCACGCGTTTGATACGATTTCGGCACGATCGGCTCTCGTTCCAACTGGCGCGCCGAAGCAAGCGCAACGAAAGAAGGTAGCCATGGTAAAAGTAGGCATGGGCAAAATATCGAGCGCGTTTGCAGGGGTCGTGATCTTGCTGGCCGCCCCGCAGGCAACCGGCCGCGCCCAGCAGTCCGTGCCTCCCGTCGTCGGCGAATATAGACCATGGGGATTCGATCTTACCGGCATGGATCGATCGACCAAGCCCGGCGATGACTTCTATCGATATGCCAACGGTGCCTGGTATGACCGCACGCGCATCGCTCCCGATCGCGACAGCAATGGCATTGACAGAGCTTTGAACGACGTCGTGGAACTGCGTATTCGCGAAATCCTCGAACGCGGCGAGACCGGCATCGAGGCTGGCGTCCGCGCCGATGCTGCAAAGATCGGTGCCTTTTATGCAGCTTTCATGAATGAGGCGCGTGCGGAGACCCTCGACGCGCAACCGATCAGGCCGCTTATTCAACAGCTCCGCGCGGCAGCGTCGCGAGATGATCTCGCCGCACTGATGGGTGCATCGCCGGGAACATTTTTCAGCTCGATCTTCAGCATCTCGATCGACGTCGACGCCAAAGCGCCGGACAAATACGTCGTCTCGATTGGTCAGAGCGGCCTTGGCCTTCCTGATCGCGACTACTATCTGACGCCGCAATTTGCGGACAAGAAGGCGGCTTACCAAGCCTACATTGCACAAATCCTTGAGCTGATCGACTGGGAAGCGCCGCGACAGTCAGCTGCCGCGATTCTGGCGTTTGAAACTGCAATCGCGGGGGCGAGCTGGACCGTTGCAGAGCAGCGCGACTCCGAGAAGACGTATAATCCAATGAGTGTGGCGCAGCTCGAGCAAGCTGCTCCATTCCCATGGCGCAGGCTGCTGGAGGCTGCAAACCTCCGCGGCCTCGAGCGCGTGGTGGTGCTAGAGAATACGGCCGTCCCCAAGATTGCAGATCTGTTCGCTCGAACGCCGGTGGACACCCTCAAAGCGTGGCAAGCCTTTCACCTCGCGGACTCGGCCGCCCCGTATCTCTCAAAGCGTTTTGTAACCGCAAGTTTCGATTTTCGCGGCAAGACTCTTGACGGCGTACTCGAACTTTCGGAGCGCTGGAAGCGAGGGGTGAACACCGTCAACGCTGCCATGGGAGAGGCGATCGGGCGGATTTATGCGGCGCGCTATTTTCCGATCGAAGCCAAGACAAAGGTCGAGGAATTGGTCGGGCAGCTCCGCCTGGCGTTGAAGGGCCGCATCGAGCGGGTCGCCTGGATGAGCCCGGAAACGAAAATCAAAGCGTTGGAAAAGCTCGCACGGTTGAACGTCAAGATCGCCTATCCGACCAAATGGCGCGATTACTCGACCCTGGAGGTTCGGCCCGACGACCTTGTCGGTAATCTGCAGGCTGCTGGTCGATTCGGGTGGCTTCGAAAAGTCAATCGGCTGACGTCACCTGTCGACCGCGATGAATGGATGATAACGCCGCAGACGGTGAATGCCTATTACGACCCTAACCTGAACGAGATCGTCTTGCCGGCGGCGCAGCTGCAGCCTCCTTACTTCGATCCTGCGGCGGACCCGGCGGTGAACTATGGCGGCATCGGCGCTCTCATTGGGCACGAGCTGACGCACGCGTTCGACGATGACGGGCGCAGGTTCGATGCCGCCGGTGTGCTCTCCGATTGGTGGACGCTCGTCGATGCCGAGGAATTCAACGTAAGAGCCGAGGGGCTCAGTCGGCAGTACGACGCCTTCGAGCCCTTCCCCGGAGTGCATGTGAACGGTGATCTGACTTTGGGCGAGAACATCGCAGACCTGGGTGGGGTCTTGATTGCCCTTGACGCCTATCATGGTTCGCTCTTGGGCGAGCCGGCGCCAGTCATCGGCGGGCTCACCGGCGACCAGCGGTTTTTTCTCGGCTTCGCCCAGTCCTGGCGCAGGAAATCGACGGAGGACGCAGTCCGTCAGCAACTGGTGTCTGATCCGCACGCTCCGGAGCAGTTCCGGGTCAACGGCGTCGTCAGAAATGTGGACGCTTGGTATGACGCCTTCGGCGTGAGGGCGGGCGACAAGCTCCGATTGGCACCCGAGGCCCGCGTTCGGATCTGGTGACGGGAGCTCCGGGCCTGTACCCCGACGCGTGACGCGGGAGGCGGCCCGGACCACTCCAAGCCCGATCTATGCGGTCAGAGCTGAACAGATGCCTCACCGCTTCGCCAAGAATGACCTCGCCTCCGCGATCTCGCGCCGGACCGGATCGGCACCTTCAGTGAGCTCCACGGCCTGCGCGTAATGCAGCCTCGCCTTGGCAGCTTCGCCCATCGCCAATGCCGCACGGGCGGCGCCGAGCGTGGCGGCAAGGCGGCGCGGCTCCTTCTGCAGCACCGCTTCGAACGCCGCCAGCGCCTCCCGCGGCATTCCGCTGTCCAGCAGCATCGTGCCGTATTGCTCGCGCGCCGGGATGAGGGGTCCGGGCGTCACGGTCGCCTTCTCGGTCCTATCCTCCGCGTCGGCGGCGGCGGCAAGCGTCTGCAACGCAGCAGCCCGTTGACCTTCAGCGAATGAGAGCCAGGCGGATGCCGCGGTGTGCTGGATGCCGACCTGCTCCGACCAGTAGGCATCCTTCGCGGCCGCAAGGGCGTCGCGCAGCTCGGCAAGCCTCGCGATCTCGACCCTTGCCGCGTCCAGTTGGCGAAGCCGGACGGCGCCAAGCGCACGGGCAAAGCGGGTCATCGCCTCGGTGTATCCGAATTTCAACTGCACAGGCGAAAGCTGCAGCGCCCCGCTCCAGTCGCCGCGCTCCAGCGCGTACCGCGCCGGGCTCGCCGCGAGCGCGAACGGGCCGGTGTTGCGCTCCGCATTGTAGCCGGTGACGCCGGACATCTCGTCGATGAGCGCGCGCGCGTCGCTGTCGCGTCCTATCTGCAGATAAGCATAGACCGTATAGTCCGATGCGTGCAGCTGATCGTCAGGCTCCTTCCCCTGTTTCGCCAGCCGGGCAGCGGTCGCATTGGACAGAGCCGACTCCTTCCAGCGCCCCACGCGCGTGAAGATATGCGACGGCATGTGCTGTGCGTGTGGCGCGGCGTCCGCGATGGCCGCATAGCGAAGGGCTGCATCGAGCCCTTTGTGGGCCAGCCCGGGATAATCGTAGGTGTGTATCAGATAGTGCGCCACGCCCGGATGACGCGGCAGGCGCCGGAAGATCGGCTCCAGGATCGCCGCAGCCTTGAGCTGGTTCGCATAGGTCTTGTCGGACGGCGACGCCGCAACGTCGAGCGCAAGCGCGTAATAGATCTGCACCTCGTCGTCGGTCGGGTAGCGGGCGGCGACGCCCTCCATGGCCTTCGCGTAAGCCGATGACCGGGTACGTTGGTCGAGCTTGTCGAAATCCACGTAGTAGATTGTGAGCGCGGCAATCAGGTCCGCCTCGCGCGGCGTGCCGGCGCCGATCTCCTTGGCTTTCCTGAGCGCGGCAAGGCCCTCGCTCAAGTTCTTCGGTGGCGTAGGATTGAACGGGTTGGCGAGCAGACTTTGCCCGATGCCCCAGTAGGCGATAACGCAGCGCGGATCGGCTTTCAGCACCTCCTCGAAGATCTCCTTCGATTGGCTGTACCAGAACGAATGCTGATAACGCATGCCACGGTCGAACCGGCGTTGCGCTACCTCGTTGCACGAGGTCGCGAAGTGCACGGTACCGAACTGCTGATCGGTGTCCTGCTGGCTGAAGACCGGCGCCGCAACAAAGACTGCAATCGCCGATAGGGCGGCGATAGCCGCTATGGACCGCATCTTGATCATGTCTCGTCCTCCTTACGGCGCACCTTCGATCAGTCATTGCTCGGCCAGGCCGGCCGTCTTGATCACGGTCCAGAGCAACAATCTTGCCGAAAAGGCCCGACCCGCGTCACGAAGGGAGTTGAAAACAGACGAAAATTTACGAAAGCTGGCTTATCGTTGAACCCTGTGGCCTTTCCATTGAGCCTTCTGACGTTCGAAAACTACGCGCTGGATGTGGACCGCCGATCGCTCGAGCGCGACGGTCGGCACCTCGCGCTGCGACCGCAGGCCATGGAGGTGTTGTGCTATTTGGCTAAGAATCCGGGCCGCCCGATATCGAAGGCGGAACTTTTTCAGGAGATCTGGCCCGGAATTGCCGTCACCGACGACTCCCTTGTCCAATGCATCCGCGACATCCGCGCAGTACTCGACGATGGCAGTCATCGCATTGTGAAGACTGTTCCGCGGCGCGGATACCTGTTCGCAGGCCTCATCACGCGACAGCTACGCGAGGACTCCCCAGGGGCCGTCGGATCGCATGAGACCCGCGCCCTGTCACCGCCGGATCGTGCGTCGATTGCTGTTCTGCCGTTTGCGAATCTCAGCGGCCACCCTGAGCAGGACTACTTCAGCGACGGCATTGTCGAGGACATCACCACCGCCCTGTCGCGCAACCGCGCCTTCTTCGTCATCGCCCGCAATTCGTCGTTCACCTACAAGGGCCGGGCGATCGACATCAAACGCGTGGGGCGCGAGCTCGGCGTGCGCTACGTCCTCGAAGGCAGCGTGCGCAAAGCGGGTGGCCGCGTGCGCGTCACCGGGCAGTTGATTGAGGCAGCGTCCGGCCATCACCTATGGGCCGACCGGTTCGATGGCGATGTGACCGACATATTCGACCTGCAGGACCGGATCGTCACCCGGGTCGTGGGCGCGATCGCGCCGCGCCTCGAGCGCGCCGAGATCGATCGCGTCAAGCGCGCCGCGACCGACGATCTGGATGCCTACGACCTCTATCTGCGCGGCCTCGCCAGTTGGAACCGCTGGACCAAGACGGAGAATGCAAAAGCCCTGCAGCATTTCTACGCGGCGATCGAGAAGGATCGCGACTATTCGACGCCCTATGGACTGGCGGCGTCGTGTCACTTCTTCGCCAAGGTCGCCAGTTGGGAATCGCGCTTCGACGAAAAGGAGATTGCCCGGCTGGTCGATGCGGCTGCTCAGATTGGAGCCGACGATCCGGTCGCCCTGGCCTGGGCCGGACACGTCCACGCGTTCTTCTTCAATGACGTCGAGCGTGCCCTGTGGCTCACTGATCGTGCGCTTGAGCTGGATGACAACCTGGCCACCGCCTGGCTGCGCAGCGGCTGGGTGCGCGGCTATGCCGGTGACGCGGACGGAGCGATCGAAAGCCTGAACAAGGCCATTCGGCTCGACCCGCTCGACCCTCGGGCTTTTCTGACCCAGACCGCAATGGCCTTCGCCCATTTCGTCGCCGGCCGTGATGACGAAGCGGCGGATTGGGCTGCGAAGGCCC
>Ga0081455_10006727_pt1 | contig 12275 bp, 9 predicted proteins | sample TabmetS3T2R1_FD_70207 | JGI IMG/M metagenome (GOLD analysis project Ga0081455, IMG submission 70207) | Tabebuia heterophylla rhizosphere microbial communities from the University of Puerto Rico - S3T2R1 | ecosystem: Host-associated > Plants > Roots > Rhizosphere ... | reverse complement strand
ATCGGCATAGCCGGTGAGCACGACAACGCGGATGCCGCGATCTTGCAGCCGATCGATCAACTCATAGGACCGCTCGCCATCCCGGAGATTAATATCCACGATCGCTGCGTCTGGGGTGCGCTCGGAAACCAAGCGCATCGCGTCCGCTGTGGTTGCCACCGGTCCATCAACGGTCGCTCCACACGACTCGAGGAGCATCCTCAAACCTGTGCTGACATGCCACGAATCCTCAACGACGAGGACGCGTAGTCCATCGAGGTCCGAGGGGCTGCGTACTGGTGATGCATCGCCGATGTTTTGCATCTCAGTGATTTTTCGTACTCATTTGGCGCAATCCGGGAACGCAACGCAAAGGATCATGAGCTTTAGAGAGGCACGCGCGGTTGACTTGTCGAACTATATCGCTTCGCGAGCGGCGCGGGAATATATTCCCTGCGCTTATGTTCCCCTGCATTTCCGCGCGTGGCCCATCGCGTCGATTTTTAGAATGTCCGCCTATTCGGCCATTTGTAGGGCCTAAGCAGAATGGGTGCGCTAGTTCCGAAAGATCGTCTTTGGAACCATGGCGTGAACGCCCTTGGTGCCATCAACGACTTGCGTCACGTGCAGATCCATAGAGGCGCTCAGCAGCATGTACACGTCATCACGGGGCAGGCGTTTCGTTGCGACGATGAAATTGAGCATCTCGCGGGTTGCGATCTTGGCGGCCTCGTTGAGATCCTGGTGCAGGCCCATGGTCATATAGTGCGTCGGCGTCTCCGCCCGCGGCCACAGCGTTCGCATGCCCTTGTGCACCACCACCTGGATCTCGCCTCTCAGCGATGTTTCCATCGCGGACAGGCCGACCTCGCCTTTGCCCTGCACGCCATGCCCGTCGCCGATCGAGATCAATGCGCCGGGGACGTGGACCGGCAGGAACAGGCTCGTTCCGGGCTGCAGGTCGTGGTTGTCCATGTTGCCGCCAAAGACGTTGGGTGGACCGCTCGGCACGCGGCCCATCGACGGCGGTGGGGCCACGCCCATGACACCCCAGAACGGCTTCGCCGGCACGACCACGCCTGGTGCAAACTCGAACTCCTTCTTGGCCGGATCGAAGAAGAAAACGCGGTCGCGCGAATAGGGGAAATCCTCGGGCAGCGTGCCGCGGTTGGCGCGGAAGCTCATGGCCCCGATCGGCAGCCAGAGTTCCACCGAGCGGATGCGGATCTCGACCGTGTCGCCCATCTCCGCGCCGCGCACCGCAATGGGGCCGTTGAGGGTGTGATCGTCCCGGCCGGCGCCGGGCGCTCCTTCGAAGGCGGCATAGAGCTCAGGCGGGATCTTTTCCTTCGGCACGCCGAGGCTCTCGAAGTAGCGCGGATTGCCGGTCGTGGTCCACAACCGCACGACGTCGCCGGAATCGATGGTCAACACCGGCTTGAGCGACGCGTCGAAGAAGCCGCGGTGAACGGTTGTCGGCGAGGCTTTCAGCTCATGAATTTTCTCTTGTGTCCGTTCTTGCGCCAGCGCGCCCACGGCGGCGCAGCTGACGAGCATGCCAAAACCTATCCTGATCGCGTGTGATCTCATGGGGCGCTCCTCTCAAGATTCCGATCCCGTTCTCCTGACGCTGCGCAATGCGGCGAAATCCAACAACCCAGGGATCTCTGATGGTAGCAGGGCATCAGGTTGTCAGAAACCGGGCGGGCAAGACAAGCGGGCAGAGAGAGTGTGCCTCGGTGGCTCTGCAGTGGCGTTACCGCGGTCTTCGATGGTAGGCTTCGCCGAACACAATGCCCAATGGAGTCCAGGGAGGACCATATGAGATTCAGGTATCTTCTTGCTGCTGCTCTTGTCCTGGCGGTGCCCGTCATCGATGCCGCGATTGCCCAGCAGCGCGTGAAGCGCACCATCACCAACAAGGAATGGGAACAGCCCTTTCCCGGCTTCAAGATCGTCGGAAACATGTATTACGTCGGGACCTACGATCTCGGCTGCTATCTGATCGACACGGGCGCCGGATTGATCCTCGTCAATTCGGGCGCGCCGGGGTCCTATCCTCTCATGAAGGCGAACATCGAAGCGCTCGGCTTCAAGACTGGCGACATCAGGGTCATCACCGCGACGCATGGGCACTGGGACCACGTCGGCGATCTCGCCGCGTTTCAAAGGGATGCTCCGGCTTCCAAGACCTATATGAGCGAACGCGACGCGCCGGCGCTGGAGTCGGGCGGGCATCTCGACTATCGGCGGCCGGAAGGGCAGGGCATCATTTACGATCCGGTGAAGGTCGATGTACGCACGAAGCCGGGCGACCATATCAAGCTCGGCAACACCGACATGACGGTGCTGCAGGCCTATGGCCATACGCCGGGCGCGACGAGTTTCCGCTTCCAGGTGACGGATGCAGGCAAGACCTACAATGTCTTCATCGTCAACATGAATGGGATCAACCAGGGTGTTAAGCTCTTGGGCTCGCCGGGCTTTCCGACGATCGTCGAGGATTTCAAGAACACCCTTGCCATGCAAGCGACCTACACACCCGACATCTGGGTGTCGTCACACGCCGGCCAATTCAACCTGCACAAAGTCTACAAGTCCGGCGACGCCTATGATCCGGCGCGCTTCGGCGATCTCGCCGCCTATAAAGCCAAGATTGCGGGTTATCAAGCGGCCTATGAAAAGCAGCTCGCCGAGGAACGCCTGGCGGCGAAGTGAATTTCGCTGAACAGACTCAGGTCTTGGGTGAGCAACTCGGGATCAGGACGCCAAGGGGCTTATCTCGTTGGCAGCCGCATGTGCCGAACGTCATAACGTGCGACTGCCTGCCATGTGGAAGTGTCAGAGTAAGGGCTTGCCAGTCCGGCATGGAGCGCTACGCTTGACAAGGCGTTGGTCGCGCCCCAACCGTTCGATGACATGCGATCACTTATTCTGGACAACAACTTGATGCTGGTTGCCGGGCGGCACGGCTATTTTCTGATCAATCTCAATGATGTCTATGTCGGTCAGGCGCTCGCCTTGTACGGCGAGTACTGCGCCGACGAGGCGGCCTTCCTGGCGCGCATCGTCAAGCCCGGCAACCATGTTGTCGAGGTAGGCGCCAATATCGGCTCGCACACGATCGGACTTGCAAAAGCTGTCGGTCCCCCTGGCAAGGTTTATGCCTTCGAACCGCAACGGGCCTGCTATTCGCTTCTGCAGGCTCAGATCGCACTGAACCACACGCATCAGGTTCGAGCCTATAACGAGGGGCTCGGTCAATCGCTCGAGCGGCTTTGGCTGCCATTCATTGATTACTCCAAACCGAACAATTTTGGCGGTGCCTCGCTGTCACGGGACCAAAGCCCAGAGGGCGAGCTGATTGACGTGACGACGCTCGACAGTCGTCTCCCCGATGTCCCGGTCTCGCTGATCAAGATTGACGTTGAAGGCATGGAGGAGGATGTGATTCGTGGCGGATCGAATTTGATCCGGAAACATCGTCCATTATTGTACGTGGAGAACGATCGTATCGAAAAGTCGCGATCGCTCGTCGCGTTGATCATGGAGTTGGGATATCGGCTCTGGTGGCATATTCCGGAACTCTACTGCAAAAACAATTTTTTTCAGGTCGGCGAGAACATTTTCGGCAAGGCAGCCTCTTTCAACATGTTCTGCGCATGCCACGATCACGAGGCGGCGGCGGGTCTTCTCGAAATCAAATCACCCGACGACCCGCATCCCTTAGCCCCCAAGCCCTTAGCCCCCAAGCCACCTCCGGGTTCCGTCCAGTACAGGTTCACATAGCCCCGAAGAGCGCGCTCAGCTCGCGCTGTACCCGAGCGATCACGCTCGCCCAGTCTCCGGTCGCGGTCTGCCGGAACAGGCGCGCTGTGGGGTACCAGGAGCTTCGGTCACGATCGATGGCCCAGCGCCAGTCGGGCGAGTAAGCGAGCATGATCCACACCGGGCGCCCCATGGCGCCAGCAAGATGTGCAACGGCGGTATCCACCGTGACGACCAGATCGATCAGCGAGACGACGGCCGCCGTGTCGGAAAAATCCCGAAACTGCGACCCGACGTGAAGCACATTGGCATATTTTCCGAGGGCGGCGACATCGCTTTCGCCGATGCCTGGATTGAGGCTGTAGAAGAAAATATTTTGGTTCGCGAGTAGCGGCGCTATTTGCGCGAGGGTGAGCGAACGTCGGCGATCATTCTCGTGGGTGGGGCCGCCAGACCATACCAGACCGACGCGCGGCAGCGCAGTCTGCGGCAGCCGCCGCGCCCATTGCGCGACCGCCGCGTCATCTGGCGCAATGTAAGGAATGTTGGTGGGGATGGTCTCGATCGTCGTGTGGAATGCTCGCGGGAGACTAAGCAGCGGACATTGCAGATCGACAGCCGGGAGCAGCTCGTTCTCGCCGAACACCGCGGCCGTGATGCTTGACAGCAACTGCTTAAGCTCGGAATGAACCGCAAGCACCGCCTTGGCGCCGCGTTCGGTGACCATCGGAACGTAGCGCGCGAATTGGATCGTATCGCCAAGCCCTTGTTCGCTGTAGAGCAGGATCGACTTGCCATCAATTGATTGATCGCCGACCCAAAGGGGCATCGGAAATTTCAGCCCCGGCCTCTTGCGGTCGCTCGTCTGCCAGCGCCATTCGAATTTCTTCCAGCCTTCGGTAAAGTCCCCGAGCGCGAGCCGGGCCAGGCTGTCGTTCCAATGCGCATCGGCGTGGTCAGGCCGCAGCGCCAGGGCGCGCTGATAGGAATCGACAGCCTCCGCATGGCGGTTGAGCATGTGGAGAACGATGCCGCGATTGTAGTGCGCGTCGAAGTGCGTAGGCCGGAGCGCGAGCGCCTTGTCGAAGCTCGCGATCGCTTCCTCATGGCGTTCAAGGCAAACCAGCGCGTGCCCCCGGCTACTGAGCGCCTCGACAAGAGCCGGGTCGGCTGCGATCGCCCGGTCGAAGTCGGCGAGCGCCTCCTTATGCCGTCCGAGCGCCATGAAGACTAGACCCCGATTGCAACGAGCGGACGCGGATTTCGATTGCGTCTTCAGGGCTGCGCTCAAGGCAGCAAGCGCCTCGTCATAGCGGCCCTGCTGATGTCGGATCACGCCGAGGAGATGCAGTGCGCCGAAATGACCTTTGCGCGCCTCGAGGACTTGCAGGCAGAGATGCTCGGCTTCTGTTGCCAGGCCGCGTTCATGAAGCGCGACCGCTCGATCGAACAATTGCTGCATGGAGGTTGCGCCGTCATTGATCATGGCGGTGGTAAATTACGAACCGATCAATGGTAGCAGGGCTTCAGGTCGGCCGGAAACCGGGCTGGCAACGGCAGTGCGTCTCCACGCGTCGTCATCTACTATGAGTTGGGAAGGCGCTCGAAGAGGAGCATCCATGAGCAACGCAATCGTTCCGCCCGCAGCTGTGGCGGTGATCGGGCTCGGCAATATGGGCGTGCCGATGGGTGCCTGCCTGATCAAGGCCGGCTATGCGGTGACGGGTTTCGATCTCCTCGAAACGGCGCGCCGCAGGTTTGCGGCAACGGGCGCACGCGTTGCCGACGACATGGCAACGGCCGTGGCGGCGGCCGAGGTCGTCATTATGCTTCTTCCCAACGGCAAGATCGTGCGCGAGGCCGTGACCGCGATGCGTCCGCATCTACGGCCCGGCGCCATCGTCGTGGACATGAGCTCGTCCGATCCGATCGGCACCCGTTCGCTCGGCGAGGAGCTGATTGCGGCCGGCACCGCGTTCATCGATGCCCCGGTGTCGGGTGGCGTCAGGCGCGCCGTGACTGGCACGCTTGCCATCATGGTTGGCGGGGACGCCGCGACCATCGATCGCGTCGGGCCGCTGCTCTCCGCCATGGGCAAGTCGATCTTCCGCACCGGCGCGCTCGGATCGGGCCATGCCATGAAGGCGCTCAACAACTACGTCTCGGCGGCAGGCCTCGTGGCAGCCGTCGAAGCGCTGCGGGTCGGGCGCAAGTTCGGGCTTGATCCCGCGCTCATGGCGGACATCCTCAATGCCTCCTCGGGCAAGAACAACACCACCGAGCTTAAGCTCAAGCAGTTCATCATTTCGGAAACGTTCGACGACGGATTTCCGCTGCGCCTGATGGCAAAGGACGTCCGCACCGCCGACGACATGGCCCAAGCGCTCGGCATCGCGACGCCGCTCGCCGACCTCTGCGCAGGTTTATGGGAAGCAGCCGCGCGCGCGCTCAACGAAAGAGCAAACCACACCGAGATGATCCGCTACATGGAGCGGCTTCCCAAAGCTTGACGGGCAAACCTTGACGGACAAGCGTTGAATAGAAGGAAATGCAATGACCCAGTTCACCGTCGGCCAGGCCAGCATTGCCCGGATCGAGGAGACCTATCTGCCGGTCTATCGGCCGCGCGACATCTTTCCCGAATACACCGATGCGATCGCGGCCGAGCATGCCCATTGGATGGCGCCGCATCACTACGATCGGGACCAGGATCTCATCAAGCTCAGCGTGCACAGCTGGCTTCTGAAAATCGGCGGCAAGACCATCCTGATCGACTGCTGCTGCGGCAACAACAGGAGCAGGCCGGCGCGGCCGTTCTGGGACATGCTCAATACGCCCTATCTCGAACGGCTCGCGGCTGCGGGCGCGCGCCCGCAGGACATCGACTATGTGATGTGCACGCACCTGCATCACGATCATGTCGGCTGGAATACGCAGTTGCGCGACGGCTCCTGGGTGCCGACCTTTCCGAATGCCCGCTACGTCATCTCCAAGCCCGACTTTGAGTACTATCAGAAGCTCGATGCGGACCCGAACAAGCCTGAGCCGGTGGAGTTCGGCACCTTCCGCGACTGCGTGCTGCCGATCGTGGAGGGCGGGCGAGCCGACCTCGTCACCGGCCCGCATCGCCTCAACGAGTATCTCGAAATCCTGCCGGCACCCGGCCACTCCGCCGGCCACGTCGTGTTCAAGCTCGACAGCGGCGGTGCGCAGGCCGTCTTCATCGGCGATGTGTTTCACCATCTGCTGCAGGTCTATTACCCGCACTGGAACTTCCCCAAAAACTCCGACGCCGAGCAGGCGAGGGTGAGCCGTCGCAACGTGCTGGAGCACTGCGCCGCGAGCGGCGCGCTGGTGTTGCCGGGCCACGTCGGCGCGCCGTTCGCCGGCCGCATTGAAGCAACGGCAAAGGGGTTCGTGCCGCGATTCGATCCGTAGGGTGACGGGCTCAGCGAGCCACACCGTCAAGTGACGTGTTGGTCGGGAACCGGGTGGCGCTGGTCAGCGGCGGCCTTGGACTCGGCCCTCTCGCCGCCAAAACCGAGCCACCTCTTCAGGCGCGTCCAGAAGCCCGGCGGACGCGTGCGATCAATCTGGCCACTCTTGTCGAGCCTTTTTTCGACCGCGTCCATGAGTTTGGCGATGAGCGTGTGTCGCCGCCGCCACCAATAGATCTGGATGGCAAGCCTCATGAGCGGCGCTGCTCGGAAGAAGTGCCCGACGAACCGAGCCACCAAAGGATTGAGCCGGCCCTTGAGCGCGGCTCGCAGATCGGCGAGCGCCTGCTCGGAAATGGCGGGCCACGGCGCCGGCTGGACTTCGACTGCGGCGGTTCCGACCAGGGGAATGATCGGCCGCCGTGCGTTCGACGCGCTCTCGGCGGACCCCGACTCACCGAAGACCGGGTTTTGTGGGTGCAGGCGGAAGTGATCTCGCAGGAACTTCTGGCAATTGCGCCGGCCGAGCTGGAAATCGTGCTCGCGGAATTGCTCGTCGAGAAACCCGCCGAACGCATAGAGCAGGGCGCAGGCGAGATCGGGCTGGGCGATTTCGTCGGGCGACGCCGGCTTCGGGTTCCCGCGCGAAGGCGAGATGAGATAGCGGCTGTAGACCTTGGGATCAGCGGCAGCAATGAGATCGGATGATTTGAATCGCGCCTGATCGATCAATGCCGGAATGAGGCTTCGGGCCACGAACAGTAACGCGAGATCGTCCTTGCGGCTCTTGGGGCCCTTGTCGGAGTCTTTCTTGGACAGGTTTGCAGGCGGCTCCGGGGGGAACGGCGCGATCAGGATGACGGCGCGGTTGGCGGTTTTCGGATCGCGCGAATTCTGCGTTTCATCGAGGTTGCGAATGGTCCAGCGCGCCAGCTCGAACGGCTCGTTGTTCAGTGCGCCGCCATCGATGCAGATAAAATTGCTGGGGGTGCTCTGCGCGCCCGGCTCCAGCTGGAGCTGCCGCAGCATCTCCGGATAGGTGCCGGCGTCGAAAGGAAGCGCCCGCCGGCGGATGTCCGCTGCCAGGACGGAGATCTCGCGGGCCTGGAATCCAAACGGGAATGCACTCGTCGTCAGCGCCGCTTGCGCGTAGCTCTCAAGCACCTCGCCAAGCGGGCCACCGGGCTCTCCGTGGTCACCGCAATCCTTGAAGTCGATCCGCAGGCCGGCATCGTCCCAGGTCTTGAGCCATCGGCACTCCTGTTCGGGAAAGTCGCGCGTGCCGAGATTGGCGACTGCGAAGTGCGCGCGGTCCTCATGGAGATTCATCCAGAACTCGCTGCCTTCGAACATGATCGGATAAGGCACACCGTCCAGGTTGGTGCGGGTCAGAAACAGATGTGTTGGATTGGACAGAAAGGCGTAGCGCTCACCCGTTGGATGGATCGCTCGCAGGCTGTCGCGCGCGATGGCGGTGAGGGCTTCGCTGTTGAGCAAGGAAATCGGCAGGTCCTTCGACTGCCGCAGGTCTGAAGGATCGAGGAGCGACTGGTTGCGGCCGCCTTCTCTGGCTGCGTCCCGACTGTCGAAGAGCTTGGTCTTCTTGACCCACGCATCGTAGAGCTCCGGAAGCACCCGCTTGACCGGCCATGGCTGCTTGGGATTGACCGACGGCTGTTCGATCGATCGAACGCCACCGGCCAGCGATGCGAGCCCAAGTGCGCCGACGATCCCTCCCGCCGAGGTCCCGGAAATGGCAGAGATGAAGACGTCATGCTTCGGGACGTCCTCCCCCCGCTCCTTGGCCTTTTGCCACTCGTTGAGCGCCTCGATCAGGAAATCTAAGACTCCTGCCGAATAGGCGCCGGCAGAGACCGCGCCGGCCATGGCCAGACCAATATGGAAGCCCGGCTTGTGGTATGCGTCCGTACTCATCGTCGTATCTCCAGGCGCGATCAATCCATGCTGTGTATTGCTGTCAATTGTGACGGCGTCTCGACCGGGCCCGAGTCAGCCCAAAGCCCCGGGTGCCGGGATTTGTGTCCCGAACCAATCAAATTGTAGCAGGGGTACGAAGAGCTTATGGTTCGTAATAGGGTTCAAGAAACGATTGAGCTCCCTTCGAGCTTTGATCCAATCTCAGAAATCCGGTTTGTGAGCGCGCGGGATCGGGAACAGGTTCTTGCCGAAATGATCGCCGTTATTCTCGGCGCAGACCATTTCCAGGAGCTGGTTCGGCACCTTGGTCCAGCGCCGCCGCATGTAGAGCGGCTCGTTGAAAGTGTCGGGGTCCTCGACCTTGACCAGGACTTCCAGAGTCTTGCCATCGGCGGAGAGCTTGAACCGCTCGACCACGTGCAGCTTTTCGGTATGCGGTGTGCGGAACCAATCGAGATAGCTGTTCCTGGTCTGCAACCCGATCGTGTCGACCACCAACGTGCCATCGGCCTCGTAGTGGCCGATCGACTCGCCGAACCATGACGGCTTCACCGTCTCGGAATGCCGGTCGGTCATGTAAATACGGCGCACCATGTGATCGGTCTCCCAGATCATCCAAACCTGCTTGGGGGTCTGGATGAAATAGAACGGCTGCGCCGGCGTCAGCAGTTGCTCGGGAACGCCGCCCGGATAGCAGGACTGTTGGGCAGAGAACGGAAGTCCCCGCTTGCCCGACAGCACCTCGTCGTTCGACTCCTGCATCTGCCTGGCCGCCCAGGGCTTGAGCACCGGGTCCTTGGTGTTGCCAATGTGCAGCGTCGTTTGACCGCGATCCCGATTGCCGATGTAGGGATGGGCGGGGTCCGGTCGTATTGGCCCGCGGCCCATTCCTGGCGGCGGATCGAGCCAATCGACGCCCAGGGCGAGCCAGGCGAATTGGGCTGACGCCAGCTCAGGGATATTGGCGCTTGCAGACGCCTGCTCCTGCGCGGGAGCCTGCGCGAGCGCGGGGGCCGCGGCCGCGAGAACCGCAATGCTTGCGCCGACAGCCGCAATCGAAACACGGCGCATGAGCGCCTTGGATACGAATTCTGCCATCGGAGTTATCCGTGCTGCGGCGCAGGCCCGGAAAGCCTGCGCCGTAGATTCTATCTGGTCATCCGTCGAATGTGTTGGTCCGGCTGACCTTCGTTTAGAAATCCGGCTGGCTCGCCATCGGGATGCTGTAATCGAACAACATCCGATTGCCCTCGGCGCAGATCTCCTCGCGGAACTGCTGCTCCACGCGCCGATAGCGTTTCATGCCAGTCCAGGGCTCGTAGTAAGTGTCCGGGTCCTCGACCGTGAATTCCACTTCCATGAACTTGCGGTCGTCGACCATGCGCCAGCGCTCGACCACATGCAGCTTCTCGGTGTGCGGCGTGCGGTAGGCGTCGACGAAGGTCTTGCTGCTCAGCCCGATGGTGTCGATGACGAGCGTGTCGCCTTCGTAGTGCCCGACCGACTCGCCGTACCACGTTGGCTTCGGATTGGCCGAATGCGGCACATTGAGGTAGACGCGGCGCACCTGCGAATTGGCCGCGCGCATGATCCTGACCTCTTTGGGGGTTTGCAGGAACCACGTCGGGTTGTTGTTGCCACCCAAAGCCATGAAGGCGGGAACGCCGGCCGGCACGCAGCTCTGGCTCGGCGTGAAGGCGATCTTGCCGGCGATCACCTCGTCGTTGTCCTTCTTCATGACCTCCTTCACCCAGGGCTTGAGGTTCGGGTTGGTGAGATCAGCGATGCGATAGGTCGGTTGCCGGCCCTGGTTGTTATTGGGCACGTAAGGATACTTCGGGTCGTTTGTGACCGGCGGCACCTTGCCAGGAACAGGTCGGAATTCGCCCATCCCGATCCATCCAACGGTGTGGTCCCAGGAGAAAACGGGCGGGGCTGCCTGCTGTTGCGCCAGCACCGGTAGCGCCCACACGCCGGCGAGGGCGGCCACAATGCTGCCTGCGAGTGCGCTAAGGCCGACAGAAAGCGTGATCTCCCGTGTCAATTTGCGAACCGATGTCATGGCGCGTCCTCCCGCGTTGTCGCCGTGGCAGTGGTACCATTCCAATCGAGTACTTGGATTTCCGATGGTCGATACTTTCCCACAAATGTCGTACTAATAATACTTGGTTCTTCGTCGCAGGAACACGCGGTATCTTGACCCGACGAAAAGCCGTAATCGGGAGGAAGTCCATGCAATTGCCTCGGGGATTGCATCTGCTGGCGCGCGCGATCGCTTTCTCAGGCGCTTTCGGTCTGCTCGCGTTCGGTGAAGGCGCGCTGTCTCAGTCCGGAACGATCAAGATCGTCAATCCATATCCGCCCGGCGGCACCGCCGACATCGTCGCCCGCGTCCTGGGCGAGCAGATCGGCCGCACCCAGGGCGTGACGATGATGATCGAGAACCGCCCGGGCGGTGGCACAGTGATCGGTACCGAAGCCGCAGCGCGGGCTGCGCCCGATGGCAACACGCTCCTCATCACGAGTGTGGTCTTCGTCATCAATCCACACCTGCGAAAGCTCAACTACGACCCGCTGGTGAGCTTCGAGCCGATCTGCAATCTCGTGCAATCGCCGCAGGTCATATTCGTCAACAGCGGCTCGCCGTACCGGACGATGGCCGACCTCACCAGTGCGGCTCGCGCCAGGCCTGGCCAGTTGACGCTTGCAAGCACCGGGCCCGCAAGTCCGTCGCATGTCGCATTCGAGAGGCTCAAGCGCGCTGCCGGTCTCGACATGATCTACGTGCCGTTTCCCGGCAATGCACCGACGGTCAACGCCGTCTTGGGCGGGCACGTGACGGCAGGCGTCGCCAATTACGCGGATGTCGTTGGGCACCTGAAGGCTGGCACCTTGCGCGCGCTTGTCACCCCTTCACCCACCAAAATCGAAGCGCTGCCAGACCTGCAAACCGCCGCCGAGGCGGGCCACAAGGAGTTCGAGTACGAGATCTGGTTCGGGATGCTTGCCCCAGCGAAAACGCCAAAGAGCATCGTGTCGCAATTCTCGAGCTGGTTCGTTTCGGCGATGCAGGTCCCCGCGACCAAGGCCAAGCTTGTCGAGCAGGGCCTGTATCCGGTCGGGGCTTGCGGCGCCGAGTTTGCGGCCAGTCTT
>Ga0081455_10006726_pt1 | contig 12279 bp, 12 predicted proteins | sample TabmetS3T2R1_FD_70207 | JGI IMG/M metagenome (GOLD analysis project Ga0081455, IMG submission 70207) | Tabebuia heterophylla rhizosphere microbial communities from the University of Puerto Rico - S3T2R1 | ecosystem: Host-associated > Plants > Roots > Rhizosphere ... | reverse complement strand
TCGCAGCAGAAGATCAATATTCTCGCGATCACAACGTCCGAGATCAAATTCTCCGTGCTGATCAAGGCCGGTCAGACCGACCTGGCGGTTCGCACCCTGCACACGCTGTACGGGTTGGACAAGATCTGAGCGATGGCTGACGACGCGCTCTTTGAGCCGTTGGCGCCAGCCAGGCGCACCGCAATCGTCAACATCGGCGCAAGCGATGTCGGTGATATCGAAATCTATCAGCCATTACTCGACCTCGACATCGGCACTATGGTCGGCTTCGAACCTTTACCTGAGCAATTCGAAATCCTCAAAGCGAAACAGGACAAAAACTGTTCCATTTTACCGTATGCGGTTGGAGATGGCGCCGTGCACACGATGCATGTGTGCGCATTTTGGCCGATGTCCAGCCTATTGAAGCCAGATCCTCGACAGCTACAGCAACTTCTTCCCTTTAGCGATTTAGGCCGCGTAACGAAGGAAGTACCGATCCAAACCTACCGTCTCGACCATATCTCGGCCTTGGATTTCCTCAAAATTCATATTCAAGGCTTTGAGCTCACAGTTTTTCAAAACGGACGCAATAAGCTGCAGCAGGCTGTATCCCTTCAGGTGGAGTTGCCATTTATCAAGACTTATGAAAATCAGCCGACATTCGGTGAAATTGACCGCGTACTGCAATCGCTGGGATTTGTTCCTCATTGCTTAGTCGCGGCCTCTGTCAGAATGATCGCATCAATGATGCCAATTCAGAAGGGCCAAGGCGGATTAAGGCAAATTCACGAAATAGACCTGCTCTATGTTCGAAACTTCGCGAGAGCTGAGCTGATGTCCGATGAGCAGCTCAAGCATTTGGCATACTGGCCCACCATTGCTTCAAGTCTTTTGATCTTGCCTATCGCTGCGTTTTTGTGCTCACGCAGCGCGGTAGCTTGGAAATAGGCGTGCGCGAGAGCTATCTAGATCTCATGAGGTCAGTGGCCAAGTAGCGATGACCGTACCGGCTTGCGATGTGTCGCCCAAAGGGGAATATAAATTCCAAACCGGCGTTAGAACCTCTGAGCGATGGCCGCTGTCATTGACCGAACGCGATGGATGCCTGATGTGACTGTCGCAACCGATGCTTCTTCGGCACTCAAGCCTACGTTCGCTTCACCAGGCGCGTGCAGGCCGTGCTGGTCGATACCATTATTTTCATGATCGTTCTGGCCGGCGCGCTTGCCGTGGCGGTCGCTTTCGCATCGGACAACATCGCCCGCATTGTGGGATTTACCGTCGCCGCCACGTGGCTGTTTTATGAGCCAATGTTGGTGTCTTTGACCGGCGGCACGATTGGCCACTACCTTTATAATATGCGCGTGGTCGATGACCGCGGCGGCAATGTGAATTTTCTGAAGGCTGTAGCGCGCGTCGTCATCAAATCGCTGCTCGGCTGGTACTCCTTTGTCGCAATGGCGATGACATACCGCCATCAGGCAATCCACGATCTTCTGACGAGCTCGACGGTGCAGATCAGGGACCTCGCCAAGGCCCAACCCCATCATTTCAGGGGCAGGCGCGAAACGATATCGCCACCGGGCATGCCCTCGCTTGTGCGGCGCGGTGCGGTTATCGCCGCGTACCTGTTGTCCTGGTTCATGCTGTTCTCCCTCGCGATGGCGTCCCTTCCTCCCGTCGGCCTGGTTTCCAGGCAGTGCATCGACGGCGAGCCTTGTTCCACGACGGAGCTCATTGTGCTGACGCTGCTTTGGGTAGCCTGGGCGGGCACCAGCATCTGGACGGCCGTTCGGGGATGGCAAGGTCGACTTCTGGGGGCGCGCGCCGATCAATAGCAGTTTCGCGGCAACCCGGTGTCGCTTTGGCTTGCCCCTTGCATATGCCTTTGGCTATAGCCTGACGCGTAAGCGACCGCGGATACCGGATCCGAGTCGCTATTCGTACACGATTTGGCCGTAATGAGGCTGCGGCCGAAGCCGTGGCTAAGGGATCTCACTCATGCGTGGCGCGCTCGGCGGTCCGCGCGTGCTGTTGCGCCGGCTCCGCGAAGTCATGGCGGAGCCGGTCAGCGCACAGGATCGCCTCGACAAGGTGGTGGTGCTCATCGCCGCCAACATGGTTGCCGAGGTGTGCTCTGTCTACGTGTTGCGCGTAGACGGAACGCTGGAGCTTTATGCCACTGAAGGCCTCAAACGCGAAGCCGTCCACCAGACCGTCCTGAGAGCCGAAGAGGGCCTCGTCGGCCTGGTCGCCAGCGAAGCCACGCCAATGAACCTTTCGGACGCGCAGGCTCATCCGGCTTTCTCTTATCGGCCCGAAACCGGCGAAGAGATCTATCACTCATTCCTTGGCGTTCCGGTCCTGCGCGCCGGCAACACGCTCGGCGTGCTCGTGGTGCAAAATCGCGCACGCCGCACCTATACCGAGGAAGAAGAAGAGGCACTGCAGACCACGGCGATGGTTCTCGCCGAGATGATTGCATCAGGCGAGCTGTCGTCGCTCGCGCGGCCCGGCGCCGAGCCGGTCGCGCGGCACGCGATGCATCTCGTCGGCACTTCGCTTTCAGACGGCATCGCGCTTGGCCATGTGGTCCTGCACGAGCCGCGCGTAGTCATCACCAATGTGATCGCTGACGACGTGCAGAATGAACTCATGCGCCTTGACACGGCGATTGCCGCGCTGCGCGAAGATCTCGATCGGCTGGTCGAGCACCGCGATGTGGCCGACGGCGGCGAGCATCGCGACGTGCTCGAAGCCTATCGCATGTTCTCCTACGACCAGGGTTGGCTGCACAGGATTCGCGAAGCCGTGATGACCGGCCTTACGGCCGAGGCCAGCGTCGAGCGGGTGCAGTCCGACACGCGCGCGCGCATGCTGCGTGCTTCCGATCATTATTTGCGTGAGCGCCTGCATGATCTCGACGATCTTGCAAACCGGCTGATGCGCGTTTTGATGGGCCAGGATCATGCGCCGACAAAAGAGCAGCTGCCGGAAAATGCGATCATCGTCGCGCGCGCAATGGGTCCAGCGGCATTGCTCGACTATGACCGCAAGAGACTACGCGGGCTGGTTCTCGAGGAAGGCGGACCGACATCGCACGTTTCAATTGTCGCTCGGGCGCTGGGAATTCCGACCGTCGGCGAAATCGAAAATGCAACTGGCCTGGTCGAGCCTGGAGACGCCATTATTGTCGATGGCTCGACAGGCCACATTCACATGCGGCCGCCACAGGATATCCAGGCGTCTTATGGCGAGCGCGTGAAGCTTCGTGCGCGGCGGCAGGCGCAGTATCGCGCACTTCGCGATCGGCCTTGTGTCACCAGGGACGGCCAAAAGATGTCGCTGATGATAAACGCCGGACTCACGATCGACCTGCCACACATCGAGGATACCGGAGCAGCCGGCATCGGCCTGTTTCGTACCGAACTGCAGTTTATGGTCGCGACCACTTTGCCGCGCACGGGCGAGCAGCTTGCTCTTTATCGCGCGGTCCTCGATGCGGCCGGAAAAAAGCCGGTAACCTTCCGGACCCTCGACATCGGCGGCGACAAGGTGCTGCCGTATATGCGCAACATCGAGGAAGAAAACCCCGCGCTGGGATGGCGGGCGATCCGGCTTGGCCTGGACAGGCCCGGCTTGCTCCGAAGTCAGGTACGCGCGTTGTTGCGCGCTGCAAGCGGGCGCGGTCTCAAGCTGATGTTTCCGATGATCGCGGTTGTCGAGGAATTCGATAAGGCAAAGTCACTTGTCGAAGTCGAACTGACTCACTTGCGCCGACATGGGCACGAACTTCCCGAGCGGGTCGAAATCGGCACCATGCTGGAAGTGCCGTCTCTCCTGTTCCAGCTTGACGAGCTGCTGGAACGTGTCGATTTTCTGTCCGTTGGCTCCAACGATCTGATGCAATTTCTTTACGCCGCCGATCGGGGCAATCCTCGCGTGTCCGAGCGATTCGATCCGCTTTCGGCGCCGGTCCTGCGCGCCCTTAAGGACATCGCAGATAAGGCAAAAAAGCACGGAAAGCCGGTGACATTGTGCGGCGAGCTTGCATCGCAGCCGCTTGGCGCATTGGCACTGGCGATTCTCGGTTATCGAACGCTTTCGCTGACGCCTTCCGCGGTGGGTCCGGTGAAGGCATTGCTTCTCGATCTTGATTGCCGCAAGGGCGAAGCCACCCTGTTGCCTTGCCTTGAAAAGCCGGTCGGAAGCGTGTCAATCCGCCAGAAACTTGAAGGCTTCGCCGCGGCCGAGGGATTGCAGCTTTGATAGTCCTGCCGCAGCAAAAGATGGATGCCCTGCTCGCCCGCCACGCGATGGTGGAAAGCGAGCTTGCCACCGGATTGGCTCCCGATGCCTACGTCAGGTTGTCACGGGAATTCGCCGAACTCAGCCCGGTTGTCGAGGCAATAAGGGCATATCGCAGCACCGACAAGGAGATCGCCGAGCTTGCAGCATTGATCGATGACTCGGGGACCGATTCCGAAGTCCGCAAGCTCGCCGACGTGGAGCGGCACGAACTTCTGCAACGCAAGGAAGCGCTCACACAGCAAATTCGCCTGGCTCTCCTGCCGAAGGACGCGATGGATGACCATAATGCCATCCTCGAAATCCGTGCCGGAACCGGGGGCGACGAAGCTTCTCTGTTCGCCGGCGATCTTTTTCGCATGTACGAGCGCTATGCGGCCAAGCAGGGCTGGAAAACAGAAATACTTTCAATCAGCGAAGGTACCAAGGGCGGCTTTAAGGAAATCGTGGCGGAGGTCCGTGGACGCGGCGTATTCGCGAAGCTCAAATTCGAATCCGGCGTGCATCGCGTGCAACGGGTACCGGACACCGAAGCGTCGGGACGCATCCACACCTCGGCCGCGACTGTTGCGGTGTTGCCCGAGGTCGAGGACGTCGACATCCACATCAATGAAGCCGATCTCAAAATCGATACGATGCGCGCTGGCGGAGCTGGCGGCCAACACGTCAACAAAACCGAATCCGCCATCCGCATCACTCATGTTCCAAGCGGCATCGTCGTGGCCGTGCAGGAAGAACGATCGCAACACAAGAACCGCGCCAAGGCGATGACAATGCTCCGCGCCAAGCTCTACGACCAGGAACGCAGCAAGCGCGACGCCGAGCGGGCCGCGGAACGGCGCGGCCAGGTTGGGTCGGGCGATCGCTCGGAGCGGATTCGAACCTATAATTTTCCTCAAGGTCGCGTCACCGATCATCGCATCAACCTCACGATCTACAAATTGCCGCAGGTGATGGAAGGCGAGGCGCTTGACGACATCATTGACGCGCTGGTGACCGAGCATCAAGCCGAATTGTTGGCGGCGGAAAGCACAGAGTGAGAGTAATTCCCGGACTCAAGGCGGGCGCGTCGGTCTCTGAGGTGCTTCACTTCGTGGCACAAGCATTCCGTCTCGCGGGAATCGAAGAGGCTGAAACGGACGCTCGCGTTCTGGTTGGGTATGCCTTGCGCCTCGACCGCAGCAAACTGATTGCGCAATCGGATCGTCTTTTGGAAGCGCGCGAGATCGACGCGATATCAGCGCTCGCCGCGCGTCGACTAAAGCACGAGCCGGTATCGCGCATTCTCGGAAAAAAGGAATTCTGGAGTCTCGACCTTACGGTTACTCCGGACGTTCTGGTGCCGCGTCCGGAGACGGAAACCATCGTTGAAGTCGCGCTCGATTTCGTCGTGCGCGGCGGGCTGCGCATGGAAAAATTGCGCATCCTCGACATCGGCACCGGTTCAGGCGCGCTGCTGCTGGCGCTGTTGCACGAATTGCCAAATGCAACCGGGACAGGTACCGACACCAGCAAGGCGGCTACGCAGGTTGCGCGCGACAATGCCGCATCGCTGGGTTTCGGACCGCGCTGCAGATTCACCGTCTGCGATATCGCTTCTGATGTTCAGGGTGAGTTCGACCTGATTGTCTCAAATCCCCCCTACATCGCGCGTGCTGATATCGCCTCCCTTCAGCCGGAGGTGCGGGATTACGACCCAATCTTTGCACTTGATGGCGGCGAGGACGGGTTGACCGCATACCGGGCCATTGCCGCGGACGCAAAGCGCCTGCTGGCGGCAGGCGGAAGACTGTACGTGGAACTGGGCAAAGGCCAGGAAGCGGCCGTTCGCGGATTGTTTTCCCAGGCAGGCCTAATGGTCGGCCCCGCGCGTAAAGACCTGGCCGGAATTCCCCGCGTGCTCGGCGCAAGTTAGGTCGTTAGGTCAAGTCATGAGCATGTCGCATTCCCCCCGATGAAAATTGCAGAGCTGATTTGTTCGCAAAAAAATCGCTTGGATTATGCTCCGGAAACGACTAGCTTCCGATCACGGAATCGACCCGTGACGGTTGCATCGCCATGACCCCGGAGCAGCTGCTCTGTGAGGTGCGACGCAAGGCGGATGACGCAGAGCCGGCTTCGGATAGACGGCAAACGAAATCGCCAGATACGGGTCTGGATGCTTCACCGGTTGGGCGCATCATATTTCGAAACCTGGCACGATGCGCGTAACGAGAGGTTGGCAACGCTGCGGCAGGGCCGCGGCTAAGGGGTTGCTGCGACTATCGCGATAAAGAGCACAACGGTTCGGTCATTGGCGCGGATATCGAATGCAGGTCCGGCCGCGCAATAAGAGTTGCATGGACTTGCATTTTGGTTAGGCGTTCGGCGGCGAATGCCGCAACAAGCGAAAGGCAATAACAGGGATACCATGAGAAACGGTCAGAAGCGCATGCGGGGACGCGGCAACCACCGCAAGAGCCAAAATCCGTTGACGCGCGTTTACGAATCAAACGGGCCGGATGTCAAAATCCGCGGCACAGCCTCGCATATAGCGGAAAAATACATCCAGCTTGCGCGCGACGCGCAGGGCTCCGGCGATCCGGTGGCCGCGGAAAATTACTACCAGCATGCCGAACATTATTTCCGTCTTATCGCCGCAGCGCAGGAGCAGTTCCGTCAGCAGAATCCTTACTACAACCAGCAACCGCAGCAGGCAGCGCCGGGCGGACAACAGCAAGGCAACGAGGAGAGTTTTGACGACGGCGACGACGATGCGCAGCCCTTCATGGGCCAGAATGAACCCAGCTATGCGCCGCGCGAACCCCAACAGCAGCCTTATCTGCCTCGCGACGCGCAGCCGTTTCCGCCGCGTGACCAGCAGGTGCACAACCGTCCTCCGCAGCATCAAGCGCAGCCATACCAGCAGTCGGGCCAGGGCGGACAGGAAGGCGGGCAAGAAGTCGGCGGCCTTCCCGCATTCATTACCGGCGGCGGACAACCGCAGCAAAATTCCGGTAACGGCTACGATCAGGGCGATCGGGGTCAGGACCGCTTCGGACATCGGAGGCGACGACGACATCGCGGCGGCTACCGCCACGACCGTCCCGATTACGGTGGCGGACATCAACAACAGCAGGGCTCGGCCCCGCAGCCGTCGCAAGACGACGGCGGTGACGAACCTCGCAAGCCCGACTGATCGGCCAGCCGCATTGATTGCGTCACAGCCGAATGTAGCTTCGCAACGGTTACTGCGTCGCGCATTGATCGTTCGCTTTTGAGAAGACTACTGCTCAGCCGCCCGGTGATGGCGCGAGCGCGGGCTCGAGCGCCGGCACCAGGCGCCGCCTCTCGCGGCGTGCCGGGATTGCGCGGTAGACCTGCTTGGTCGCTTCAACCAGATGCACTCCGGCGAATGGCGCCGACAAAGTCGCTCCGGTGCGCTCCCACGCCACCGCTGAGCGCAGAAACAAGCCGCGCGCGATCGGCGGCACGTACAGCGCCTCGCTCCAGCCGGTTGGCGTGAACCACGTTTCGCGCAAGAGCTGATTGATCTGGCTGCGCGAGTAAGGACGACCGTGTCCGAATGGCGTTGTGTCCATGCGCGCCCACAGGCCCCGTCGATTCGGCACGACCGCCAGCAACCGGCCGCCGGACGCAAGCACCCGCCAGACCTCGCGCAAAAGCGCACCTGGATCGTTTGTCATTTCCAGCGCGTGCACGAGTATGACCCGATCGGCTGCTGAATCAGGGAGCGGCAATTCGTCTTCGTCCACCAGGGCGGACAACGCCGGACGCATGGTTGGCCATTTCACGACGCCCTGCCCGGCCGGCATGAATGCCAGACACCGCTCCGCTTCCTCGCGAAACAAGCCGAGGTAGGGCGTGGCATAACCGATGCCGAGGACGCGCTGACCGGTGGTATCGTCCCACAACGAGCGAATACCACGGGCGATGAAACGGCGGGCCACGACGCCAAGCCGCTGGCCATAGAAATTGCGCAGGTCGACGACATCAATTGACATGGCGGCAAAACTATCATGAAACGCTGCAGCAAAGGCTAACGTACGTGCACGGTCGACGCCCGCCGTGATACGGTTAATTCTTTCCAGAACACTGACAGGGATAAAGCCAATGCCCTCAGAAACCCGTCTTTTTCTCTGCCGATCGGACAACTATGGAGTGCTGGTGCATGACACCGGCAGCGGGGCAACCGCCGCAATTGACGCGCCGGAGACAGGGCCCATCGAAAGGGCACTGCGTGAAACGGGCTGGAAATTGACCGACATTCTGGTCACCCATCACCATGCCGACCACACGGACGGGATCGTGGCCCTGAAGGAAAAATACAAATGCCGCGTGGTGGCGCCGGCTGCCGAGGCAAAGAAAATTCCGGCCGTGGACGAGACGGTGCGTGAAGGCGACAAGGCTAGAGTTGGCTCACTTTCTGCCGACGTGATCGAGACGCCGGGTCACACGCTTGGCCATATTGCTTACTGGTTTCACGCCGACAAGCTTGCGTTCGTCGGCGACACTCTGTTTTCGATTGGTTGCGGACGCGTGATCGAGGGCACGCCCGAACAAATGTGGCGCTCACTCGTGAAACTGCGCGACTTGCCTGACGACACCGAGATCTATTGCGGACATGAATACACCCTTGCAAACATCAAGTTTGCGCGCACCATAGAGCCTGGCAACAAAGCGCTGGCCGCGCGCGAGGCTCAGGCAACGCATCAAGTCGCGCAAAGCGAGCCGACAATCCCGGTCACCATCGGCGAGGAGAAGCTGGCCAACCCGTTCTTGCGCGCGGATCGCGCGGAGATCGCCGCCGGCATCGGCATGGCTGGGAAGCCAGCCGCCCAAGTATTTGCCGAGATTCGGGCACGCAAGAACAGATTCTAGCGGCGCATGTGAATGCTGACCGCCGCCGAGATGATCCAGGCGCTTGACCTCAAGCCGCACCCGGAGGGCGGTCACTATCGTGAAACTTTTCGTGACTCGCGACTGGTGGAAGGCCGGCCCGCTTCCACCGCAATCCTGTTCCTGCTTGCAGAAGGCGAACGGTCCCACTGGCACCGCATCGATGCGGTCGAGATCTGGCACTATTACGCCGGCGCCGCGCTCAGGCTGTCGTTAGTAGACGGCTCCAAGGAAGAGATTTTTCGTCTGGGCGGCGACGTCCGTGCAGGTGAAGTGCCGCAGGTAACAGTCCCCGCGCGTGCCTGGCAGGCAGCGGAAAGCCTTGGCGAATGGACGCTTGTCGGCTGCACCGTCGCGCCCGGATTCTCTTTCGATGGCTTTGAGCTGGCGCCTGCCGGCTGGTCGCCGCAGCGCAAATAGGCGAATGCCTCCGCATGGCCCGGCTTGTCCCGGCCATCCACGTCTTAACTTTGCTTGAGGTCAGAAAGTCGTGGATGCCCGGCACAAGGCCGGGCATGACGGTTGAGAGGAAGTGCGTTTATCCCGGCCATCTCGCTGGCCTACTTGCGGCCATTTGCGCGCATGCATGCCATGTAGCCCTCGAGCGCATGGCTCTTGCGCACCTTGAACCCGTCTCTCCTGAAATACTTTGGAAATGCGACCTGGCCCCCATCGAGCGTTTGAGTCGATCCTTCACGCGGGCGCAACTTCAGACCTTCGCGCTTCACGCCGACCGACGGAGGAATGACGCGTCCGCCATTTTGCACCGCGCATCCGCACGCGACCTTGTCGTAAACATCCTTGCACCGCGCATCGATATCCTGCGCGGACAACGGTCGGATGGGCGAGACAACCAAAAGGCCTGCGACTGCCAGTCCGACCCCAATCGCCTTCATGAGACTTGTCGGCACCTAGATAAAATGCTGTCCGCCGTTCGCAGAAAGTGTCGCGCCGGTGATCAGCCCGGCCCCATCGGAGGCAAGGAACACGACGCAACGAGCGATTTCCTCCGGCTCGCCCAAGCGACCAATCGGAATCTGCGGCAGTATGGATTTCTCCAACACATCTTTCGGCACGGCCTGCACCATTTCGGTGTTGATGTATCCCGGGCAAATCGCGTTCACCGTAATGCCGGAGCGAGCCCCTTCCTGCGCAAGCGCTTTGGTGAAGCCAAGCTCGCCTGCCTTGGCGGCAGAATAATTGGTCTGGCCCGCCTGCCCCTTCTGGCCATTGATGGAGGAGATGTTGACGATGCGGCCAAACTTGCGCTCACGCATGCCCTCGATGAGCGGGCGGCACATGTTGAACAGCGAACCGAGATTTGTGTTTATCACCGCCGTCCATTGCTCGGGCTTCATGCGGTGAAACATAGTGTCGCGCGTGATGCCGGCATTGTTAACAAGCACCTCGACCGGACCGAGCTCAGCTTCGACCTTTTTGATACCCTCGGCGCAGGCCTCGTAGGACGACACATCCCATTTAAATACCGGGATGCCGGTCTCGGCCTTGAACTTCTGAGCGGCCTCGTCATTGCCGCCATAGTTAGCCGCAACCTTGTAGCCGGCCGCTTTCAGTGCTTTCGAGATTGCCGCCCCGATCCCACGGGTTCCACCAGTGACCAATGCAACGCGCGCCATGGCTGTTTCACCTCTGGGCTATCTTCTTAAAACATCATGGCCGGGACAGGCCATGATTTAAATCAAGGCTGCAAACGGCAGAATAGACTACCGCTCGACGCACATCGCGATGCCCATCCCGCCACCGATGCAGAGCGTTGCGAGGCCTTTCTTCGCATTCCGTTTCTGCATCTCGTAAAGCAGCGTGACCAGCACCCGCGCTCCCGAAGCGCCGATCGGGTGGCCAATGGCGATCGCTCCACCATTGACGTTGACCTTTGCGGTATCCCAACCAAGGTCCTTGTTCACCGCACAGGCTTGCGCAGCAAAAGCTTCGTTGGCTTCCACCAGGTCGAGGTCTTCTTTCTTCCAGCCGGCTTTCTTGAGCGCGGCGCGGGACGCCGGAATAGGTCCTGTTCCCATGATGGCGGGGTCGACGCCGGCCTGCGCCCACGACACGATGCGAGCAAGCGGGGTCTTGCCCAGCTTTGCCGCCTCGCTCGCTTTCATCAGCACCAATGCGGCGGCACCGTCGTTGATTCCGGATGCGTTGGCCGCCGTCACGGTTCCTTCCTTGTCGAACGCGGGGAGCAGCTTCGCGATCGAGTCCATCGTTACGCCCGACTTCGGATATTCGTCGGCGTCCACCACCACATCGCCTTTGCGCGATTTTATGGTGACCGGCGCAATCTCATCCTTGAACCTGCCGGCTTTCTGAGCCGCTTCTGCCTTGTTCTGCGAGGCGACGGCGAATTCATCCTGCTGCTGGCGCGTGATCTGCCATTGTTTCGCGACGTTTTCCGCCGTAGTTCCCATGTGGTAGCCGTTGAAAGCATCCCACAAGCCGTCTTTGATCATGGTGTCGATCATTTCGAACGCGCCCATCTTCACGCCCATGCGCAAATGCTGGCAGTGTGGCGCCATGCTCATCGACTCCTGCCCGCCGGCAACAACAATCTCGCTATCGCCGTTCAGGATCGCCTGGTAGCCGAGCGCGACCGCCCGCAGGCCGGAACCGCATAGCTGGTTTACGCCCCACGCGGGTGTTTCCACCGGAATCGCGGCTGCAATCGATGCTTGCCGCGCCGGATTCTGGCCCTGACCGGCGGTCAGGATCTGTCCAAGGATCACTTCGCTGACACGCTCGCCTTCAACGCCGGCGCGTTCGATAGCGGCCTTGATCGCGACCTTTCCAAGGTCGTGGGCCGGCAGGTTCGCGAATGCCCCGTTGAAAGCGCCGACTGGGGTGCGCGCGGCACTCACGATGACGATATCGTCTTTCATCTGAAACTCCTGTTACGTCGAGTTCTGGGGCAAGGAGCGGTTTTTTGGCACTGCCGCATCCTTGGAGGGGCCTGTCGGTCTGTCAACCCAACCTGCCTTTGGAATATTCGCGACAATTGGCGCTTTTCAGGTCTTTCCGCAAGGGACGCCATCCCCTCGCCGACCGTGCCGCGTTGCCACAAAACGGTGG
>Ga0081455_10006725_pt1 | contig 12279 bp, 12 predicted proteins | sample TabmetS3T2R1_FD_70207 | JGI IMG/M metagenome (GOLD analysis project Ga0081455, IMG submission 70207) | Tabebuia heterophylla rhizosphere microbial communities from the University of Puerto Rico - S3T2R1 | ecosystem: Host-associated > Plants > Roots > Rhizosphere ... | reverse complement strand
TCGATGATCTTGGCCTCGAGCGACTTGCCGACGTAGGGCTGCAGGTCGCGAACGCGGCGCAGCTCGACGAGCGAGGCGGGCAGGAAACCGCGCAGCCCGATGTCGAGGATCAGGCCGCCCTTGACGACCTCGATGACCGGGCCGGACACGACCCCGTCCTCCTCCTTGACGCGCTCGATGTCGCCCCAGGCCCGCTCGTACTGGGCCCGCTTCTTGGACAGGACGAGGCGCCCGTCCTTGTCCTCCTTGGTCAGCACCAGGGCCTCGACCTGGTCGCCCACCTTCACGACCTCGCCGGGGTCGACGTCATTGCGGATCGACAGCTCGCGGCTGGGGATCACGCCCTCGGACTTGTAGCCGATGTCCAGCAGGACCTCGTCGCGGTCGACGCGCACCACCGTGCCGGTGACCATTGCGCCGTCCTCGACCGACACGAGGGTGGCGTCGACGGCGTCGGCAAAGCTGCCGCTGAGGTCGTCGTCGACGATCTGGCGCGGGGTGTACCCGGACTCGGCGCTCATGTCGCCATCGGTGGCGGCCGGAGCGGCGGCGGAATCGGTCGTTTGGGCGTCGGACACGAACAGGTCGGCTTTCTTCGGGGGTCGGGATCGGCGGACTGCGGGTCCCGCCGGAGGCGGGACAGCCACGAGGGCGCGCAGCATGGCGCGTCTGGGCGAGGGTAGCAGCCGGCCCCGGTGAACCGCTACGAACGCGCAGCGACCAAGAGGAACTCTGGCGAATCTATCGTCGGCGGGTCCGCGGCGTACGCGCCAGGCGTCACCGACCAGATCGCATGCACCGCGAGCCCGGCGCGGACCGCCAGCAGGCGGAGCTCGCGGGGCGTGAAGCATGTGGTCCACAGCTCCGCGGGCGCGGCCACGCCGCGCTCGTCGCGGACCTCGGTGTGCTCGTGGTTGACGCCGGCGTCGGCGTCGAAGCTGTCGGTGTCCTCGAGCCAGCGCACCTGGAAGTAGGCCGAGAACCCCGACACCGCGGCGATCCCTCCCGGCCGCAGCGCTCGGGCGATGCCGGCCAGCACGGCGCCGTCGGCGTCGAGGGGCGCGGCCGGCCCGCCGGCCAGGCCGAAGGCGCCCTGGCACAGCGAGATGGCGGCATCGAACTCGGCGTCGAAGCGCATATCGCGCGCGTCGGCGCGCAGGAAGCTGGCGCCGGGCGGCGCGCCCGCGCCGGCGATGTCGACGAACCGCTGGCTGACGTCGACGCCCACCACCTCCATCCCCCGCTCGGCGAGGGCGTACGCGTGCCGGCCCGGCCCGCAGCCGACGTCGAGGACCCGCTGGCCCGGCTGGAGGCCCAGCGCGCCGACCAGGAACTCGACCTCCTGCGCTGTGCCGCGGGTGAAGGAGTAGCGGAGGTAGGCGGCGCCCAGGTGGTCCGCCACCGGCTCGAACCAGTGCCCCTCACGTCCTTGAAGATCTTCGGGGGCTGTGGCCCGCATTCCCTTCAAAGACTGGGCCGGGTCGGCCCGACGGCCCCTCACCCCTTGGCGTCGGCCCAGCTGGGCCCGAACGCCAGGTTGACCTCGAGGGGCACGCTGAGCTCCACGGCGCCCGTCATGGTCTCGACGACCACCTTGGCCGCCCGGTCGTGCTCGGCCGGGGGCACGTCGAGCAGCACCTCGTCGTGCACCTGGAGGATGAGCTGGCTGTCCATCTGCAGCTCCTCCAGCGCCGCCGTGAGCCGCACCAGCGCCACCTTGAAGATGTCGGCGGCCAGGCCCTGGATCCCGGCGTTCATGGCCTGGCGCTCGCCCGCCTGCCGGATGCGATAGTTGGGCGACGACAGCTCGGGGATCTGGCGGCGCCGCCCGAACAGCGTCTCCGTGTAGCCGCGCTCCCGGGCCTCGGCCACGGTGCGCTCCATGTACTCCTTCACCGACGGGAACGCCTCGAAGTAGGCGGCGAGGATCAGCGCCGCCTCCTCGGTGGGGATGTTGAGCCGCTGGCCCAGCCCGTAGGCCTCCATGCCGTACGCCAGCCCGTACGACACCATCTTGGCCTTGGACCGCTGCTCGATGGTCACCGCCCCCGGCTCGACGCCGAAGATGCGCGAGGCCGTCTCGGTGTGGATGTCGCGCCCCGAGCGGAAGCTCTCGATGAGCCCCGGGTCCTGGGCGAGGTGGGCGATGCAGCGCAGCTCGATCTGGTTGTAGTCGGCGACCAGCAGCTCGCAGCCCGGCGCCGGGACGAACGCCTTGCGGAACTCCCGCCCGATCTCGCTGCGCACGGGAATGTTGTGGAGGTTGGGCTGGTCCGACGACAGCCGCCCCGTGCGGGCGACGGTCTGGTTGAACGTGGCGTGGATGCGCCCGTCGCCGGCCACCTCGGCGAGCAGCCCGTCGCCGTACGTCGAGCGCAGCTTCTCGACCTCCCGATAGGCCAGCAGGTGCTCGATGATCGGGTGCTGCCCGGCCAGCTTCTCCAGCGACGACGCGTCGGTGGAATAGCCGGTCTTGGTGCGCTTCTGCGGCGTCAGCCCCAGCTTGTCGAACAGGATCTCCCGCAGCTGGGGGGTCGAGTTGACGTTGAACTCGGTGCCGGCGTCGTCGTACACCTGCTGGCGCAGGTCGTCGACCTCGGCGTTCAGCCGGTCCCGCAGGGCCCGGAGCTCGTGTGCGTCGACGCCGACGCCCGCGTGCTCCATGTGCGCCAGCACCCGCACGAGCGGCACCTCGATCTCGTCGTTGAGGGCCCTCAGCGCCTGGTGGTCGAGCGCCTGCGTCAGCGGCTCGACGAGGCGGTCGACCGCCAGCGCGTAGCGGCCGGTGCGCTGCGCCGGCGACACCGTCGAGCCGTCGAGGTCGAGCTGTCCCTCGGGCGCGGCGCCGTCCTCGGGCAGCTGAGCCGAGGCATAGCGCCGCAGCACCTCGTCGAGCAGGTAGCGGGACTCGGCGGGATCGAGCAGGTACGCGGCGATGGCGGTGTCGATCGCCAGGCAGCGCACGTCGACGCCGATGTCGAGCAGCGACCGCATGAGCGCCTTCGCCTGGTGGCCGGCGACCGGGCGCCCGCCCTCCCCCGGCAGGGCCACGAGCCGCGCCAGCTCGGCGCGCACGCCGTCGTCGACGAGGAGCCCGATCGGGATCCACGCGACCGCCCCCGCCGCCGGATCGGTCACGATCGCGAGCCCCTCCAGCGGCGAGCGCCCCTCGCCGCCCTCCCAGGCGGCGGCGACCGCCAGCGGCGAGCCGGCGGCGCTCTCCCGCAACCGGGCCAGCAGCCCGGTCGCCTCGGCCGGCGAGCCGACGACCGTCACGTCGGCCTCGAGCACCTCGGCCGGCGGCCGGCCCACGCCGAGGTCCTCGCCCAGCGCCTCGGTCAGCCGCTCGCCCAGGCTGTGGAACTCCAGGAAGTCGAACAGCCGCCGCACCTCGTCCACGTCCGGGGGGCGGCGGTCGAGCTCGTCGACGGTCGCGCCGACCGGCGCATCGCAGATCAGCCTCATGATCTCGGCGTTCTGGCGGACCTGATCCTCGTGGTCAGCGAGGCTGGCCCGGAGCTTCGGGGTCTGCTCGTCGAGGTGCTCGAAGATGCCGTCGATGCCGCCGTAGGTGGTGACCAGCTTGGCGGCCGTCTTCTCCCCGACGCCCGGCACGCCGGGCAGGTTGTCGGAGGTGTCGCCGCGCAGCGCCGCGTACTGGAGGTAGAGCGCCGGCCGCACCCCGGTCCGCTCCTCGATGCCGGACTCGTCGTAGAGGACGTAGTCGGAGACGCCGCGCCGGTTGTAGAGCACCTTGATGTGCGGGTCCTCGACGAGCTGGTAGACGTCGCGGTCACCGGTGACGACGATCACGTCGAGCCCGGCGTCGCGGCCCTGGGTCGCGAGCGTGGCGACGATGTCGTCGGCCTCGTAGCCGGGCAGCTCGAGCACCCGGATCCCCAGAGTCTCGACCACCTGGCGCACCAGCCCGATCTGCTGCCGCAGGATGTCGGGCGCCGCCTGGCGGTTGGCCTTGTAGGTGTCGAGCCGCTCGTGGCGGAACGTGGGCTCGGGCCGGTCGAACGCGACCGCCATGCGCCGGTGGCCGTGGTCGCGCATGAGGTTGATCAGCATCGACGTGAACCCGAACACCGCGTTCGTGACCTGTCCCGACGCGGTGGAGAGGTCGGTGGGCAGGGCGAAGAAGGCGCGGTAGGTGAGGGAGTTCCCGTCGATCAGGATGAGGGGGTCGTCGGCCACGTACCTAGTAGTACACCTCTCCCGTCACCACCCCCCGACTGGGGACGTGCGACCCTTCTGTCACTCCCCCGGCTTGATGTCGCCGTCGATGATGCGCTGGGCGACGGCCCGCATGGTCACCCGCTCCGACATGGCCCGGCGCTGGATGAAGCTGAACGCCTCGCTCTCCCCCATGCCCGACTCGTCCATCAGCTTGCCCTTGGCGCGGTCGACCACCTTGCGGGTCTCGAGCTGTTCCTCGAGGCTGGCGGTCTGGTCGGCCAGCGCCCGGATCTCCCGGAACCGCCCGAGCGCGACCTCGACGGCCGGCACCAGCTCGCTGCGCTCGAACGGCTTGACCAGGTACGCCAACGCACCGGCATCCCGAGCCTGCTCGATGAGGTCTCGCTGGCTGAACGCGGTGAGGATCAGCACCGCGGCCCGGCGCTCGCCAGCGATCTCCCGGGCGGCGGCGAGGCCGTCGAGCCCGGGCATCTTGATGTCGAGGATGGCGAGGTCGGGCTCCAGCTCGCGGACCAGCTTGACCGCCTCGTCGCCGCGACCCGTCTCGCCCACGACCTCGTAGCCCTCCTCCTCGAGGGTCTCCTTCAGGTCGAGGCGGATGATGGCCTCGTCCTCAGCGATGACGACGCGGGTAGCCAAGCTCGTTCCCTCTTTCGATCCGGTGTGTTCTAGCGCGGCCGCGATTGCGCGAGCAGCCGATCGAGCAGCTCGTCCTGGTCGCGCTCCAACTTGGCGATCTCGTCGAGCACCGCGGCGCGGTGCCGGCGCATGGCCTCGGCATGCCGCTCCGCCTGCCGGTGGTCGACGTCCGCGACGGGGGTCTCGGACACCAGGGCGCGGAGCCGGGCGTCGTCGGCGGCGTCGGCCAGGTGCGCGAGCTGCTCGCCCGAGACCTCGAGCTCGGCGCGAAGCTGCTGGAGGCGCCCCGCGACCTGGCTGAGCCGCCTCTCGACCAACGACTTGGGCATGAGGGCGAGTCTATGTGGTGGCGCTCCAACCCCCGCGCCCGTCGCGGCGCGCGCTGTACGTGCCGTAAGCAGGTGGGCGGATGCGCACATCGATCCGGTCCGCCGTTGGCAGCGTTGCCTGGAGGCCGAGCTGTGTGGCCTGGGGTCACGCTGCAAATTCCGTACTGTTCGGTGCCCACGGGCGGGCCTATCCGCTCGGCCTCAAATCCCAGGGGAATCGGCGGCACGGGCTGATTGACTCGGTGGGTGCGCCGCCTGTTCGTGTTGGCCTTCATCTGGGGCTGGTCGTTCCTGTTCATCAAGGTCGCCGGCGAGGGCCTGACCCCGACGACCGTGGCCTGGGCGCGCATCGCCCTGGGCGCGGGCGTGCTCTACGCGGTGCTCCGCGGCCAGCGGCGCAGGGTGCCGACCGACCGGGCCTCGCTGCGGCACTACGCGGTGGTCACGCTCGCCGGGAACATCGTGCCGTTCACGCTGCTGGCGTGGGGCGAGCAGCACATCACATCGGCGCTGACCGCCGTCCTCAACGCCTCGACCCCCCTGTTCACCGCACTGTTCGCCGCCATCGGCCTGGCCGAGCGGCTGCGGCCGGTCCAGATCGCCGGGCTGGGCCTCGGGGTCGTCGGCGTGGCGGTGGCCGCCGGCGTCGGCGCCTCCGACCTGGAGGGGTCGTCCGCGGCCGGCGCCCTTGCGGCGATCTCCGCCGGCGCCGGGTACGGCGTCGCCTTCGTCTACATGCGGCGCCACCTGGTGACCTACCTCCCGATCGTGGCGGCCACGGGCCAGCTCGCCATGGGCACCGTGCTGCTGTTCCCGGTGGCGGCGGCCACCTCGGTCGCGGGCGGCGTGTCGCTCACGCCCACCCGGGTGGCATCGATCCTGCTGCTCGGCGTGCTGGGGACCGGCGTCGCGTACGTCCTCAACTACCGGATCATCGCCGACATCGGCGCCACCAAGGCCTCGCTCGTCACCTACATCATCCCGGTGGTGGCGGTGGTCGTCGGCATCCTGGTCCTGGACGAGCCCTTCGAGGCCCGGCTGCTGGTCGGCGGCGCACTGACCGTTGCCGGGATCGCCGCCGTCAACCACAAGCCCCGGGCAGCGGCGCGGGCGCCGGAACCGAGCGCCGTCGCCCCCTGAACCGCGGGCCCGACCCCGGTACGGTTGGTCACCCGACATGGCGACCGACCCGTGGGGCATCGACGACGGCTACTGGGACGCCTCGGGACGCTGGCACACCACTCCTCCGGAAACCGTCGCCGCGCTGCGTGCGGCCATGGGTGCCGGCGACGCCGCCGATGCGCCGCCGGACGGCCCCGCCCCGTGGGTGGTGCACGCGGGGCGGGCGGAGCCCCTGCTCGGCCCCTGCGAGCTCGCGCTGGAGGATGGCAGCGAGCTCCGTGCCGAGGGCCAGCTGCCACCAGACCTGCCGACCGGCTATCACGACCTCCGGCCCCTGGACGGCAGCCCGCCGACCCGGCTGATCGTCACGCCCGGGCGCTGCCACCTGCCGGGCGAGCTGCGAGCGTGGTTGCTCGCGGTCCAGCTCCCGAGCTGCCGGTCCACCGGGAGCTGGGGCATCGGCGACCTCGCCGACCTGCGATCGATCGGTGCCTGGGCCGCCGAGCGGGGTGGCGGGATGCTCGGGGTGAGCCCCATGCACGCACCCCAGCTGGTCGGCCGGGTCGAGGCGAGCCCGTACTTCCCGTCCAGCCGCCGCTGGCTGAACCCGCTGCTGCTGCGCATCGACGAGCTGCCCGGCGCCGGCGATGCCACGATCGACGCGCTGGCCACGAAGGCCCGCGAGCTGAACGCCGCGCCCGCGGTCGATCGCGACGCGGTCTGGGCGCTCAAGCGGCGGGCACTCGACCACCTGTGGACCGCCTTCGGTCCCGACCTGCGCTTCGAGCGGTGGCGGGACGAGATGGGCGACGACCTGGAGGCCTACGCGCGCTACTGCGCTCTGGCGGAGCACCACGGGTCGGGGTGGGTTTCATGGCCGAGCGAGCATCGGCATCCCGCCCGGGCCGCCGTCGCCTCGTTCGCCGCCGACCACGCGGACCGCGTGGCGTTCTGGTCCTGGGTGCAGTTCCTGGTCGACGACCAGCTCGTGCGCGCCGAGGAGCCGCTCGCGCTGCTCACGGACCTGGCGGTGGGGGTCGATCCCGACGGCGCTGACGGGTGGTGCCTGCAGGACCTGCTGGCGCAGGGCGTCCGGGTGGGTGCCCCGCCCGACGAGTTCAACCGGGCGGGCCAGGACTGGGGGCTGCCGCCGTTCGTGCCCCACGCGCTGCGGGCGGCCGCGTACGAGCCGCTGGCGTCGTTGTGGCGGGCGGCGATGGGCCACGGCGGCGGCCTCCGCATCGACCACGTCATGGGCCTGTTCCGGCTGTTCTGGCTGCCACCGGGGGGCTCGCCCACCGACGGCGCATACGTCCGCTATCCGGCGGACGAGCTGCTGGCCGTGCTGGCGATCGAGAGCGTCCGTGCGGGCGCGGTGGTCGTCGGCGAGGACCTCGGCACGGTCGAGGAGGGCGTGCGCGACCGCCTGCACGAGGCCGGGCTGCTGTCGTACCGGCTGGTCTGGTTCGAGGAAGCCGCCCCCGAGCACTACCCGCCCCAGGCCCTGGGGGCGGTCACCACGCACGACCTGCCGACGATCGCCGGTGTGTGGTCGGGCGACGATGCGGCAGACCAGCGGGCGGCGGGCGTCGACCCGGACGAGGCTGCGCTCGGGCGCCTGCGCGACAGGCTCGTGGCGCTGACCGGGCTGGACGCCGGCGCCCCGGTCGACGAGGCGATCGTGGCCGTCCACCGGCGGCTGGCGGCGTCGCCGTGCGCGCTGGTCGGCGCCACCCTCGAGGACGCCCTGGCGCTCCCCCGGCGGCCCAACCTGCCCGGGACGACCGGCGAACGGCCCAACTGGTCGCTGAGCCTCCCGCTGTCGCTCGAGGCGGCACTCGACGACCCGCTGGTCGCCAGGGTGACGGCGGCGCTGCGGCGCTAGCGGGGCGGGCGCTAGCGGCCGGCCTGCCCGGCGCCGTGGGACCGAGCGTCGGCGAGGATCTCGCGCACCGTCGCGTCCTGCACCTGGGAGAAGTCGTCGTACCAGGTGCCGACGGCCCGGAAGTGGACCGGCGCCGCCAGGCACACCACCCGATCGGCGGTCTCGCCCACTGTCGCGCAGGCCTCCGGCGAGCCCACCGGCACCGCCACCACCAGCTCCTTGGGTGCCCGCCCCCGCACGACGTCGACCGCCACTCGCATGGTCGCCCCCGTGGCCATCCCGTCGTCGACGAGGACGGCCGTCCGCCCCTCGACCGGCACCGCTGGCGCCCCGTCCCTGAACCGCTCCGCCCGGTGGGCGAGCGCGTCCAGGTGCCGGCGGGCAAGGACGTCGACGTCGACCTCGGTCATCCCCACGGCCGCCATCACCCCGGGGTTGTACGCGATCTGGCCGTCGTCGGCGATGGCGGCGAGGGCCAGCTCCTCGTGCCCCGGCACGCCGATCTTGCCGACCACGAGCACGTCGAGCGCCGCGCCCAGCACGCGCGCCACCTCGGCCGCCACCGGCACACCCCCACGGGGGAGCCCGAGCACCACCGTGTCCTCACCCGCGAGGTCGGCCAGATGCTCGGCCAGCCGCTGGCCGGCGTCGACCCGATCGGCGAACACCAGCGCCATACCCGCCCATTCTTCCCGCGGCCACGCCGCTCGACACGATGGAACCAGGTTCGCGCACGCGGTGCCGGTTCTGTGGCCGGAATTGGTTGGTTTCCAACCACCTCCGGCCACGGATCATGCGGCCTCGGATTCTGTGCGACACCGGTGCCCGGAGCGGTGCGGGCGGTGGGATTCGAACCCACACTGTCGGGATTTTGAGGCCCGTGCCTCCTGCCAGTTGGGCTACGCCCGCAGACGAACTGGTGAGCCTAGCCTGTGCCTATGCGACGCCTGCTCCTGCTGGCCACGGTGGCGATCGCCGGGCTGCTCGTGTACCGGCAGCGGACGATGGACCGGTGGGAGCGGACGCTCGGCCTGGGCGGGCGCTCGGGCAGCGCCGGCCAGGGCTGAGGCGGCGCCTCAGCCCAGCAGCGCCCCCTCGTGGCGGAGGAGCCAGACCTTGGTGTCGAGTCCCCCGCCGTAGCCGCCCAGCGCCCCGCCGGTGCGCAGGACCCGGTGGCACGGCACGACGATGGGGATCGGGTTGGTCGCCATTGCGGAACCCACCGCCCGGCTCGCCTTGGGGTTGCCGGTGCGCTCGGCCAGCTCCTTGTAGCTGACGGTCCGGCCGTACGGGACCTCCCGGGACAGCGCCTCCAGAACGATGCGCCGGTAGCCCCGGGACAGCCGCCGGTCGACCGGCACGTCGAAGCTCCGGCGCCGCCCGGCGAAGTACTCCTCGAGCTCGCGGCGCACCTCGTCGAGGCGGCCCGGGAGGCGGACGACCCGGGGCGACACCTCGCTCGCCAGCTCGTCCAGCACCAGGTCCTCGTGGCCGAAGCCGATGCGCACCAGCCCGACCGGCGTTGCGGCGAGCGTGAGGGGCCCGACGGGCGTGTCCTCGACCACCCAGCCGACGTCGACCAGGCCCTCGGCGTCCGCCCGCCGCAGGGCGGCGTCGACCAGGCTGCCGACGTCGGGTCCGTCGGTGGTGTCGGGGAAGCGGAGCCGCTCGCCCAGGTCGTTGGTGGAGTTCGTGGCGTTCATCGCGTCACCTCCTGACGCAGGCGTTGCAGGCCGGCCCGCACGTTCTGGCGGGCGGCGTCCTCGCTCGACCCGATGACCGCCGCGATCTCCGCGTACGGCCGGTCGAGCAGGTAGCGCTGCACCACCGCGGAGCGCTGCTTGGGCGGGAGCCGCCGCACCGCATCCCACAGCTCGGCGTCGACGACCGCGTCGCCGTCGAGCTCGGGAACCTCGGGGGGATCGGCGGTGGGCACCGCCTGCCGGACCCGGCGTCGGGCCTGGTCGATGACCTTGCGGTGGGCGATCGTGAAGAGCCAGCCACGCAGGTTGTCGGCGTGGCGCAGGCCCGGGTACGACCGCAGCGCCGCGATCACCGTCTCCTGGAAGAGGTCGTCGCCGTCATGGCGGCCGACGGCGGCGACGAGGAACCGGTGCAGGTCCGACGCATTGGCGTCGAGCAGCGATTGGAACGGTGGAAGCATCACCGCGACGTCAACGCCCCGGGGACGGCCGCCGTGAGATGCCGCCCGGCGGCCTGTCGCCCGATCCGGCGTCCGGCTCGGCGTGGCGCTATCCCTCGAGTGCGGCCAGCAGCTTGGTCGGCGTGTCCTTGGGGCTGATCTTGGGCCACACCTCGGCCAGGTTGCCCTGCTCGTCCACCAGGAACGCGGACCGGATGATTCCCATGAACTTGCGGCCGTACATCGATCGCTCGCCCCAGGCGCCGTAGGCGTCGGCCACGGCGTGGTCCTGGTCGGACAGGAGCGGGAAGCCCAGCCCGTACTTGTCGTCGAAGCGCTTCTGCTTGTCGGGCTTGTCGGGGCTGATGCCGAGGACCGCGGTGTCGCCGATGTCGCCCAGCACGTCCCGCAGGCCGCAGGCCTGCGTCGTGCAACCCGGCGTGTCGGCCTTCGGGTAGAAGTACACGAGGACCTTGCGGCCCCTCATGTCGGCGAGCTCGACGGTGTTGCCGTCCTGGTCGAGCAACGAGAACGTCGGGGCCTTGTCACCTGGCTCGAGCGGCATGCCGCCACCTTACGTTCGCACCTGACGGACGAGGCGCGTCGCTACCCGATCCCGTCGAGGAAGGCGAGGACGCGCTCGCGGACCAGAGCCGCCGCGGCCTCGTCGTACGCGGGCAGGCTGCTGTCGGTGAACAGGTGGCGGTCGCCGGGATACAGGAAGACATCTGCCTCGTCGACCGTCTCCGCGAGCTCGCGGGCGACGTCGACGTCGCCCAGCTCGTCGTCCTCCATCGTGTGGATCTGGAGGGGCACGCCCGGCGGCCACGGGCCGCCGAACTCGGCCGGCGGGATGCTGGCGTGGAGCAACACGGCGCCCTTCGCTCCCGGGCGTGTCTGAGCCAGCAGCTGCGCCGGCATGACGCCGAGCGAGAACCCGACGTAGACGAGCTCGTCCGGCAGGCCGTCGGCCGCGTGGCGGCCGCGCTCCAGCATGGTGTCGAAGCCGACCTCCCGGGAGTAGCCGATGCCGTCGTCGAGGTCGGCGAAGGTCTTGCCGTCGTAGAGATCGGGGGCGTGAACGACGTGCCCGGCGGCGCGCAGGTCGTCGGCGAACGCGAGGCAGCCGGCCGTCAGTCCCTGCGCGTGGTGAAAGAGCAGGATCTCGGCCATGGCTGCGACCCTATGTCACGCGGTCGGGCTCGGATGCGGGCGCCGCCTCGCCGGTCCCGCCGGCCGCGTCGACCTGGCGGCGGAGGTCCTCGAGCAGGCCGGGGCGCGCCTTCAGGCCGGTGCGGGTCGCACCGCTCAGCGCCCACGGGTGCAGCCGCTCGAGGGCGTCGCCGAGCACGTCCGGTCCCACGGCCTGGCCGGCGACGGCCACCGCCCGCACCGGCCCGACCTGGAGCGTTGACGACGCCAACAGCTCGGCAACGTCGGTCGTGAGGAGGAGCGACGAGGCGGCCAGCTCGCTGAACCCGAAGTCGATCAGCCACACCGCACCGTCCGACGCGAGGAAGACGTTGGCCAGGCGAAGGTCGCGGTGGGCGATGCGGTGCTCCCGCAGGCGGCCCACCTGCTCCCAGATCGCGGCGAGCACTGCGTCGGTGACCTCGTCGGGCTCGAGCCTGTCGAGGCTGCGACCCTCGATCGCCTCGTAGGCGAGGACGAAGGCGTTCGGCTCGGCGGTGGCGAACGCGGCCAGCCGCGGCGTGCGGATGCCGACATCGCGCGCCGCCAGCGCCACCAGCGCCTCGTGCTCGACGCCCCGCCGGAGCGACGAGAAGGGCCGCTCGTCGCCGAGGTCGCGGCGGTTGGCCCAGCGATAGATGCGGAACAGCAGGTCGGCGCTCCGCTGATCGTCGCCGAGGGCCTTGACGAACAGGGGGCGCCCGTCCGCGCCCGTGGCGAAGTAGGGCGTGGAGCCCCGCGCGTCGACGCTCGCCTGCTCGAGCCGG
>Ga0081455_10006724_pt1 | contig 12280 bp, 8 predicted proteins | sample TabmetS3T2R1_FD_70207 | JGI IMG/M metagenome (GOLD analysis project Ga0081455, IMG submission 70207) | Tabebuia heterophylla rhizosphere microbial communities from the University of Puerto Rico - S3T2R1 | ecosystem: Host-associated > Plants > Roots > Rhizosphere ... | reverse complement strand
GCTTCAACCGTGATGCGGTAGGCGCCGGGAATGAGCGAGGTGATAACATATTCCCCGTTGCTGTTGGTGGGCACAGAGCGCCGGTTGAGACCCGTTGCCTGGTTCGCAACCGAAACCGTAGCGCCGGGAATCACAGAGCCGCTCTGATCCACGACAACTCCGCGTAGGGTTGACGTCCCTTCTTGAGCGAAAAGTGGCACCGCGAGAATCCCCGAATAGATGATTAACATCATCGGACGGATTACAAGCCTGTAAACAAGACTCTTTTTTAGCAGCATCTAAAAAACCTCCGTTTGTTAAAGCAATAATAGGTTTTAATTTTTCTTGGAAATTGGGAGTGTTCGATTGCCAAATTATTGACAATAAAACTGCGCAGGTAAAGGGCAAATGCTATACCAACTCGAGCAGTTTATGAGTTATAACGGGTTATGGGATGAAGAAATGCTCAATTATTCAAATATGCATCCAGATTTATGGATATTTCGGAAATCTCGTAAGAGATTTGATCACTGACTTTAAGTTGGATGGATGTAATGAAGGGTGTGATGAAAAATGCTCGTTAGGTGTAGCGCAAACTGTCAGTTTGCGATGCTTCCGGCAAATGGTTATTAGGAAAACAACGCAAACTGACAGTTTGCGCTACAGCTAACGTGCATCTTCATTTTCTTAATGGCTATAGCATCTAATCATAATACTCCAGCCCAAGATGCGTAATCAGCTCCTCACCGCGCAGGTGTCGAAGGGTATTCTTTAGTTTCATCAACTGAATGAACAGGTCGTGTTCGGGATAGAGCTTGGGAGCGCACATCGGCGATTTGAAGTAAAACGAGAGCCATTCCTGAATTCCGCGCATTCCCACTCGCTGCGCGAGGTCCATCAACAAAGCGAGGTCGAGCACGATCGGGGCGGCGAGAATCGAATCGCGACAGAGGAAGTCGATCTTGATCTGCATCTGGTAGCCGAGCCAGCCGAAAATATCGATATTATCCCAGCCCTCCTTGTTATCGCCGCGCGGCGGGTAATAGTTGATCCGAACCAGATGTGAATAATTATTGTAGAGCTCGGGGTAAACCTGCGGCTGGAGAATATATTCAAGAACCGAAAGCTTCGACTCTTCTTTGGTCTTGTATGAGCCGGGGTCGTCGAGCACCTCGCCGTCCCGGTTGCCCAGGATATTGGTGGAGTACCAGCCGTGCAGTCCGAGCAATCTCGCTTTCAAGCCCGGCGCGACGATCGTCTTCATTAACGTCTGGCCGGTTTTAAAATCTTTGCCGCAAATCGGCAAATTCTGGTTTTCGGCCAGTTCGACCATGGCCGGAATATCGACCGTCAAATTCGGTGCGCCGTTGGCAAATCCCACACCGGATTTGAGCGCGGCATAGGCATAGATCATCGAAGGCGGGATCGCCGGATGATTTTCTCGCAGCGCTTTTTCGAAGCTGTCCATGGTTTTATGGACGGCGTGCGGTTTGATAAAGACCTCTGTCGATGCGCACCAGATCATAACCATCCGGGTGCACCTGTTTTTCTTTTTGAACCCGGCGATCTCTTCCATCAACTGCTCAGCAAGGGCCATTTTTGTCTTGGCTTTTTTGACATGCGTTCCGCTCAGCCGTTTAACGTATTTCTGATCGAAGACAGCCGGCATCGGCTTGATCTTTGAGAGTTGTGGTTTTAGTTGGACGAGCAGCTCTTTTTCCAGCACACCGGCATGCATGGCGGCGTCGAAGGCATTTTCTTCAAAGATATCCCACGTCCCGAAAACCATGTCATCGATCCCGGCGAGCGGGACAAATTCTTTGATCAGTGGAGATCGTCCCTCGGTCCTTTTTCCCAGCCGGATCGTTCCCATCTGGGTTAAACTGCCGATCGGTTTCGCTATACCCTTGCGGATCGCTTCAATCCCGGCGATGAATGTGGTGGTCACTGCGCCCATTCCGACCAGCAGGACCCCTAGTTTACCTCTCGGCTCGGCAATAGCTGCGCCTTTTTCAAACATCTCGATAGATCCTCACATTTCAAGATAGATTACGAAATAAACGAAAATAACGAAACAAACGAAACTTTCGCTATTATTTCGTCTGTTTCGATATTTTCGTTTATTTCGTAATCCTCTTTCTTGCGCGTTCTTGCCGAAGATTGTCGCTGCATTGCTCACTCTTGCAATCAGCATGCGAACCGGTAAAATAACTCCTTGAAATAATTGTCCCAGATATCCAGTCTGTCTCGTCACGACAGAACAGATCCATGTAAAAGGAGATAGCATTAATGGCAACTTATATTATTTGCGAACCGTGCATCGGCACAAAGGATTCAGCATGTGTGGATGTTTGCCCAGTCGACTGCATACACCCGCGGAAGGATGAGCCGGAGTTCGAGGCGGCAACTCAGCTATTCATCAATCCCGACGAATGTATCGATTGTGGCGCATGTCAGCCCGCCTGCCCGGTTGAAGCAATCTATCGCGATGAGGATGTGCCAGAGCAGTGGCAGTCTTATATCCAGGTCAATGCTGACCACTATAAATCCTGATTGTCTAAAGGCTTCGATGTTTTCTCGGTCGGGGTAATCAGTTTCTCTTTCTCAGACTCGACGATGAATCGTTTATAGTCACTGTAGGCAATACTGAGATTGAAATTCAAGCCTTTGACAAGAAAGACTTTTATGCCCAGGTCTAGATCAGCGTGCGTCGGCAGCCAGATTTCATTGTTGATGCGGTCCTGTTCGAGTACAAAAGTGCCCCCCTCTTTCAATGAGGCAAATAATCCCCCGGCAATCTTGTAAGATTCGATCAGCCGTGCTTCGAGGCGCGCGACCTGTTTATCCGCCTCATCGATCCACATAGCACCGGCCATCTTTCCAAAGAGTTTTTCGTTCCGGTTTTGCGGTTTGTAACCCGGGAGCGGTTCAAAATCGAAGACAATACAATTGCGCCCACGGAATCGTTCGCGGCGGGGGTTGATCAATTTTGAGGGGCGAAAAATCTCAGCGATAGAGATGCGCCGGTCGTTATCACCACCATCATTTGCTGACGAATCGTCCTGCGCCTTTTCCTTTCTTTCGGCCTCTTTCTTCTCGATCTCGCGGATACGTTTTTCGATCTGTTTGGTCTCTTTCTCTTCTTCGTTAGGAGTAAGCGGTTTTCCGTTTTTGGAGACCAGACGTCGAATGCGATATCCTTTATAAAATGTCAGCTCATTGACTTCACTCTCTTTTTCCTTGATTTGCCCATTGGAATCGATCTCACGCTTCGTCTGGGTAGCGGTATAAGTGTATTTTTCAAGAATGCGCTCGACCTCATCCTCATTCTGACCAACGTCTTTCAATAATGAACCGATATCCGGTAAAGGTTCGTTAGAGGGCTTCGGAAAATCAAAAATCGATCGATCGATTTGGGAATTATGGATAACCCGATCGATTTTTATCTGATACTGCTGTTCACCTGTCGTTAAATGAATCTGGTGGGGAACTTTGATGCCGTCCACGAGTCGAAAATCAGCGTAATCAAAAGTCCTGGTTTGATCACCCGCAGGGAACTCTTCGCGAATGAGCATCCCCGATACGACATCGAAATAGGCCTTAATCTTGACGTTTTTCGGTGAGGTGTAAACTACTGTATTCGCATGTGTTCCGTTGATGGTCGTTTGTCCGGCAAAGGTCAGTTTCGCTTTTTCTTTTTTGTAATTGAGCCAGCGCAGATTTTGCCACATTGCCTCGGCTTGAAAATCGCGGCTCGCGTTACCCGTCAGAGTGCGTAAACCGTCACGCGAATCGCGAATCCATCCGGATTTCCCGTTATAACCCGCGCTGTGCTCGAGGCCGCGAAGATCGAATGACGTCGAATAGAGGTTCGGTTGCGTAACCGATGCCTGGTAACTGCCCATCCCTCCTGATTGCAAATCTGCGATTGTCCCTTGAATCTGCCTGGACCTGACCTTCTGAAGAGCCTTCTCACCGCCCAGAGCTTTAGCTGCCTGTTTGACTATGCGTTCGGCCGATTGTCCGTTAACCGATCCTGTAAGAAGTAATCCCAGGAAAATTAGAGAGAGTGAAATTCGAATCATTTATGTGCTCCGCGGAAGAAAAGTTTTCAGTTTTCAGTTTTCAGTTTTCAGCCTTCAGCCTTCTATCTTTAATTGTGCATCTTCAGGGGACTGACTCATCTAACTGAAAACTGAAAACTGAAAACTGTTCCCAACTGCTTGACCTGATTACAGCTCAAAGCTTATATAACATACGAGTTGCGATTCGTCAGGGTTAACAATTTTAATCAAACATAAATTGCGGAGAATAAATAATTATGAGAGCGCTCCGCCAACCGCTCAAATTAGCTGTGGTTTATCTTGTCATATGCTCAAGCTTAATATTTATTATTACGTTTGAACCGCAATTTCTACGGGCATTTGCCAGCTCTCAATCGAACGGGTCATCCGATCAGAGCGAATTTTTCGAGAAGCAGGTAAGGCCGATACTTTTCAAAAACTGTTCAACCTGCCATAACTCAAAGGCGAAAACCGCTCAATTGGACCTGACTACCGCAAAAGGGTTCAACCTCGGGGGGGAAGGCGGTCCGCTGATCGACCGGGAAAAGCCTGAAAATAGCCGATTGCTGAAGGTTATCCTCTACCAGGATCAATTGAAGATGCCCCCTACAGGGAAGCTTAAAGATGAAGAGATAACCATCTTAACATCCTGGATCAGGATGGGGGCGCCCTGGCCTGAAGCGCCGGTCGCATCGATTGCAGAAAATAAATGGTCGAACCGCTCCACGGAACGGGAGTTTACTGAAGCTGAGAAGAAATTCTGGGCATATCAGGCATTGGCGCGTCCTGCCCAACCACGGGTGAAAAGCTCGGCCCGGGTTAAGTCTCCGATAGATGCTTTCATCCTGCAACAACTCGAGCAAAAGAAAATCTCACCCGCGCCGGCTGCCGATAAATTCACGTTATTGCGACGCGCTACTTATGACCTGACCGGGCTGCCACCAACACAAAGGGAAATTCGCGATTTCGTCTCTGATAGCTCGCCCGAGGCCTTCAAAAAAGTGGTTGATAGATTGCTCTCATCACCGCGTTACGGTGAGAAGTGGGGAAGGTTCTGGCTTGATGTTGCACGGTACGCGGATTCGACAGGCAATGACGAAGACCATCGCTATCCCTTCGCCTGGAAATATCGAGACTATGTGATCGAGGCATTCAACGCAGATTTACCTTATGATCAATTTATTCGCGAACAGCTCGCCGGCGACCTCCTTCCTCCTACAAATTCAGAGGAAGTAAACCGGCGTGGCATTATTGCCACGGGTTTCCTGGCGGTCGGCCCGAAAGCGCTGGCGCAGCAGGACAAGAAAAAGATGCTGTACGATGTTTATGACGAGCAGGTCGAAGTAACGAGCAGGGCGTTTCTCGGCATGACGGTCTCCTGCGCGCGTTGTCACAATCACAAGTTCGACCCGATCCTGACCAGAGACTACTACTCGATGGCCGGAATATTCGCGAGCACCAAAAGTTTCAGTGACCCCAGGGCTTTTGTTTCTGAACCTCTCAATAAACCGCTCGTTCCGAAATCGGAGTTCGATCTTTATCTTGAGAGGAAGAAGGCAAATCAGGCTCTGGTCAGATTGGCCCAGACCGAAATGAGCGAACTGCTCGATACCGCGAAGTATCGGCTCGTTTCGGATAATCAGGCGAGGCTGGCCGATTATATGGTGGCGGCGCGCAAAATCAATGCTGATAATCCCGATTTCAAAATTGTCGCTGATAAAGAGAATTTGTCGGAGGCGATCCTGAAAAAATGGGTCGAATATCTGAAAAAAGGTAAAGTGCGGGAGCATCTGCTCGAATGGGAGAACGCAAAATCTGAAAACCTGACAGAAGTCGCGCGCGGTTATCAACAAAGGTTTATCGACCGCCTGGTAAAGTGGACGGAGAGGTTAAATGATTGGCGAACAAAATACCACCAGGCATTGGCCGAGAAGAAACAGCTTCCTGACAGGCCCGAGTTTGAAGCAGGGCAAGACCGGTTTTTCCACGAAATCTTTATCAGCAGAGACGGCCCTTTTTCAGTCTCGACTGAAGAACTGAGTAAGTCTTCTCCTGATGCCGGGCAGAAAATTACTCGGCTCCGGAAAGAATTGGATGAGCTGAAGAAGCAAGCGCCTCCTGAACCGGAGATGGCATGTGCGGTTGAGGAAGGGGAATCCATCAACCAGAAAGTGTTTATCCGGGGCGATTATCATAATGAGGGTGAGGACGCCCCGAAGGGATTTCCCAAAATTCTGATCGCGCAAACTGTACCTGTTCCGGTCGCGAGCGGCAGCGGGCGCCTTCAATTAGCCGCCTGGATCACGCAACCGGGCCATCCATTGACTGCGCGCGTCATGGCTAATCGCATCTGGCAATGGCATTTCGGCGAGGGGATCGTGCGGACCCCTGACAATTTCGGAAAGATGGGAGAACCGCCGACGCATCCGGAACTGCTCGATTACCTGGCGCGCCGGTTTGTCGAGAGCGGATGGTCGATCAAGTCAATGCATCGATTGATCATGCTCTCGAGCGCTTATCAGATGTCGAGTGAAGCATCAGATAAGAATTTTGCCGCTGATCCCGAAAATCGATTGTTCTCCCGGTTCCATCGCAGGCGTCTGAGTGTCGAAGAGATGCGCGACAGCCTGCTGGCGATCGATCAATCACTTGACTTCAAAATGGGAGGAACCCTGCAGACGGGGACCGGAACTGACGGCGAGAATGACAATAGGCGATTGAGTCTCAATCCCGAGATGTTTCGTCGCCGGACCATCTATTTACCGCTCCGTCGCGCCAATCTGCCGGCGCTCATGAATCTATTCGATTTCGGCGATGCGACGACCTCATCGGGTAAACGGCAAATGACGAATGTCGCGACGCAGGCGCTTTTCTGGCTGAACAGTGATTTTTTAAATGAGCGAGCGAAGAAGTTCTCCCAGGCGCTTCTCGACCAGAAAGATTTGACGGATTTCATCCGCATCAGGCTTGCCTACTTGCGCATTTTGAACCGGCCGGCAACGGAAGAGGAAGTGGTGAAATCAGGAGCGTACATAACTTCGTTTCAGGAAAAATATTCAAAATCGGTAAACGAGGCCTGGCAGAGTTTCACTCGGGTCCTCATGGCATCGAATGAATTTATCTATATAGACTGACATGAACGAACATCTTCCGATTTACTGCAGCAGAGAAATCCCGACCTCACGTCGCGCATGGTTACGGGCTGCCGGGCTGGGATTTGGTTCTTTAGGGCTGACGGCGATCCTTGCCGAACAATCAAGGTTATTTGCCGCGCCGCAGACCGGGAACCCGCTTGCGGTTCGTGAACCGCATTTCCCGCCTAAGGCGAAGCGGGTCATCTTCTTATTTATGCACGGCGGACCATCGTCGATCGATTCTTTCGATCCGAAAGAACGATTGATTCGCGATCACGGTAAACCGCTGCCGATCCAACGTCCGCTTGCCTTCGATAATAAGAACGAAGCCGGCCCGCTGATGAAGTCGCCCTGGGAATTCAGACCGGGAGGAAAAAGCGGAATTCCGGTGAGCGATCTTTTCCCACACGTGCGAGATTGTGTTGATGATCTTTGTATCATTCGTTCGATGGTCGGCGAAGGTGTCGATCATGGCGCGGCACTTCTGCAGACATTCACCGGGACGAGCACTTTTATCCGTCCCAGTCTGGGTTCCTGGACCATCTACGGTCTCGGCACGGAAAATCAGAACCTTCCAGGATTTATTGCGATCAAACCGTCACTTGCGCATGGTGGGGCGAAAAACTGGTCATCGGCTTTTCTCCCCGGAGTCTATCAGGGGACGGCGATCGGGCACGCCGGTTTGAAGGTGGATGAGATCAAGAAAGAGCCGATCGAATATTTGATCAATCAGAACTACTCGGCCGAGGCGCAGCGGTACGAGCTCGATATGATTCAGAATATCAATCGCCGTCACGAGGGGTTGCGCCAGCGTGATCCTCAGCTCGAAGCCCGCATCCAGGCATTTGAACTGGCGTTCAGGATGCAATCGGAAGCCTCGGCTGTATTCAAAGTCGATCAGGAATCGGAAGCGACGAAGAAACTCTATGGCCTGGATGACCCTCTCACTCAGGATTTCGGGTGGCAATGTCTTCTGGCACGCCGCCTGGCCGAGCGCGAGGTGCGCTTCATCCAATGCACCCACAGTTACAAATGGGATCAGCACAGCGAGCTTTATAACGGTCACACGCAAAACGCGCGCGAGGTGGACAAACCAATTGCCGGGTTGTTGAAGGACTTGAAATCACGCGGTCTGCTCAAGGACACACTCGTCATCTGGGCCGGTGAATTTGGCCGCACGCCGGTTTCCCAGGGAGGTGACGGGCGAGATCATAACCCATATGGTTACACCATCTGGATGGCTGGTGGCGGAGTCAAGGGCGGATTTATCTACGGGGCGACTGATGAAATCGGATATCACGCAGTCGAGGACCGAATGCACATTCACGATTTTCATGCTACCGTGTTACATCTCTTAGGCCTCGACCATGAGAAATTGACTTATCGCTATAGCGGACGTGATTTTAGATTGACCGATGTCGCGGGTGTCGTCGCCAAAAAGCTCATCGCTTAGGATAGAATGAAGAAGGATTACGAAATAAACGAAAAAAACGAAATAAACGAAGATAATTCGTTTATTTCGTTTTTTTCGTTTATTTCGTAATCCTTCTTCTTCCACAACACGGAGGGGTAGATGAAAAACCAGATGCGATTTCTCCTGCTGATCGTAACTTTGACATTGATCGGAATAAACCTGATGGCACAAGAACAAGTTCCCAAACCGCCGCAAGCCAAGATTGCTCCCAAGACAACCCAGATTCACGGATACACGGTTGTCGATGATTACGCTTGGCTGACGGATAAATCGAAGACTAATCCGGAGGTTCTTTCTTATCTCAAAGCGGAAGATGATTATGCCAATGCGATGATGAAGAGCACCGAGCCTTTTCGGAATGTCCTCTATGACGAGATGCTCGCGCGGATCAAAGAAACGGACGAGAACGTGCCATATAAGATGGGCAATTATTTCTATTACACACGAACAGAGAAGGGGAAACAGTATCCGATTTACTGCCGCAAGAAGGGGGACCTGAAAGCCGCCGAAGAAATTACCCTCGATATGAACAAGATGGCTGAAAACCAGAAATTCTTCAGCATCGGTGCATATAACGTCAGCGATGACGGCAACCTGCTCGCTTTTTCAACCGATACGAGCGGCTTTCGCCAATACAAGCTGCATGTCAAAGACCTGCGGGATGGGAAGATCATCGAGAATATTGCCGAGCGTGTAACCTCTGTTGCGTGGGCGAACGACAATCAAACGATCTTTTACGGCCAGGAGGATGAGACGACCAAGCGATCGAACAAAATCTACCGCCACGTGTTGGGCAGCGACAAGCACGATTTGTTATACGAGGAGAAAGACGAATTATACCGGGTATTTTGCGGGAAAACTCGCAGCAAGGGGTATATTATCGCTGGTTCGGTGAGTTCGACGACGAGCGAAATGCGTTATCTCCCCGCGGATCGCCCGAAGGAAGAACTTAAACTCTTGCTACCCCGCAAGGAGAACCACGAGTATTACCTCGATCACCTCGGGGATAGTTTCTACATCAGGACAAATGACCAGGGGAAAAATTTCCGCCTCGTGATTGCGCCGGTCGGCGATCCGGCTCCGAACAACTGGAAGGAGATCATCCCGCATCGCAAGGAGGTCATGCTCGAAGATTTTGATTGCTTCGCCGGTCATTACGTGGCTTACGAGCGTGAGAACGGCATCCCCAAATTACATGTAAGTGATCTGAAGACCGGTAAATCTTATTACATAGATTTTCCGGAACCGGTCTACGTGGCCTTTCCCACGCAGAATGCCGAGTTTGAGACAAATATGTTGCGCTTCAGCTATCAGTCGTTCATTACCCCGCCATCGATCTTCGATTTTGATGTGAAGACAAAAGAGCGCAAATTGCTCAAGCAACAGCCGGTACTCGGCGGCTACGATATGAAGCTGTACCAGTCCGAGCGGGTATATGCGACTGCGGGAGACGGCGCGAAGGTGCCGATCTCGATTGTTTATCGAAAAAGTCTGGTGCGTGACGGTAAACGGCCGTTATTGCTGGAAGGTTATGGATCGTACGGCATTTCCAATGATGTCGACTTTTCATCGAACCGCCTCAGCCTGCTCGATCGTGGAGTTATCATTGGTATTGCGCACATTCGGGGCGGGGGAGAACTCGGGAAGGAATGGCATGATCAAGGGAAGATGATGGTGAAAAAGAACACCTTTACCGATTTTATCGCAAGCGCCGAGTATCTGGTCAAAGAGAAATACACATCGGCGGATCGACTGATCGTTACCGGCGGAAGCGCAGGTGGACTGCTTATGGGCGCAGTATCCAATATGCGGCCGGACCTCTTCAAAGCCGTGGTGACATATGTGCCGTTTGTCGATGTCATGAACACAATGCTCGATGCCTCTTTGCCGCTCACTGTCGGCGAATATCTGGAATGGGGTAATCCGAACGAGAAACCCGCCTATGATTACATGCGCAGTTATTCGCCCTATGAAAATATCGAAAAGAAAGCCTACCCAACGATACTCGTCAGGACCTCTCTCAATGACAGTCAGGTTATGTACTGGGAACCGGCGAAATATGTCGCGAGAATGCGCGCGCTCAAGACTGATAACAATCTGCTGCTCTTCAAGATCAAACTTGATCCCGGCGGGCACGGAGGTGCTTCAGGACGTTATGACAGGTTGAGAGATACTGCCTTCGATTACGCTTTCATCCTTCGCCAGTACGGAATTACCAAGTGAATCCGAAACAGTTTTTAGTTTTCAGTTTTCAGTTTGAGAATCTTGATCCTCAACTGAAAACTGAAAACTGGAAACTGGAAACTAATTCGAGCTGAGCAACTGAGCGTTTTTGTCCTTGAACTGCTCGAGGTTATCGCGTTGAACAGTGATCGTCGGGATAATATATTTCTTGTTTTCGGGAATTAGCGAGCGGTCTCCCTGGAGAATCTTGGCCGTCAGTTGAACGACTTGATATCCATAGAGGTATGGCTGTTGTGCAATTGTTCCGAAGATCGTACCCTCTTTGATTCCCGCCAGTGTTTTAGGGTCATCATCGAAGCAGACGATTTTAACTTTACCGGTTTTATTCGCAGCTTTGACGGATTCCAAAATTGCCGGACCATTATAAGACCAGAGGCCGACCATACCGGCGAGGTCGGGGTTATTCTTCAGGGCTTCAGCTGCATTATCCTTGGCAACCGTCAGATCATTGTTGTCGGTCATCAGGTTAAGAATAACTATTTTCGAGCCCTCGAGTTCTTCTTTTAGACCTGCAAACCGGTCCTGTGAGTTCTCCAACGCACTTTTGCCTACGAAGACCATTACTTTACCGCCCTGGGGCAGCGCTTTTTTGAGCAGTTTGCCGGCCTCGCGCCCGGCCTCGCGATTGTCAGCACCCAGATAGAACGCGCGATCGGTATCCGGCGCGTCGCTGTCATGAGTAATGAAGAGAACCTTCTTGGACATCTCATTGATCAGTTCCTTCTGAGCAACGGGATCGATCGGGCTGATCGCAATCGCGTCCGAGTCGGTTTGCACTGCTTCGTTGATATACCGCTCCTGCTCGACCGACTTACCACTAAATGGAATCTTGTATTTGACTTCCAGGTTTGGTTGTTCGGCATCGGCTTTATCGATCCCCTTTTTCACAATAGTCCAGAATTGAGAGTCGGAGTTGGTGATAAAGGTCAAGGTTTTTTTAGTCTTCGGTGGCCTCTCCGGCGGTGTAGAAGAACAGCTTAGGATAAGAAGCGATGCAAAAAGACAAGCGAGTTCGCGTAGAAATAATCGTCTCACAATTGAAAATCTCCTGATTTATTCTCCCATTTTTTAAATAGGGCATGAGTTTAAGAGCCATCTTTCGATGAACGGAGGATCTTTGCAAATCTCCGACGTTCAGTCAAATCGCATGAGCGTGGGAGAGAAAAAAGCCAGGTTAGTTCTCCTGCCGCAGACACGATAGAATAAATGTATGAAAGCTTTGCTTTTGATTGTCATGGCCCTGATCGTATGCGCGCCGTCAATCGTGTCAAGCCAGATATATAAGTCCACCCCATCGCTGCTCGATGAGGTTCATTACTATGTCAGCGATCGCAAAGCAGCCGAGGATTTTTTTATCGAACATCTGGCCGCCCGAGTCGTGCCTC
>Ga0081455_10006723_pt1 | contig 12281 bp, 11 predicted proteins | sample TabmetS3T2R1_FD_70207 | JGI IMG/M metagenome (GOLD analysis project Ga0081455, IMG submission 70207) | Tabebuia heterophylla rhizosphere microbial communities from the University of Puerto Rico - S3T2R1 | ecosystem: Host-associated > Plants > Roots > Rhizosphere ... | reverse complement strand
GAGCCGACCAGGAACGTCTCGACCTGCATCTCGATCAGCCGGGTGATGGCCGAGGGAGCGTCGTTGGTGTGGAGCGACGAGAGCACCAGGTGACCGGTGAGCGCGGACTCGACGGCGATCATCGCGGTCTCGCGGTCGCGGATCTCACCGATCAGGATCACGTCGGGGTCCGCGCGCAGGATCGAACGCAGGGCCGAGGCGAACGTGAGGCCGGCCTTCGGGTTGACCTGGATCTGGTTCACGCCGGGGAGCCGGTACTCGACCGGGTCCTCGACGGTCACGATGTGCCGGTCGATGCCGTTGACGATGTTCAGCGTCGCGTACAGCGTGGTCGACTTGCCCGAGCCCGTGGGGCCGGTCACCAGGATCGCGCCGTAGGGCTTTCGGAACGACTCCTCGTACTTCTCGAAGGCCTGCGGGAGGAAGCCGAGCTCGCCGAGCTTCAGCATCGCGTTGCTCTTGTCCAGGATGCGGATCACGATCTTCTCGCCGTGGACGGTCGGCAGCGTCGCCAAGCGCAGGTCGAGGCTGCGGTTGTTGACGCGCAGGGAAAGGCGCCCGTCCTGCGGGACACGCTTCTCGGCGATGTTCAGGTCGCCCATGACCTTCAGCCGGCTGATCAGCCCGCCCTGGATGGTCTTGGGCGAATGCATCACCTCGTGGAGCACGCCGTCGACGCGGAACCGGACGCGGACGTCCTTCTCGGTCGGCTCGATGTGCACGTCGGAGGCCCGGTCGCCGGCGGCCTGCGTCATGATCGCCTGGACGAGCTTGACGATGGGTGCGTCCTCGACGGCCGCGTGGACCTCGGTCAGGTCGGTCTCGTCCTCGACCGCCTCGGCCGCCTCGGTTGCGAGCGCCTCGACCTGCTCGCCCATGGCCGAGTACTTCGTGATCGCCTGCTCGACATCCAGGGACGTCGCGACCACCGGGCGGACCTCCCGGCCGGTGATCGTGCGGATGTCGTCGAGGGCGTAGACGTTGGCCGGATCGGACATCGCGACCAGCAGCCGGCCGTCCTCCTCCCCGATCGGCAGGGCTCGATACCGGCGGCACAGGGCCTCGGGCAGGAGCGCGGTCGCGGCGGCATCGATCCGGTACTCGGTCAGGTCGACGAACGCGAGCCCCACCTGCTCGGCCAGTGCGCGGACGAGGTCCCGCTCCTTGATGTAGCCGAGGTCGATCAGGACGCGCCCGAGCGACTTGGGCGTGTTGCGATGCTCCTCGAGGGCGCGCTGGAGATGCTCCTCGGAGATGAGGCCCTGCTCGAGCAGGATCTGCCCGAGTTGTTTCGGCTTGCGCTGCGTCGTCACCATGCCGAGCTACGCCCTTCGGTCCCAGGGTCGCCTATCCATCGGCAGGGTCTTCGCCGCGCTGTAGCAGCTCCCCGAACTCCCGCGCGAGGGAGAAACGGTCCACGTCCTCGGGCTCGTCGATGGTCTGCTCCCAGGGGTCCTCCGGGCCGTTCCAGGCCTCGGAGGGCTCGTCGGCGGGGGCGGACTCGTCCTCTCCGGCCAGGTCGACGTCGGGCGACTCGGGTGCGTGATCGAGGGCCTCCGCGTGCTCGGCCCCTTCGGGCGTGCCCGGCGGGGCGGGCGCCTGCTCCTGCGTTCCGAAGTCCTTCGGGAAGGGGGAGAAGCCGGGGTCGTCCTTCGGCTCGGGCGGGAGGTCCTTCGGCGCGTCGGCGAACGCGGACCGGTTCCCAGGAACGTCGATCACGACGGGCTCCCTTCCGTGGTGAGGCTCGGGATGAAGGAGGATCCTCGGCCGGATGCTCGGGTGCGGGATGTCGGCTCGCGCGCCGGTGACGTCGTGACGCGCACGGCCCTCGTCGAGTGCGAGCAGCGCCTGGTCCATCTGGTCGAGCACGAGGCCGGCCCTCGCACCGGCGCCGGTGATCGCGAACGCCGCGTACGGCCCCCGACGCACGTAGCACCAGCTCTCGCCGCCGAACTGCGCGAAGCCGCGCTCGGTGTCCCCGAGCGCGGCGAAGCGAGCCGACGAGGGCGTGAGGCTTGCCTCGGCGTCCGCCGGGCTCGATCCGAGGACCAGTCCGTCCCTGGAAAGGATCAAACAGCCGCGAACGTCCCCGAGCCCGGCCGCGAGCGAGGACGCGAGCGCATCGAAATCTTCCAAAGGACGGCGACCTCCTGGGGAACCATCGGGAGGCCCGAGAGGGCCCTTGAGCCGTCGGCCTTCCGGCCCAGAGGTCGATGACCCGTCGGGCCGAGTCCGGGGTGGTCCCGGCAGGCTACGCCTCGGGCGGGGGCCCGGCCCCGGCGAGCTCGCCCAGGGCGGCCGCCGACATCACCGGCAGCGGCGGCGCCTGCCCCGTCCACAGCTCGAATGAGAGCGCCGCCTGCCGGAGCAACAGCCCGAGCCCGCCGAACGCGGTCGCCCCCGCCTCCCGGGCCGCCGTCTGGAACGGCGTCACGCTCGGCCGGTACAGCAGGTCCACCGCCATGACGCCCGGGCCCACCGCCGGCAGCGGCAGCGACTCGCCGTGCACGCCGAGCGGGGTCGCGTTCACGATCAGGTCCGAGGCCATCTGCCCGGCCTCGTCGAGGCTCACGACCGTGAGGCTCGCCCCGAACCCGTCGAGCACCGACGGCAGATCGTCGGCCCTCGAGGGCTCGCGGACGGCGACCGCGAGGCTCGCGATCCCGGCGCGCGCGAGCGCCAGGGCACACGCGCGGGCCGCGCCGCCGGCCCCGAACACCAGCGCGCTCCGGCCCGCCGGGTCGAACCCCGCGTCCTCCCGAAGGAACCGTTCGAACCCCTGCGCGTCGGTGTTGTGGCCGGAGATCTCGTCCGCGCCCACGACGATCGTGTTGACGGCGCGCAGGCTTCGGGCGTCCGCCGAGGTCGTGTCGACGAGCCCGGCTGCCTCGGTCTTGTGCGGCATCGTGACGTTCGCCCCGGCGAACCCGAGCGCCGGCAGCCCGGCGATCGCCTGCGCGAGCCGGGTGGGCGGCACCGCGAGAGGCACGTAGGCCCAGTCCATGCCGAGCGCGGCGAATGCGGCGTTGTGGATCGCGGGCGACAGGCTGTGCTCGACCGGCCATCCGATCACCCCGGCCAGCCGCGTCGACCCGCGGACGCCGGGCGGCCGGTCCGGCACCTCACTCACCGCATCGGATGCGGTTCGCCTCGTGATCGGCCGCGGTCTTCCCGAACGCGTGATGCCCGTCCTCGCCGCACAGCACGTAATAGAAGTACGGCGTGTCGGCCGGGTTCAACGCCGCCTCCAGCGACGCCCGGCCGGGGCTCGCGATCGGCGTGGGCGGCAGGCCCGGGTTCAGCCGCGTGTTGTACGGCGTGTCCGCCTCCAGGTCCGAGAGGCTCAGCTGTCCGTCCGGCGTGGGATCGTCGTACAGCAGCGTCGCGTCGATGCCCAGGTTCATGCCCTCCCTCAGCCGGTTGTAGATCACGCCGGCGATGATCGGGCGCTCGCGGTCGAGCTTGGCCTCCTTCTCGATCATCGAGGCGATCGTGACGACCTCGTAGGGATCGACCCCCAGCTCCTTCGCGTTGTCCCACGGCAGGTCCTCGGCCTCGGTCCGGAACTGATCCATCAGGCGCCCGACCACGGCATCAGCGGTCGCGTCCTTGCGGATGAAGTAGGTCTCGGGGAACAGGAACCCCTCGATGCTGGGCGCGTCCTGGGTCAGGTAGGGAGGGATCGACAGCCCGGTCTTCTCGGTCGCCTTGACGAACGCCTTCGCAGGGATCCCGAGCGCCTCGTGGACGCGCTCGGCGATCTGGGTGATGCGGTATCCCTCGGGGATCGTGAGGCGCACGGTCGGCACCGGATCCGGGGCCTCGGTGAGCGCCGCGAACGCGGCGTCGGGGGTCATGTTCGTCGTCAGGTCGAAGGTCCCCGCCCGGAACTCGTCCTGCAGGCCGCTGCGGCGCAGCAGCCACTTCGAGACCAGGCCGCACCGGACGACGCCCTGCTCGTGCAGCGCGTCGACGACCTCGGAGCCGCTCGCGCCCTTGTCGACCGTGAACGTGACCGGCTCGGTAGGCCCCGATGCCTCCCCGCACCAGCCGTAGTAGCGGGTCGCCGCGATCGCCGTGCCGGCGAGGACCAGGAGCAACACGAGCGAGATGCGCAGGCCCCACCGTCGCTTCCGGGGGGCACGATGGCGCGGACCGTCAAGGTCCTCTTTCGGGGGGGCGTCCTGCATCCGGGTCGGCAGCATAGCGGCCGGTCGCGGCATTCCCGTTCGGTCCCGGGGCAACGGAACCGAACTCCCCTGTCAGTCCGGCAGGGCGTCCAGCCAGGCCTGAAGGATCACGGTCGCCGCCGAACGGTCGACGGTTCGGCGGCGCTCTCGCCCGGTGGCTCCGGTCTCCCGCAGGGCGCGGTCCGCCTCGACCGTCGACAGGCGTTCGTCCTGGAGACGGACGTCGACCGACAGCACGGAACGCAGGGCCTCGGCGAACCGCTCGGCCAGGTGCGCCCTTTCGCCAGGCTCGCCCGACATCTGCAGCGGGTGTCCGACGACGACGAGGGTCACCTCATGTTCGGCGACGAGGTCCGCGATCGCCTTGACGTCCTGCGGCGCGCCGGTCCGGATCGTCCCGAGCGGCACCGCCATGCGGCGCCGATCGTCCGAGATCGCGACGCCGATCCGCGCGTCACCCAGGTCGAGCCCGAGGACACGCCCCGGCTCACCCACCTGACTGGAGCAGCTCCTTCAGGCGGGGTTCGACCGCGTCGAGCGCCTCCTGGAAGGCGTCGCCCTTGGGGCCACCCGAGAACGCGAGCGTGGGCTTGCCGCCGGCCCCGCCGCCCACGATCTTGGCGGCCGGATCCAGGAGCGCCGGCGCCGTGACCCCCTTCGAGACGAGGTTCGGCGTGCAGGCCGCGACGAGGAGCGCCTTGCCGCCGCGTCCGGTCCCCAGGACCACCGCGGCGCCGTCGGCATCCTCCTGCCGGTTCGCGACGTCCTGCGCGAGCGCCCGGAGCTCGTCGGCGTCCGCGTCGACCGTCGCCACGACGAGCCGGGTGCCGTCCACCGCCCTCGCCGCGGCCGCGAGCTCGCCGGCGCGCTCCTTCTGCTCCGCCTTGGACTGGCGCTCGAGCTCGTGCTCGAGCTCCTTGACTCGCTCGACGTAGTGGCGTGCGCGTTCGAGCGCCCCCTTCGGTTCGGTGCCGAGCGCCTCGGCGACGGCGAGCAGGAGGTCGTGCTCGAGGTTGATCTCGCGCAGGGCGTCGGGGCCGACCACGGCCTCGACGCGGCGCATGCCGGCGCCGATCGAGCCCTCGTGCAGGATCCGCACGACCGCGATCTCGCCGGTGTGGTTGACGTGCGTGCCGCCGCAGAGCTCGACCGAGTAGTCCCCCACCTCGACGACGCGCACGAAGTCCCCGTACTTCTCGCCGAACAGCGCGATCGCGCCCTGGTTCTTCGCCTCCTCCATCGTCGTCTCGTAGATCGTGACCTGCCCGTCCTCCGAGAGGCGGCGGTTCGCGACCTCCTCGGCCTCCTGGAGCACGTCGTGCGGGACGGCGCTGTGATGCGGGAAGTCGAAGCGGAGCCGTCCGGGCGCGACGAGGGATCCCGCCTGGCGGGCGTGGTCGCCCAGGACGTGACGGAGCGTCCAGTGGACGACGTGCGTCGCGGTGTGCGCCCGGGCGGTGGCCTCGCGGCGTTCGGCGTCCACCTCGCCGTGGACCTCGTCGCCCTCGCGCACCTCGCCGGATTCGACCGTGCCCGTGTGCACGATCACGTCCCCGGGCCCGAACTGCGCGTCGGTCACCCGGACGGTCCCGGCGGGCGCGCGCACGATCCCGTGGTCCCCGATCTGACCGCCCGACTCGGCGTAGAACGGCGTTCGGTCCAGCACGAACCGGACCTCCTCGCCCTCGCCGGCGACCTCTCCGCGGCCGCCGGGGCCGAGCAGGGCGAGCATCTTCCCGTCCGACTCCAGACCCTGGTACCCGACGAACTCGGTCTTGCCGGCCTGCCCGGCGACCTCGGCGAGCTGCTCCTCGACCCGCCCCCTGGCCGCGCTCCGGCTCCGTTCGCGCTGCTCGGCCATCAGCTCGTCGAAGCGAGCCTCGTCGATCTCGAACCCGGCGTCCTCGGCGAGCTCGGCCGTCAGCTCCTTGGGGAAGCCGAACGTGTCGTGCAGCTTGAACACCACGTCGCCGGGGAGCCGCCCCGCGTCGCCCGCCTTGCCGATCTCGGTCTCGAACAGCGTCATCCCCTGCCGCAGCGTGCCGGCGAACCGCGCCTCCTCGGACGCGGCGACCTGCTCGACGTACGCCCGGTTCTCGATCAGCTCGGGATGGGCGTGGCCGAACCGTTCGACCGTGCGAGCCACCAGGGCGGGCATGACGTCGGTCTGGATCCCCAGACGACGGGCGTGTGAGACCACGCGGCGAAGCATCCGGCGAAGGACGTACCCGCGCCCCTCGTTGGACGGCTGCACGCCGTCGGCGATCAGGAAGGTCGTCGCGCGGCCGTGCTCGGCGATCACCTTGAGGGAGACGTCCGCGCGCTCGTCGTGGCCGTGGGTCTTGCCCGACAGCGACTCGGCGACCTCGAGCAGCGGGCTGAACAGGTCCGTCTCGAACACGTTGTCCACGTCCTGCAGGACCGTCGCCACCCGCTCCAGTCCCGAGCCCGTGTCGATGTTCCTGGCGGGGAGCGGCCCGACGACGTTGACGCCGTCGTCGGTCTCGTCCTGGATGAACACGAGGTTCCAGATCTCGATGAACCGCTCCTCGTCGACGTCGGGCCCCCCTTCGGGGCCGAAACGGGATCCCCGGTCGACGAAGATCTCCGAGCACGGCCCGCACGGCCCGGGCGCGTGCGTGGACCAGAAGTTGGCGAACTCGCCGCTCTCGTCGAACTTGCCGCGCCGAACGATGCGCGCGGCGGGCAGGCCGACGGCGTCCCATGCCTCCACGGCCTCCGCGTCCTCCTCGAACACGGTGACCCAGATCCGTTCGGGATCGATCCCGTACCCCTCGGTGATGAGCTCGTATGCCCATCGGACCGCCTCGGCCTTGAAGTAGTCGCCGAAGGAGAAGTTCCCGAGCATCTCGAAGAACGTGAGGTGGCGAGCGGTGTGGCCGACGTTGTCGATGTCGAGGGCCCGGAAGCACTTCTGGTCGGTCGTGGCCCGCGGGAACGGCGAGCTCGCGTGGCCGAGGAAGTACGGGATGAACTGGTTCATCCCCGCGTTGGTGAGCAGCAGCCCGGACTCGGGCGGCGGGATCAGCGAGGACGAGGGCACGCGCTTGTGGTCGCGCTCCTCGAAGAAGCGCAGGAACGTCTCGCGGATCCGATCGCCCTCCATGGCGGCACAGTCTATCGGCGGGCCTGCGGCGACCCGTCGAGGCTCAGTCGGGCAATCGGAACGTGTGCTCGAACCCCTCGGCCCGAAGGGTGGCGAGCGTCACGGGCGCGAGCCGGCGATCGTTGATCAACGCGACGTAGCGGCCGGCAACGGGCAGCCGGGCCTCGAACGCGGCCACCTGCCGGCACTGCCCGAGCGGCGCCCTGCGGGTCGCCCCGAGCCCGATCCAGTTCGCGCTGTCGGTCACGATCGTGGTGCGGCTGCCGTCGCTCCCGATGAAGACCACGCGCTCGTTGCCGACGTACGGGTCGCTGCGGTGGCAGGGGAAGCCGGTGAGCTTGACGAAGCGGCCGGTCAGGTCGATCCCGGTCGGGGCGGCGTTCGCGCCGGCGCCGGTGGTCGGGCCGGGGGTCGGGCGCATCATCGGCTCCATCCCGATCACCGACGACGAGGCGCACGCCGCGAGCGTGAGCCCGAACGCGACCGTGCCCAGCGCGCGGAGCGGCCTTCCCCTCACGACCGGGGATACGCGTTGGCGGGGAGCGGGGGCTTTCGGGCTACTCGATGCCGGCGCCGGCGTGGCGCTCGGCGTCCTCGAGCTCGGTGCGCAGCTCGAGCTCGCGCTGCTGCATCGCGACCTTGCCCTCGTTGATCGATTCGGACACGAGCCTGGCCAGGTCCATCATGCCGCCGCGGGCCTCGCGCGCCAGGTTCGCGGGGGCGACCTTGGCCGTCTGCCTGCGGACGAAGCGGGAGGCGATGATCGCGCTCGCGGCCCCGGCGCCCAGACCCAGGGCCACCCAGAACAGGCGCCTCACGCGGCGCCCTTCTTGCCGCCGAACCGGCTCGCCGCGCGACGGAGCCCGGCGCCCAGGGAGATGATCTTGACCAGGGGGCTCGCGACGGCCTCCTCGACCAGCCCCGAGATCCGCTGCACCCGCCCCACGATCTCGCCCGTGGCCTCGAGCACGACGTCGACCCGGTCCAGCTCACGGTTGGTGCGCTCCACCGAGCCCTTGACCTCCCGCAGCAGCGGGACGGTCTCCTCGCGCATCGAGTCGATCAGGATCTTCGTGCTCTCGAGCACCCGGAACGTGTTGATCAACACGACGCACAGGAACAGGACGAGCAGGCCCCAGAACGAGGAGAGCACGATCAGGGCGACGTCTCCTCCGTCGAGCGCACCGATCATCGAGCCGGCCTCCTCTCAGCCGCGGCTCGGGACGCCGCGGGCTCCGGGTCCGCGCATCATACCGAGGGCGCCTCGTCCGACGTCCCGTCCGCCGGTTCGCCCCCCTCCTCGGTCTCCTCGCCCTCACCCGAGGGCTCGTAGTACCGGGCGCCGGAGAAGCGCTCGGGCAGGTACGCCTGTTCCACGCGGTGGCCGGGATAGTCGTGCGGGTACCGGTAGCCCTTGCCGTAGCCGAGCTTCTTCAGGCCCGGATGCCCCGAGGGCTCCTTCAGGTGCAACGGCACGGGCTCGGCCGATGACGCGTCCTTCTGCGCCTTGCCGAGCGCGGCGATCACGCTGTTGGACTTCGGCGCCCGGGCCAGGTAGATCGCGGCCTCCGCCAGGTTGAGCTGGGCCTCGGGCAGCCCCACGTACTCGACGGCCTGGGCCGCGGCGACCGCGACCAGCAGCGCCCGCGGGTCGGCCAGGCCGATGTCCTCACTCGCGTGCACGACCATCCGCCGGGCGATGTAGCGCGGGTCCTCCCCCGCCTCGATCATCCGGGCGAGCCAGAACAGCGAGGCATCGGGATCCGAGCCCCGGATGCTCTTGATGAACGCCGAGATCACGTCGAAGTGTGCGTCCCCCTGCCGGTCGTACACGATCGCCTTCTTCTGGACGGCGTCGGCGGCGCGCTCGCGCGAGACCGTGCCCTCGCCGGCCGAACGCGCTGCCAGCACGGCCGCCTCCAGCCCGGTGAGCGCGATCCGCGCGTCGCCGCCGGCGACCTCGACCAGGTGGTCCATGGCCTCCTCGGACACCTCGGTCCCCTGCTTGCCGAGCCCGCGGTCCTCGTCGGCCAAGGCGCGTTCGAGCACGGCGCGGACCTCCTCCGGCGTCAGCGGCTCGAGCTGCAGGAGGATGCATCGGGAGAGCAGCGGCGTGACCAGCGAGAAGTAGGGGTTCTCGGTCGTGGCGCCGATCAGCGTGACGGTGCCCTCCTCCACGGCCGGCAGCAGCACGTCCTGCTGGGCCTTGGACCAGCGGTGGACCTCGTCCACGAACAGCACCGTCCGGAACAGCCCGTCCTTGGCCTGCGCGATCACCTTGCGGGCGTCGCCCACGCCCGAGGACACGGCCGACAGCTGCACGAGCTGCCCGCCCACGGCGTCGGCCAGCAGGTACGCGAGCGTGGTCTTGCCCGTCCCGGCCGGGCCCCACAGCACGATCGAGGGCAGGTGGCCGCCCTCGAGCAGCTGGGTGAGGGCCTTGCCGGGTCCGATCAGGTGCGTCTGCCCGACGAACTCGCCGAACGACGAAGGCCGCATCCGCGCCGCGAGGGGGACGTCGGCCACGATCGGGTCAGTCCTTGTAGCGGATGATCCGCGTCGGCTCGATCCACAGGATCTCGCGCACCTGGCCCGGCGTGTAGGTGTAGCCGTGGCCGTCGTAGCGGTGAGAGAGCTCGTCGATGTGCTTCTCGGCGTGCTCTCCGACCTCGGAACGCACCACGGTGCCCGTGATCGAGATCCAGTCGTACGCGTCGGCGCCCTTCATGACCGAGATCGCGACACGCGGGTTCGCCTCGATGTTTCGGTCCTTGATCCGGCCCTTCGCGGTGTTGATCAGCACGTGGCCCTCGGCCGCGTCCACCCACGTGATCGTGGCCTGCGGCGAGCCGTCCGGGTTCATCGTGACGAACGTCGCGTAGTTCGCGCCCGTCAGGAACTCCATGTCGGAGTCGGTGAGCTGCTCAGCCATCCCTCTCGTCCTCCTCCGGCTCGTGCGCTTGCGGCTTCACGGTGACGGCGATGCCGAGCTCGCGGAGCTGCTCGTCAGACGCGGCCGCCGGCGCCCCCGTCAGCGGGTCGGCGCCGGACTGCGCCTTCGGGAACGCGGTCACGTCCCGGATCGTCTCCTTGCCCGCCATGAGCATCACCAGTCGGTCGATCCCCATCGCGATCCCCCCGTGCGGCGGGACGCCGAACCGGAACGCCTGCAGCAGGTGCCCGAACTTCTCCTGGATCTCCTCCTCGGACAGCCCGAGCACCTCGAACACCTTGTGCTGCACGTCCGGCCGATGGATCCGGATGCTGCCGCCGCCCACCTCGTACCCGTTCAGCACGAGGTCGTAGCCGCGCGAGGTCGCGGTCTCCGGGTTCAGGTCGTCGCTCGCGGGCGAGGTGAACGGGTGGTGGGCCGAGACCCACTTGCCCTCCTCCTCGCTCCATTCGAACAGCGGCGGCTCGACCAGCCAGCAGAACCGCCATTCTCCCTCGGGGATCAGGCCGAGGCGCTCGGCCATGTGCCGGCGCAGGCCGTCGAGGGCCACGTTCGCGCGGTCGGGCTTGTCGGCCACGATCAGGACCAGGTCGCCGGGTCCGGCTCCGGTCGCGGTCCTCAGGCCCTCGACCTCCTCGGCCGACAGGTGCTTCTCGACCGGCGAGCGGATCCCCTCGGGCTCGACGACGACCCAGACCAGGCCGGCGGCGCCACGGGACTTCGCCACCTGCACCAGGTCGTCGAGCTCCTTGCGCGAGAGCTCGGACCCGCCCGGCGCCGCGAACCCCTTCACGAGCCCGCCGCCCTCGAGCACCGAGCCGAACGCGCGGAACCCCGTACCGGCGAACACCTCGCCGAGGTCCGAGAGCTCCATCCCGAAGCGAAGGTCGGCCTTGTCCGAGCCGAAGCGCGACAGCATCTCGCGGTGGGTCATCCGCGGGAACGGCGTGGGCACGTCGACGCCCCGGAGCTCGCGCACGATGCGCGCGTACAGCGGCTCGATGACGCCGAACACGTCCTCCTCGTCGACGAACGACATCTCGACGTCCAGCTGCGTGAACTCGAAGCTGCGGTCGGCGCGCGGCTGTTCGTCCCGCAGGCACCGGACGATCTGGTAGTAGCGGTCCTGCCCGGCCACCATCAGCAGCTGCTTGAGCTGCTGCGGAGACTGCGGGAGCGCGTAGAAGGTCCCCGGCCACAGGCGCGAGGGCACGAGGAAGTCGCGCGCCCCCTCCGGCGTGCTCCGGCCGAGCAGCGGCGTCTCGACCTCGAGGAAGCCGCGGCCCTCCATCTCCTCGCGGACGATCCGGTTGATCGCGTGGCGGAGCGCCAGGACCTTGGTCATCTCGGGACGCCGGAGGTCGAGGTAGCGGTAGCGGAGCCGGAGCTCCTCCGACGCCTCGATCCGGTCCTCGATCACGAACGGCGGCGTGTCCGCCTCCGACAGCACCTCGAGCTCGGAGACCGCGACCTCGACCTGGCCGGTCGGGAGCTCGGGGTTGACCGTGCCCTCCGGCCTCGCCCGGACCTGCCCCGTGACCCGCACCACGGTCTCCGAACCCAGGTGCTGGGCCGCGGCGTGCGCGTTCGGGGCGTCCTCGGGGTGGAAGACGAGCTGCACGAGCCCGTCGCGATCGCGCAGGTCGACGAACGTCACGCCGCCGTGGTCGCGCCGGCGCCAGACCCAGCCGCACAGCGTCACGGTCTCCCCGGCGTCGGCCGCACGAAGCTCGCCGCAGGTGTGCGTTCGGAGCGCGGTGCGCATCGTGCTCTCGGTGCGTTCGCTCATCGTTCGGCCGCCCAGTCGGTCCGGGAGAACCAGTTCACCACGTCGTCGAAGGGGATCTCCTCCTGCTCCTGCTCGCGCTCCCGCTCGCCAGAGGACAGGCGCCGCAGCTGCACCGTGCCGGCCTCCACCTCGCGCTCGCCGACGACCGCCACGTACGCGGCCCCGGCCCGGTCCGCCATGCGCAGCTGCGCCTTGAGCGGCCGCTCCTCGAACGCAGAGGCG
>Ga0081455_10006722_pt1 | contig 12284 bp, 16 predicted proteins | sample TabmetS3T2R1_FD_70207 | JGI IMG/M metagenome (GOLD analysis project Ga0081455, IMG submission 70207) | Tabebuia heterophylla rhizosphere microbial communities from the University of Puerto Rico - S3T2R1 | ecosystem: Host-associated > Plants > Roots > Rhizosphere ... | reverse complement strand
AATGATTGCTTCTGTATGTTCATTCAAATTTGGGCTCCAAGTCGGCAGACCGGGAGCCTTAATTTGATTAACATAAAAAAAGGTTTATCACTATAAGTAGATTTGTCAATTTAAACATGTAATCCATTTAGTCTCATAGTGTACGACCTACATTACTTGGCTAACCTGGATTACACTACCCTGGGAACTCCTTTCTTTTCATTTAATAACCGATACGTGCAATTGATTACACAGATAGTTCTATCATATAGCCGTAGTATAATAGTTTATGTGCTTCTATATACCTCTAATATTTCATCATATTTTCTTTTCGTCATGCTTTTCTCCTAGTTAAGCTTTATTTCATACAGTTACATACGAAAGAAAGGATAATAAATCAAAAAATAGTACTATTAACTAGTACCAACTGTTTGGATAAAAATCCATTTACCATTATAGCAAACAAGAAGTAATAATCATCTTTGTTGCTATTACAATCTTTTCTAATATTGAACTTGCTAAGTTACTGGCCATGATCATCTTTAACGAATAAAGGGGTGTCACGACTGATTAATAATATCTTTGAGACGTATGTTTAAATTAAAATTATATTACCTTATCGGCCGACAGAAGCGAATGCGCCGCCGCCGCCCGCTGAAGCGAATGCACCGCCGCTACCAGCTGATGCAAATGCGCCGCCGCTACCACCGAAGCCTATGATAATCCCATCACCAATGTCATAATCTACATCATCATCAGTGTAATCATGTTCCCAGTTGCCAATGTAATCATTATCATTATCGCTATTATCATCATAATCATGTTCATTGCTGTTAGACGAGGAAATAACAATAGCATCATCATCATTGCTATTGTCGAAGAATGACGAATTGTCATTGTCTTCTTCCTCATCATTATTTGCTTCCTCGTTGACATCATTATTGCTAATGAATGGCGGATTGTCATTGTCTTCGTCATTATTGGTTCCGTCATTGCTACTACCATCATTGTCTTCATTAGCTTCGTCATTACCATCGTCCTCCTCATTATTGGAGGAGACATCATCGTCGCTGTTTGATTGCTCATCATTGTTATCTGCATCATTTTCATCCTCTTCCTCTTCATCATCATTAGAGGAAGTTTCATCGTCATCGTCATCATTAGATGACCCGCTATTAGAAGACGGGGTTATAGGTTGAGAAGTTGATAATGACGCTGGTAATGTAGCCAGTTGAGTTATATTGCTAGAGTTACCAGTCGAATTTGCAAGAAGAGAAGTTTGAGTGATATTATTATTACTATTAATACTACTATTGCCATTGTTCAAAATCTGAGTTGGACTATCACTACTAGTACTTTGATCTAAAACAGCGGGAGTTATTTGTGCAAATAGAGTCTGCAAAACCCCGCTAGGCTGAGGGTAAACTAATAATGTAAACGCGGCCAGAGAGACACTAATTACTGATATCACTGAGATCATACTAAATAAATGAGAGCTATACAATCGATTATATTATCTCATTTGAAATGTACTATAAAAATATTTGATACATATCATATAGAAGAAGAGTTTGCTATGTCGCCCTGCTTCAGGATCATACTTGTTGTAGTAAGAGTAATTGATGATTTCAAAACAGTATTTATCTATTCATATCTAGCCACACTCTACAATTTTATGATATATGTACTACTTATGGGAAAAGGTGGACTATCCGTAGTTGACGAATTGATTTGGATCATTTATAATCAATTGTCAAAACCAATAACTTGTTTAAGCAAATTGTTAGTAGATGTCTGTTTATATCATTTGAAATGTAACTAACTAGTATATATCAGTAATATGATCAAATTTGTGGAGAACAAAACGGTCACTGCAGGTTTTCTCATATCGGTTTATGTTTTAGCTTTTATTTGTCTTTCATTATCTCTACCATTAGATCTGCTTGCCCAACAACGAGGTACTATTTCTGTAATTCAAGCCACGGCTCTTCCCCTCGTTAATACAGAGGGAAATCAAGTGAAAGTGATAATCAATTATAGTATAGGCGATCAGTCAATAGTAGGACAGAGAATAAACGCCCAGATGGGGATTTACGATCGCGTAAATGGCACATTGATAAAGCTATCATCATTTCCAGATGGGTTTATCTTAAATGATACAGCAGGAACAATACAGCTTGCAAGTACACTAAATGACCCCAAGATACAGAACATATCGACTATTATAACACTAACTAATGAAGGAAAAACTGAAAAATTCTCAAATGATGTTAGATCAGATCTTGACTTTAGTGCCGTATTACCCACCTCCTTACCAATATCAACAATAAACGAAACTTCACTACCACCTCCGACGTCATCGCCGACCCTTCCACCACCGCCACCACAACCGTCACAGACAACTTCGACAGAAAATAACGTAGTAGATGGAAATGAAGACTCTACCGATGACGATTCTGATTCAGATGATGGGGGATAGAAGTACTAAAAATTCACTACTATAAGATTTTGATACCCTGACTATTACCAGCAGAGGAATTAATGCACCAAGTCTTTAACAGAGGCGTTCGCAAACATTAAAACTAATTCGCGTCTGATCTACCATGCGACCCAATATTTAACATCGTTTATGAGGATCCTACTCTTTTGGTATTGCAGTCTGACTATAACGATATAATCTGGAAGGGAGTGGCAGTAGACAGAGAGAGGGTCACAATCAACTATAAAAGCCTAAATATTCTGGGCGGTGAAATGAGTCTAGTATGTCGGCCCCAGGTAGTTATGTAGCCCCAGAGGAGAGGGAAAGAAGGCTACGCGAACTTGCTAATAGGCTTGTTGAAGAAGAGCGGAATCAACCTGATACAGTGAGTCAAACAAAGCGTGAGAATGCAAATATCAAGCAGGATTTGACTCGAGAGTTTTTGAAATTCATGAAGATTAGTGAAGAATGTGAGACGGATCGTGCCATATTAGAGGCAGTTGTATACAAGGACATTGCTGAAGAAATACATACGGCTTTGAAAAAGTTTGATAATGTGGCAACTTGGTAAGGGATTACAGGAAGTTTTAGAAAAAGGTTAAGAAAACGAAATGCAGTGGTTGATGTTATGGCATTGACTATATTATTTTTTTAGGACCTTCGACTACTTCTGCTGAAGGAACTGAAGGTAAGGTCGTGGATCGAAGATCACCTTAATCGAACTTATTTTTCCATCATCATCGACATGATACCATACACACACAAGTTGAGAATTCCACTCGTGGAGAATGCAGACATCGTTGCTATCTGCGAACTCCTTCTTGATGTCGAATTTGGTTAATTGCCCAGTCTGGTACAGGTGTAAATTATATTTCAGGTATGGTTCAGCCCTATCAAACGAATTAAGAGGCGACACGTACGATACGTTTTCCTTCAAATAGCCTCTGGCCGTTTGAAAGTCTTGGTGCTCCGTAGCCTGCACAAACTCCATCACGATTTCATTTGCACTTTTTGCAGAAGATTCAATCCTTTCCATGGCATTCCTTAGGTAGACACTGAATTTAGCCTTAGGGGAAGTTGTACTTCCAGAATCGGACATCTTTATTATATATGCCAGCGATTACCATAGCAAGCCCAATTTTGCAGCGATTGTGGATTTGCGCTTAGCCTATCTAGAGCACTACTTACCAAGTTCAAGGTCCTGGATAAGGACGCAACGTGTCATGATGATTTATTTGATGCATTCAGGTTTTCGTTGATGTTCTGATATTGAATACTTAACACAGTTGCAAAAGCATTTCCGCTTTTGCTTCAGTTTCCTCTTCGTTAGACGTCAGATGGCGCCAAGCGTGATATTCTGCCTGTTTACTATCGCTATCTTTAATGAAATCTGTAAAGTTGCTGCGGTTCATAATCCTGTGGCAATAGATGCAAATAAACTTCATAGGATAAATGAGTACTATGCATCCTTAGCATATACGAGTTCTATTGATAGTTCTGAAACAGTGTATCACTTAGCTTACTGTTTTGGCATTAGACCGTGATTCTTTAGACTTTCGGTACGCCGCCGGTGCGACTACTGTAAACGCACCAGCCAAAAGTGCAAGAGGAACAGACAAGAGTATCGAGTGTTGGTAGAAAATCAAATCTACAGTCTCTGCCGTCAAAATACATGCGCTTTCTGCTGTTACTAGAATGAATAGACTACTCTTTAGTATCGTCTTCATCCCTGTTTGCTTACGGATTCTAAGGAGGCGCTTGAATCCTGATGCAAAGTTTGTGAATGTAGCTTTGAGGTTAGGCACAAATCGTTGAGTTGAATCTTGCTCTAGAACAGAACAACAACTATCGATTCCCTCGATGTATTGTCCCTTCCCCCTTTGACGGTTCTTATCATATCTACCAAGAATAGTGACAAAAGTCACAAAACCAGCCAGGGCATACCCCATCACTTATGCGGCACCGGGAGGGATGGGCTTGCTATGGTATCACATTACTTCAGTTGTTAGGTCTTAAATGACATAATATCGCAAGCGATACTACGAGGAGAGTTTATCTGATTAGTAACGCCTAAAGACTTAACAAGAGCGCTGAATAAATCTACCAAGCTCGACAGTTGGTAACTATTGAACCTGCTACGTTACTTCAAGTGGACGCTTCTATTATCGTGGGCATATTCATATTCCTAACCATACTAGAATATACAGGTCGCAAACCCGATAACACTTTAGAAACTAAGCAGAAAAAAGAAAAATTTCGGTTTCCCTCAATCGCAATAATTATCTTTGCAGCTTCAGCATGTGCAGTATTAATAGGATTCCCTCCCTTATCCTTTATTCTTACCTTTGCAGGGTTTGCATTTATTATCGGCACATTTTCATACTGGCTAATCAAACCACACAAAAATCCATATTGAATCGTTAATGCCAAAATAAAGACAACCCTCCTTCCCTCTTCTCTTGGCGAATTATATCCCACATAGATATATACTACAACAGTCAGTTTGAGTACAAATGAGACAGGAGCGACCGTGAAGTTTGAGAGAGGGTATCAATCCAAAAGCAAAACCGACCGGTACAGGCTGCGTTGACTGCTTGGCAACGGGCGGCTGGTGGCTACACCTCCGCAGATGCGCCGAATGTGGGCGAATCGGCTGCTGCGATAACTCGCCAAACCAACATGCCTCAAAACACAACGCGAGTACCGGCCATCCCATTATTACGAGCTTCGAGCACGGAGAGAATTGGTTCTACGATTACCGCACAAGAGATTTCTTTACCGGGCCCAGGCTACCAGGCCCCCACGCCCATCCCTTGGACCAACCCGTGCCTGGACCGGCTGGACGGGTGCCCGCAGAATGGCAATCGCTCCTTAACGAATAGAGTGTAAGTTGGTATATCATAAGAAAAGAACAGCTCACCTTACCTATTACCTGCAGACGTAGGACTTGGCCCTAAATGCGAAAAATGTGGAGACAGTAAGATATTCGGCCAAGTTATTGTTTTGAGTAAACTATACGAAACAGGTCTACGTGACGACGAAGAACAGGAATCCATGTCGTTCCTTATGAAAGATATACCCTACCTAGTATGCATTATATGGAACTAAATCTTAATAATAATTTAGCCAGTATGGAGGAGTGGGATTATCTTTGGAAATGAAACTTGAATTGATCGCAATTCCGGTAGCTGATGTGGATCGTGCACGTGACTTTTATAAAGATAAGGTAGGTTTTAACTTAGACCATGACCATACCGTGAACGAGAAGCTACGTTTTGTTCAAATGACACCTCTAGGTTCTGCCTGTTCAATTTGTTTCGGGATTGGCATCGCCGACAATATGAAACCTGGTTCTATTAAAGGTCTACAAATGGTAGTCAAGGATGCTCAGGCCGCTCATGATGAGCTTAAAAAGCGTGGAGTTGACATTAGTGACATCGACACACAAGCTTGGGGTAAGTTCGTTCATTTTAATGATCCGGATGGTAACACTTGGACCCTTCAGGAATTACCTCCGCGCAGCCAATTTAAAATCTAGAAGTAAGTATGTATTATCATTAAAGCTAGTCATGCTTTCATCTGCCGTTCACCTTTAATGATCAAAGTTTACTCGCTGCTTCATACCAAGGTATGTCGAATCATTCCTGAAACGCATCCATCATCCTCGGTCATGTTGAACAAATAGAGAGAGACAAAGCTGTTATTAACCTATTAGAATGTAGGGAAATGCTATGGCAGTAAGCAAAGGAAGCAAATATACTAGAAAACGCTAAATCGTATTTAGGAAGGTTAAATGCCTGGGCTAATTGAAAGCCGTCCAATAAAGGCATGCTGACGTCAATTAGTAACAAATCGTAAAAACGGGGTTTAAATTCTACTAAGCAGTAATCTGGCTATTATAATGCGTCTTCAATATCTTCAATTACCAAGTAATTTCCTAGTAAAAGCAAGAAGCACGAATAAACATCGCTCATTTACCACGCAGCAGCACAAGGTATAAAGATATATGAAGTAGAATTAACCTATCATTTGAACTTTATTCATTAGATTTTTAAGCCCAATATGAATAAGATTGATTCTGAGGTAAATAAATATATTGAAAAAGATGGAGATAATAATTCCACATAGAAAGTTGAATGATGTTAGTGAAGTACTGAAAGGCACGAATTCTGGTGGTATGACTCACTATAGAGTTCAGGAAAGAGGGATGATAAAACCAGAAGAAATTGCTATTGGAAGAGGTACAGGCAGATATACTCCCGAATTTATTCCAAGAACCAAGGTTGAAGTAATACTAATGGACGATCAAGTTGAAGTCTTGATAAATAGGTTGGTCGATAAATTAGGCGACGCTTTAGGCGGCAAAATAATCATTTCGGATGTGCCCACTATAATAGACCTATCCACAAAGAGGCGTGGAGAGGATGCAATGTAGTTAAATGCTGTCTTAAAATACTTACATGCCTCCCCGATCTTTATCCAATTATTATTTATTCATGCCAGCTGTTTGGTATGGCTGGTAGATGACTAACTAGACACGATTAACAAATATATAATACGCAAACTTTAATAGTACCATAACGAGATAAATTAAAGCCCATTATGGTTGTGATAGCAATTATAATGGTAACAATACCAGTGCCGCGACCTGCACCAGGAAATTTCCTTTGCTGCTAAGCTTGAAAGTGTTCTCAGTTTACATTTCTATAAACTGGAGAGTGGTGAGTAATGCTTACTTTCATGTTGATGTAACAAACTCTCATGATTTGATCTAAAATAGGGTCGGTATTTGATTCACCTTTACTTTCGATAGTTTCCGCTAGATATTCAACATAGTCGGGGAGGTCCTAAACATAACCTTATTCAAATGCAAGATAATGGCAATAAGAAAGAAGAGAATACAAACACGATCTAAAAAGGGGTTTATGACGGGATATGATGGGGTTATATAGAATGTAGGGATGCGACCTCTTACAACGACTAGTAGTTGATGAGTAAAATGAACTAATTGCGAGAGGATTCTAACTCTAGTAATCCTTGGTTTCTAGAAGTAATATACTAAGTATAGTTTTATAAAGGATGAAACGGATCGAGAGTATAAGTTGTCGCAATTTACTGAGGACCAGCAATCACAATTGGCCGGTAAAGAAAATGATAGTGCAATTTGGCCCCAAGTCAAGTTCATGCAGTGCCCAATTAAGACCAGTTTAGGCGTACTTGGAAAGAAATGGACCTTGCTAATACTGAGAGACATAGGCTTTCTCAGGATTGTACGTTTCAATAGAATCCTAGAATCCATACCAGGTCTTACCCCAAGAGTTCTATCAATGCGTTTGAGAGAGCTAGAAGACGAAGGATTTATTGAGCGGGCCGGAGGCAAAAGAGATCCAGCAATGGTAGTATGGAGACTTACAGAAAAAGGAAGAGATACAAGGCCGATACTGATTCAGCTTACAGCTTTTGGCTCCAAATGGCATGCTGACGTCGTATTCGAAGACAAAAGACCCAGATCATTATACGAAATTTTTCCCCAGCCAGAGGCAAGTAAAATAATGAGGGGCATTACTTGAAATTGTTTTTATGATTGTTTAAGTGGGCTTGAGTTGACTAATCAGGAATAGTTATAAATAGAGTATTGCTAATAGTGTGTAATATCATATTAAATGGTTTAGCTAATATTTCGTTACTATTGTTTGAATTTCGCAGATCAGCAACAATATAGACCAACTTTCATAACGTTATACTATTACGACAAGACGCATTGCAAAAATGAGAACGATATATTATCAAATTGGTATTAGTAAGTAAATTAGTAATGGGCAATAGGGAATGTATCCATTTGTACTGCTCAATTCTTTTGCTGTTTAAATATAAGGTTGACATATATCGCATTGATTAGTTAACCGAGATCTAAGTTCATGCCCTACCGATAGAATCTTGCTTCTGATTATCTTGTTCAAGCCTTTCTCGATGAGTGATTGTCGGTTGTCCGCATTCTTCTGACGTGGTAACAGTGCTATTCTCGATGAAATCCATTCCTGAAATGGATTTTGATGGTCTATGGCCCATTAGATCGAAAGCCAGGGTGTCCGGGTCGTTGATTTCTGCAGCTTCCATTGACCTGTCTATATATTCTGACCTCAGATTAGGTTGTAGACATGACAGCCGATCGAAATGAAGGACTTGATTGATACGCTCCTAACCGATGTCTTTCGCAACCTCAAACCAAGTATGCACATCCTAACTCAAAAATAAACTTGGATGCAACAAAACTGAAGTAGAAATTAAGCGGATGACCAACTACAAATGAATGGAATCTGTGGGAATGAACGATACCATTGAATCTGTTGGTATCTCATGCAATGATATTTTATTCTTCTAGTCTTTCTAGTTTACTCCAGAAAAGATAGAACGACCATGGAAGAATGGCTGCGCACAATGTTGGTCGCCTATCTATAGAAAGGAATCTTTCGTGTACTATTATTTACCAGATTGTGGTTTAAGATCCTTTTGATTATAGATCGTATAGTCAGGTACTAATGCATAGGAAATGGCCGTCTGGGCTAATCATTATTTTAGTAAGATTACGAAGAAACCCATGATACCACCAGCAAGGAGGTAAAAGGAACTGCAGATTTAGGTTATTAAATACTATTGCTGCATGACCCTGGATGAAGTAATAAAGTGTTGAGGACTTGAGTTTCGTAGTTATAACAATCATAATAGTAAATGAACTTCTTGTTGGATGAGAAATAACCAGTAATGTGGTCTCAAACTCATTCTTCAAAGCCGTCCACTTGTTGATTAAACTCTCTATATTCTAAATGATCTAAATGCGCAATTGAATTAAAGCCGATCCTTCTCAATAATGCTACAATAGGCAAGTCTCAATGGTAGACGGCCAATATATTATCTTCAACCCGGGTCCTTTGGTCGTCTACCTTTCCCTTTTGGAATTGAGGTAAATAGAACACATTGTTAGGCTATTCGAGAAGTTGGTTGTCTGCTCTTCTAAGAACCTGCGGTTAATTAGGCGGTCTGTTCTAAATGAGATGTAGTAATTAGTTTAATCTAGTAAGGGCGCCGTTGTAAAGTAAATTCCATGAAAAATTCTAGTAGTATTGGGTTCCTCTAACCACTTAATTGATTGACCGGACAAAAACTTTTCAGTGTTGTCTTGCTGCATTAACTGATCTCGAGGATTTATTTTGGGACCAGATGTTCCTTCTAACGTTGCAAGATCATACCCTGACATACTTAACCGTGAATGCTCTACAATTTCCTTTGGTATATCCGGTGACCTATGTCGAGCTTCTTTAACGAATCTCCCCTCTATCTCATTATTTGATCCAATTCTGGTATGCCGCATAAGTATGTCTTCCTAAATTTGGCTATAAGTATACCGGAACTAAGTGCTGGATTCCATTTCCATTGGGGGACCCTTTTGTTATTATATTCCTCTAAGTAAACATAAAGGAATTTCAATTTGGAAGTTATCTAAAATAAGTTATTCCAAAATAGGACGATTACGTTCAAGAATGATAAGAAAATGGATTTTCTGGATATCTTGTTCACTTATCTGTATAAACTTTGTATGTTCCCTCCAGTACTACTGCTGACCTAATTCTATACGTCTGAATTAATGTTCAGGTGTTGATGCATTGACTTTTGACCATCATCCAAGACATCATAGACTTGTTGGCCTATTAGGATTGGTAAGCGCAGTCATTTTTACGGCAAGATTGGTAGTATATCCTGAAACATCATAAACAGGTTCCTTTATGCTAGGAGGGTCTCCTTTATTGATATTATTATTTCCATTCATTTCTACTTTCATTGGGCCTGAAAGTTACACTAGGTAAATAGCTACCACAATCTAAAGATTCTATGATGAGGATGGTCTCGCAGATCAAGAACTATTTGAAGAGCACATATGAATGCCAAAATAGACATCAGAGTGACTGGAAATAACTCCAAGTTTAGAATTGCTATAGAAATTATAATAATACCAGAGACAATTCTATATGTTGCCCATTTTCTCCTCGTCTTGGGTTTAATATCCGAATCTTCAACTGCTACAAGATGAAGAATACCTTGAACGAACAGGCAGCTCGAGACCGAACCGCAAATAAGCCAAAGGTCTGAAGATGATAAGGACATTTCCTGGTTACTTGAGGCTACTTGTCTTATACCAATCCCAATCGCAGCGATCCCAACTACCAATGGGAAGTGGATGTACAACCAAATATAGTATATTCCTCTTTTACCTCTTTCAGTAGCCGCCCTTATAGCAGATCCACCTACATTATCGAAGTATATCCACCACAAACTAAATGGTATACTTAGTCCTAATCCAACTGACAATGTTGAATAAATGTTCCATTCGTGACCTGCAAGACCTGCTACTATTCCTAAAATTGATTCCCCCAGTACGATAATAACAAAAAGTCCCATCCGTTCTGGTAAATGAGATTCATGAGGCGCGAACTTGATGGCTAATTGTCCAATCAACAATGGTATTATCAAATCTATAGTCATACCCACTCCCCACAAGATGAATCGTAGAGGAGGTGGTACAAATGCTGATACTGTCCAGATCGTGGCCGATACTGCAAAACCAATTGAGTACCTTTTTGTCAATGGCCTAGTAGAAGGAAGACGATACCAAACGCGGATATACTCAATAACCAGAAGGAATCTAATAGCAGCATAAGAGAGAGCAAAAGCAGCCGAAGTTTCACCAAGTCCATGGGTAACATTTACTGCCAGAGCAACTGCTCCCATCATCTGAAGCAAAGTCAGTATTCTGTGCCCTAGGTCGTCAGTGCCAAATCTAGTAGCAAAAAGAGTAGCCCCAATCCATGCAAGCCAAACAGGAACGAAAAGTACTACAAAGCTTAGTAGGCCTGTCCAAGAAATATTATGACCTAGATTTTCTGATAATTGAGAAACTACTGCAACAAAAACTAAATCATGGAATAGTTCAAGCCAGGAGGCATGGCGTTCCTTTTCTTCTTTCCTCTCTTCGTTACCAGAATACTTCAATTTGCTTGTATATCGAGAATCCTTTTTTTAATTTGAATGATGATTAAGTCTGGGTAAGCTATCCCCAATCTCTTCACATTATTTTGAAACTGGGTTAAAACTAGACCTCTTGGACAAGCTGGCATGTGCTTTGAGTATTGGCAGTGAAGTGATAAGTAACAGAGTTGCTCAATATGGATTTTGTCGTGTGTTAGAACTGCGGTACTGTCGCTAGCGTGTATAGAATCATTCATTTACTTAGAATTCCCAATTCTCTAGTGTCTCCCTTCTTGTTTTTAGTACTACTGATTAGAAACATTGCAAATACGATTGATATCACCGCAATTAACGCAGCAGTAAGAAACGTTAGGTCATACGATTCTGGAGATGGGAACGAAGCTGAAATGTTATTTGACTCAGGTTCTATGATTACTTGGTTTGCTTGCAGGAACGATCCTGCAATTACTGGCCCCACCGAGGCTCCCATAAGATAAATTAAAAGATTCATCCCCAATGATATTCCACTGAATTGCTTTGGAGTTGACATCAGCACAACATTCACAGAACCGATCTGCATCAAGGCTAGTCCAATTGCCACCAAGATAAGTACACTTGCTATTGCGGCTTCTGTGGAATGAAACATGAAAAGGATGAAAAAACCTACTGTTGCAATAATAGTTCCTATTGTAGTAGGTTTAAGATTTCCAAATTTAGATATTACAAAACCAGATGCTACAGAGAATATCAATGACACTATCATATATGGCAGTTGAACCTGGGCTATACTTGTTACATCTCCTCC
>Ga0081455_10006721_pt1 | contig 12285 bp, 10 predicted proteins | sample TabmetS3T2R1_FD_70207 | JGI IMG/M metagenome (GOLD analysis project Ga0081455, IMG submission 70207) | Tabebuia heterophylla rhizosphere microbial communities from the University of Puerto Rico - S3T2R1 | ecosystem: Host-associated > Plants > Roots > Rhizosphere ... | reverse complement strand
GCGTCTCGACCGGGTTCATCCCGGCGGCGGGCTCGTCGAGGAGGAGCAACTGCGGCTGCGTCCCCGTGGCGCGCGCGATCTCCAGCCGCCGGCGGTTGGCGTACGAGAGGCTGTACGCCGGCTGCTCCATCCGGTAGCCGACGAGGCGGTTCCCGAAGAACCCGAGTCGCTCCTCGGCGAGCTCGTCCACCTCGCGCTCCTCGCGCCGCGCAAACGGGGTGCGGAAGACCGATTGCCAGACGCGTGCCTTCGTGTGCCCGTAGGTCGCCGCCTTCACGTTCTCCTTGACCGTCATGTTGAGGAAGAGCCGGAGCGTCTGGAACGTGCGTGCGATGCCGCGCTGGGCGATCTTGTGCGGGTCGAGCCCGACGATGCTCTCGCCCTTGAAGAAGATGTCCCCGCTGTCGGGCGGGTAGATGCCGCTCACGATGTTGAAGAGGGTGGTCTTCCCGGCCCCGTTCGGGCCGATGACGCTCACGATCTCGCCGGCGTCGACGTGCAGGTCGAGCTCGTCGATGCAGAGGAGGCCGCCGAACGACTTGCTCACGCCACGCAGCTCGAGCAGGCGTTCCATCAGATCGGGTTCTCCACGCGCGGCGTCCCGAGCAGCCCGTGCGGTCTCGTCGTCATCATGGCGACGAGGATCGCGCCGAACAGGAGCTGCCGGGTGACGCTCGGCTGCGCGATGAGGCGGTTCTCCCACACGAACGCGGCCAGGTAGATCGTCGGCACGAGGAACAACAGGCGGGCGTCGCCCCGCAGCTGCGTGAGCGCGAGCGCCGCGAGCACGAGGACGACGAAGGCGACGTTGCCGATCGTCGTGCGGTTCTCCGCGGGCAGGACCACCCACGACTCGAGGACGCCTCCCAGCCTGCCTGCGCTCGCCTCGGCGGCGACGCCGTCCGGCCACACGGCCGCGACGATCTCGTGCACGACCACGCCGAAGAGGACGACGGCGCCGGCGAGGAACGCGACGCGCTTCCACGGTCGCACGATCGTCAGGAGCACCGCGAGGAGGACGCCGTAGAACAGGTAGCGGGAGTTCTCGGGCGTGCGCAGGATCTCCGGCACGGCCGCGACGACGATCGCCCCCAGCACGGCGCCCGCGATCGAGCCGGCCCCGCCGAGGATGAGCGCCGCGTAAACCATGACCAGCAGGATCACCTCGAAGTTCTGTGGGAAGACGCCGACCTGGACGGCCGCGAAGATCGTCCCCGTGAGCCCGGCCATCGCCGCGCCCATGGAGAACGCGAGGATCTTGAGGCGGGCCACGGGCGTCGTCATCAGCTCCGCGGCGAGCGGGTCGTCGTTCGACGCGCGCCAGGCGCGGCCCGTGCGCGAGTTGTTGAGGTAGAAGAGCCCGACGACTGCGAGCGCGAAGACGACCAGCAGGAGGTAGAAGTAGTCCCTCGTCTCCAGGAGGTCGATCGTGAAGATCCTCATCGGGTCGACGCCCGGGATCCCGTTCGGCCCGCCCGTCAGGTTCAGCGGCTCGTCGGCCCCGGGCAGCGTGAGGCGGTCGAGGTTCAGGGTGAGCTCGACGAAGATCTGCAGGAAGAAGAGCGTCGTGATGGCGAGGTAGTCGCCGACGAGGCGGCGTGAAGGCAGGCCCAGGAAGACGCCGAGGAGCGCCGAGGCGGCGACGATCGCCGGGATGGCCAGCTCCGTGGGCCAGTGGATCCCGAACTGCTCCGACGAGACCCAGGCGTAGGCGTAGGCGCCGAAGCCGTAGAAGGCCACGTAGCCGAGGTCGAGCAGCCCCGCCCAGCCGACGACGATGTTGAGGCCGAGGGCCAAGAGCGCGAAGAGGAGGACGTTGACGCCGACCCGGATGAGGAAGTCGGAGTCGGTCGTGAAGGGGAAGATCGCGCAGATCGCCAGGAAGGCGAAGAAGCGCGGTCCGGGCCCGACGCGGTCGAAGGCCCGCCGCGCCGGAGCGGTCAGCCCGCTGTAGGTCTCGGTCCGGAGCTCCTGCTCGGCGACCCACTCGTCTGTTCCAATGCGGGGCATCGCCGGGCCGGGCCTAGACCTTCTGGAGGACCGGCGACCCGAGCAGTCCCGTGGGGCGCACGATCATGAGGGTGATGAGGAGCAGGAAGACGATCAGGTTCTGGAAGGTGGAGGAGATGTAGCCGGCCGAGAACGCCTCTGCGAGGCCGATCAGCATCCCGCCGAGCATCGCGCCGGGGATGCTCCCGATGCCGCCGATCACCGCCGCCGTGAAGCCCTTGAGCCCCGCGACGAAGCCCATGAAGTGAAAGACGCGGCCGAAGACGAGCCCGACCATGACCCCGGCTGCCCCCGCGAGGACCGAGCCGATGAAGAACGTTGCGACGATGACGCGGTCGACGTCGATGCCCATCATCGCCGCGGCCTCGCGGTCGTAGGAGGTGGCACGCATCGCCTTCCCCAGCCGCGTGCGGTTGACCAGGTACCAGAGGGCGATCATGAGGAAGATCGCCGAGCTGATCACGAGGATGCGGACGAGGGAGATCCGCAGAGGGCCGGCGTCGATTCCCGTCGTAAACGGGATCAGCTCGGGCGTGTCGTAGGTGCGAAACTGCGCAGTAAAGAGGAGCAGCGCGCTCGCCTGGAGGAAGAAGGAGACGCCGATCGCGCTGATCAGCGGCGCGATCCGCGGTGCGTTGCGGAGCGGCCGGTAGGCGAAGCGCTCGATGCCGACGCCGAGGATCCCCGCGCCGAGCATTCCGGCGAGGAACATGAGAACGAGGACCAGGGCGACCGGGAGCACCGGGTCGGCGGCGCCCCCGAGCGCCGTGAGCACGAAGTACCCGATGAAGGCGCCGATCATGTAGACCTCGCCGTGGGCGAAGTTCAGGAGCTTGAGGATCCCGTAGACCATCGAGTAGCCGAGCGCGATGAGGGCGTAGACACTTCCGAGCGTCACGCCGTTGACGAGCTGCTGAACGAAGAAGTCCACGGCTGGGCGATTCAATCACCGTGCGGCCCCCGGTGGGAGCCGCACGGTGATCGCTGCTTGTCGGCGTCGGCTATTCGACCAGCTCGAACGCTCCGCCTTCGGCGACCTCGAAGATGAAGAACTTCGCACCCTCGACGTCACCGGTGTCGTCGAAGGTGATCGGGAACCCGAGGATCGAGTCCTGCAGGTCCGTCTCGGCGACCCGCTCGAGCACGGCCTCGCGGCTCGGCTCCTCGCCTTCCTCGCAGAGACTGTGAATGGCCGTCATGAGAACCCGCGTGGCCTCGAACGTCGGCGGCCCGAAGGTGCCGAAGTCGCCGTACTCCTGCTGATACGCCTGCGCGAGCTCCTGGATCGCCGGATCGTCGAGCCCCGTGATGTCAGGTGCGAACGACGAGACGAACGAGCCGGCGATGTGGAAGTCGTCGGGCGCGAAGAGCCCGTCCGAGCCGAAGATGATGGCCTCCTTCCCCTGCTCGGCCAGCTGGTTGCCGAAGAGCTGCGCGTTGGCCGCGATCTGCCAGGGGAGGAAGACGACGTCGGTGTCGTTCGCGACGCTCGAGACGAGCGCCGAGAAGTCCGTCTGGTCCTGGCTCACGGATTCACGCTCGACGGTGACGCCGGCGTCCTCGAGCGCGGTGGCCGTCTGGTCGGCGAGCCCGGTCGAGTAGGAGCTCTGGTCGTCGACGATCAGGACCTTCTTCGCGCTGAGCTCCTCGGTCATGTAGGTGGCGTCGGTCGGGCCCTGGTCGGCGTCGGTCGGGACGACGCGGAAGAACGTCTCGAACTTCTCGGCCAGGTCCGTCGCCGTCGCCGACGGGGAGACGAACGCCATGCTCGCCCGGTCGAAGATCTGGCCGACGGCGTCGATTTCCTGGCTGCCGGCCGGCCCGACGACCGCGATGATGTCGTCGTTCGAGACGAACTGTGGCGCAACCGTGGAAGCCTGGGCCGGATCGAGCTGCGTGTCGCCCTCGACCAGGGTGAAGTCGGTGCCGTTCTCCTCGTTGAACCTTTCGACGGAGAACTTCGCCCAGTTGAGCTGCTCCTGGCCGATCGTGGCGGCATCGCCGGTGAACGGGCCCATGATCCCGATCGACGCCGTGCACTCGACGGCCTCGCCGCCGCCGCCCGTGTCGGTGGCGGCCCCGGTGTCGCCGCCTCCTCCCGCCTCTCCGTCGTCGTCATCGCCGCCACAGCCGACCGCGGCGAGCGCCGCCAGCGTGACTACGAGCGCAAGCAAGAACCACCAGCGGGGTTTTGTCATTCCCGTTCCTCCCTTTCGTCGAGCTCGGGGACGTTGAACGCCATGGACGGATCGCCGGCGGGGTGGAAGACGCCCAGAATCCGCAGCGGCCCGTCGCCCACGTTCTCGAGGATGTGGGGCTCGAGACGCGGGAAATGGATGCACGATCCCGCCGCCACGGGCAGCTTCTGCCCGGCGATGTGCAGGACGCCTTCGCCCCCGAGAATGAAGGCGGCCTCCTCGTACTCGTGGTAATGCCATTTCGCGCGGCCCGGCGGGATCGAGCCGACGAACTGGGTGACCGTCCGGCAACCGGTCTGCTCGTTGACGACGTAGCGAAACTCCCGGTCCTTGCCGGCGGGATGGGCGGGTTGGTCGGCGAGGGGGACTGTCGCACTGCGCGCCTCGGACTGCCCTTCGCCGTCCGCCTCGAGCGCGAGCACGGAGACGACGACGAGCTCGTCGGGACCGGGGTTCTCGACCTCGTAGCGCTGCCCGGGCGCGACGTACGCACCGGTCTCCGGCCCGAGCGGATGAGCCTTGCCGCCGAGGACGAGCTCGCCCGTGCCCGAGACCACGAACAGCACCTCCTCCCGGGCCTGCCCTCCGCGCGGGCTCGAGCGCCCCGGCGCGAAGCGGATGATTCGCTGTTCCAGGTGCTCGCAGCCGAAGCTCTGGTCGATCGTGACGCGCGCCGTCGCGGTGTCGCCGTCGTCCCGACGCGCCTCTGCGTCCGACTCGCCTGTGACGTAGCCGCGCATGAGCATGTGTCTCCTCTAGACGCTCCGAGCGGGGGGTGGGTTTGTGAAGGAGCGGGCGCCTACCATAACCCGACCTCGTGCGACCCGCAGCGCAGGGGGTGGGTTAGGATCGCCCGCAGATGCTGCTGAGCGAGGTCGCTTACACTCGTCCCGCGAGCGTCGACGATGCGGTGCGGCTGTTGGCCGAGCACGACGGCGCGCGCCCGCTCGCGGGCGGCCAGACGCTGATCAACGTCATGAAGGCGCGGGCGGCTGCCCCCGACGTCCTCGTCGACCTCGCAGACCTCGACGAGCTCCGGTCGGTCTCCGTGGGGCCCGAAGGCGGGCTCGAGCTCGGTCCGATGACGACCTGCACAGAGCTGATCCGCTCGTCGGCCGTCAACGAGAAACGGCCGATCCTGGCCGAGGTCGCGGCGCAGATCGCCGACGTGCAGGTGCGGAACCGCGGGACGATCGGGGGGAACGTCTGCTCGAACGACCCGACGAACCATTTCCCGCCCGTGCTCGTGGCCGCGGGCGCCACGATGACGATCGCTTCGACGGCGGGCGAGCGTGACGTGCCGGCCGAGGAGTTCTTCCTGGGCGTCTATCTGACCGCGTGCGGGCCGGGTGAGCTTCTGACCAGGATCGCGGTTCCTCCGGCCGAGGAGGGGGACGGCTTCGCCTCCGTCGCGATCGGCGTCGACGGGACCTGCATCGTCAACGCGGCCGCGACCGTCCGCGACGGGCACGCGCGTGTCGCGCTCGGCTGCGTGGCTGCCGCTCCCGTCCTGCTCACGGCCGCCGCCGACGAGGGCGCCGTGCGCGAGGCGGTGCGCGGCGCCGGACTCGAGCCCCCGTCCGACTTGCATGGGCCGGCCGAGTACCGCCGGCGCCTGGCAGACGTGGTCGCGGCGCGTGCCGTCGCCAACGCCATGGGGGCGAGCTGATGGAACCGGTCACGAGCGCGCCGGTCTCGGTGACGATCAACGGCGAGGTCTACGAGCGCGACGTGGACGCGCGGCGCCTGCTCGTGCACTTCATCCGCGACGACCTCATGCTCACGGGCACCCACATCGGCTGCGACACGGGCAATTGCGGCGCCTGCACGATCCACTACGAGGGGCGGGCGATCAAGTCCTGCATGATGCTCGCCGTCCAGGCGGACGGGGCCTCCATCGAGACGATCGAGTCGCTCGCCGAGGACGGCGCGCTGCATCCGCTCCAGCAGGCTTTCTCCGAGCACCACGCGCTGCAGTGCGGGTACTGCACGCCTGGGATGATCATGAGCGCGAAGCACCTGCTCGATCACAATCCCGAGCCCACGGAAGGAGAGATCCGGCGGGCGATCCAGGGGAACATCTGCCGCTGCACGGGCTACGTGAACATCGTGGAAGCGATCGCGGCGGCGGCGAAGGGGGAGGTGAGCGCGTGAGCTCGACGACCACCGCCCCAGAGCGGGTCGAGGCTCCGCAGAAGGGGTTCGCTGGCCAGAGCATCCCGCGCAAGGAGGACAGGCGGCTCGTCCAGGGCCAGGGCGTCTATGCGGACGACGTGCGCCGCCACGAGATGGGCTACGTCCACTTCGTGCGCTCGCCCTACGCCCACGCGGCGATCACGAGCATCGACGTGTCGAAGGCGGCTGCGCTCGAGGGCGTCTACGGAACGCTGATCGGCGAGGAGGTGGCCGCGCTCACCGACCCGTTCTTCCAGCTCTCGGTCCCACCCGGGTCGGAGATCAAGGACTACGCGCTCGCCGTCGGCAAGGTGCGCTTCGTGGGCGACACCGTAGCGGCGGTCGTCGCGCGCACGCGGGAGCTCGCCCGCGACGCGGCCGAGCTCGTCGAGGTGGAGTACGAGCCGCTTCCGGTGGTGATCGACCCGCAGCGGGCGCTCGACGACGGCGCAGCCGTCCTGCACGAGGACGCCGGCTCGAACCTGGTCTGGGAGGGCACTTTCGACTGGGGCGACTTCGATGCCGCGCTGGCCGAGGCCGACCGCGTCGTCCGCATCGACAGGCTGCACTTCGACCGCTTCTCCTCCACTCCGCTCGAGACCAGCGGCGCCGTCGTCGAGTACGACCGCGGCACGGGGCAGTGGACGCTGCACGCGAACAACCAGTTCCCCGGCTTCGCCATCATCATGATGGGCCCGGCGCTCCGCGCGGGGATGGACAAGCTGCGCTTCGTCTCCCAGGACATCGGCGGCGGCTTCGGGAACAAGATCTGCACGCATCCGCAGCTCGTTGCGCTCTGCCTCCTCGCGCGCAAGCTCAACCGCCCCGTGCAGTGGACCGAGTGGCGCACCGACCAGCACACGGGCAACAGCCACGGGAACGAGCGCGTCTTCCTCGACGTCGAGGTGCCGGTCAAGGCCGACGGCACGATGCTCGGCTTCCGCTGCAAGGCGATCGACGACGCTGGCGCCTACAGCCGCTACGAGCCGCTCGGCTGCATCATCTGGGCGCAGGTCACCCCGGGCCTCTACCGCTGGCGGAACGTGCACATCGACTTCACGCAGGTCGTCACGAACAAGTCGCCGTGTGGCCCGAACCGCGGCTACTCACGAATGCAGCACCTGTGGTTCACGGAGCGGCTGATCGACATCGTCGCCCACGAGCTCGAGCTCGATCCGGTCGAGATCCGCAAGCGCAACTACATCAGGGCCGAGGAGATGCCCTACGAGACGCCGAACGGCTGCGTGTACGACTCGGGCGACTACGCGCGCTGCCTCGACATCGCGCTCGGGCTCGTGGGCTACGACGGGCTCGAGGAGCGACGCAAGGAGGCCGAGTCGCGCGGCAAGCTCCTCGGCGTGGGGATCGGCTCCACGCTCGACTCGGGCACGAACAACTTCGGCCAGTCCCAGCTCCTGAACCCCGACCTCCAGTTCTCCGGCAACAACGAGGTGGCCACGGTCAAGCTCGACATCTTCGGCGAGGTCGTCGTCACGCTCGGGACAACCCCGCAGGGGCAGAGCCACGAGACGACCGCCTCACAGGTTGTCGCCGACCTCCTCGGAGTGACGCCGGACGACGTGCAAGTCCGCGCCGGCCACGACAGCTACTGGAATACCCACGCGGGCTTCTCCGGCACGTACGCGAGCCAGTTCGCCGTCACGGGCCTCGGCGCCGTCAAGGGCGCCACGGAGATGCTCGCCGACCAGATCCGGCGGCTCGCGGCTGTGATCCTAGGCGCGGACGGGCCCGAGGGGATCGAGCTCGACGGCGGCTTCGCCAAGCGTGTGGACAACCCGGAGGCGGCGCTTCCCTTCATGGCCTGCGGCGCGATCATCAACGCGAACAACGCGGGCCTGCCGCCCGAGCTGGACGACGTCACGCTCAACTGCCGGTACGTCTACCGGCCGCCCTTCCAGGTGCCGGACACGGAGCGCAAGTTCGGGAACCTCACGCTGACGTACGCGATGCAGATCCACGTCTGCGTGCTCGAGGTCGATCCCGAGACGGGTGTCTACGAGATCCTCGACTACGCGGCGGTGGACGACTGCGGACGGCGGATCCACCCGCAGATCGTCGAGGGCCAGGTGCACGGGGCGACCGCCCACGGCCTCGGCGCGGCCATGTTCGAGTCGTTCCCCTATGACGAGGAGGGCACGCCGCTCGCGGCCAACTTCTACGAGTACCACGTCCCCCACGCGCTCGACATGCCGCCGCTCAAGACCGACGCCATCGAGTCGCCCTCACCGTTCACCTCGCTCGGCACGAAGGGAATGGGCGAAGGGGGCGGTGCGAGCATCCACGCTGTCTGCGCCGCCCTGCAGGACGCGCTGCGGGCTGCCGGGAACGCGATCGTCACCGACAGCCACAACCCCTACCACCGCGTCTGGGAGCTCCTCGAGAATCCGGAAGCGTCGCGCGCGCTCGTGCGCGTGGAGGCGTCGTGAGGGTCGCGGGCACACGCACGTACGCGGCGCCGCGCGAGCAGGTGTGGCAGGTGCTCAACGACCCGGCCGAGATGGCGGGGCTCATGCCGGGGGTCGAGAGCTTCGAGATCGAGGACGAGACGCACTGGAAGGCGAAGGTGAAGGTGCCGCTCGGGCTGGGGAGCATGCGCATGAGCATCAACTTCGAGCAGACGGAGTCACAGCCGCCGGAGCATGCGCGCCTGCACGCGAAGGGGAACGGGGTCGGCGCGATCATGAGCATGGAGACGGCGTTTCACCTGAGCGAGGAAGCGGGCGGCACGGGCATGCAGTGGGAGGCCGACGTGCGCATCTTCGGGCAGGTGGCGAGCATGGGCCAGCGCGTGATTCAGCCGATCGTCAACCAGCAGGTGCAAAACGTCCTGAATGCGATCGACGAGCGCGTGAGCGCAACGCAGGCGGAGGGCGGGGAGGCAGCGCCGGAGACGGGTTCGAGCGCCGCCGAGGAAGGGGTCCACCCGGGCTCGCCGGAGGCCTATTCCAAGGAGCCCGAGGGACCGACCCAGTCGGCCTAACCCCGAATGGCGCCGCCGTTCCGTATCGGGGTGATGCAGCTGACGATGGAGCCGCTCCGCGAGATGCTCGCCACCGCGGAGGTCATGGACCGGGCCGGATTCGACACCATCTGGCTCGCCGAGGCCTACCCGTGGTGGCGCAAGCACGGCATGGAGGCACGCTCGTCCACACTGGTCTCGGCGCTCGTCGCCGAGCACACCGAGCGGATCGCGGTGGGCTGGGGAATCATCTCGCCTTTCACCCGCCATCCCGTGCAGGCGGCGATGGACGCGCGCGTCGTCCAGGAGGCGGCCGGCCCGGGGCGTTTCTACGTCGGCTTCGGCACATCGAAGATCTTCCTCGCGAACGCGCGCATGCAGACGAACCGAACCCTGGGGCCCATGCGGGATGCCGTGGCGATCGTCCGCGGGGTCCTCGCGGGAGACGCCTTCGAGTACGAGGGCGACACGTGGAGCGCCTCGGTGCCGGGGCTGGCCGACGACGCGGAGACGCCACGAGCGGTGCCGCCGGTCTACGTGGCGGCGACGGCGCCCAGGATGCAGGCGCTTGCGGGCGAGGTCGGCGACGGCTGCCTGACGCCCTCGATCACCACGCCTGCGTTCGTTCGCCACACGCGCGAGAACGTCAAGGCCGACATCGACATCGGCTGCACGGTCGTCGCGTCGATCGGGTCGGACCGGGACGGCGGCCGCGACGGCGCGCGCGAGATCGCCGCTATGTACCTCGCCAACAAGTTCCAGAACATCAAGGGCTCGGCCGATACGCTCCTCGAGCTGGCCGGGATCGAAATGGAGGAGCTCGCGCCGGTGGCCGAGGCGATGGAGCGCGGCGGCCGCCTGGCCGCGAAGGAGCAGGTGACGGACTCGCTCCTCGACCGGTGCAAGCCGATCGCGGGTACGCCCGGCGACTGCATCGAGGCGATCGAGGAGTACCGCGAGGCGGGGTGCACGCACGTCATGCTCGAGCTCTGGGGCGACCGGCGGCACGAGCAGCTCGAGCTTTTCGGCCGCGAAGTGCTGCCGCGCGTCCGATGATCGACGAGCGGCGCCTGGTCGACCTCGCACTACGGCTCGTCTCTACGCCGTCGTTCACGGGCTCCGAGCAGGCCGCGGCGGAACTGATGCGGGACGAGCTCTCGGCACTCGGCCTGCGGGTGCAATGGCAGCAGGTCGAGGACGGGCGGGCCAACGTGCTCGGCACGTGGCCGGGCGCCGGCGGCGGCCCGACGCTCATGTTCAACGGGCATCTGGACACGTCGTACTCGGGGCGGGAGCCCTGGCTCCGGGCCATTCCCGGCTTTCAGCCGGAGGGCTTCGAGCGGGACGGCCGCATCTACGGGCTCGGGATCTCGAACATGAAGGGAGCCCTCGCCTGCTACGTGGAGGCGGTGCGCGCGCTCCGGGAGGCCGGCGTCCGCCTGCGGGGCGACGTCATGATCGCGGCGGTTGCCGGGGAGATCGAGAAGACGCAGGAGGGCGAGGCCCAGGGTGCCGAGTTCCGGGGGTACGCGGCCGGTTCGCGCCACCTCGTGACGCACGGAGGCGTGGCCGACATGTGCGTCCTCGGCGAGCCGACCGAGAACAAGCTCGTGCTCGCGCACTTCGGGACGATCTGGATGCGCGTCACGACGCGCGGGCCCTTCGTCCACACGGCTTTCAGCGCCGGCCATCTGGCGGACAACTCCATCGTCCGCATGCGCGACGTGCTCGGGGCCGTGCTCGAGTGGCTCCCGCGCTGGGAGGAGGAGATGAGCTACGGAGACGTCCGGGGCGTCGCCAACGTGGGGGCGATCCGCGGGGGGTTCGGCTGGCGCGTCTCCCGCACGCCGCACGAGACGCACCTCTATCTCGACCTCCGCGTGCCGCCGTCCGTACCGATGGCCGATGCGCGCCGGCGGGCGCTCGAGCTCGCGCGTGGGCTCGACGGCGTGGAGGCCGACGTGTACGTAACCGCGCCGGGAGCCGAGATCGCGGAGGAGCACGAGCTCGTCCGTGCGCTCGACCGTGCTCATACCGAGGTCTTCGGCCGCGCGCCCGAGCGCGACGTGACGCGCTGGTTCTCGGACGCCTCGGTGCTGACGCGCTACGGCATCGCTACGGTGAACTACGGCACGTCGAGCGGGCTCCCGGATGTCGAGCTCGGCGAAAATCTGGAGATCGAGGGGTTGGTGCGCACGGCAGAGGTCTACGCGAGGGTGGCCAAGGCGGTCTGCGGGGTGGCCGAATGAGGCTCGTCAGCTTCGACGAGGGGCGTGTGGGCCGCATCGAGGAGGAGGACGTCGCCGTGCTCGACGTCCCGGACGTGCGGGCGTACTTCGAGCGCGGCGGAGCCGACGAGACCGGTGAGCGGGTGCCGCTCGCCGACGTGCACCTGCGCGCGCCCATCGTGCCGAGGAAGTTCTTCCACACGGCCGGCAACTTCCGCGAGCACGAGGAGGAGTCGAAGCAGGTCGGCTGGTCGCACAAGATCGCGCCCTGGATCGTCTTCTTCCAGAACGTCGACGCGATCGTGGGGCCCGACCAGCCGGTCGTCTACCCCGAGCACCTGACCGAGGAGCTCGACTACGAGCTCGAGCTCGCGGTCGTCCTCGCCAAGGCGGGCAAGCACTTCGGGCCCGAGGACGCGGACGAGTACGTCGGCGGCTATCTGATCTTCAACGACATCACGGCGCGCGACATCCAGCGGCGCGAGATGGAGTCCGGCGTTTTCTCCTACTGCAAGGCGATCGACACGTTCTGCCCGCTCGGGCCGTGGATCGTGACGCCGGACGAGATCCCCGATCCGCACGACTTGGCGATGGAGCTGCGCGTGAACGGGGAGCCGCGGCAGCGCTCCCACTCGGGGAACATGTCCGTGACGATCCCCGAGATCCTCTCCCACTACTCGGCGCTTGGCTTCAG
>Ga0081455_10006720_pt1 | contig 12287 bp, 12 predicted proteins | sample TabmetS3T2R1_FD_70207 | JGI IMG/M metagenome (GOLD analysis project Ga0081455, IMG submission 70207) | Tabebuia heterophylla rhizosphere microbial communities from the University of Puerto Rico - S3T2R1 | ecosystem: Host-associated > Plants > Roots > Rhizosphere ... | reverse complement strand
CCCGCGACCACCTCCTGATCAATCAGGACAGGCCGGTCATATTTTGGTCCGCCATGGACAACCCGGTGACCAACCGCAACGAGGTTGAATCTCTGAGTCTCGCGAAGCCAAGCTGCCAGGACAGCAATCGCTGCAGGAAGATCCGGGATATCCTCCGACGCATAGGTTTTATCGATCAGCGACGACCCGTCTTGCGCCTTGGCGGCCAACCGCGGCCGCGTGCCGATTCCGTCGATCTGGCCCTTGACTAGGCGGCTCAGCGCGCCGCCTCCCTCGACGGCAAATATCTGGAACTTGACGCTGGAAGAGCCTGCATTGATGACGAGAATCGTATCCACGGTGGTCAGGCCTTTGGCAATGCCGCAGTACGTCGGCGTGCGTCGGCATAGAGGACGGCGGCGGCGCAAGAGGCCATGCGCGAGCGGACAGAATCCGCACGCGATGTCAGAATGATCGGGACGCGTGCGCCAAGAACGATGCCCGCGGTGTCCGCCTTGGCCATGAATGCCAGGTTCTTGGCCAGCATATTGCCGGCCTCGAGATCGGGGACCACCAGGATCTGAGCGCGACCGGCAACCTCGGACTTGATGCCCTTGATGGCTGCCGCCTCGGGGCTGATGGCGTTGTCGAACGCGAGCGGGCCATCAAGGACGCCGCCCGTTATTTGACCCCGCTCGGCCATCTTGCACAGGGCGGCCGCCTCGATGGTGGATGGGATCTTCGAGGTCACGGTCTCCACTGCCGAGAGGATTGCGACGCGTGGAGTGCCGAGACCGACCTGTGTGAAAAGATCGATCACGTTCTGGATGATGTCACGCTTGGTGTCGAGATCTGGGAAGATGTTGATCGCGGCATCGGTGATGAAGAGCGTGTCGGAATGGGTCGGAACATCTATGATGAACACGTGGCTGATCCGACGCGCCGTGCGCAGGCCGGTCTTGCTCGAGGTCACCTCGCGCATGAGCTCGTCGGTGTGCAGGCTGCCTTTCATCAACAGCTCGCCCTTGGATTCGTGAATCAGCGCAACCGCCTTGGCCGCGGACGCCTCGCTGTGGGGCGCGTCCACGATCTCGAAGCGATCGATATTTATCCGGTGCTCGCGAGCGACAGCGGAAATCTTCGCGGCCGGGCCGACCAGGATCGGAACGATGAGGCCAGCTTGCGCCGCCTCGACGGGACCGCGCAGGGAGGTCTCGTCGCAGGGATGAGCGACGATGGTGGTCGCAGGCGGCACTTCCTTCGCCCTGGCGATCAGCCGCTCGTATTTCGAGGTTGGCGGACTGCCGAACGGGCTCGTTGCCTTGATTGCGCTGATCTCGCTGTCGGTGAGCATGGAAGGGCTTCTCCGCTACCGTCGTTGATCACGCCCCCTTGGGCGCTCCCTCATGATGCTTTTTGGTGCGTGCCCGTGGGCGGCACGAGCGCGAGATTGGGAGGCGCGGCCGACCCCGCTTCGACGCCGAACAGCTGCGCAACCTCGGTCATTCGCCTCTGGTCCTCGGCGGAGAACGCCCCGCGCCCGCCCAAGGCCTGTTTGACGAGCTCGAACGCGGCGGCCCGGGTCTGGGTGTCAGGTGGAAGCATCGACGGAATTGCGGCAAGCGCGGCATTCTGGTCGATCAGCAGCATGTTGAACTGCTCGCGCACCAGCGCCTTGAAGACCGACAACGGGATGTCGCCCTGCGCGCGGCGAAGGCGGCGCACGGCCTCGAAGCCGCGTTCGTCGACCGAGGCTCGCCCCAAACCGGCATAGATGAGCGCGCGGATGACGGCTTCGCGCACGCCCCCGACGGGGATGCGCGACTTGAGCTCGGCGATCTTGCTCCGCAGCAGCTCGCCGTGCAGCGGGCTCTTCGCCGCCTTCCGCAATGGAGTCGTCCCTCCCGGATCGACGCCGACGGCGGCCTGGAGCGACGGCAGGCCGTACACCGCCAGGAACGTCCGCTCGGCCAGCGCCTCGCTCGCGTCCCGCCACGCGTCGAGCGCCGCGACGATCTGGCCCGATACGTTCTCCTGCATCGCGATCAATGGATTGCCGGTGTTCACGGGCCTTCGGTTCTTGCGAACCTGCTCGGCCCAGGCGGCAACGGGAGCCATCATCGGATTCGCATTGGAAAACATCTCGTATTGCAGCCGCAGCGGATGCAGCCGCTGCAGCCATTCGGCCATCGGGGAGCTGGCCAGCGCGCGAACCATGGGCTGGGCGAACGTGCGGTAGAGTGCGAGGTTGGTCTCCGAGACCCGGGCGGCGGTGGCGAAGCGTCGCTCGTCGGCCGCATCGTTGCCGCCGAGCGCGCGAATGTCATCCAGGGTCCTCGCTTCGCAGCGCATCACCCAGTTTCCGCCCGCGAGGTCCGGGTTGATGGTGTCCGCGGTCTTGGCTTCGAACACGGCCTCGTAGAGCCCGGGTGGCAGCGTATCGATCAGGTCGATATTGCTCGAGAACTCGCCGTGCTCCTTCTTTGCGACGCCGCCGGACACGAAGATGCCGAGGTGACCGATGCGCTCATGCACGGTGTAGACGATGGTCTGCCCGTAGGATCGTATCTCGTCGACGTCGTCGTACAGGTCGAGGATCCATCCGAGCGCTTGCTGGGGCGGCGTGACGTTGTCGCCTTTCGAGCAGAACGCCACGATGGGTGAGCGGATGTTGCGCAGGTCGATCGCTGTGCCGTCCGATGTCTGGATCTTGCCCGCGGCGAGATTGTTGCCGATGAACAGCTCGTCGACGATGAACTGGATCTCCTCGGCGTTCAGGTTGACGTGACCGCCCCACCAGCGCTCGAAGCCGAGATAACGCGGCGCCTCGGTGTCGATCTTGGAGTAGAGGTTGTACGGCTTGGTCCACAGCGTGTTCGCGGGATTCTGGTTCTCGAAATTCTGCACCAGCCAGGCGCCGTCGAACTTGCCGTGGCCGAGATCGCCGGCGAGCGCGGTCAGCCAGCTCCCGCCCAAGAGGCCGCCGCTGTAACGCATCGGGTTCTTGCCGTGCACGCCGGCCCAGTACGACAGCGGCGAGCCGGCGATGATGATGGGCCCGAACAACTCGGGGCGAATGGCGGCGAGCATCATGATCGCCCATCCGGCCTGGCAATTGCCGACGACGCAGGGCTTGCCGTCGGCCTCCGGGTGGAGCGCGATGACTTTTTCGAGGAAGGTCGCCTCGGCGCGCGCGACATCCCCGATGGTCTGGCCGGGCATGGGGTCGGGCAGGAAGCCGACGAAATAGCAAGGATGCCCGGCCTTGAACGCCACGCCGATCTCGCTGTCGGCCTTGAAGCCGCCGATGCCGGGGCCGTGGCCGGCGCGCGGGTCGACGATGACGAATGGCCGCCGCGTCGGATCGAGCTCGATACCCGGCGGCGGAACCACTCTCACCAGGCCGTAATTGACCGGCCGCTCGAGCGTCCTGCCGTCGACGAGTAGCTCCACCTGATACTCGAGCACGTGCGGGGCGGTCTCGGCCAGGTGCTCGCGGTATTGGTTGCCGCGCTGGCGCATCACGTCCCAGAACAGCACGCTGCGCTGCGCCGCATCGACCATGTATTCCATCGCGGGGGCAAACATGCCGAGCGGCGATGTGAACGCACCGATCGAGGACGGCTGCTTTTGATCGGATGGCATGGTCTGTGCTCCTGTTCTTGTCGCTCGGTGTTCTTGTCGCTCGGTATTTTTGTAGCCAGGCTGCGGCGGTATGGTCAGCACCTCAGCCGCCTTTGCGCCAATTCTCCTGCCGCATGAGCTCGAACTGAACGTTGGGGGCGCGCCGCTCGCACGCGGTCGAGAATGGGGACCGCTCAACCCCACTTCAAGGTCATGGCCACGTCTCCCGGCATGCCGCCGGGAAAATCGACGATCTCGACCCTGAGCTTGTATCCGCGCTCACGAAAGTACTTCGCCCAGAGCTGATAGATTTCCTTGGGCACTCCCGTCAGCGTGTTTTCCCAGCCCGGCTCCTGCTGATTGATGGCACGACCTTTGTCTGTGCACAGCTGGTTCGGAAAACGGTAAACCTGCACCTCGGTCAGGCCGTTGCTGACCGCCCGCTCGATTATCTTAACGGCGCGCCGAATTCCCTCCTCGTCGGAAACGCCCGAGGGCTTCCGCATATGATCGATCAAGGACTTCTTCTCGGCCTCCGCCTCGGCGTGCTTGGCGGCCTGCTTGGACGCCTCTTCCGCCTCAGCAAGCGCCATTTTCTTCATGTAGTCGCTTGCCTTCGGTAGCAACTCGTCGGGCTTGGTCGCCATCCTTCACTCCTTCCTGACTAGTAGCGTTCGCAACGAAGTCGCATGATTTAGATCAATGATCTTAAATGAGAATGCGCTACAATAGAGTGAGAATAGAATAATTGGGAGTCATCGCCATGCTCAACAAGCCAACCGACTGGGCGAGCGTAAACCCGGCGTCAGCGTTTGCGAAAGGGCAGGAGCAGACCGAGGCCATGCTCGGCATGCAGAAGGAATTGCTGGCCGCTTACGAGCAAGCCAGCCGCGCCTGGCTTGTCCGCGTGAGGTCGGAGGTCGATCTGTGGACCGAGCTGGCTGCCAAGCTTACGGCCACGCGTTCACTGCCCGAAGCGCTGGGGACGTATCACGAATGCGTGACACAGCGAATGCAGATGGCGGCGGAGGACGGACGGCGGATGTCCGAAGAGTGTCAAAAACTTTTGCAAACATTCACCCGCCCGCTGCCCAATGGGTGGCCGATTGGTGGCAGCACCACCTGAGCAAGCCGTGATTGCAGGATGGCTGCCACGGCATTGCATGCACGCAACGGAGATCGCCATGGAACGGGCGCACGAGAGCGAAGCAGCCTCCATAGACCGGCAGTCGCCGCATGAGTGGTCGAAATTGATCCGCAAGCTGCGCTGGATCGGATTGGATGACGAAGCGCGGCGGCTCGAGCTGGCCGTGAGCACGTTGCCTCCGGAGGAAAGAGGTACCGTGTCGGTCGGACCGTTCAGCACCGACTAGGGCAAAACGACAGCGGCTTCAGAAGACGGCTCGCGTTCGTGTGTTAGCTCGTTGCCACCGGACTTCCGGCCGGCGGCAAAGATGCGGCGTGCGGAGTTGCCGGGAAGGCCGAGACAATCATGCGAACCGTCCCGCTCGATCAATCCGTCGCCATGATTCCCGAAGGCGCGAGCTTGATGATCGGCGGCTTCATGGCAGTCGGCACGCCCGAGCGGCTCATCGACGAGATCGTGCGCCAGGGCAAACGCGATCTGACCGTGATCGCCAACGACACCGCCGCGCCCGGGAGGGGGATCGGCAAGCTGGTCGATGCCAAGCTGCTGCGCAAGGCCATCGTAAGCCACATCGGTCTGAATCCGGAAACCCAGCGGCAGATGATGGCGGGCGAATTGGAGGTGGAGCTGGTGCCGCAAGGGACGCTGATCGAGCGCATCCGCGCCGGCGGGCACGGACTGGGCGGCATCTTGACGCAGACGGGTATCGGCACACCGGTCGAGAGCGGCAAGCAGCGGATCGATGTGAACGGCAAGAGCTATCTGCTCGAAGTCGCACTGCGCGCCGACTTCGCACTCGTGCAGGCGTTCCTCGCCGACTATCTCGGCAATCTCAGCTACGCGCTGACCGCCCGCAATTTCAATCCGGTGATGGCCATGGCCGCCGATACCGTGATCGCCAGCGCGGACAATGTCGTTCCCGTCGGTGTGATCGCGCCCGACCACGTCGTGACGCCGGCGCCGGTCGTCGATTATCTCGTCGCCAACCGATGAGGATCGAATGGACGCGCAAACGATCATCGCGCGGCGGATCGCCCGGGAGCTCTCGCCGGGCATGCTGGTCAATCTCGGCATCGGGATTCCGACCCTGGTCGCAAACCACCTGCCAGAGGGCATCCATGTTTTCTTTCAATCGGAGAATGGACTGATCGGGACCGGCGCGCCTCCGGAGGAGGGCATGGCCCATCCCACCCTGACGGATGCGGGCGGACGTCCGGTGACCGCGCTGCCCGGCGCCTGCACGTTCGACAGTGCAATGTCGTTCGGCCTCATTCGCGGCGGCCATCTTGACCTCACGGTCCTCGGCGGCCTGCAGGTCGATCAGGAAGGACGCCTCGCCAACTGGATGATCCCCGGCAAGATGGTGCCGGGCATGGGCGGGGCCATGGATCTGGTGACGGGCGCCAAGCGCGTGATCGTGGCGATGCAGCACACCGCCAAGGGCGCTCCGAAGATCGTGAAGAAATGCTCGCTCCCGGTGACGTCGGTGCGTCCGGTGGATCTGGTCGTCACCGAGCTGGCGGTGATCGCATTCCAGGATGGTCGCGCAACCCTGCGCGAGACCGGCCCCGGGGTGTCGGTGGCCCAGGTCGTGGCAGCGACCGAGGCCCAGCTCGCCGTGCCGAACGAGGTTCCAGAAATGACGCTATGATGAGCGGCGGTAAGCTGCCGGCCGCCGCGACGGCGTGCCGGCGCAGGATCCGGTCCCGGATTGCGCGCGGAGGCCGGTTGCGATCACCAAACCCCAGAGCAAGAGAAGCTCCTCCATGATCCCCGCAGTGAAAGCGAAGTTGCTCGAAGGCAAAAAGGGTCTCGTCGTCGGCATCGCCAACGAGAATTCGATCGCCTGGGGCTGCGCCAAGGCGTTCCGCGCGTTCGGCGCCGAGCTCGCGGTGACCTATCTCAACGACAAGGCGAAGAAATACGTCGAGCCGCTCGCGCGCGAGCTCGAAGCCCCGATCGTGATGCCGCTCGATGTGCGCGCGGAGGGCCAGATGGAGGGGGTATTCGAGCGCATCGCCAAGGACTGGGGCAAGCTCGATTTCGTCGTGCACTCGATCGCGTTCTCGCCCAAGGAGGCGTTGCAGGGGCGCGTGGTCGACGTGTCGCGGGAGGGCTTTCTCACCACCATGGACGTGTCGTGCTGGACCTTCATCCGCATGGCGCATCTGGCTGAGCCGCTGATGCGCAAGGGCGGCACGCTGTTCACCATGACCTATTACGGCAGCCAGATGGTGGTGAAGAACTACAACATCATGGGCGTCGCCAAGGCCGCGCTCGAGAGCGCGGTGCGCTATATCGCCGCCGAGCTCGGCCCGAAGGGCATCCGCGTGCACGCCATCTCGCCCGGGCCGCTCGCGACGCGGGCCGCCTCCGGAATTCCGGAATTCGATGCCCTGCTCGACAAGGCCAAAGCCAAGGCGCCCGCCCGAAGCCTGGTCAGCATCGAGGACGTGGGCGTCGCCACCGCCTTCCTGGCGCACGACGCGGCTCGCCTCATCACCGGGGAGACGCTCTACATCGATGGCGGCTACCACATTATCGATTAGCGGGGATTCTTGCCGATTCAGGTGGCCGCAAATTCCGCCCTCGTCATTGCGTCCCGATGGGCGCGAACAACTGATTGCTGAAAGGCGACGAGGTGGGAATGCGAATGACGATGAAGCCCACTCCCGCGGCCTGATGGCAGCGATTGCATGCCTGCGTCAATCGCGCGAAGGCCTTGACGAAATCGTCTCGATTCTTGCTGTCGATCGCTCGGCGGAGATCCGCGAGGGGAGGCTCGCTCTCCTGCTTGATGAGCTCGGCCTGCGGAACGTTCTTGAACATAGGATAAAGGCGCGCCGCCGCGTCGAAGCTTTGTTGAATGAGCCCCAGCTCGTAACCAGCGAGCGACCAGTTGCCCACCTTGCCGGAATAAGCCAGCTTGAAATGCCGCAGCTGCGTTGTACTCATGATGTCGGCCAGCGCAGGCGAGGTGGTACCGGCCGCCGGCGCGGACTGCGGCTGCTGGGCGGCCAACGGCATAGCGGCCGCGACCATGGCCGCCGCACCGACGCAGATCGTGAGAATGAAACGCTTGGTCATGCGTCCTCAAGGCGCAACGCATCGCAAGTCGCAGAGCTCGGGCACCCGTTTCGGCGTTTTCGCTCCCGACCGGCCGATGCAAGGGTTGAACGCTCGCCGAGGCAGCGGCGGCACCCACCATCCATGCGATCGAGCTCAATCTTTGTAGCGCGTGCCCGAGCCGGCCGGTAGCGTAGCACGCCGCGGGAGCTCGCTCCAATTCCGCCCGGATTTATCCTCGGGAGGCTCAGCATGTTGCGCCAACTTCTCGTAGGGGGCGCCGTCAGCGCCTGCAACATCGCGATCCACGCACTGCTGATGACGGCGGTGGTCTGGGTCGCACACAGGGTGGCCGAAAAGGAGACGCCGCGACAATCGTGGCGACTGATCATGGTCATGATTGCGACTGTATCGGTCCTGATGGTCGCGCATGTCTGCGAGGTAGCGGTCTGGGGGCTGGCCTACGCGATCGTCGGCGCGGCGCCGGCCGGCGCCGATCGCCTGTATTTCGCATTCGTAAACTACACAACGCTAGGCTACGGCGACGTGATACCGGTCGCGCGCTGGCGGCTGCTCGGTCCGATGACGGCGATGAATGGTGTGCTGCTGTTCGGCTGGTCGACCGCCGTCATCTTCGAAGTGCTGCGCAGGACGGCGAGGTCCGCGGCCGCGGCGGCGAGTCCCCGGTAAGGGAACGAGGGAGGCTCGTGAGCCAACATCCGGTCGAATTCATCGTGCCAATGGACCCGTGAAGAACGAGCGGCATTTGGATTACTGGTTCAGCTCCGGCAAAAAATAGAACATCGTCGCAATGATGACGTAGACCGTCACGAGCTGGACGCCCTTGAACCAGTTGGAGTGGCCATCGCCGCAGACGATCGTGCCGATGAATACGCCGATGAAGAGCGAGCCCACTTCCGCACGCCCGAATGAAAGTTCCAGCGGCTGCGGCGCAATCAGGTAACTCGCGAGCACGACTACCGGCGCGACGAACAACGCGATCTGAATGGAGCTTCCAAGCGCGATGCCCACGGACAAGTCCATCTTGTCCCTCCGTGCCAGGGCGATGGCCGATGCGCTCTCGGCGGCGCCGCCGATGACCGCCAGGAATACGATGCCGATGAAGATCTGCGACATGCCGAGCGCTTTGCCCGTCCCCTCCGCTACGCCCACGAGTATTTCACTCATCCAAGCCGCCAACACAGACGCGCCGGCGAGGCCGACGATGGCGGTTGGGATGCCCCAGCGTTTCGAGGCAGGGTGCGACTCATTCCCGCCTCCCTCGACGCTCGCGAACGTGCCGGGGTGCGTCTTGAGCGAAAACAGAAGGTAAAGGGCGTAGGTCAGCAGCAACGCGCCCGCAATTCCGAGATTGAGCAGCTCTTCCTGCGGTATGGTGCCTTCCGGGGCGAAGTAGCGACTGAACGCGCTCGGCACGGCGAGGCTGGCCGCGGCCAGCAGCATCATCGAACTATAGATGCGAGCGGCCGCCGGGTTGTACTTCTGGTCCCGATGCCGAAGGCCGCCGAGAAAGAACGCGATGCCCAGGGCCAGAAGCAGGTTCGCGAGGATGGCGCCGATAATCGACGCGCGCACCATGTCCGGATAACCGGCCTTGAGCGCAACCAGCGCGATGATCAGCTCCGGCGCATTGCCGAAGGTGGCGTTGAGCAAGCCACCGAGGGCGTCGCCGGTCCGCGCGGCGATCTGTTCGGTCGAGCGCACGATCAGTACCGCGATCGGCGCTATGGCCAACGCCGCGGAAAAGAAGATGACGGGCGGCGGCACCTTGCCGGCGTGCTCGAGGATCACGGTGATCGGAACGAAGGCCAAGAGCCAATAGATCGAGGGTTTCATCGCAGGGCGTTCGCTTGACGTGTCTTATTCGATCAGCTCGGGGACTCGGGTAAACGAGCCCACCCGAATGAAACCTGAAGGTACCACATCGGAACCCGGCGACGTGGCACGGGGACCGGAAGGGACCGCGATCATTCTTGCGGCGGTACGGCGTTGGGGCGAAACCATAGACTTTCCGGCGCTTTCGGAATTCTGAACATGCGGGAACGAAGTGGCCGATTGGGATGCGACACACTTAGATCCGCACCGGCCCGACCAGCCGAGCCGGCCGGAAGCGGCAGAACAAGCTTGCTGTGTGGCTTCCGGGTAACGCTCATTTCCGCCCCCGAGGGATAAACTGGGTCTGACCATCCGAGGCACGCTGATGCGAGACGCTTCCCTGTCAGGTCGGGCGTTCACTCATTCAGCCTGCGTAATCGCGGCGGTTCTCCCTCTCGCTCTCTTTCAAGATGCGTCGGCGGACGAAGCGGGCGTGAGCTTCTGGTTGCAAGGTCAGTTCGGCAGTTTTGCCGCAGTGCCCTCGAATCCGGGATGGTCGCTCGAAAACACGTTCTACCATGCAACGGCGGCCACCGACGCGAGCAGAAGTTTTGCGCGGGGCGGCGGGATTCAGGCCGGCATGAAATCCCCTTCGGATTTCGTCATGGTGACTCCGACCTATGTGTTCGCAACGCCGGTATTGGGCGGACAGGCAGCCGTGGGAATGACGGCCGTGTACGGACGGAACACCACCTCGGTGGCGGCCACGCTGGCTGGGCCGGGAGGCACCTCGCTCTCCGGAAGCCGCTCCGATTACGTCGTCGGATTCGGAGACCTGTATCCAGCCGCTTCGTTGAAGTGGAATCGCGACGTGCACAATTTCATGCTTTATGCGACGGCCAGCGCTCCCGTCGGCATCTATGATCCGACCCGCCTGGCGGCGATGGGATCAGGTCACTGGTCGGCCGACGCAGGTGCCGGCTACACCTATTTGAACGAGCAAGTTGGCTTCGAGTGGTCCGCGGTCGTCGGATTCACCTACAACTTCATCAATCCCTATACGCAATATCGGAGCGGCGTCGACGTCCATCTGGATTGGGCGATCTCGCCGATTCTCACGGAAAGATTACACATCGGCGCCGTCGGCTATGTCTACGACCAGCTGACAGGCGACAGCGGCGCCCCTCCCGCGCTCGGCGACTTCAGATCACGCGTTGCCGGCGTCGGGCCGCAGGCCGGGTTTTTCTTTCCAGTCGCGAACCGGAACGGATACCTCAATCTCCGGGGCTATTACGAGTTTAACGCCAGGAACCGGCTGGAAGGATGGACCGCGTACGTCACGTTCTCTGTCGAAGCGGCGGAACGGAAGCCAGGGGAGCTGCGGCCCGCAAAGCCCGTTTCGCTCCCGCGCTGATGGCGACGGTGCGGCACCACGACGCCTTCATCCTCCCCGAGCTATCGCAACGGCGACCATCATCCCTGCAGCGTTGGCGTCACCTCCGGTTGCCCGCTCAAGCCAATCTGGCCGAACTCAGTGCCCCTCGAGGAACACGTAGTTCTGCCAGCTCCGCATGCGCAGCAGGATCTTGCGGATCAGGGAGACGTGATGCCAGTGCTCGGTATAGATTGCGACCTGCGCCGCGGCGCCGAGCGGGATCTGGTAGCTCGACATGTCGTCCGTGATGTCGATCACGGCGAGCGCGCGCCCGCCGGCCGTGCGCGTGCCGACATCCACCAGCCCGCCGGTGGGTGTTAGCTGGCCGGCCGCGATGGCGTCCAAGACGAGGCGCACCTTGCCCTTGAACACGCGGCCGGGCACGGCATCGAAAGCGGCCTCGGCGTCGTCGCCGGCCTTCACGCGCTGCAGGGAATTCTGCTGGAACGCCGCGGCGAACTCCTGGTCGCGCGGGTCGGTATTCACGAACACCATGACCGAGCGGAAGGCGAGGGGGACGACGTACGTTCCCGGCCGCAGGCTGACCTGGGTGACGAAGCCAGCCGCCGGCGCCCGCGTCACGGTCTGGTCGAGATCCCATTGCGCATCGGCGAGCTCGGAGCTCAGGCGGGCGACCGTGGTGTTGACGCCGTCGATGTTCGATGAATAGGCAAGCCGCGCGCGCTCCTCCTCGGCTTGCGCTCCGACCAGGCTCTGTCTCGCCGTTTCGAGATTGCGGGTGAAGGTATCGAGAGTTGCCTTCGCGATGATGTTCTTCTCGAACAGCTCGGCCTGACGGTCGTAGTTCTGTTGTGCCAGCTCGAATTGCGCATTGGCCCGTTGGGTTGCAGCAGTCGTCTGGTCGAGTGAGGCCTTGAGCTGCTTCACGTTCTGCTCGGCTTCGGCGAGCGCCGCCTTCTTCTGGTCGACGACGAATTGGAACGGCTGCGGATCGATACGGAACAACACGTCTCCTTCCTTGAGCGGCACATTTGCCTGCACCGGTACCTCGATCACGCGGCCCCTGACCGACGGAAACACCGGCGTCACCGCGAAATAGATGCGGGCATTGGTGGTGAAGGGATGGTTGTAGTTCATGATCAGCAGCAGCAAGGCGATGCCGATGATCCCGCCCAGCGCTGCGGTCGCGAGCGACCATTGGTTCACCGGTATCCGGAAGATCTTGAACACTGCGTAGCA
>Ga0081455_10006719_pt1 | contig 12287 bp, 20 predicted proteins | sample TabmetS3T2R1_FD_70207 | JGI IMG/M metagenome (GOLD analysis project Ga0081455, IMG submission 70207) | Tabebuia heterophylla rhizosphere microbial communities from the University of Puerto Rico - S3T2R1 | ecosystem: Host-associated > Plants > Roots > Rhizosphere ... | reverse complement strand
CTAGGCAGGTGCTTGACTGCAGAGCGTCGTCAGGCACCGCTGGAACGCGTGCTCGGCGACGTTGTGCCGTAAAAGTATGGCGCTACCGATGCTGGATGCTGGAGAGTCGTCGAATATACAGTTTGGCTGCTGGTATAGAAGCCACAAAAAAGTGTCCATAGCGGGTACTATACGGCCCAGAGCCGTCTTTACCCAGTCGGAGGCGTGTTATGCGGCCCAGTGCCGTCTTGTACGCCCTGAGAGCCACAAAGACGGCGCAGTGCCGTATAAGACAGGCGAGAGACGTGTTATACCGCGATACGCTGTCTAGGATGCCCCATGATGGTGTTCTATGGATACGGGCCGCAATTGTATGGTACAGTGCCGTGCTATACGGCAGGTGGCCGGATAGTTAGAAGTTGGACTCACCGCTTGTCGCGGGGATGGTTGGCGTGATACGGTAGAAAACACCCCCATGATCGTCTTCGGCCACGCGTGCGGAGGCACCGCTGGCGCTCGTCACACTGCAAACGATCTGCCAAGCTGCCTTTCCGGCCTATGAGCAGACCCATCCCTTGCCCGCCCACGTCCGGAAAGCGGCGCGCGCCATCATGCCATGTCGCCCTGCGGCCCTGGGGGGCCATATCCAGGCCTGTCCCGACGGCCACATGGCCCCCAGCTGGTACCACGCGTGTCGGCAGCGCGCGTGTCCGCCATGCGCCTCTCGCCAGACCGAGCGCTGGTTGGCCCGCCAGCCAGCGCGGCTCCTGGCCTGGGACCATTCGCCTGGCCTTTGCACGCTGCCCCAGGACCTCCAGGCCCTGTGGCTGGCCCAGGTGCCGGTGATGACGCCCCGCTTAGTGCAGGCCGTGCGCGACCCCCTGTCCACCTGGCTGGCGGCTCCCACGTCTCTGGGGGGCCAACCGGGGATGATCGCCGCGCTGCACACCGGGAGTTAGCCCCTGCTGGTGCCTCCCCATCTGCCTGGTCGCGTCACGGGGGGTGGGCTGAGCCCGGCGGGACAGGGGGGCGTGGTGCGCCACGGGTTTCTCCTCCCGGCCCGTGTGGTGATGGCGGTCTTGCGGGGCAAGATGGGGGACGCGCTGCGCCAGCCCTGCGCCCGTGGGGCGTGGGTCCTCCCCGAGCCGATGCGCCCACAGCCCTTGGTCACCCTCGTGCACCGCCTCGGCCCCCCGACGCAGACGAAGGGGAACGGGCGGCTCATGGAGCGCTCTCGTCACGGGGCAGGTGTCGTGCCCTAGCTGGCGCGCGCTCTGCGGGGTGGTCCGAGCAAAAAGGCGGGCCGCGTGGCCTGGGACGGCGCCGACGGCCCCTGCCGGCATCGCGCCCGCCAGGTGGAGGCCGCAGGTGGCCGCCCCGCGCCCCAGCGGATGACCGTGGCCGTGGCGGACTGGCTCCAGCGCTGGCTCCAGCCTGTCCCGGGGCCACAGACCCGGGTGGTCCGGTCTGACGGGCGGTACCAGGCCATGGCTGCCGAGGCCCGGGCGCTGGGGCGCGGGGCGCTCGGACAACCCGCCGGTGGTCATGCCGGTGCGCCTGGCCTGGCAGACGGTGGGGGCCCAGCGGGGGGAGGCGCCTCCCGCGCGCTGTCCCCCCTGCGGGCAGCTCCTCGTGTGCACGGGCGTCATCCCGCGTGGGGGGGCTCCTCCTGGCCTACCCGCAGAGGAGCGCGCCGCCTGACCACCCCCTGGGGAGGGAGACGCGTCAGGGACGCTGTGGGCCTGGTGGCGACCAGGGGCCGGGGCACCAGGGCCTGTGTGCCGTGCCCCCGGGAGTCACGGCGCCAGGCACGACCATCGCGCTCCCACAGAGGGGGGCGGCAGGGCCTGTCCCTGGCCGCATGCCGTGGGGATTCCCACACGTACACGCCCTAGCGTGAGGCGGGCAAGACCTCGTCAGGCCGCAGCGGTACGCGGTCCGTCCAACCAGGAGTTGCAGCGACACCTGGCCGTTGGGGGTGGGGTGTCGAGGCGGGGCTCCGTGGCGGCCAGGCGTCGCTTAACTCCTAATGCGTTCGGCCCACAATCAACCAGAGCGAACGATACAATCTCTTGTCTGAAAAGCCTCCTGGGAGTATCCTTAACCGTACTCTTGGAGGTAACATCTATGGCTACAGTCCCAGAAATTATTCCTGTGACGGATTTACGTCAGGACGCCGCAGCAGTCCTCAAGCGTGTACAAGCAGCCCAGCAACCGCTCGTGATCACCCAGCGGGGACGCGCCGCGGCTATCATGCTCAGCGTGGAAGCGTATGAACGTGGTGAACGCGAACGGCAGTTACTGCGACTTCTCGTGCGCGGAGAGCACGAGATTGCGGCAGGCATGGGGTATGACCTTGACGAGGTCTTGACCGAGGCCGAGACCCTCCTCACGGACGAGCCCCGGTGAGAGTCCGCTTCACACCCACAGGTCGTGCCCAGTTTCTCACCGCGCTCGCCTATATACGCCGGGAGAACCCAGCGGCAGCCCTGCGCTTTCGGCAGCGGGCGGAGCAGGCCTTACGACGGCTGGAGCAGTTTCCGGAGTCAGGTCGGGTGGTGCCGGAGTTTCCTGACCTGCCCTACCGCGAACTGATTGTGGCGCCGTATCGTTTTTTCTACCGCATCACAGAGGCAACCGTGTGGGTGGTCGCCGTCTGGCACGGGGCGCAACCGCCGGAAGAGCCGCAGGTCTGACGGCGTCTTGCAGGGCCTGGGTGGGTGCACTGCGTCCAAAAAACCATGTCAATCGGAGCAGGGGCTTCCTCAAGTCCCTGGCCGAACCAAGGCCTGCAGCCGACACCGGGGAGCGCGGTTCGTCTGCGGTAGGCGTCACACTGTACCGCTCCCCGGTGCGGCTGAAACCTGGCGTTCGGCTTCAACGGAAAGAAGACGAGTGGCATGAGATCGATTTGAGGAGACGACCATGTGGTACAGCGCTGTTAAGTGCATCGTCATGCTTACCCTGAGTCTGCTCGTAGCGCCGCTCGCCGCCGCCGTGCCGCCGCCCGCGAGGATGGCTCGGATAGGATGGCTGGGGGTTGGTGTCCCTCCCACGAATGCGTCCGGAGTGAGCCTCCGGCATTTCCTCGAGCGGCTGCACGAACTGGGCTATGTGGAGGGACACAACTTCACTATGGAGTACCGCTGGGCCGAGGGAAAGCCCGAACGCCTGCCCGACCTGGCGACCGAATTGGTCCAGCTCCCGGTTGATGTCATCGTAGCGCCGAGTACGCTCGCCACCCGTGCCGCCCAACACACGACCACGACGCTTCCCATTGTGATGCTCGCTGGCAATCCGGTGGGGGCGGGCTTGGTCGCTAGCTTGGCGCATCCGGGCGGCAACATCACCGGGGTGTCCCCGATGAGCTCTGTGGGTGGGAAATGGCTCGAGTTGCTGCGGGAGGCCGTGCCCACGGCCTCCCGGGTGACCATCCTCTGGAATCCAGCCGATCAATCGAATGCGGTCATGTGGAGCGAGATACAGGCCGGCGCCCACGTCGTGGGGGTCACGCTGCAATCGCTGGAGGTCCGCAGTGCCGAGCAGGTGGAGCGGGCCTGCGCGGCACTAGCCCCAGAGAGCGCGGACGCGCTCATCGTCTTTCCCAGCCCTCTCACCACGAATCACCGCCACAGGATTGTGGAGACGGTCGCCCAGCATCGCCTGCCGGCCATCTACGGCTATCGGGACTTCGTGGAGGCGGGTGGGCTCATGTCCTATGGCGTGAGCTTCCGCGAATTGAATCGGGGGATGGCCGTCTATGTCGACAAAATCTTGAAAGGCGCCAAGCCAGCGGACCTCCCGGTCGAGCAAGCCATGCGGTTCGAGCTGGTCATCAATCTCAGGACCGCCGAGGCGCTCGGGCTCACGCTCCCCCCGAGGTTCCTCTTCCAGGCGGACGAGGTCATCCGATAGACGGGTGCAGGGATCAGCGAGGGGTGATGGTGCGTGCGTCAAGGAAAACCATCATGAGGTCGGCATCGCGGGGCGGATGGCACTCCTTGCCGAACCACGCAGTGGAGCCGACGCCCGATAGCTTCCGCTCCTGCGTCGCTCCGGCTATCGGGCGCGGCTCACCGCGGGCGTTCGGCGTCTCGTGGCTAGTGGTGTGCATGGGGTTGTAGGAGTTCTGGAGATGTTTGGCGCGGATGTGTTGACATTTCGGGAGTTTATGATGGGTGAACCCTTACCGCTCGCGACTCTGCAGAATGCGGTACTGGAATTTCTCCGGGAGCGTGACGATGTGGTGCTCTTCGGCGCACAGGCAGTCAATGCCTATGTGTCCGAGCCCCGCATGACGCAAGACCTCGATCTGCTCTCCACCCACGCGGAGGGCGTCGCCCAAGCATTATGCGACTCCTTACGGCAGCGGTTCCGCATCGCGGTGCGCATCCGCCGTGTCGGCGGCGGGCGCGGCTGGCGGATTTTTCAGGTGCGGAAGGCTGGCAACCGGCACCTCGTGGACCTGCGCCATGTCGAGACCTTACCGGGAGCCCAGCGCATTGCAGGCGTACTGGTGATGGCGCCCGCCGCCTTAATCGCCAGCAAGGTGATTGCCTACCAGCACCGGCGCGGGCAGCCCAAGTCGGGCACGGATTGGCGTGATCTGGCGCTGTTGCTCCTGACCTTTCCCGACCTCAAGCGGGATGCCGGCCCGGTTGTGGACCAGTTGCACGCCGCAGGCGCCCCTCCAGAAGTCCTCGCCGTGTGGCACGATTTAGTGGCCCAAGAGATCCGACCAGCCGAGGACGACGAGGCATGGTAAGCGAAGCCGGGGCAAAGGTGGGTGGGCGCGAGGTCCATTTTAGGCAGGCCGCAGAGCCAGGTGGCGGGAAGCACAGCCCGCTCTCCCTGCCAAACCGCGCCGAACCAAGCACTGCAGCCGACGCCTGCCAGCGTCCGCTGTGCTCCCGCTTCCAGGCGCGGCTGAGCGCTAGCGTTGGGCGTCCGACGAGATCGTGAGGTGTTCATGAATCTAACTGATCTGCAGCCGTACCTGACAGCAATCTCTGCGGGCCTGGGCGTCGCCACCTTGGGTTTCTTGCTGAATATAGTGAAGGCGGTCAGAGACAATGCTCAGGATCGGATTGCCATACAAGAGGAGCGTCTGAAACGCGCAGCCGAAGAACAACAGCGGACAGAAAAGTGGGCGGAGCGGGAAAAGACAGAGCTGCGAGAGCAACTCAACAAGACGAAGACCGAGATGGATGCTCTTCTCAAGCGAGAGGGGTTTGATCTCAATACTCTTGCGCTCGGAAAGCAACTTTCTGATTCAGCAGCCGAGGTTCGCGCAACCGCACAGACTTTGGTCGAAGAAATGAAAGACAAATTAGCTCAACTGGCAACAGTGGAGAAGCCTAAGGAAGAGATAATTGATCCGGGGTGGGAGCTAAGCCTGGCAATGTGTGCCATGGCTGCTGGCTCATTCAGTGACGCCGCTACGCACTTTGACGCGTACTCGAAGAACGGAGGTGAATCGTGGCAGGCTCATTTCTCTCGTGGCGTAGCTCACGCGAATAGGCGCTGTGGCCACGATTCAGATCTCGCTAGCCTGCGGGCCTACAACGAAGCAATTGCTCTGGCTCCAGCCGATATGGATGCCAACTATAGAGCTCGCTTGTTCTCATATCGTGGAGGTATTCTGAAGCGGCTTGGACGACTTCAGGAGGCAGAGGCAGACATACGACTCGCTCTGTCGCAGGCAACCGCCCAGCACGAAGTACTCGACGCTCACTACAACCTTGCTTGCATCCACGCCATGCGTGGGGAGCGTCAGTTGATGTTTGAGGAACTTGCAATCCTATGCGATAGTAGAAGTCATCTCCGCGCCGTTGCTGCACATATTCAAGACTACTTTGCTAAGTTCGCCAATGATCCAGAGTTACTCACGGTTCTTAACCGTAGCAAATAGCAATGTCCAAGACGCCCAACACATGCTCTGAGGGGGGCTGTCAAGGTCTTTTTACCGTTTTTTAGGCCTCCTTTGCCAGGGTATGCCAGAGTGGTGCACTACGGCGTTTGAGCGCTTGGAGATACACGGATGCATCGTACGGCGTGCGATCCTGCCAACACCGAGAAAGGATGCGGATCCATTTGCAAGCCAAGGCGCGTACGGCCGCCTGGTGCGCCTTGCCTTTGTCGCGGTGCGGCTGCTAATAGACTTGGGCCCAGAAGGCAGGCCGTGTGGATGCCGCCGCCCACTCCACGCACGTTTGGCGCAGGAACGTTGGACACTGGAGGCGCCAGGGCACCCAGGCCTTCTTGCCACTGCGTTCCGTGACCGGCGCAAGGCCCGCCTATTTTTGGAGTTCCTCGGCTGAGGAGAAGCGTTCCCGTTGTTCGCCGCAGGCGACGAGGAGGCGGGGAGCAAAAACGGCTCCGGCCCCTGGCAAGGCGTCAAACACAGGGACGTCGGGATGGTCCTGGGCGCGTTGCGCAATAGCGGTAGCGAAGTCGGCAATGGCCTGCCAAGTGACGCGGAGTTGGGCAACGAGAGCGTGCACCAGGAGAACATGGGGGGTGATGACACCGTCATCGGTGGTGAGCGCCATGGCCCTCTGGAGAGCCTGGAGGCGAGTATCGATGACGTCAACAGAGCGCACGGGGTGAGCCCGGAAGAACCCTTCCAGAGTGGAGCGGCGTGCAAGTTGCGCGGCTTTGAGAGTTGGCCAGCGGCGGAGGAAGGCCCCAAAGATCGCCGTATCTTGGTCGGGAAACCATTGCAAGACCTGTGGCAAGTAGTTTTTGAGGGCACTGGTCAAGCGGTGGGTCAGACGGACTGTGTCGCCGACCAGGCGCTGGCGGTGCTCGACGAGTTGTGCCAAGGCGCGTATGGTGGGGCTTTGGGGGCGGAGGGGGGGGAGCTTGTCGCGGTGTTTGAGGAGGATCTCGCCCTGGAGTGCGGCATCGGTGGGGTCATCTTTGGCCCGGCTCGGGGGCAACGCTTCACGGTACTTGGCCACGGTGAGCGGATTGACGGGAAAGAGCACGAGGAAATCATCGTTGCGCAGTGCGGACACGCTAGGCCCTTTCGTGAGTTCCAGGCACACAGCGACGGGTTGTCCGTGGAAGCGCGTGCGTAGAGTCTGAACCCAGGCATTAATCTCTTCAGGGCTAGGTTCGAGGCTCAGAAACTCCCGTTGTGCGGTGCCAGCGGCTTGGAGGCAGACATCGGGTTTCGCATCAGCCCAGTCGAGGCCAACACAGGCCGCAAATGCTTCGGATGTTTGTGGCTGCATGTGTGCTCTCTCCGCATATGATACAGTTGGGCCAAGGGACATGCCTGCTTGCGCTCTGCGAAGGCATTAGAGAGAGCCGGTGGTGCGGCAGACGCTGAGTATTCGTTCATGAACGCAAGCGCCCCTGCGGATGCGAAGATATGTTCGAAAGCATCGCGTGCTGCGGCTTGCCTATGCGTCATCCGCGGGTGCATGTTCCTGCTTTCTCTGACAGCTACCTGCCAGGTGTGAACAGTATCACTGAAAGCAGGACTCTATACCTATAATCGGCCTGCAGCCGACACCGGGGAGCGCGGTTCGTCTGTGGCAGGCGTCGCATTGTACAGCTCCCCGGTGTCGGCTGCAGGCCCAGCGTGCGGGTGTGCCGGGACAAACCGGCACGGTGTGAAGGAGTGCAAGTCTCTGACAGCGAAGGCCTAGCCACCCACGCTGGCCCCGAGTCCTGCGCAGGCCTCGGTACCGAGGCCCGTGAAGCGTTGCCAGGGGAACGTGCAGGCAGGGTAGTGAGCCCCGAAATGGCCAATCTGGGTGCCGACGCGCTCCGCACACGCGGAAGGCCACAGCAGGCACGCCGCTTGGGCAAGGCGTACACGCACCTGGCGGGGTCGAAGACCCCTGGCAGGCACGGAAACATCAGGTGCGGGACCCGGGAGCCCCTGCGTCTGACCTTGGCCATCGCAGCAAGGTCCGCGCGGTGCACCACACGGACACGACCGTGACGCACGGACGCAGGGAGTCGGCCAGTTCCATAGTACCAGCGAAGCGACCGAACCCAGGGAGCCAGGAGCGATGCAGAACACGCAGGCCCAGGCAGCCCCGGCGGAGGTCGGGGAGGGAAAGGCACGGGCCAAGGGCAACGCGGGCCAGCACACCAGGGGCCGGACACCGGGCTGGGCAGCCCTGTCACGTGCGCTGGACCGGGGACGGCAGGCAGCAAAGGAGAGCGCGATGCGGTGACGATGGCAGTGTTGGCGTCCAGCACAGAGACGATGCCGAGCAGTTTCGGAGCGCTCTGCGGGAGCGCTTCCACCGATGCCACCGCGCACTGCACCCCGCAAAGACACGCCTCATAGAATGTGGACGCTATGCCCGAGAACGGCGCCCGAGACGGGGCCAGGGGCAACCAGAGACCTTCTCGCCACTCAGGGGCTGCCGGAACCCCACATTATGCCGCCGTAGCCCGCGCCACGCTTGTGCGTCACGCCCCGAGGCAAGAGCCCGGTGCGGGAGTGCCACACGTCGGGAGCTGGGCGGGGTGCCAGGTAACTGGCATCCCTACCGCGACCGTCTCATCCTTAGGTTGTTCCCAATACGGGAGCGCTATATAATGTCCACATGCGCATTATTGCCCTCAAAACGCTTCGCCTTTTTTGGGAACAGCATCCCGATGCCCAGCAAGCCCTCCAAGCGTGGTATCGTGACGCCAAGCGGGCCACCTGGAACACGCCAGCGGACGTCAAAAATGTGTACCGCAATGCGAGCATTGTGGGTAATAACCGTGTAGTGTTCAATATTCGGGGCAATCAGTATCGTCTGGTGGTGGCGGTCAATTATACGTCTGGTATCATCTACATTCGCTTTATAGGGACCCATCAAGACTACGACAAGATCGATGTTGCCACCATTTAAGAGGACATCGCTATGGACATCCGGCCCATCCATACGGAAGCGGAGTATGAGGCCGCACTGGCAGAAATCGACTGCCTCTTTGACGCGGCTCCTAATACGCCTGAAGGGGATCGTCTTGAGGTATTAGCTACGCTTGTGGAAGCTTACGAGGAGCAGCACTACAGCATTCCCGCTCCAGATCCCATCGAAGCAATCAAGTACCACATGGAAAGTCGCGGGCTTTGCCGCAGTGATCTCGAGTCCTACCTGGGAAGCCGTGCACGGGTAGCGGAAGTGCTCAACCGGAAACGTCCCTTGTCCCTGGGGATGATTCGTCGTCTCCATACAGGGCTAGGGATTGCGGCAGAGATTCTCATCCAGCCGTATCCTCTGGCCACATCCGCGCCGAACAAGGGTGTGCAGCCGACGCCAAGAAGCCTACGCTCCGCTCCGGCTTCCCGGCGCGGCTGACACCTAGCGCTCACCATTATACACAACGTGACGCCAGGTCCCAGTGCTGATGCAGCTGCTACACGCTTCTCTCACGTATCGAGGGGAGGAATGGGCCTAGGAGCAATGGGGTAGCAGCAGACATGGCGGCGTGTCAGAGGTACGATGCCCGGCATACCAAGCGACTGGCGCAGCTTTGAGTGCGGCTGGGCGAAAAGCCTGTCAGCAGTATGCCAAGGGCCTGCCGCGGCTGGACAGAGACGAGGGCCGCGTCTCGCTTGCTGGATAAGCCGGAGATTGGCTGGCCGGAGATGTTGTCGGGCCACAAACAAGCGACGCTGGACCGCATGCGAAGGCAGGACGGGGTTTGGCTGGGGCAAGAGACCACGTTTCGCCATGATGGCACCACACAGCCAAAAGCGGGGATGGGGACGGTGCAGGTCAAAAGCCGCGCGGAGTCTCGGCTGCCTCCGACCGGAGCCTTTCCCCCTGAGCGCGTCCACTGAGGCGTGCTCGGGGCCAAGTGGGGGCAGCGCCCAGAGCAGCCCGTGGGGCGGGAGCGCATCCGCCAGCCGATCGAGGCCAAGGAAAGGTACCGCGGGTGAGCAGGGTATGGGCTTGCGTGTGAGGGCAAGCCGACCTGTCCAGCCACGCTGGGGGTGAACAGGGCCGCTCGGGAAGGCGATAGCCACGAGTGGTTTTTAGACGCGATGAGGCGTCCAGCGGGAGCGCGGGCTGTATTGCTCATCCGGGCCACGTGTCATGGCCGTATCGCCACAGGCCAGGCGCAGAGTTACTTGTGGGAAGCAAGGCACGCTGCCACCCGGGGAAGGGGCGGCCGTCTAGGCGCCAGAGCGCCCACCGCCGCCGGGAGAGGAGCCTGTGGCATGGCTGCTGCTTCCGAGCCTGCCGGTGACGGATTGTGCCAGGGCGTGTACGGGGGGGCAGTGGTACCGGGGCCGCTGGGAGCTGGCGCTCTTTTTCCGTGTCCTCAAGCAAGGCTGCCAGATCGAGCAAGGACGGCTGCAGACGGATCAGCGCCTGCTGCAGGCTATGGCGCTCTCCCTCATCCTGGCCTATGGCGGGCCGTGCCTATCCAGAGGTCTCTTGGGCAGTAGTGTGCGAACCGCACGAGGGGCATACGCTCTACACCATGCAGCACCACTGCCGCCCGCCTCAGATACCGCCGCGGCTGCAGGATATGGTCCGCAGCCGCGCGCAGCGCGGTGGCTTCGCAGCTCGGAAGCACGACGGCAAGCCTGGCATCAAATCTGTCTGGCAGGGCTACCAACGGCTCCATGCGTTCATCTATGCGGTGGAAACGCATCGAACCGTCAATGCTCTTTAGAGAAATGTATAATGGTGAGCACCTGGCGTTAGGTTTACTGATCGGCGCAATACGAGGTGGCCGGCATGTTCCCCACTAGGAACCAATACAGGAAGTGGTCGCTACCTACGAAATGGAGCTTTTGGGCAGCGCTTATCAGTATTCCGCTGGCAATAGTCTCGCTGGGAGTCGGATTGTGGCCTATGTTGCAACCTGACACGAGCGCCGCACAACGCAAGGCACTGGTCTTCAAGACTGCTCACGAACTCCGATACAACCGAGAGTTTCTAACGTCCCTGGCGCAAGTGGTAAGGCAAAAGACGAGCAATCTGCCTATCGGGAAGATCAGTACTGATTCTCTAGTTGTCCTAATGGAGCAATACTATGGTTTGATAACCAAGGATGCTTACGGAGAACAGAAGCATCTGTACAGGTTATCGCTTCAACTGAGGCACTTCAGCGAGCAAATATTGTCGCTCAAGACCCTTGGTCAACTGAAGGAGTTCCAGAGGAAGAGCGAGTGGTCGATTGACGACGTACTCTTTCTCAGCGACTTCTTGAACTGGTACCTTCGTGATCTCATTGCCCACGACCTCGAAGAGCAGCAACTCTTTTCCTTGGGATTCCGGGGTTTTCCCAGCGATGAGTTCCGGATCCAGGGTATCGATTCCCTCTCCCTCCACTACTTCCAAGAGGACGGTAAGCCCATCAAAAAGTTCGTAGCCTTTCTAGGCCTCATCGACTGAGGAGAGGGGGAAGGTGGAAACAGCAGGATCTTCGCAGTTTGAAATCCAGAGGAAACCTGGGGCAAACTGTTCAGTTTAAAGAAAACCTAACCCTTATGAGGACTCCCTTTGTCAAGAGACACACTCCCCCTAGGAGCGGATTTTGCCAAATTTTTTCCGCTAGGGGTCAGGCCGAGCGCCGTCCGTCTCTGGCAACGTGTTCCGTCTTCCTTTCCATCTGCGGGTGCATCCAACGTGACTGCACCAAACACTTCTTGAGGGTCTCCTGCCATGGCGATGGCAGTAACAGAGAGTTTTAGTATGGTTCCCTGTGCCCTAGAAACATCTCTGTCCCCTCATGCCGTCCTATGCAAAAGAGAGGCTACACACGTGGTGTGCGCCAGTGAGGGCCAGGTTCGGGAGAGGGGCAGCACACGTCAACCTGAGCCGACCATCGCCGTATGTCAAGGAGCCAGAGCAGGTGTCCAATCCACCGCGAGGGATCAGGGAAAAACGCCGATGTCCTGTTGCGCGTTCCATGACGCAGAGGTGATGGATTTTTCAAGGACGAATCTTCAGGCTGAGCCCATGCGTGTCCAGTGAGGCGGCAGGCTCACCCACTCTGCTCTCATAGCCGTTGAGGAATCTGTCCATCGCAAATACCGTGTCGCGTGTCCACATGGAGTAGACGGCGCGCGCCACCTTGTGGGCCAAGATGGTCAACGCCTTGCCCTGGCCGTGTTTTTCTCCACACGGGCTCACCATTGCTGGCCCTGGGGATTGTTGCGTAGCAACAGAACTGCTGCTTCCGAAAAGGCCCATGTGAGGGAAGCATGCCCAATCTTTGTGCCTAAGGTACCGTAGCGTGTACCGGCCGATTCCTTGGCGCATTTGACGAGGCGGCAGTAGGACACGCAATCCTGGACCCGCGGGAAGCGGGTGCTAGCATGAATCTCATAG
>Ga0081455_10006718_pt1 | contig 12288 bp, 9 predicted proteins | sample TabmetS3T2R1_FD_70207 | JGI IMG/M metagenome (GOLD analysis project Ga0081455, IMG submission 70207) | Tabebuia heterophylla rhizosphere microbial communities from the University of Puerto Rico - S3T2R1 | ecosystem: Host-associated > Plants > Roots > Rhizosphere ... | reverse complement strand
GATCCTGGTCCGCGTCTCCGACATCGCCCCTGTCTCCTTGCGTCGTTCGCCGCACTATGTTGTTATAAGAACGTCGTTCCGTATAAGGGAACGAGCGAAACGATAGCCTCCGCGGCCGCGCGGGTCAAGCGCGGGCGGCCGTTTCCCGGGCTGAAAACCGGGGCAGGGGGCGGGGAGAACGAACGCGCGGATCGTGCGGGACAGGAGAGCGATGACCATCAGCCTCAGGCAGCTCCGGTACTTCGCCAAGGTCGTGGAGACCGGAAACATCACCCGGGCCTCGGAGCAGCTCAACATTGCCCAGACGGCGCTCGGGCTGCAGATCCGGAACCTCGAGGACGACCTCGGCGCCAAGCTGCTCCTGCGCCATTCGCGGGGGATCGCCACGACCGAGGCGGGACGGCTGCTCTATGAGCGTGCGCTCGAGATCCTGCGGCTGGTCGATGAGACCCGCCGCGACGTCTTCACCCTGGGCGGCACCCGGAGCATCTGGTACTGGGGCCGCCGACGCTTCGAGGGCACCGACGTGGTCGATCACCTGTTGTACGCGCTGTACCTGACGGGACGGATCGGCATGTGGTTCGCGTTCGCGGGCTTCTTCTTCATCTACGCCTCGATCGACGTGCAGGGCCGTGCGGCGCTCGACGAGCTCGAGGACTACCGGTGGTACCTGATGGTCCCGCTGATCCTGGGCGTGATGCAGCTGATCGGCGGGTGGTTCCTCGGGCGCCGCGAGCCCGAGGGCGAGCGCGAGACCTAGCCGACCGCCTTGACGATCTCGGGCGCGAGCTCGGGGAACCCCTCGAGGCGCTCGACACGCTCTGCCTTGAGCCGCCGGACCATCTCGGCGTACTCGTCGCCGCGGCCCTGGCGCTCGTACAGCCGGCGCGGCTGCAGGAGCTCGAGGTCGTCGATCCCGGGGACCGCCTCGGCCACCTGGTAGCCGAAGTCGGGGTCCTCGGTCCAGGCGATCGAACCCTCGGCGATCCCCTCCACGCACGCGGAGGTGTGCGGGATCTTCACCTTCTTCGAGCGATCGTCGTCCTCGCGTCCGCCCACCCGCCCCGTGTTGAGCAGGTACGTCTCGATCGGGTGGGTCCCCAGGAGCTCGAGCATGCGGTTGCCCTGCAGGTCGTGGGGGAGCGGGAAGAACGGGTTCGTGCCGGGCACGCGCAGGAACTTGCCGGCCTCCGACGCGCCGCCCGCCGAGGTGCCGGTGGTCTCGCCCAGCATGAAGTACGCGGCGGCCTGCTCCTGGTCCAGCTTGGCGACCGTCGGGATGATGTTCTCGTTGCGGTTCAGGATCAGCAGGTAGTCCACGAGCCCGACCTGCGTCGCCTCGCGGTACCGGGCCAGGTCGTCCATCCCGAACACCGCGCGACCGTTCTGCGTGTAGCTCTCCTCGAAGAAGTTCACGTTGCCCCGCTCGTCCTGGTAGACGTTCTCGAGGTAGGTCGTCGGCTTGACGACCGCGTTGTAGATGCTCGGCTCGAAGTCGCGATCCAGACTGAACGTCTTGGCGAAGCACCCGTTCTCGGTGCCGTAGGGCTTGCCTCCCGGCATGAGCGCCACGAAGTCGTCCTGCACCGGCAGCGAGTCGTTCTGCGTCGTGAACGTGGTCGTGGTCTTGCCCGTCCCCGACAGGCCGATGATCATGAAGACCTTCTCGCCCGCCGTCGTCGGCACGACCTTGAGACCGGCATGTAGCGAGAGGCCGCCGAGGTCGTAGACCTTCGCGTTCCACATGCGAAGGCCGCCCTTCTTCGACTCGCCGAAGTAGTCCGAGTTCATCACGCGCGTGATGCCGTTCTCCAGGTCGACCGCGATCAGCCGTTCGTCCGGGTAGCCGGGGGCCTCGAGGTTCGGCGTGTAGATCACGTGGACCTCCGGCTCGAGGCCGTCGTCGCGCGGGAAGTACAGCCGCTGCTGCATCCCGGCGATGTTGGCGTTCGCGGTCTCGATGGTGAGGCGGCCCCGGGTCCGGAAGGTCGGGTCGCCGCCGATGAAGCCGTCGATCGCAACGACGTCGCGGTCACGCAGGTACTCGTCCTGCATCCGCGCCACGCGCTCGAACTCGTCCCGGGTCATCGTCTTGCCGCTCGAGGCCTCGGCAACCACGTAGGTGCTCGCGGAGCTGCGCGAGGTGACGAGCGTCTGCACGTTCACGTTCCCGAACTCGGTCACCCGAGCCTGGGGCATCTGTTCGGTGAGCTGCCGAAGCTCCTCGGCAGAGGGGTTGTCAATGATCCGGCGCGCATCGACCTTCAACGGGTGCTCCTTCGTCGGGGAAACGCTCGCGAGCTCAGGGGCATCGCTCGGAGCGCGTCTATCCTACCCGCGCGCGCGGCCCCGATGCCGGAACGCCCGGCCTCCCCGAGCCCGCCCGAAGCCGCCCATGGACCTGTCCGAGGACCAGCTGATCGAGGCCATCTCGCGCCTGCTCTCGGGGGGCGAGCCCGGGGTGGTCGTGGGGATCGGCGACGACGCGGCGGTCGTCGAACCCGGTTCGGGCTCGCTGGTGCTCACCACCGACCTGCTGGCCGAAGGTGTGCACTTCGAGCGCGGCTCGATCTCGGCGCGAGACCTGGGCGCCAAGGCCGTCACGGTGAACGTCTCGGACGTCGCGGCCATGGCGGCCAGCCCCCGGTACGCCCTGGCCGCGCTCGCGGCGCCGGCCGAGGTCGAGGCCGCCTGGGTGATGGAGCTGTATGGGGGGATGCGCGACGCCTGCGCCGAGTACGGGCTCGCGCTCGTCGGCGGGGACACGAACCGGGCCGACCTCCTCGTGCTCTCGGTCGCGGTGGTCGGCGAGGTCGCGCCGGGACGCGCGCTGTTGCGTTCGGGCGCGCGGGCGGGCGATCGGATCGTCGTGACGGGGGAGCTGGGGGCGGCGGCCGGCGGCCTCGCGCTCTCGCGCGCCGAACCCGACGTGACCAGCGTGGCGCTCTCGGCGCCGTGGGGGCGGGCGCTCGTCGAGGCGCTCGAGCGTCCGATCGCCCGCGTCGGCGAGGCGCAGCTCCTGGCGCGTTCGGGCGCGACCGCGATGATGGACCTGTCCGACGGGCTCGCCAGAGACCTGTCCCGGATGTGCGAGGCGAGCGGGGTTGGCGCCCGTGTCGAGGTCGATCGCGTGCCGATCTCCGCGGCATTGTCCGACGGCGCCTCCGCCCTCGGCGTCGACGCGCCGTCGCTCGCGCTCTCGGGCGGGGAGGACTACGAGCTGCTCGCGACGCTGCCGGCCGCCTCGTTCGAGGTGGCCGCGGCGAGGCTGCGCGAGGACTTCGGCGTGCGGTTGACCGACGTCGGCGAGATCACCGCGGAACGGGGGCTCGTGTCCACCGACGCCGAGGGCCGGACCTCGGAGCTCGCGCCCTCGGGCTGGGACCACTTCGGCCCTGGGTAGCCTGGGGTCATGAGCCGCGAACCCGTTCCACGACCGCGAGCGCTGACGATCGCCGGCTCGGACTCGGGCGGCGGCGCCGGGATCCAGGCCGACCTGAAGACGTTCAGCGCGCTCGGCGTGTTCGGGATGACCGCGGTGACCGCGGTGACCGTGCAGAACACGCTCGGCGTGAGCGGGTACGAGGCGATCAGCCCGGCCGTCGTCGCCGATCAGATCACGGCGGTGGTCTCCGACATCGGCGTGGACGCGGCCAAGACCGGCATGCTCGCGTCGGCCGCGATCGTGGAGGCGGTCGCCCGGGCCCTCTCGGACGCCGAGGTCCCGTCCCTGGTCGTGGACCCGGTCTTCGTCTCCAAGCACGGGCACCGACTGCTCGAGGAGGACGCGGTGGCGGGCCTTCGCGATCGCATCCTGCCGCTCGCGACGCTGGTCACGCCCAACCTGCCCGAGGCGGCCGGCCTGGCGGGGTTCGAGGTGACGAGCCGCGACCTGATGGAGGACGCCGCCGAGGTGATCCGGGCGATCGGCCCGAACGCCGTGCTGGTCAAGGGGGGCCACCTGGAGGGCTCGGCCTCCTCGGACGACCTGTTCTTCGACGGCGAGCGGATGCGGTGGCTCTCGGCCGAGCGCATCGACACGCCGAACACCCACGGGACCGGGTGCACGCTGTCGTCGTCGATCGCGGCGTACCTGGCCCGCGGGGACGACCTGCTCGACGCCGTTCGCAAGGGGAAGGCGTTCGTGACCGAGGCGATCCGCGGGGCGTTGCCGCTCGGGGGCGGGATCGGGCCCGTCGACCACCTCTGGGGGACGACGCCCGTGAAGGAGCGATGAGGACTAGACGAAGCTGCGAACGGTCTCGAGCAGCGTGTCGTCGGTGAACGAGCCCTTGGTGATGTAGGCGTCGGCGCCGACCCGCGAGCCGTGCGCCTGGTCCTCGAGCGAATCCAGGGCCGTCACCAGGATCACCGGGATCCCTCGGAGGAACCGGTCCGAGCGCACCTTCTCGGTCAGGTCGAACCCGCTCATCTCGGGCATGTTCACGTCGCTCACGACCAGGTCGAACGAGCGGCTGCGCAGCATCTCCCAGGCCTGCATCCCGTCGGCCGCGGTCTGGACCCGATAGCCCTCGGCCTCCAGGATCCCCTTGACCATCGTGCGGGTCACGCTCGAGTCGTCCACCACGAGCACCAGCGGGGCGTCGCCGGCCCGTTCGCCCGCGCCCTCGCGTCGGTCGAAGGTCGACACGCTCGCGCTCGGGTCGTCGGTGCGGACGAGGTCGGCCGCGTTCAGCACGCCGATCACCTCCCCGGTGCCCAGGATCGCCGCGCCCGAGATGTGCCGCAGCCGAACGAACGGGGGCGGCAGGGCCTTCAGGACCAGGGTCTGGGTTCCGATCAGCTCGTCCACGACGAACGCCACGCGCCGCTCGCCCGATCCGAGGAGCACCGCCGGCAGCGGCGAGCCGTCGAGCCGCGCGGCGCCCTCGATGCCGAGCGCCTCGGACACGCTCCCGATGGGGACCGGGTCGCCGTCCACCGAGACCACGACGCGGCCGTCCGCGCGCTCGGTCTCGCCGCTGGTCACGCGAAGGATCTTGGTCACGTTCGAGATCGGGAGGGCGAACGTGACGTCGGCCACCCGAACCATCACGCATTGGGCCGTCGCGACCGACAGCGGGAGCCGCAGCGTGAAGCGCGTTCCGTCGCCCAGGACGCTGTCGACCTCGACCGAGCCGCGCAGGCGCTCGACCGCGTCGCGCACGACGTCCAGGCCGACGCCGCGGCCGGACAGGTCCGTCACCTCGTCGCGGGTCGAGAAGCCGGCCCGGAAGATCAGCCGGAGCGCCTCGGCGTCGTTCGTCGCGTCGGCCGCCTCCTGCGACAGCACGCCGCGTTGCACGGCGAGCGCGCGGATCGTCTCGGGATCGATGCCCGCGCCGTCGTCTCGAACCTCGATCAGGAGGGTGTCGCCCTGCTGCGTGGCCGAGAGCGAGATGATGCCCTCGGCCGGCTTGCCGGCGTGCTCGCGTTCGGCCGGCGGCTCGAGCCCGTGGTCGATCGCGTTGCGGAGCAGGTGGGTGAGTGGCGCGCGGATCTGTTCGATCACGGCGCGGTCGACCTCGGTGTCGGCGCCCTCGATCGTGAGCGCGGCCCTCTTGCCGAGGTCCACGGACAGGTCGCGGATCAGCCTGGGGAACGCGTCGAACACCATCGAGACCGGCAGCATCCGCGCGCGCCGAACGTCGTCCTGCAGGTCGTCGGTGACCTGCGCGATCCGTCGCCCGTCGACCTGCATCCGCCGGAGCAGGCGTTCGAGCCTCGCCTTGACCGGCGAGAGCTCGCCCCGGGCGTGCTCCAGGTGCGCGAGCACCTCGTCGAGGTCGACCGGGACGGGCGTGGCGGACCTGGCGGGATCCGAGAGGTCGGCCGGTGCGAGCATGGTGCGGACGCGGGCGTCGGCCTCGAGCCACCCCGCCTCGACCGAGGACAGGGCGGTCAGCAGCGTCCGGACGTCCGCAAGGCGCTGCTCACCGGCGGCACGTGCGGCGTGCAGCTCGCTCACGCTTCCCATCAACGCGTCGAGCTTGGAGATCGCGACCCGGACCGTGTCGTCGGCGCCGAACGCCGCCACGCCGGCGACGGGCTCGGGGGTGGGGGGCGGCGCGGGCAGCACCGGCGCGGGCTCGGGTGGGAGGACGAGGTCGGCGGCCGGCTCCGGGCCGACGGGCTCGGCGTCCAGCGTCGCGTGGATCGACGCCGACCACGCGTCCTCGTCGAAGCTGGGCGCGTCGCCGCGCACGGCCGCGCCGACGGCGGCCTCGACGGCGTCGAGCGCGCGATAGGCGATGTCGAACACCGGCGCGTCGAGCTTGCGGTCGCCGTCGCGTACCGCGCCGAACAGCGCCTCCAGCTGATGCGCGAGCGACTCGACGGGCTCCACGTGCACGGTCGCGCTCGAACCCTTCAGGGTGTGGAGCTCACGCAGGATCTCGGACAACGCGTTCGCGCCGCTGTCCGACCCCGGGTCGCGTTCGAGCGTCATCAACCGGCGGTTGATCGTCTTGACGCGGTCCAGGCTCTCGGTCGCGAAGACCGCCAGCACCTGCGCCCTCGGCGCGTCGGCCGAGACCGGAACGGGCTCGGGCTCGGGATCCGCGGCGATCTCGGGCTCGGGCTCAGGCTTGGCGACGACGTCCTCCACCCCGGCCAGCGGTTCCGCGATGTCGGTGTGCTCCTCGGACGCCGGCGCGGCATCGACGTGGGTCCACTCGGGGTCCCGCGGCGGCGCGTCGAGCGGGTCGAGGGGCGACCGATCGACCTCGGGCTCGGCAAGGGCGGCGAACTCGCCGGCGAACGGGTTGTCCTGCAGGTCGGCGAACGACGCGAGCAGCGCGCCGTGATCGACGACGTCGTCCTCGACCTCGGTCCGCGCCTCGTCTGCGGTGTCGGTCGCGGCGTCGTCGACGAGGTCGGCGAACGGTGACGCGGTCTCGGGCTCGGCGACCGGTTCCTCATCGGCGTCCACCACGGGGCTGGGCGCCGCCGGCGTCTCCGGGCCGTCGGCCGCGGCGCGCAGCTGTGCCACCAGCGCCGGGACGTCGACGGCCGGCGGACGCTCCTCGACGGCCGCGGTGATGAGCTCGCCGATCGCGTCGAGGGTGCGATACGCGACCGCGAACACGGACGCCGACAGCACGCGTTCCCCTCGCTGGATCGGGCCGAACACGCTCTCGAGGTCGTGGCTCAGCGTCTCGACGTCCTCGAGGTTCACGGAGCCGCCCGCGCCCTTGAGCGTGTGGAGCTCGCGCATGATGCCGGTGAGGGCCTCGGCGACGTCGAGGTCCTCGTCGCCGCGCTCGAGCGCGAGCAGGGCCGCGTTGACCCGCTGGATCCGCTCGGCCGCCTCCGCCGAGAACACGGTCAGCAACCGGCGGAACATCGCCGCGTGCGGATCCACGGGAGTGTCTCCTCTCTCTCCCGCCTCCTACTCGCCGTCCTCGTCGGGCTCGGCGAGCCGGTACCGGCCGGAGATCAGCTGGAGCCGCCGGGCCAGGTCGGTCAGGTTCCCCGACGCCGACTCGGAGGTCGCGGCGGTCTGCGTGATCGTCGACGCGAGGCCGCTCACCTCCTGCATGCCCTGCGCGACCCGCTCCATGTCGGCGTTCTGCTCCTCGGCGGTCGTTTGGAAGCGCTGCGCCGCGCTCACGGTCTCGCGGACCGTGTTGGTGAGCTGCCCCATCATGTCGCCGGCGCGCATCGTCAGGTCCACGCTGGACTCCACGACCGAGCTGCCCTGCTCGGTGGCCGCCACGGCGGCCTCGGTGCTGCGCGTGATGTCGGCCAGGATCGCCTGCACCTGCGCGGTCGCGTGCTTGGACTGCTCGGCCAGGTTGCGGACCTCGGCGGCCACCACCGCGAAGCCCTTGCCGTGCTCTCCGGCCTTGGCGGCCTCGATCGTGGCGTTGAGCGCGAGCATGTTCGATTGGTCGGCGATGTCGTTGACCGTCTCGGTGATCTCGCTGATCCGCATCGTGTGCTCGGACAGCGCGGCGATGTCCTGTGAGATCGAACCCACCTTGTCGCGGATCGCGTGCATCGAGTGCACGATCTGGTCCACGACCTCCGAACCCTCCTCGCCCGTTCGCTCCGAGGCGCGGGCCGTCTCGACCAGGTCCTCGGCCTGGCGAGCCACCTGCTCGGCGGCGCTGCGGATGTCGGTGATGGTCGTCGAGATCTCGTTGACCGCGTTGGCCTGCTGGTCCGCGTTCGCGTAGTGCTGCGTCGCGGCGGTCAGGATCTGCGCGGTCGAGGAGCCGATCGCCTCCGCGCCATGGCGGACCTGGGCGGCCAGGCCCGAGAGGCTCTCGACCATCTGGTTCAGGTTCGTGGACAGGTGCACGAGCTGCTCGTTGTCGCCCTGGGTGGGGAGCATCACCGTCAGGTTCCCCTCGGCCACCTCGTCGGCGAACGCGACGTACGCGCGCACCGCGCGCTCGAGCTCCTCGCGGTTGCGCCGCTCGTCCTCCAGCGTCGCCTGCAGCTGCTCGGTCATCGCGTTGAACGACTCGGCCATGACGCCCACCTCGTCCCGGCTGCGGACCTCGGCGCGCTGGCTGAGGTCGCCGGCGGCGACGGCGCGGGCGGTCGCGGCCACGCGCGAAACGTTGCGGGTGATGCGGCGTGCGACCAGCAGCATCACGACGAAGCCGATCAGGACGCCCAGGAGCACGGCCCCGAGCTGCACGCGCCGCACCTGCTCGTTGGCGGCAGACTTCGTCGCGAACATCTTGTGCTCCTCGGAGAACAGCGCCGGCCACAGCGCCTCGTACTCGCGGAGCGTGCCGACGACCGAGGCGTCCACCTGGTCCGGCGAGGCCTTGATGCGCCCGCCGGCCACGTCGACCTCCACCATGCTGCGGAGCTCGCCGAACGAGTCCAGCGCGGACCGCGCCAGGGGAGAGACCTCGTCCTCGAGCGTGCGGCTGTGGTTGAAGTTCGGGGTCTCGTCGAACGCCACCTCGAGGTCGGACTGGAGGCTCGCGGCGGTGAAGTTCAGGACAGAGAGCTGCTCGAGGAGATCGAGTTTGGCCTGGCGATCGGTCCCGTCGTACAGGTGCAGGGTGTCGCGGAACGCGTTCAGGCGCTCGATCATCTCGGTCTCGCGGTTCAGGAACGCGTTCATCACGTACCAGGTGTCGAGGTCCGGGTCGCGGATCAACGAGGACTGGTTCCCGACGTGGGTGATCAGCGACCGCAGGTTGGCCAGGAGCACCTCGTGACCGGTCGCGCTCGCCTCGGGGTCGTCGACGTGCTTGAGCGACTCCCAGTCGATCTTCATGCTCGCGGGAAGCGAGGCCTCGCGGCCGGCGGCGCCCAGGCCCTCCGCCGTGGTGTGCAGGACCGTGTTCGTCTGCTTGTCGACGGCGATCAGCGCGGCGAAGTCGTCGTCCACATCAGCCTGCACCACCGGCAGCGCCTGCACGGCGTCCGGGTCGCCCTCCAGGGCGCGGGCCGCGACCGTCCGGTGCTGGGCCAGGTCGGCGAGCAGGACGGACGCCGACTCGAGGTAGGTGACCCCGAGGTTCTCTGAACGCGTCACGTCGATGTCGTGCTGCTCCGCCTGGTACAGGAGGTAGGTCGCGATGCCGAGCGGGATCAGCACCACGACCGCGATCGCGACGAACTTGTGCCAGATCCGGCCGTGCATCGCGCGTACGCGCGGCGACGAGGGCTCCTCGAGCCCGTGTTCGTGTTCCACGTGTCCGTTCACGGGCGCGGTGTCCGCGTCCGGTCGGTCCTGGTGGTCCACGGGATCCACGTGCCCGCCGTCGCTGTGCATGTCGAGCCGCGGGGCCCCGTCCGACGTCTCCCGCAGTCCCTCGGCCATCTCGGCTCCTCCTCGCGTGCGGAACTTCACTTGGCGTCCACCCCCACCGTCAGGGCGGGGTCCCGGAGCAGGTAGCTCAGGTCGAGCACCGACACCAGGTCCTTGGTCACGTGCTGCACGATCCGAACGCCGTCGCCCTCCACGGGCACCGACGGGTGAAGGTCCTGCGCCGGGGTGTGCCGGATCTCGCGCACCCCGTCGACCACGAACGCCACCTCGACGCCCTCGGCGCCGACGAACACGAGCTTGGCCTCCTCGGTGTCGCCCTCGGGCGACGACGGGAGTCCCAGGTAGGTCGTCAGGTCCAGGACCGGCACGAGGTTCCCGCGCTGGTTCACCAGGCCCGACCAGAACGAGGGCAGGCCCGGGAGCGGCGTCACGCCCTCGCGGGGCTTGATCTCGCGCACCGCGTCCACGTCCACCGCGTACCGCTCCGGCCCGACCTGCAGGACCAGGAGCGACGTGGTCTCCGGGACCGCGTCGCCGTCGAGCGGTCGCGCCAGCTGCCGGGCGCGCTCCTCGAGGACGCGAAGAACGTCCTCGGGGATCTCGGTCATCGCCATGGCGGCGTGCGAGAGCGCGAACTCAGTCGGCATGGTCGGTGATGTGTCGGGCCTCGGCCAGCGGGGCGGCGTCGGCGGTCACGCGCTCGAGGTCCAGGACCACGATCAGGCGTTCGCCGGCCTGAGCGAGGGCCGCGACGGCGTCCTCGTGGCCGTCGCCGGTGCCGAGCTCGGGGGGCGGCTCCAGCGCGGCGTCCTCGAGGGAGACCACGTCGCGGACGGCGTCGGCGATCAGGCCGAGCTTCCGCGTGCCCTGCTCGGCGATCAGGATCGGCGTGTTGAGCTCGGGCGGTCTGGTCGCGATCCCCAGCCGTGTCCGAAGGTCGACGATCGGGATCACGCGGCCGCGGAGGTTGACCACGCCGGCGACCCACGGGGGGACCTCGGGGACCGGGGTCACGAGCACCATCTGGAGGATCTCGGCGATGTCCTGGATGGGCAGCGCGAACTCGCGGCCGTCCAGCTCGAACACGACCAGCGTGTGCCCGGCGGGCTCGCCGTCGGTTGACGGCTCGCGCCCGGGAAGAAGGGACGTTCGCCCTACGTCCATGTCGAGTGGGGTATCGGGCGACGAGGGGGCGTGCTTGAGGCACGCGCGTTCCTCATATGCGCAGGCACGCCCGCGAGGCCCGCGCAGGCTCAAGCGCGTGCGTCGTACGACCGATGGGTGAGGGCGAGACACCCAACGGCCCCACGAGGGCGAGGCGGGACCCGGATGGAAACCACGGAGTCGGCGCGGGATCCCTGGGACGGGATCTTGGAACTGAGCATGCTCGACGAGGGCGAGGAGCCGCTCGCCTCGGTGCTGGTCGTCGACGATTCCGAGACCGTCGCCCGGCTGCTCGAATGGGAGCTCTGCATGGCCGGCTACGCGGTCGAGATCGCCTCCGACGGCAAGACCGCGCTCCGCGCCGCCAGGGACCGAACGCCCGACGTCGTGCTGACCGACGTGATCATGCCCGAGATGGACGGCTTCGAGGTCGTGCGCCGGCTCCGCGCCGACCCCACCACCGCCGAGACCGCCGTGATCTTCGTGACCGCACGCGGGATGTCCGCCGACCGCATGGAGGGGCTCGCGCTCGGCGCCGACGACTACATCGTCAAGCCGTTCGACGGGCCCGACCTGCTCGCGCGCGTGGCCAAGGTCCTGCAGCGGGTCCGCGACGCCCGGGACGAGTCGCCGCTGTCGGGGCTGCCGGGACACGCGCGCGTCCGCGCCGAGCTCGACGGCCGGATCCAACGCGAAGAGGCGTTCGCGCTGCTGGTGACCGACCTGGCCGGGATGAAGGACTACAACGCTCGGTACGGCTTCGCGCGCGGCGACCGCGTGCTGCAGCTGTCCGCGCGCGTGGTCCGAGACGTCGCCCGCCGTGTGGCGGGCCCGGCGGCGTTCGCGGGCCACCTGGGGGAGGACGGGTTCGCCGTGCTCGTTCCACCCGAACATGCCGCGGCCGTCGCCGACGCGATCGTGGCCGGGTTCGACGCGCAGGCCGCACAGCTGTACGACGCGGAGGACGCGGACCGCGGCTACATCCAGCTCGTGAGCGGCGAGGGCATGATCCGCCGCGCGCCGATCGTCACGATCGGGATCGGGGTCGCGGACACCAAGGCGCGGAGCTTCTTCCACGGCGCCGAGGCGCTAACGGTGGCCGCCGACCTGGCCGAGCAGGCCAAGGGGAGCGGGATCTCGGCGTGGAGGGATCTTCCCAGGCGCGGCTGACCGGCCGCTAGTGCGCGAACTCGTTCTTCAGGTTGATCGCCCGGGTCACCATGTCGGCGATCAGGTTGTCCGAGCAGCCCTTGGCCAGGTAGCAGTAGACGCCCAGCCCCTCGCCCTCGCGCTGGACCTCGTCGTCCAGCTGGCCCGAGAGCAGGATCACCTGGGTGTCGGGCAGCGTCTGCTTGATCCGGCGGGTCGCCTCGACCCCGTCC
>Ga0081455_10006716_pt1 | contig 12290 bp, 10 predicted proteins | sample TabmetS3T2R1_FD_70207 | JGI IMG/M metagenome (GOLD analysis project Ga0081455, IMG submission 70207) | Tabebuia heterophylla rhizosphere microbial communities from the University of Puerto Rico - S3T2R1 | ecosystem: Host-associated > Plants > Roots > Rhizosphere ... | reverse complement strand
CATGTGACGAAACTTTTGTCGTTTTCCTGTCGCCAAGACTGGAAGAAGGGGTGATCGCAATCGCCGCGCCGTGGAATGCTTTACCATGGAAACCGAAAATGACCGATCCAACGCAAAAAGCTTATCTTGATGCTGTGCGCGATTTTTTGGAAACGAAAGAGATCAAGCAACCAAAAGTGAAGATCGACAACATTCTGCGTGTTGATCTGGACGGCGACGGCGAAGAAGAAGTGCTAATTAGCGCGACAAACTATTTCGACAAGGACGGCCGTGTACCGATGAGATCGCCGGCTGGCAGCTATTCGATGGTGTTGTTGCGACGCCTCGTCGCCGGGAAAGTGGAGACACAGCTGGTCGCGGGTGAATTCCACCCGAAGGCTTATGAGTCAGACGACGCGAGCTTTGATGCGCCGAACGCGTACAAGGTTACAGGGACCTTCGACCTGAACGGTGACGGCAAGATGGAAATTGTCGTCGACTCGAATTATTACGAAGGACAAGAGATCACAATTTACGGTTTCGATCCGAAAAAGACTGAAGCTTTACTTTCTGTCTCTTGCGGCGCCTGAGACCAATTTGGTCCTCATGTATTTCGGACGGTGAAATGAAAAGACTCGCGCGACTCTTCACCTTCCAAGCGTGCGCAATCGTTGTCGCCTCCAATCACACTGCCATCGCCGCTGAGAGTAGCGCCTCTGGCAACAGCGTGGCGGCGCAACGCAATGGCAAGATTGTGGTCGCGGGGTCTGCGGGGGTCAGCGGTGTCGATCAATTTGCACTCGTGCGCTATAACTCGGACGGCAGTTTGGACACGAGTTTCAATAGCAACGGCAAAGTGACTACTGCGGTAGGCACAGGTACGTGCAAAGGTAAAGGAGTGGCGTTGCAAGACGATGGGAAAATTGTCGTCGTTGGATACTCGTTTAACGCCGGTCAGTCCTTTTTCACGGTCTTACGGTACACCACGGACGGAAGCCTCGACACAAGCTTTGGAAATTCCGGAAAGGTAACAACCGCTGTCGCCAAGGAGAGCAATGCAGACAGTGTGGCGATGCAGAGCGACGGAAAGATTGTCGTCGCGGGCAACGCGTTCATCGACGGCAGCAACAATGATTTTGGGGTCGTCCGCTACAACGCAAATGGCAAACTCGATTCGAGCTTCAACCAAACCGGGAAGGCAACTGCCGACTTCGGTGCCCACGACTTCCCTCGCAGTGTGGCCGTGCATGGGGATGGAAGAATCGTTGTCGCGGGCTACACCACTAAAGAAGACATGAAACAATGTGCCCTCGCCTGCTTCAAGGCGAATGGGAGTCTGGATACGAGTTTCAATGGAACCGGCAAAGTCAGCACTAATCTCGGCGGCGACGGAAATGCTGAGGGTCAAGGCGTAGCCGTGCAGAGTGATGGGAAAACCGTTGTTGCCGGCTACGCGACGGCTGCTGGGGTTCAACAGTTCGCGCTTGCGCGTTACAACATCGATGGGACTCTGGACACGAGTTTCCGCGGCACTGGCCGCGTAATAACTGCTGTCGGCATTAGCGGCAGTAACGCGACGGGAGTGGCACTACAGAAAGATGAAAAGATTGTGGTCGCAGGCTATGCCGTCAACAACAGCGGCAGGGGTTATGACTTCGCGTGCCTGCGCTATAACACTGATGGAAGTCTTGATCAAGGTTTCGGCGACCACGCCAAGGCCACGACGGCGGTTGGCCAGGGCGATGGCAAGGCCAATTCGTTAGCGGTGCAAGATGTTAAAATCATTCTCGCTGGGTCTTCTTACGTCGATGATAACAACGAGTTTGCGGTCGTGCGTTATGACGCGAGCGGCAAACTCGACGCGAGCTTTAACGCAGGTGGCAGCGTCCTAACCGCTATCGGGAGCAAGCTTCCTGAAGCGGAGGATACCACGCCGCGTGTGTCCATGGCCGTGATTAACGATCGGGATGGGTACACCAACGTGAGAGATTACGATGGCAGGGTCATCGCAAAGGTGAAAGAGGGCGAACGGTTCATCGCCACAAAACCGTGGAATCGCGCTGATGATTCTAAATGGAGTGTTTGCCTGAAGTCAGGCATCACGGGTTTCATGGATAAAACCCGGATTCACCTGCTCCCGGACGAGCCACTGATGAAGTTGAACTACGATGCAAGCAAAAAGCGATGGCGAAAATTGCAGTCGGAAAAGGGGGCCGAAGATGGCGAGACCGCGTCGGCGGCAAAGGGACACGGCGTGGATTATTACAAAACCCTGGTGCGAGCGAGCGAAGGGAACCTTCAAGCATTAGCGAGGATTTTGGCTCTTGCTCAATTCATGGACGGCGCGGCAGCGGAAGGCTATTACCCAGAAATGTGGGAGCTGTTCCACGTGGTGGGCGACAAGACTCTTGCGAAATTTGTACGCGATTTGCCAGTGGCTGATCAAGTTGGTGTAAGAGGAACTCTGATCGCGGGATCGTCTGAAGAAACCTTCGCCAACCAGGGCGACGCGGGTTATCTCCACCGCTATTTTCCTGAGACAATGAAGCTTCTCTTTAGAGGTGAGATCGTTGATTGGACTTCGCCGGACGGGCGCTACAGCATTCGTAAAACTTTTACAGACCCCGTTGACCTGTCGAATTCAAAGGTCAGCCACGCAGAACTAATCGAGAAAGGGAGTAATCAGGTGTTGTGTGATGTGACTGACGCGGACATCGGCGTCGGTGCTGCTCGTGAGGGCAGTGTGCTTTGGTCCCCAGATTCGAAGCGTTTTGCCTATGTGGCGTCCGACCTAAGTCACGCCGGAAGTCTTTTCCGCACCCCCGCGCCTCCCCCACAAAGGACACAGACAACCGTTTATCAGATTTCAGGCAAATCGTTCACGAAAATTAATCTGCCACTCGACCAGCCGCCGGGCAAAGAAAGCGACCCAGAAATTAGAGGCGCAGTTCTGGGACACGAATTCGTATCTCCTATCCGATGGGCGGATGCCAACACGCTTATTCTCGAAAGACACGACTACTACGAAAAGTTGATGCCGTCCTCGGGATCCGTTCACGGCTTTGATCGTCTCTACGAAATTACTGTCTCTTTCAAAGACGACCGGACGGCTAATACATCGTGGAAGCTGCGCGATGACCGCTGAGCCTTAGCCGTCTGAATGAACTCAGCTAGGTACCGAGTTTTGTCGATTCAATTAGGAATCCTGGCAGGCGTGCTGGGACCCAATTAGTTTCCCGATATGAAAGCGAGTCGGTTGATATTCACACTTCTGTTGGCGTCGAGGGTTGCTGTCGTTCAATTGGTCGCGCAACCGCGGTAGGCCCAATTGCTCACGACCCCTGGCGCCATCTCGTGCCAAAGGGTGAATAGATCAATAAGATTCCCTCTCGACTTGCGCGAAATCGACATGAAAACGTAACCTACGCGATCCTTTACGGTAAGTAGCCTGACGAAACGAGGAGCACCTCGGCCACGCTTAGTTACTCTGGGCCGTTATTTCTCGCGGCGAGGTCGTGCGCTTTGGGTTGCGGCGCGCGGATCTGACAACCTTGGGAATGGCACTGGTTTAGGGGGATGGCTTCGATCTCAAGAGTGCCCGTGAAGCGCTGAAGAATCTCGGTTTCATTGCTCCTTCGGTTGCTACTTCTTCTTCAGTTTTCGCAAGGCTTCCTTTGCTGTCTGCGCATATTCGCCGTTTGGCTCCAGTTTCAAGGCTTCTTCGTAGTACTTTCGTGCGCTCGCGAAGTCCTTCATCTCAACACTGATTTGCCCGAGGGCAATCAACGCCAGAACGGACTTCGGATCGAGCTGGTGCGCTTTTTCGAACGACTGGCGCGCCTTTTGCCATTCGCCAATATCGGCCCAATAACCGGCTGCATCTTTGAAGCCTTGCGGGTCATTTGGATACTGCTCGATCGCGAGCGTAGAAATTTGAAACCAGCGCTTATCATCCTCTGCGTTTTCCTTTTTCTCATAATACAAACCGTACTCGTGAAGCTTGTCCGGAACGAATTTGTCGGCAGGCTCGCTCAGTGGCTCACCTTTCAGCCATTTCAATTGCGCCGGATGCTCGCGTGCGTACGCGACCATCTTCTTCAACGTCGACAATTCGTTGTCGAAATCTGCCCTCTCTTGATACATGAACGCGAGGCCGCACCAGATATCCAAGTGATCGGGAAATTTCGTGGTCGCTTCCGAAAGAAGATCGGTCGCCCGCTTCCCGCTCCCTTCAACTTGCTCGAACGAAATGCTTCCCGTCTGCTTACCCTTCTTATCGGTCAACTCAAAGTCGTCCGGCCCCGGTGGTTTCGTGGAGATATTCAACTGCTGGCGTTGATTAAAGTAATAATTCGCGCTCGTGATCCACGCGTCAGGATCGTTAGGCACCTTCTCGCGCCATTCGGTGAGCAGCGGCTCGATTTGGTCCTCCTCATGCTGATCTAGCAGCTGCCTGTAACGATGAGCGTATTCCTGGCCACTCGCCACCTCAGACTTCGGCTCGAGATTGACTAGCGTTTTCAGAACTTTCTCGAGCGCGCCCGAATCTTTGCCGTAACTCGCTTGATCGCGCGATGAAAGGACAATAAAGGCGACCCCCTCCGGAAGTTGGACGTAGCCCACGCGTTCCCACTGCGAATACGTTTTCGTCGCAGGATACTCGTTAATAAAGTAATCGTGGCCGTCCTTAGTCTTGCCGGACGCGATCTTTTCCTTCGGTCGTCCATGGATCTTCTCCATGTTTTTGATCGCCCATTGTACAAACGTGTTTACGCCTTCAAATTGCGGGGCCGCAAGCTTGGCATACATCACCGTCTTCGCGTCCGACCACGATGAGCCTTTCGGATACAGAACGCACGGAAAGTCCTGTTCTTTGCCTGCTTCAGCGTCGATGACCCAACCGTCGGGCGCAGTGATGTTAAACCCAGCTTTTGGGCCGTGAACACTTCCGGCCGGTGACGGTTCTGTACCGAGCAGGGTACTGATCGAGGAAATAGCGAACGCAAGAAAGCCGCAGATGCACGTCCTTGTTTTCATGCTATGACTGTTTCGCGTTAATCCGAGTCATTCATTGATGTTGTCGAGGCCGGCAAATTTCCAGCCGCTTTTAGTCAATTCAAAGATGAACCGAATCGGTGCGTTTTCCCAGTCGTTTGGAGTGTCCTTGAAAGGGCAATAGATCTCATACCGCCGGTCGGATTCCTTGTGCGGTTCAGCGCTTCCAAAACATTGGGCGGCATTGGCCTCACCTTTGAAAATTTCGTTATAACGGCGCAAAAAGTCCTCCTTGGTCTTTACGGTTTTTACCAAATACGGCATCGACAGCGGGAATTTCGTGATCTCGGCGACCGCCGCCTTGTCGGCGGCGGTAACCGCTGCCTTAAATTTTTTCCAAAACGCCGCAAAGTCGGACTCCGCAAAGGCGTTTGGAATTAACAACAGAATCAAAACCCCGACTAACCAAGTCTGAGTGCTGATCATGCCGGTAGAGACAAATGGAAATTTCGACGCTTTCACTGTTCCTTTGATGTTACCAAATCGGTAGCTGTTAGGCCGATAGATAGTTTTCATTTACTTCTCAATTCCGGCTCCTCCTTTGCGATCGTATTAAATTCTTTGCGCTCCTCCGCGTTCAATCCGCCGACTCCTGTTGGCAGCACTTCACGAGTTCTGACAATTTCCCACTTACCTGCGGGATCGAACTTAAGCGTGAAGAAAAAAGAGGCGCGTATGCTTGCCTTTTTTACTTCGAAAGTTTTCTCAGAGTGCGCATATACCAGCGCGGTGCTTGAATCGATCCATCTGCGAACCTGCCAGCTATTCATGATTGGCCAGCCGTCATCCGGCGACGGTAGTTTCAGTTCTTTCTTCAGCCTTGCCATCGAACATTCGACCGGCGCAAGTGTGGCGGCGTTGGAGTCTAGTGAATGGAGCTTTCGCCACGTGTTTCGATCGAGTTTATAAAAATTGCGCTGTTCGATACGCCTTAGCCGGCTGAAGGTTAAACGCAAAGCGCCTCGAATCCGGTGCCCAAGCAATGTTTGCGTAGCGAGGCGCTCGACCTAGCATTTCTGCGAGTCCATCAACGTATTCTTCTTCCGAGAGTACGAGCGATATCTCGTTGCTGCCGGCTTTTGCAATAACAAAATCGCCCTGTTCACCGGCCGCACCAGGACGCAATTCCCACTTGCCATCCGGCGAAACAGATCTCGCTTGCGGCTTTGCCTTCTCTTGTGCGAAAGCGGATGTGGCGACAAGCAAAAACACCGCAGCGAATGTCCATGCAATAACGTGACTCCACGCGCCAAGGCCTAAGTTACGTGTTAGATCATTCGGTGTGATTTCGACCGTCGCGCCGTAACCTGCGCGAAGGCGAGCGAATCGATCTGAGGGGATCACCGACATAAAAGGTAAAGGCGCGACGAGTAGCGGCGAGCGAGCGGTCATGCGAGCGAGTTTCAAATTCGTGCGTAGAGCCTCGGCGGTTCACTCTTCCACTTCGGTCTTCGTTTTCCCTACATTCTTCACGGATGCGTGATGCTGCGCGTCAAAAGCAAGCGTAAACCGCAGCTCGCCCGTGTATGTGGTTCCGCTACCGCGATCAAGCAGCATCGAGTCGCTCGACAGCTCCAGGTCCCCTGACTTCAACCAATGCAAAGGAGTAACCGCACCTCCATAGTTTTTCACGTCCCCGCCCTTGCCTTTGGGAAACTTGATATCGGGACTCGGGAGGTCCTCAGGTAAGGACGCTGCTTCGAAAGCTAAGCCATTCCAAAAATAAACCTTCAGTTCGCCCCACTTATTGCCACGGTTGGCATAGGCTACCCGTTTTGAATCTGACGACCACACCAACACCTGCGTCCGCCAAGGGATCCCTAGGTCGACCATGATGCGGCCAGACGCTTTCTCGATCAACTCGACCTTTCCTTCGCCAAAGCCCTCGCCATTCGTAATCCGCAAAGCGAACTGCCCATCGGGCGAAGGGTTCTCGGTCTCCAGCAGCGCTTTAATTTTCTCCATGTCTGGATGAGTAATGCCTGCTTCCTCGAGTTCCTTGAAATCATCCAGGACGACCTGGCGGAACGTGCGCTCATCATCGAGCACCTTGCTATCTGTGCTTTCCAGATAAATGGCCTTCGCCTTGTCGAACTGGTTATCAAAGAGATAGCCGTGGGCAAGGTTGGTCTTAATCATCGCCGCCTTAGCCGGCGACAACTTCAGAGCTTCGAGAGACGCTGCAATCGCCTCACGAGGGTTTCGATTGAAGAGCTGATACCAAGCGAGATCCAAGTAATAGCCTCCGTTTTTCGAGTCCAGTTCAATAGCCTTCCGAATATCCTTGATCGCTGCATCATACTGTTTCTTTTTCCCCCAGACGTCGGCACGCTGGCGATAGGGGTCGGCATATTTCGGATCGAACTCGATGGCACGAGTGTAGTCGGCGATTGCCCCATCGCGATCGCCTGCCGCGTCCTTCGCGAGACCCCGCCCGTAATAAGCTTTGTTGTATTTCGGGTTGGCTTCGATAGCGCGCGTGTAGTCGGCAATCGCCGCGGTGAAGTTGCCTTTCTGGTACTTCTCATTGCCGCTATTGTAGTAACTGGCACCGGCTTCCTTCGCGCGCAGATTAGCTGCGAAGCAAATTAAGATTGCTGCGGTCGTAGCAAGCATTGCATTCATCGATCTGAGATTCACCCGTCGTAAGTAGCTTGCTGTTTCATTCTTCAAGGTGCACCGAGTCCATGATCTGATCTATCTCTTTCTTTAACTTGGGATCGGTATTTAAGTTTGAAGTAAAGTTGATCTCTAAGAGCTGCCCTTTATAGGAAGTAGTCAGGTTCCGCGTGTAGACAGGGTTATGCGAGTAATCCTTCCTTCCCTTCATAGTTGGTACAAAGCTCCAGTCGGCCCATTCACGACCGTCGATGGTCACGATGTCCTTTTTCAACCATTGCAGGCGTGAATCCTTCGGTAACCACTTGAATCCTTTGTTGTATTCGGAGACGCGCCTCTTGAGATAGCCATCCAGTTGGTCCGGCGTAAGTCCGTGTGTACCGCGCAAAACTGTTCCCCACGCGCCATCCGGGCCTGAGAACTTAGCGATCGTCTTTGGTTCTTTAGGATCATCAGGATCGCGCGAAAAATCCGGTGGAATGTCGAGCTTTAGCTTGCCACCCAGGAGGCTCACTGTTGTCCCCGCCGCTGCGCTGTTCGGCGCGGCACCATTGTTCTTTTTAGAATCAGCTGCAGACTCGTCACTTACTAACTCAGGGTCGAGCTTCTGCGCATGCTTGAAATCTGCCTCAGCCCCTGCGGTATCTCCCTTTGCCTTCTTCGCAAAAGCGCGGTTGTAGTAGGCGCGCGCGTAATCAGGTTTGAGTTCGATTGCGCGTGTGTAATCGGCAATTGCCCTATCCTGATCGTTGTTCTCCGCTAGCGCGTTACCGCGATTATTGTAAGCAGCCGGATTTGTGGAGCCCAATTCAATAGCTCGGGTGTAATCGGCAACGGCACCGGCTGTGTCGTTCTTCAGCTTTTTGGCCTGGGCGCGGTTGTAATAAGGGGCGTCATCCTTGGGATTCACTTCGGCCGCGCGGTCGAAATCAGCTATAGCACCATCCAAGTCGCCATTTTTCGCCTTTTCTATCCCGCGATTAACCAGATCTCCGTCGGACGCGTCCGGCGCGGCAGGAGCAGGCGATGATTGTGCTGTCTGTTTCTCATCGCCTTCCCACGTATAACTGATACCTCCGTCGGCATCGCGGACGAGCCTCGCGCCGATGGCGACCGTTCTTGCCGCGGGCTTCTCGCCGATTGGGATTACGTTCACGTAAAATGAGACTGGCTTACCCTCAGTGCGACCCAACACGTCCATCTTTTCCAAATCTTCCAGAGCATGCCTACCACTCACCGTTTTTCTCAAAAATCCCAGTTCCACCAACGCGTCATGTGGAAATTCAACGATGCCATAATGGTTTGGCGTAGCCGTGTCCTTGAGAAACGCGCGGTAGGTATCCTCGCCGATTTGTTCGGATCCCAAAATTTTCGGAGTTACCTCGATACGAACAATCTTGCCCTTCCAATCAAATTTATGTTGCTCGATATCGTAAAAACCATACGCCTTGTCATCGACCGGCGGCCCGAGTGGCGGCGGCGCGATCTTTTCCTTGGCAGGCGCATAATCGAACGCGCAGTACATGACTTGGTTTCGCACCTGCGAGAACCCCGGCATCTCGGTGTGGCCAATGTATTGGGCTTGGCCCCGTGCATCGAGCACGATCCAGTAGTGCGGTAACTGCTTGGGTTCGATGTTTTTCTCAGGGGCTTTGAGCTTAACATGTAACCAAGTCCGCCCGGCACGTTGTTCCTCGCCCACTTTTACAAATGGTGGCAACTGACGGCCAGCCATGATTGGAGTGTGCGCCCAATCGTAGAGCAATCGATCGTCCGGACTGCCCGCGTGCCAGGTTTCGCCATCAGAGCAAACCCAAGCCCTGTCTTTAATGATAATGCCACGCAAGGGCGTGTTAGGCTTCATGCCGGGCTCCATTGTGAGATCAAAGTCTTCGCCGCCAAGAAGTCCGTGCAGCTTAATTACTTTCTTGAACGTGACGGTGCCGTTTACCGACCACACACCGGTCTCCATGTTTTTCATAGCGGCTGCAAGCACCGCGTCCGCTTTCTCTCCATCTGATGTGGTGGACTTCTTTTTTGCTCCGGCCGAGGCAATTGACGTACTGGTGAATAGACAAAGGGCGGCGAGTGCCAATTTCTGCGCGCTAGCAGCTGCGACGATTTTCATATGGTCACCGGAGAAGCGACGCCCGATGATCCAAGCTTCTCACGGCGCGAGGCTAAGAAATTCGGGCGTGCAGTGTCAACGCATTGTTGATTAGCATCGCGACGTGAATCTTCGAATCACGACGTTGAGTACGTTGATGCTCGCTTCCGTTTACGCCGCCAATCCCTTCCTCGACGACAAAGACGACAAGCCGGTCTCGACCAAATTTCGCGGAACGGAATGGAGTGACGACATCGGAGATGAAGACATCCCTCTTAGCGCACGAGTCGTGACGACGCGCATAGCGAAAATGCCCTGGGGCGCGATCTTCAAAATCGAATACACGAACCTAAAATCACGCGCGGATAAACCACGCGAAATTCGGCCGGACTATTTTATTGTCACTGACGATCGGATCGTTCTACTAAACGAAAAGGACGGCGATGCCACGAAGAGGATTTCTACGCTCGACAAGCCGCCGGAATTCGAACCGACCGACATCTACGGCATCACCAGCGGCAGTTTCAAACATCAAGAAGGAGAGTGGAAAACAACAATCAAATTGAAAGGCGACCTGTGCATTTATGAAGCCAGCCATTCCTCCGGTCATTTCAAAAAGGTTGTGTGGAAGAAAGGCGTGGGATTGGTCGAATACGCGAGCGGCTACGGCGCCCATGCGGATGGCTACCGATTGAAACGCGTAGCAAACCCGTAAGATTACCAATGCACACAGCTATTTGAATGAGGCCCTGATGCAGAATCTGCTTTACCTGCCCGTACCGATGTCGTTTTTCGCCGCGTCAGCGATTACTACCTTCGTTGCGCTGGCAGGCCTCTACCTGGTGCGCAAAAGGTATTCGGCGGAGGTCCTAAAGGAGAATCACGAGGTAGCGGCAATCATCTTCAACGCCTTTGGCCTGTTTTACGGGGTAATGGTGGCCTTCGTTGTGTTTGTGACCTGGAGCGGATACTCCGACGCCACGAAGAGTCTGCAAATGGAAGCGAACGATGCCGACGACATTTTTCACAGCACCGAAGCATTCCCCGAACCTGCGCGCAGCGTGATTAAAAAGGAATTAATGAATTACGTCAATTCGGTCTATAACGATGAATTAAAGAAGATGGACGGAGGCCAGGTGATTCTTCATGCTCGGGGCCCGCTGCACCATCTGATGGATGTGTTCTACCACAAGGATCCTCAAGTGTTCTCCAACAGAGAGCTCTACGCTGAAACACTAACGAGATTAAACAAACTCGCGGAGGACCGCCGGCTCCGAATCTTTGCAGCCAACGACACTGTGCCGGAAGCCATCTGGCTTGTGCTGCTTGTCGGTGGCCTGTTCACCGTTTTATACACGTTTTTCTTCGGAATGAAAAACATCAGGGCGCAATACGCTATCACTACGACGCTAACGGTAACGATCACATTGATCTTATTCCTGATCTACGTACTCGACCATCCTTTTACCGGAACGAGCAAGGTCAGCGCAGAACCATTGAAAGAAGTGATCGCTGTGATGCAGAACGAGAGCACTCCGGCGTCTCCGTAGGTTGGGACTCCCTTTTAACGCCGCTTTTTCTTCGTCGGTTTCCCTTTTCGCTTGGTTTTGGCCATTCTGCGCAGCTCCGCTTTGCTCATCGATTTGTACATTCCTCGCGAAGCACTTCTTAGTGATGACTTGGAGCGCTTACTGCGCTTAGCCGCGAGGGCAGCGCCGGCAGCCATTTGCTGTTTCTTCGATTTGGCAGGCATACACAATTGATTCGCCCGCCGACACTAAAACGGACTGCGAGGTCGAAGGGCGCGAAACCGCCACAAGAAGTAAACGGGCACGCCGGTCAACACGATGAGAATTCCAATTCCTGACGTCGCCGGCGCGAGCCATGCAAGATCAATGGTCAACAATGCCGATAACACGATCGAGACTATTGGCACAATTGGATAACCCCATGTACGATAGGGCCGCTCCGCATTCGGCTTTTTGTGTCGTAAAATAATTACGGCCACAACCATCAGGAGATAAAACACCAAGTCCGCCGAGACGATATATTCCAGCAATTGATTGTAAACGTTCCCGTAACTCACCTGCTGTGTCGCTGCATGGGTTGTAACCGTGCGCGGCAAAACCAGAAGGGCTGTCCAAATTCCCTGTGCCACGAGTGCTGCCGCAGGAACGCGAAATCGATTTGTGGTTGCAATTTTTGGAAAGAACAAGCCATCACGTGCCATGGCATAGTAAACGCGCGCTCCCGCGAGAATCAGCCCGTTGTCGCAACCGAAAGTGGAAATCATTATCGCTGCGGCCATGCACATCGCTCCGGGCCGACCGAACACGGTGTCCATCATTGCTACGGCTACGCGGTTATGCGGCGCGTGCTGGATTCCCGGAAACGGCAGCACCGCCAGATAAGCAACATTAGCCAACAAATAGAGTACGACGACAACCGCGCATCCTCCGACAAGCGCGCGCACGAGATTTTTTCCCGGATCGCGTACTTCGCTGCCAATAAACGTCACGTTTGTCCACGC
>Ga0081455_10006715_pt1 | contig 12290 bp, 20 predicted proteins | sample TabmetS3T2R1_FD_70207 | JGI IMG/M metagenome (GOLD analysis project Ga0081455, IMG submission 70207) | Tabebuia heterophylla rhizosphere microbial communities from the University of Puerto Rico - S3T2R1 | ecosystem: Host-associated > Plants > Roots > Rhizosphere ... | reverse complement strand
GCCGGTACGAGCGCCATCACGCGGTCAACTTCGCGCTGATATTCCTCGACTGCATCTTCGCCGTCGCTCTCAGCGATCTTGCGTAACAGCGGTAGACCGGAATAGAAGCTCGCTAGAATTTCTTCACGCGTTGCCTTACGGCCGCGCGCCCACCATTCCAGATGCGTGGGATCACCGAGCCGAAACAGCACGCCACCAGGGATGCCAGGGTCAACATCGGTACGCGCGCGAAAGGGCTTATAGTTATCAGTCACCCAAATCAGCATCACGCCGGGGTTTCGATCTAGCGGAATGCCTGCGGGAGTTTGCGTTCCTTCAGGATAGTTATACGTATCACGCTTGCGCTGTGGGTTGACCATGAACGGGCACGCCTGCACCGCGAAGTGCGCGCAATCGAGATGTGATGGCGGCTCACTATTGACGCGATTGACCGCACACATCGGGCCGATCACGAATGCCAGATGGCGGCCGAGTCTTTCGCCACACAGCCAGCACAGCCGTTGATTGACCGCCCTGCCCATCCATCGGCCATCCACGACGCGGAAGTCCGGCTTGCCATCGATCCACGAAACGAACTTCGGCACCGGGAAACCACGCTCATCGACCCGGAGCTTGGCGAAGCGCGGCGGCATGGCGAGCTTGGCGATGGCGGCATTGTAGTCACGCATCATGATCTTGCTTCCTCTCTTTTTCCGGTTTACTCACCTTCAACAATTCGTCGCCATCGAGGCGCGGGAGCTTGTCTAATGCAGCATCGGCTTTCTTGTCCGCCGCTTTTGCTGCGCGCCACAAGTCCGCCCATGCTTGCACAGCTTCTCGGCTATCGAGCGGCACCAAATTGCGTAGGTATTCTTTTGAACGCCTGCCCTTGCCGTCCGTAATCCAACAGTCTGTAATCTCTCCCTTGCGGCTGCTAAATCGGCTTGGGTCTGGCGGGCACAACACTGTGATGGTCACTACGCTAAAGGGCGAAGCGGCATACGCCGAGTTATCTAATTGCAGCGCTTTGATGTTGATCTTGCGCTCGGTCTTGCTCTTGTTGGCAAGCTGCGTCTTCGCCAGCTTGAGCGTTTTTGGTTCAACGCCTTCCTCGCTGCATGTCCATACGTCGCGATCTTCATCGTAATGGATGCGCCATTCGCGGTATCGAGTTTCGATCATCGTCGCTTCCTCATTATTCTATTGGCAACCGCTGTTAGCCTTTCATCGAGCTTCGCATCGATGAACCGTTCTAATTCTCGCAAGAAGCCATCGATGTTTAAGTCATGATGCGCGCCATTGGGATGGCTGTGTCCAAACGCGTGACGTGTGCGCAGGATCAATTCGCGGCGAGCTTCGTCAACTTTGGTCATCCTACAGACCCAAGATTTTCACGAATGCCCCACCAGCGGCGAACAACGCAGCGCCCGCCGTCATTCCGGCAAATGCGATTTGCCACGGCGCAAGTTTTATTTCCTGACGCTTGCGGTCATGATCTGCGAGCATCTGATCGATGTGCGCCAATTTCTCACGCACGTCGATTTCTGGATGTTGTTCGGTCGCGGTCATGGCACTTGGCTCAATCGGTAGATGCGTCGATAGGCTTGCCGCCGGATGCGCATCGGCACCGTATTGGCGTCGATGCGAACGTCGGCCTCGATGGGCGTGATTGGCATAGATGACCAAAGCAGCTTACGCGATCCGCGACGGCTCGGCTCGGCGATGTAGACCGTTCCCTGATATGGTTCACTGATGAAGATCATTTCAATGCGTCCTGATGAATCCCAATGTGTGCAGCGTGGTGATCGTGCTGGCGATTACGCCAACCATGCCAAAGACAACCACAACGATGCCGGTAAACATCGCCATTAAGCTAGGCTTGGAATCGATCTTCGCTTCAAGGCGCACGATATCGTGCCGAAGGTCTTCGCGCGTTCGGCGGACTTCCTCGCGAAGTGTCGCAAATTCGTCTGGCGTCATTGGCTCTCATCCTCGACCGCGACACCCACGGCGGCGAAATGCTTGCGGATCACGTTGAAGTCGCCGTCTTGCTGGCGCTTGAGTTGTTCGGGTGTCACCGGCATCTGCGGCATGTGCGGCATACGCATGGTGAGCACGAGCTTGCCGCTGCGCTTTTGGAAGATCAGGCCACTACGCGGCACGCCCCAAGTGCCGCCCTCGCGCATGATGCGGAAATGGTTCTCGCACCACGCGCGACTCTCGGCGCTGTCCGGGTCTTGAAACACGGCGTTGAAAGTGTTGTTGGTCATGGGCGTTCCTCAAGATTGCGAACGCGGTCATTGATTCCGACCATCCACTGATGAATGGCGCGCAATTCATCGAGCACATCTCGCATCGTGCTATCATGGCGTTGAAGCATTGCAGTTTGCACCCGCAAGTCATCTTGGATGCTACGCAATTGTCGCCCAATGAATGTCAGGTCAATGTCGGTCATGGCGCTAATATGCGCACGCCTAGACAGAATGTCTAGGAAAAATCGAACAATCCACATCTTGTGGGTGCTGGTTTGACGGCGCGGCGCTTCGGGTTTATCTCTCTTTCCCAGTGCGACAGCCGATAGTCCTGTGATCGGTTTGGGACCACTTTTCCGGCCACTGTGACTTTGCATTATCGACTCGGCGCACAAAAAAACCCCCGGTGGCGAAAAAGTTGCCATCGGGGGTTTTGAGTTTACGCTTCCAGTTTTGCCTTTGACTTCACCGCAGCCAAAAGCGCTTCCACAAGGCTATCTTTGATTTCGACGCTGTTGTAACCGGTGCGAATATCGTTGTGGTAATCATCGAGCTTGCGCGGCACTTCCTTGCCGACCAGCCGATACAACGCGCGCGCTAGATCGTTGCGTTTCTTGTTGCGCTGCTCATCAGCTTCTTGTTGTAATGCTCGCGCATGCTCGCGTTGCCTGACCAGTGCTTCCTCTTCGGCGAACAGTCCGGTGATATCCCTCGGGTCTACATTGATTTCTCGCCCGACCGGCTCAACCGCCGTCACGTCGCCATCCGTGACACGCAACTCGCTCACGACTTGGCCGACGATGGTGCTCGACGCACCCTGCGCCGTGCGCAACGTTTTGATTGCTATCACGCGAAAACCGATCAAGCGACCGGGGGCGCGGTAAGCGTATTCGCTATTGATTTGGATTTTTGACGCTTGCATGGTTTGACTCCTTTTTAGATAAGCCCGGTGCATTGCCGGGAGTGTTCGGATGAACACTACAGGACGGCGGATTGCGCCGCCGTCCGATGGTGCTCACGTTTGATAAACCTCCGCAGTTGACCAGTTGAGTTGCGGCCAATTTTCGGCCGCGACTTTCTGATGATGCTCACGCAACGAGTCGAGTCCTCGGCGCGTACCACGGTCGTCTTTTTGTGCTTTGCGCAGATAATCCGCTTGCCGTTCATAGCGGTAGCGATTTTCGTGCGCCCAACAGCATTTGCAGAGGATCAGATTCGCGCCGCCGCCAAGCGGGTAAACGCGAACCTCGCCGTGATCTGTGCAGCAATTGCCGCCGCAACAGTTGGGGTTTTGTGCCATTTTCAGTCTTGCTCCTTATCTGTGATCGTGTCGCGCGGGACGTGGCTGAAGTGGCCGCTGTCGAGCCATTTGATCGTGACGGTCCAACCGGACCAGCCCTCGACGCGGCCCCAATGGCGGCCGTCTTTCTCGCGAACGATGTCGCCGGTATTGAGCCCGTACCAATCATCGGTGCGGACCCGTTTTGATGCCGAAACCGCGCCAAGTCCCAACTCGCGGCGCAAGCGGCGAGCGGCTGATTCGCGGACATATTGCATGATGTGACTCCTTTTAGGTTCGCCGTTTGCATGCGGCGCGTGTTCGACATGAACACTATCGAGCGGCGGGACTTACCGCCGCTCTGTAGCGCTCACTGGTAGATGTGTTCGCCGACATCGATGCCAACCGAATCCCACGGCAGGTTTGCAAGATACTCGCGCACCTGTTGCGGATAACCATGCACCGCGAATAAGCACGGCACTTCGGGGGTTGCTTCGTCCGACAGATCGTCGGGCATCAACTCCATGTCGGTAAAGCAGATGATCAGCCGCGCGTCTTCGACGTTCTCGGCGATCCATTCAAAGGCCGGGCGCAGATACGTCCCGCCGCGACCCTTGGCATCAAGCACGAACTCGTCGCCGGGCTCGTACTCTTGCACCGAGTTCACTTGCGTATCGTTGTAAACGACCACGAGCTTGTCGATGACGCGCTCATCCAACGCGGCTTGAAGCTCCGCGCCGACTTGCGCCAACGCAACCGTGTCAACCGAGCCCGACGTGTCAACCACGACGGCCACCGTGTTGATGCCGTCGCGCTGACTGCCGGGAAGGATGACTTGCGAGAAGCGTCGATTGCGCCGGTTCCAAGTTTCGATCCGGCGCGCACCCTGGTCGATCCAAGCGCGCAAAACCTCCCGCCAGTCTTGCGAGGGCTGATTGCGTTTCTCGATCTCTTCGGACCAGTGACCGGGCATCTGCCCGGCCTTTTTGGCGATGCTGGCGGCCTGCCGGGCGATGCGTTCCCAACGGTCGTCAACGTCATGCATATCAGCGGCTTTCGGGGCGGCATCGAGCACTTGCCCCATGTCGCCGTCGAATTCGCCCTGAGAAGGCTTACCGCCGGTTTCGCCGCCGTCGGCCTGGGTATCGCTACCCTCGCCGTCGTCCGGCTCGCCCTGGCCTTCGCCATTGGCTTGGGTATCGCTACCCTCGCCGTCGGCTTCGCTCTGGCCATTTTCGCCGCCATCGTCGCCGTCGTCCTGGCCAGCTTCCGATGAAGATTCTCGTTCGTGATTATCCTCATCGTCACCGTCCTGATCGGGCTCGCCGTCGCCCTCCCCGTCGCCGTCGCCTTCGTCGGCATCGTCTTCGGGTTGGTCGTCAGCTTCCTGATCCTCATCGCCCTGGCCGGGCTTGGGCGGCTCTTGCTGTTGCTGTTGCTGCTCGCGCTGGCGATCAAGCTCGCGCGTCCGGTAGATGTCTTCGGCTGACATGCCCCGGTAGCGCGGGTCAATCAAAGCGCCCTTCGGCAACACGAAACCCTGATCGATCAGGTCGATGTTGATGGCGTAGTCGCAGCACTTATTCCACTCCACTGGATCACGGCCGTTCCTTCGCGTGCCGTGATGCCGAGCGTCGTGTTCTGATTCGTGCACCTGCGTCCCAAGCAATTCGGCCTGTGACAGCGTAGCGACGAAATCAGGATGGAAGTAATGTTGCTTGCCGTTCGTCGCCGCAGTCTTGATCCCGCAAGGGATGTTCCGCGTGATGATTGGATCAACATTGCTGACCAGCACGCCATAGAAGCGACGTGCCATGATCAACTCAGAACGCGCTTTCAAGACGCGTTCCGTTGCTAGTTTTTCAACATTGTCCATTGTGTAGACTCCTTTTTAAGAGCCCGTTTGCATTCGGGCAGTAGCAGCACGAGTGCTGTACTATGACGGCGCCCGAAGACTGTGAATCGCGCGAGAAAATCAACTGTAGCAAATGCTACAGTTGAAAAGCGCACTGGCAAGGATGGTCGCACGCGAAGGCGCCGCTTAGTGCAGTCTCGTTAGGCCAAAAACTTCTCGACTTCGGCCACGATTTCATCGGCGGAGTTTTGCACGTTCGCCCGCACGATATCGTTCTCGCGCAACGTCTGCGCTTCCTCAACGCAGAGATCGCGTTCGATGCGGTCGATGACGGCCGCCAGCTTCGCGTCGCCGGTCAGGTTGAACGCAGGCAAGAGGCGCGCCAACTCGCGGACGTTGCCGACAAGGCTGTCCTTGAAGTAGCTACCCTTGCCCTTGCTCTCGCTGGCGAGCTTTTCATCCTTGCCAGCGTATTCGGCCAGCTTCTTGGCCATATGACCGACGACTTCGATGATCTGCTCGGCATTGTGCTTGCTGAGCTTGTCATCGACCTTGCACGCTTCCGCGATCTCGTTGCGGATGTCTTCGGCGATCTCAGGGTCGAGATCGCTTCGGAAATCCTCAACATCGGGAAACGGCAGGACAACAATGTCGAGCGCAAACTTGGACCTGATGTCTTGCGGCGACGGATAGTCGGCCGGGTCATACAGGCCATTGAGCTTGCGCGCGCGCTCGGTGATGTAGTCCGGGTATTCGCGGCAGAAGCGATCCGCCTCGATATCGAACTCGCGTTTCAACGACCGAAACTTGTTGGCGAACTCGGCATAGAGCGCATTCGGGAGAATGCGCGGGCCTTCATCCGCCCACGGCTTGGTCATCTTGTAGTGCAGCGTGCGGGCCTCGCTGACAATGCCGGTGATCTTGGCCAATCGTTCGGTTTCGATCAGAAGCTTGTTATAGCGGCCCGCGTCGGCACTTGCGCCGCGCGATTCGTTGACTTCTTTCGTGACCTTGCGGTCGAGCTTGCGCGCGGTCCACTGAGAGATGACGACCGACACAAGCACCGCCTTCCTTTTCAGGGGCGATGCGACAGAAGTTTTCTGTAACATGGGGAGACTCCTTTTTTCGACGCCCTTTGCATTGGGCGAGTGTTCGGGATGAACACTGAAAGACCGGTCCGAAGATCGGCTAATCGGTGCTCACTTTTTTCGATTGTGTCGCTGTTGATGGAGAGTGGCCCACCTGCAATTAGATGGTTTGTAATCCTTGCTTGAATCAATTCGATCTAATGTTTTGCCGCGCGGCCGAAGACCCATGTCAGCTAGAAAGTTTGTAAATTCAGTCCAACGTTTGCAAACTTTGATGCCACAACCACCATATCGTTTGAAACTTTCGACTTTATGATTCGTGCACCGTGTCCACATTGACAGCCATGAACGATACGTCGGCGTGTGACACATGCCATGTCGCAAATTAGGTGGCCGTTCAATACGGCTACATCCGCATGTTTTTGCCTTGCCATTTAAGAGATCAGTTCTTCGGGTGACTGTTTTGCCGCCGCAGTCGCAACGACAATGCCATGCACTTTTGCCATGTACACGGCAAGCAAATCTAATGACCATAAGTTTGCCAAAACGCTGACCTGTCATATCGACTAGACGACTATTCATCATGGTTTCTCTAAAATGAGCACCGAAAGACCCGGTGCGCTTAATACGCACCGGGCAGATCGGTACTCATCATTGCTGCAATGTGAGGTCTTGATTTTCGCAAGCCCACGCACCGTAGCAAGATGTATTTTTCAGGCTCTCATCGCGGCCGGTTGCGTCGGTCACGGTGAGGATTTCGTATTCGCGATTGGTTTCGCCAAGCCGTTTGGCATAGCGAATGACGTTCGCGAAGCTCTTACGATCAGCGATTCGGGCCAAGCCTGTGCACACCGCATATTTCGCAGAAGGCTCGGTCGGCAACGGTGCCGAGTCCGGGTCTTTCACGATGTCTTCAAGCGTACCAAGCGAGCGGTATAACTCGATGAAGCCATCTAATTCTGCCGCAGCGCCGTCGCCAATATGTCCTGCGAACAACCGCATGCGTTGAGCCTTTGGGGCATTCACGTATTTAGCCGCCTTGGTAAGAGATCGCGGCGTACAAAACGCGTTTTCATCACCCTTTGGCATAACATGCAGCAATTCACGCCGCAACCGGACGAAGGCCACAACTTCAGGCGCCACGTCGTTCGCGTTCGCCCATTTGCACCACGCCGGAACGTCCGGCACGATGAAGATGTGAGCGAAGCGATTGCGCAGATGCGTGGGCATCCGCTGTGCAGCCGCGCGATCCGTGACCCGGTTGCCAGCGGCGATGACACGCCAGCCTTTCGGCAAGGTGTAATCGCCAATCCGGCCGTACAAGATCAGCCCGGAGAGAACGGCCTGCATTTGTGCCGTCGCTTGGTTGATCTCGTCACAAAACAGGTAACCGAACTCGCCGTCGCGCTCGACTTGCGGCAACTCATCCGGCACGAACCATTTGGTTGTCCCGGTCGCCGGATCGGCAACAGGAACACCGCGCAGATCGACGGGCTCACGCAGCGCGGCGTGAAACTCGATGACCTTGCGGCGCTTGCGCGCACCGAGTTGATACACGATGTCATTCTTCCCAATGCCCGGAGGCCCCCAAAGCATAACGTTGTCGCCAGCTTCGGTGTAAGCCTCAAGGTTTATCACCGCTTGGTCGATGGGTACTTCGACTTCGCGGGGAAGAGTCGCAATCATGGTAGACTCCTTTTTGAGAGAGCGCCGTTTGCATGCGGCGGACATTGCACAAGCAACATCTTTGCGCGCACGATGCAGCATGCGCGCCGTAGATGATGTTTGGAGTCTGGAGTCTGTTCGAGCATGCGCCGCGTGAAGCGCAACTTTCTCGAAGCTCTCAGCACTCCCGAAACGGTCGGCCGCAAATAGGGCACTCTCGGAAGCGGATGAGCGGCGCGCTAGTCTTGCTTGGCTTTTTACGGCCCGCCCTTTCGGGCTTTTACGGTCTTGTGGAGGGACCGGACCTAGCGGTGAACCACCTGCCTATATGGCAGGCTCACCACTAATATAGACATTTTGTCTAGGTGTTTCAAGGGCTTAAATTGACCCATAAGATGCTGATTTTACGGGACTTTCCGGCTCGCGGCCGACGATGGGCACGTTCGTGTCCGTGTTTTCTGGCCTTCTCGCGCCGATCCATGCGCAGAGGCAAAGGCTCGCCACGTTGAGGCAAATACCGCTCTCAGTGTAGCGACACTTCTTAAATTCTTCGACGGAAATCATGGCTGCACAATTAGCAGCATCGCCGTACCAACAATCATGATGACGCTGGCGATCTTAACGGCAGTGCAGACGGCCCATTCCTCAATCATTTTGTTTTAGTGTCCCGATATACAATTTCTTGAACTTCCGCTGGCGCAGCGACACAGAGCACTTCTGCTTTCATCACTACGTATTCCGTGCCGGGATTATTCGCAGCGCAGGCTTTAGCACCCTCAATCGCTTTTTCTTTGCTCACTAATCCGCCAACTTTGTCATAACCGCTGTGGCGAAATATCAAATAAAAAGGTGATCCGCGAGGAACCTTGGTTCTTCGATGTCCGACGGATATAAAGCCATAAACATGGTCGTAAGGTAGCGACATTTCATTCCTCCATCATGATCGACGGCGCTTCGATGGGCGGCAGTTTCGTTGCATCATCCCACGGCACGATCTTGACCGCAGGCGCGCGGATCAGGATGTCCACATCCTCATCGCGATAATATCGATCCGGTGCCGACGGGACAAAGATCGTCTCGCCGGTTGATGAGCCACGATATGGGTGCACGAATGGAATCAACGCTGGCAGGATGCCGACATCGCTCGGCGCCCAATGGCGCGGGCCGGTATACGGTGGCGTCGTCTCGCTGCGGTAAGGCGACGTTGATGGGCCGGTGTAGCGCGGCGTCGTTTGCGAATGATACGGCGATGATCTCGCCGCCGGGCCAGTGTAAGGCGCGGTTGTTTGCGAATGATACGACGGCCCGGAACGCGCCCCGCCGCGTTCTGCCGCGCCTGCCATGTCGATCAGCAACAGGAAGATGATCACCATCACGATGGCGCCGAGAATTTTTTGCAGCGTCGGCGAGCAAAGCACGATGCCGCAGAACACGAGAAATCCGATGGCGACGGTGCTCATTTTTTATATTCTCCCTTTCATCCATCGTTTGCCTGGATTGCGCTCTTCCCAAATCAAAACATCAGCAGCTTCCTTTGGCGTCGCTGTCGGCAAGGACATACCGCCAGTCGAATCAACTTTGAATTGGGTGTCATTGAGCGCATGGACCCATGAATGTCTCTGGCTGTTATAATCGCATCTCATAAGCACAATATAGTTTTCACCCTCGACAATATCGCATTTGCATCCAGCGGTTTCGCAAATTTGTTGAATGGTTGTCAGGGCGAATATTTGTTTCTGTAGCTCTTGGTGCTTGAATTTTGGAATCAAATAGTTCTGTGACAGCGCAAAGGCGGCCTCGATAACCTCACACTGATTCATCCGCCCTCTGCCTTTAAGATGCCATTCAAGTCCCAACGGTAGTAAAAATCCGCAAGTTTCTTGGCCCCATTGTTGGGTCGTGCCTTCTTTACATAACGGACAATACGCGCGGCGTTTTGGATCGGGCTTGGCAATGGCGATTACTTTTTCGACCATCACATTTTCCCATCTCCACCAATCCTGTTCAATTTTGCACTGATAGAAGTTAATTAGGGTTGAGTACACATCGTGAGGCAATGATCGACAAGCAACACGAATGAGCGCATGGCGAGCGTCGTCAAGCTCGCGCTGCAAATTCTTTATTTGATCGTCTTGGTCCACATTACTCGCTTTCGTCAGGGATGTAAGCCTGGATCGTTTGCAATCGCAGCATGCGCAACCGGCCGTGAAGGTACTGAAAGATCACAGGCGGCAGGCGTTTCGGCAAGCCGCCTTCTTTCTTGGCCGCCATCGTCGCCGCATGTTTTGCGTGCCTTGCCTTGGTCCATTTGCGTCTACGCGGTTTTGCCATTGGCGTCCTCCGTGATCACCGTTGCCGCGACCAGTGCCTTGCGCTGATAATGCCTTTGCAACACGACTGACGCATTGACATGCGGCCGTGCTTCAAGCGGGGCGCGCCAGCCGGATCGGGGTGCATCGAGCGAAGCAACAATGCCGCCCTTGCTGTCGATGAAACGATTGGCTGAATTCCAGATGATATGCACGGCCGTGAGCAAATGCGCTTGCGTGCGCATGCCCAAGCGCTGCGCCGTCCGGCTCAGTGCATGATGGGTGATGAACAGATACGGCGCCGACTTGATATCGGTTTCCTCGCGGCCGTTGCCGTAGCTCTTGATCGATGTGACGTTGCAAGCAATCCACGGGGTCTGCGGGATCGCATCGCCGACGGTGATCTCGGCGTCGCGTGCGCAATCCCATCCGGTGAAATCATAGATCACAAGCTCATAGCGTCCGCGCTTGCCCGGATATAGCGTCGTGGCTTGGGCACCCGCGCGCTTGACCCGTTCCTCCATCTTGCGCTGCGCCTTCGGGCATCCGTCCGATGACGTGGAGATCGCCTGATCAATCGTCGTCCAGATCGTTGAGCGCTTGCGGGCAAGCTCGCGCAGCATTTCGGCAACGACGCGATCCGCGTGCCGCTCCGGGGGCAGGCCGACTGATCGGATGATCGACTGCATCTGCGTCATGATAGGAAAGCCTTGGCGAATACGGCCAGCAATACAACTAAGATCGTGCCGGTCATCCATTTCAAAACCGTTAGATCGGTTTCGATCCGAGCGAAGCGATGTTCGAATCCAGCAACGGCTTCCGCAGCCTTACGCGCCTTTTCTTCCGATGCGCCAGCATCAATCAGCGCATCGTAAACCTCAGAAATCATCATCGTCGGTGGCGTCGGCATGACATCAAGATAGGATTGCGGCCCGGAATAGGCAAGACAAAATGTCTACCTGCAACATCTATTGCTGCTTCAATAATGGCTCACGCTGTCTGTAATTTTTTGTCGTTTTAAGCTCGTGTTGACATTTGACATGAGTGAAGCCGATGATTTGTCCGGCGCAATCAGAATAAATCACGATATGCGGTTGATGATCGACATCGATCAGGTCGCCACAATGGGCGCAAAGCTCTGCCATTGTCCGCCCCTCCCCCTCTCATTCCTCCGCTTCGTCGTCTTCTTCTTCAATCTGCTCGCCCTCGCCCGATCCGCACTGCGGGCATTTGCCAGAGCGTGTTGCATCAACGCCAAGCAGTTGACCGACCTTACCGACATAACGTTCCTGACCTATCGCATCCCAAAATTCCCAATCAGAAATCTCGCCACATTGCTTGCAGCGCACTTCAATGAATTCTACATGATCATTCCAGCCCATTTGCTGTGCCTTTTGTCAGCGATGACGCAACGTCCTAATCGCGTTACGCACAAGTTCGGGGATTTCATTCAAGCGGTCGATAAGTTCCTTTACTTCTGAGTTGCCTAAAGGCATGTGCGGATCGTCTGCAATTGCAATCAGACCTTTCTGCACTTCGGTGATCCGCACAAATACGCTGCGCGTATAGGCCGATTCCATTGGTTCGGCAGATTGTGTGCTCGGCGATATCTCGGATGCTTTATTCCGCCGACGTTCCGCATCCATTGCGGTTTTCGCATCGCGGAGACGGCTAAGCTCACCGTCATCGATGCGCTTTTTTGTTTCAGGCGTGTGTTCGATTCCTTTCAATGATTTAATGCCTCGCGCGGTAACGCCGGGCATGCCGATGTCTTGCGCCTTGCGGGCGACGATTTCCTCGAAGCGCGGGCCTTCTTTTTTGTCACCCCTTTGGGACACTCCCGTCCCGAAGGGGCTGCGCGTT
>Ga0081455_10006714_pt1 | contig 12292 bp, 10 predicted proteins | sample TabmetS3T2R1_FD_70207 | JGI IMG/M metagenome (GOLD analysis project Ga0081455, IMG submission 70207) | Tabebuia heterophylla rhizosphere microbial communities from the University of Puerto Rico - S3T2R1 | ecosystem: Host-associated > Plants > Roots > Rhizosphere ... | reverse complement strand
CGGCAACCGTCTAGCACGCTCCGCGACACATCGAGCGCGTCTCGCGACGCGCTCGATGTGCTCCTTCGGGACGGGACGACACTGCGACTCCGGGCGCCCACGGCGGGAGATGCCCAAGGCCTCGTGGAGCTCATGCGGAGCCTCTCGCAGCAGAGCCTCTACTACCGGTTCCACGGCTTTCCGACGGTGAACGAGAAGCTCGTGGCGGGGTTCCTCGACCCGGACTGGCAGGAGCGCGGGCACCTGATCGGAGAGCTCGGAGGCCGGATCATCGCGCTGGCGAGCTACGTGCGCCTACGGGACCCGAGCTCGGCGGAATGCGCCTTCGTCGTCGCCGACGACTTCCAGCGGCGCGGGATCGGCACCCGCCTGCTCGAGCAGCTCGCAAACCGCGCTTCGTCGGTCGGAATCGAGCGCTTCGTCGCCGAGGTCCTCCCGGAGAACAGCCAGATGCTCAGCGTCTTTCAGGCGGTGGGCTTCGAGAGCACGCGCAGGCTGGAGAGCGGAACGGTGGAGGTGGAGTTCCGGATCGCGCCGACGCAGACCTACCTGGAGCGAGTCGACGAGCGCGACCATCTCTCGGCCGTCGCCTCGTTGAGGCCTTTCTTCGCACCGGGAAGCGTCGCCGTCCTCGGAGCCTCTCGGCGACGGGAGTCGATCGGCGGCCTGCTCTATCGGAACATCATCTCAGGTGAGTTCGAGGGCATCGCATACCCGGTGAACCCGGCGGGCGATGCCGTCGCGGGCGTCCGCGGCTACCGCTCGGTTGCGGAGCTCCCGGAAGCGCCGGATCTCGCCGTCGTATGCGTTCCGGCGCAGCACGTCATCTCGAGCGTCGAGGACGCCCTGGCCCGAGGCACACGGGCGATCTGTGTGATCTCGGCCGGGTTCGCGGAGGTCGGTGACGAGGGGCGCGAACGCCAGGACGAGCTGCTCGCCCTCGTGCGAGCGCACGGCGGACGCCTCGTCGGCCCCAACTGCCTCGGCCTCGCAGTCTCGGCTCCGCGGCTGAACGCAACCTTCGGCCCGCGCGCACTCCCGCCGGGCCCCGTCGCCTTCTCCTCGCAGAGCGGTGCGCTCGGCCTTGCGCTCTTGGAGAAAGCCGAGGAGCGAGGGATCGGCCTCTCAGCCTTCGTCTCGATCGGGAACAAGGCAGACGTCTCCTCCAACGACCTGCTCGAGTACTGGGAGGACGACCCGGAGACGACGCTCATCGGGCTCTACCTCGAATCGTTCGGCAATCCGCGCCGGTTCGGCCGGATCGCACGACGGGTTGCCCGGAAGAAGCCGCTCCTCGCGATGAAGAGCGGAACGACCTCGACCGGGGCGCGGGCGGCAAGCTCGCACACGGCGGCGCTCGCCGGCTCGGAAGCGGCCGTCGACGCGCTCTTCCGCCAGGCCGGCGTGATTCGCGCACGGACGCTCGAGGAGCTGATCGACGCAGCGGCCCTCCTGGCCGCCCAGCCGCTACCGGCCGGCAGACGGGTCGGCGTGATCACGAACGCGGGCGGGCTCGGGATCTTGTGCGCGGATGCTTGCGACGCGGCCGGCCTCGAGCTGCCGTCGCTTGCGCCCGAGACGGAGACCGCGCTGCGAGCGGTCTTGCCGGGCGAAGCCAGCGTCGCAAACCCCATCGACATGCTCGGGTCGGCAGTCGGCGCCACGTACGAGCAGGTTGTGCCGATCGTCCTCTCCGACCCTGGCATCGACGCAGTCATCGTCCTGTTCGTGCCACCGGTGGTCGCAGGCGCCGAGGAGGTGGCGCAGGCCGTCGCCCGCGCCTCTGCGGACACGAACGGGAAGCCGGTCCTGACCTCGATCATTGCCGCAGGCGAGCTGCCGCCCACGCCCGGCCTGACGAATTTCGCGTATCCCGAATCGGCCGCTCGCACCCTCGGGCTCGCCGCGGCGCGAGCCGAGTGGCTGCGCCGTCCGGCGGGCTCGGTCCCGGCGCTCGACGGGGTCGACGGCGCGCGCGGGCGCGCAGTGGTCGCCGGCGCGCTGACGGGCGGCGACGACCTGTGGCTGCGCCCCGACCAGGTCCGCGAGCTGCTGCAGGCCTACGGGATCCCGGTTGTCCCGGAGCGAATCGCGGCGACGGCCGACGAGGCCGCGGAGGCCGCCGCCGCGCTCGGGCTGCCGACGGTCGTCAAGAGCGCCGAGCCCGGCGCCCACAAGACCGAGACGGGCGGCATCGCGCTCGGCCTGGCCACCACCGACGATGTTCGCGAGGCAGCCGAGCGCATCGGGCCTCCTGTCCTCATTCAGCCGATGCTCCAGGGGAGTGCCGAGCTCCTGGCCGGAATCGTCCAGGACCCCGTGTTCGGGCCGCTCGTCGCCTTCGGCCCCGGCGGCGTCTTCGCCGAGCTGATCGGACAGGCCGATTTCCGCATTGCACCGCTCACTGACGAGGATGCCCGTGAGCTCGTGACAAGCGGCAAGGCCGGCGAGCTGGTTCGCGGGTTCCGAGGCAAGCCGGCGGCGGACGAGCAGGCGCTCACCGATCTGCTCCACCGACTGTCCCGGCTCGGCGAAGACCTTCGCGAGGTCGCCGAGCTGGACCTGAACCCCGTGATCGCATCGCCGGACGGCTGCGTCGCAGTCGATGCACGCATCCGCGTCAGTCGCGTCGAGGCGGCCCGACGCACGAAGACCTGGTAGCGGATTTGCCGCAGCGGATTCCGCGGCGACCCTGATTCGCCCGGTTCGAGCTGCGACGAGCATGGAGCCGAAAGGGAGGTTCTCCATGCTCGACTTCACACAGGGCTTGACCTGGTTCGTGGCAGGGCTTGGCACGACCATCTTCTTGGTGCTGCTCATGCTCGTGTTCGTGTTCTTCGCAGAGCGAGCCGAGCACCGATGAGCGTCACGATGCCGGCGGCGCTCGCGCTCTTCGACCGCATTCTCTGCGGCGTCGACGCGACGCCGGAGTCGCTCGAGGCCGTCCGGCAAGCCAAGCGTCTGCGTTCGGCGGACGGAACTCTGCGCAGCCATCTGCTCGCCGGCCATCCCGCGCCGTGCCTGCTCGACGAGATCGAGGAGACGAACGCCACCCTCGTCGCAATCGGTCCGCATGGGCACAGCCGCGCGGCCGGGATGCTGCTCGGCGGTGTCGCCGCGAGGCTCATCCACGAGGCGCCCTGCTCCGTGCTGTTGGCTCGGCCGCCGCAGTTCGGAGAGTTTCCGGCAAGCATCATCGTCGGCGTCGACGGGTCGTCCGAGTCGCTCGCCGCGGCAGCGGTCGCGAAGTCGATCGCCGAGCGGTTCGGCTCGGAGTACCTGATCGTCGCGGCGACAGGCGGCAAGCCGATCGACCTCCCACGTATTCAGGCGCTCTCGCCGTACTTCGTCACCGATCCCGGCCGGCCCGCGGACGCGCTCACCGAGCTCTCGAAGGAAGCCGACCTGCTCGTCGTCGGCAGCCGCGGGCTCCACGGGCCCAGGGCGCTCGGAAGCGTCAGCGAACGGGTCGGTCACCGAGCCTCGAGCTCCGTCCTCGTCGTCCGCAACCCCTAGGAGAAACCATGAGCACAACGACTGACCACATAGCTTCCCAAGACGCACAAGCCTCGATCTTCGGCCGGATCCTCGTCGGCATCGACGACTCGCCGGAGTCCTTGGAGGCCGCCCGGCAAGCAGTCGCTCTGGCAGGAGGGCCGATCACGCTCGTGGCGGCCTACGACCCGACCGATGCGCTGGTCGGCGGCGCGATGCCGCCTGCGCCCGCCTACCTCGACGAGGAGTCGATCCGCGAGGAGGTCCAGGAAGCGCTCCAGCTCGCCTGCCAGGAGGTCAGCCCGGTGGAGCCGGTCACGAAGATCGGCCGTGGGCGAGCCTGGCAGGTCTTGATCGACGAGATCAGAGCCGGGTACCACACGCTCGTGGCGGTCGGTTCCCACGGCCGGGGACGCGCCAGGGGCATCCTCATCGGTTCGACCGCGACCGAGCTCATCCACAAGGCACCGTGCTCGGTGCTGGTCGCCCGACAGCCGTTGACGCAGTTTCCGCAATTGATCGTCGCCGCCGTCGATCAATCGCCCCAGGCGGCCGTGGCGGATGCTGTCGCCGGCAGCCTTGCCGACCGCTTCGACGCACGATTCAAGCGCTTCGAGAGCGTGCCTGACCCGGTGACAGAGCTCGTGCGTGTCTCCGGCGAGGCCGATCTGATCGTCATCGGAAGTCGCGGCCTGCACGGCATCAAGGCGCTCGGCTCCGTGTCCGAGCAGGTCGCTCACGAGGCGGCGTGCTCGGTGCTGATCGTGCGCTAGTACTCTCGCGACGTGGATCCCATCCACGTTCTCGAGGCGCCGCCGCGAGCCCAGTGAGCCCCGGGCTCGAGATCGGCCAGATCGCCGGGATCCGGATCTCGATCCACTGGAGCTGGGTCGTCGTCTTCGCGCTGATCACGTGGACCCTCGCCGACTCAGTCTTCCCAAGTCAGAACCCCGGCCTCTCAGACGGGACGTATCTCGCGATGGCCCTCTTTGCAGCCGTCCTCTTCTTCACCTCACTGCTGTTGCACGAGCTCGGACACGCGCTCCGGGCGCGCCGCGAAGGCATCGAGATCGAGGGGATCACACTGTGGCTCTTCGGCGGCGTGGCGCAGTTCAGAGGGATGTTCCAGAGCGCGGGTGCAGAGTTCCGCATTGCGATTGCGGGCCCCCTCGTCTCGCTCGTCCTAGGTGCTCTTTTCGTCCTTGCCGCCTGGGCGCTGCCACTACCGGCCGAGGTGGACGGGGTCGCCTCCTGGCTCGGGTTCATCAACCTCATCCTGCTCGCGTTCAACATGATTCCGGCCCTGCCGCTGGACGGAGGCCGGGTGCTCCGCTCGGCGCTGTGGGCGAGATCGGGCGATCTCTACTCGGCGACTCGCACCGCAGGGGTCGTCGCGCGAGGATTCGCCTACCTGCTGATCGCCGGAGGGATCGCCGAGATCCTGTTCCTGCGCTCCTTCGGCGGCCTCTGGCTCGCGTTTCTCGGATGGTTTCTCCTCCAGGCGTCGGCGGGCGAGGAGCGCGCCCTCGCTGCTCGCCGGGCGCTCGGCGGCCTGCGCGTCGCCGACGTGATGGTGCGGAACCCGGCCACGGTCCGTGAGGACATGTCCCTCGGCCGGTTCATGGACGACATCGTTTGGTCGCGGCGCTTCACGACCTATCCAGTCGTGAACGACGGACGCGCCGTCGGCCTGTTGCCCTTCCGCTGCGTCGCCGAGATCCCTCGGAGCGAGTGGGACCGACGCCTAGTCCGCGACTGCATGCTCCGACTCGACCAGGTCGCCGTGGTCGCCGCTGACGACCACCTCGCGGACGCGCTCGAGCGGCTCCGTGACGACGATCTCCGCCGAGCGCTCGTCCTCGACGACGGGCGGCTTGTCGGCCTCCTTTCGATCACCGATCTCGCCGGCGCCTTGGAGGTCAATCGCGGCCGACGCTAACCGGCGTGCGACGACGACGCCGGCGCTCCAGCCCGGAGCGCGTCCGCGGGCCGGGAGGCGCACCGCATCGGCACCGATCCCGCTGCGTTCGAGAAGCCAGGAGATCAGGGAGTTCGAGTTCCACATCTCTCCGGCGGCCAGCTCGTCGCGACCCCAGACTGGTGTGGGGGCCTGCGGCACGAGATCGAGGACACGCTGCGCGAGGACTCCATCGTCCGTCAGCCGCTGGGGGCTCTCGACGGCTTCTGCGAGGTCCGGGATGACGCCGTCGCGCCAGCATCGGTTCTCGTAGCGGAAGACGCGCAAGGATCGAGCCTTGCTGCTTCCGACCGGGCCCTCGGCGACAACGCCGCGCATAGCCCCCTCTCCGTCCGGAACCGGCGCCAGCTCGATCACGAATTTCCCTTCCGGAACGCTGACTTCGAGCGCAGAGTGATAGAGGTCACGGGGCGGCCGCTTCCCGAGACGCGCGGCAACCGCTTCGAAGAGGCGTCCGTTCAGGCGCACGAAATGACCCCCGGCCCCTAGCGGGAGCCAGTAGAGGCCAACACTCGTCCTCGAGTCGGCGGTCATCTGCGGTCAGCGTGACCCCCCGTCCCGCTTCCCGCATCGGATCGTTGCGCCTGCGGCCTGCGGGAAACCCGCAGCGGGTCTGCGGACGCGCTCGGAGTGCAGCGGATGCCGTCTTTACGAGCATTGATCAGAAAGAGAGACAAAGGAGTCGCCCCTCATGGCAGTTCACAGTTCCCAACTTCCGCGCCGTCGCCCAGAGGCGAACTCCGATGCACTCATGAAGGCGGGCATTTTGCTGCTCGGCCTGCTCGTGGGCATCTTGGGGTTCGTCGTCGTCCTGATGTGGGCAGATGCCCGACAGTCACACGACGACTCGACGGCTGCGGCCGCTCCGCCTGCTGCGGCGCACAACCACGCCGCTGCCGACAGCAACACGGCGCTGCCGCTGAACAGCTTCGCGGGCGTCGTCCCGGCCAATGCGCAGGCCCTGGCCGAGGCGCACAAGCCCTACGACGCGAAGCTCCCGCCCTTGCAGCCGGGGAACCTCGTCAAGGTGCATATGACGCTGAAGGACATGACCGTCCAGATCGCACCGGGCGTCCGCTACAACACGTGGGCGTTCGACGGCCACGGCGCACCGGGCCCTGTCCTACACGTTCGCCAGGGACAGACCGTCGAGATGACGTTGACGAACGGCGCCGCGATCCCGCACTCGATCGACTTCCACGCCGCTCGGATCGCTCCGAACCTCGCGTTCCGCGACGCGAAGCCCGGCGAATCGTTCACGTTCAGGTTCAAGGCCGGGGACGCAGGTGTCTTCATGTACCACTGCGGCACGAAGCCGGTGCTCGCGCACATCGCCAACGGCATGTACGGCGCGATCGTCGTCAGCCCGGCCAAGCCGCTTCCGAAGGCAGACCACGAGTACGTGCTCGTCGGCAGCGAGTGGTACCTGTCGAACGACGGCAACACGGAGCCGGCCTCGCTCGACATGGCGAAGGCCCGAGCGATGGCGCCGGACTGGGTGACGTTCAACGGCTATGCGAACCAGTACGTCACGCATCCGTTGACCTCGAAGCCCGGCGAGACCGTGCGCTTCTACGTCGTGGCCGCCGGCCCGACGCACGACATCAACTTCCACGTCGTCGGAACGCTCTTCAACCGCGCCTGGGTCAACTCCGACCTCGTCGACGCGCCGCAACACGGCGTTCAGACGGTCGTCGTCCCGGCAGGTGGAGGCGGGGTCTTCGACGTCAAGGTCAACGACGTCGGGACGTACCCGATCGTCAGTCACGCCTTCGCCCACGTCGACCTCGGGCAGGTTGGGATCCTCAAGGTCGGCAACCCGAAGACGACGATGACGCACTAGCGCTGCTTCCGCGGTGCTCCACAGAGTGAACCCGGCGGCTCGCCGATGCCACGGCGGGCCGCCGCGTGTTCCGTTGGTCCGGGTGACGCTCGCGCTCGCCGCGCTGCTCGCGTTTGCCTCCATCGGCGCTGCGTCTCCTACCGGGATTCCACTCGAACGGTGCACACTCGCGGGCGGCGTGGAGGCGCGCTGCGGCACTTTCACCGTGCCGGAGAACCGGACGCAACCCGACGGCCGGACGATCTCGCTCCGAGTCGCCGTACTCCCGGCTCGAGACGGAGGGACGAAGCCGGATCCGCTCGTCTACATCGCGGGTGGTCCGGGGGGCTCTGCGGTTGCCGCGGCGCTACCAGTCCTGACGACGTTTTCCGAGACGCTGGAAAGCCGCGACATCGTGCTCGTCGACCAGCGCGGGACCGGCCATTCGAACCGCCTCGCGTGCGCGCGCCCCTCCTCGCCGATCGTCACACCCGCAGCGATTCGCGTGTACGTCAGAAGCTGCATGGCGAAGCTGAACGCCGACCCGCGGCAGTACACGACCGAGCCGGCCATGGACGATCTCGCCGACGTCATCCGCGCGCTCGGGTATCGACAGGTGAACCTCTACGGCGGCTCGTACGGGGCCACCGCGGCGCAGTACTTCCTCGCGCAGCACCCCGAGCTCGTCCGGACGGCGATCCTGGACAGCGGAACGCTGCTCGACGTACCGATCTTCGAGCTCTGGGGCCGCAACGGCCACCGGGCGCTGCGGGCGATCCTCGAGCGCTGTGCCGGCTCTCGCGCGTGCAAGGCGCGCTACCCGCGTGTTCGCGAGGAAGCCTTCGAGCTCATCACGGCGCTTCGGCGCAAGCCCGCTCGATTCCGCGGCAGGCTGATGCGCGCCGCAGCAGCCGCCGACGCGATTCAGTCGCTGACGCGCTCACCCGCCGGTGCCGCGAAGATCCCGCGGATCGCCCATCGAGCTCGGCTCGGCGACTGGGCGCCGCTCGCGCGGGCGGTCCCGAACGCCGACGCCCCGGGTCCGGCACAGGTCATGTACCTGTCGATCGTCTGCAGCGAGCCGTGGGCGCGCCGTGACCCGAAACGGACGGCGCTAGCCAGCCGCGGCACGTACCTCGCCGACACGACCAGGCTCGAAGCCACGGTCTTCGCGGCCGCTTGCTCGGCAGTGCCGAAGGCGGACCAACCTGCCTGGTCCAAGGCGCGCGTGCGCTCGGACAAGCCGGTGCTACTGACCATGGGCGGCTCGGATCCGCAGGATCCTCCATCGAACGTGGCAAACGCCGCGCGTGAGCTCCCAAACAGCCGGACCGTCGTCGTTCCCGGAGGTGGGCATGGCGTCGTCCAGCTGTGGTGCATCTCACGGCTGACCTATGAGTTCGTGGAACGCGGCACCGCTGTAGGGCTCGACACTCGCTGTGTCTCGCGCTATCGGCCGCCGCCGTTTCGCTGAACGGCGGTCAGGCGACTACAGGTTGCGGCCGCAGTCGAAGTGCGGCGAGCGGCGCGAGAACGGTCGCGATCGCGTCGTTGAGGACGCACCAGTCGCAGACCGCCCCGATCACAGTGAGCTGGAGGGCGAGCAGGTAGGCGCTGAAGAGGAATGCGGTCAGCGCCAGCGCGGCCCCCGCGCTGCGCGCAGTGTCCGTCGCGGATAGCGCGGTGATGAGGATCAAGACGTACACGAGCAGGCCGAGCACCGCGACCGGAATCCCGAAGAGGGTTGCGTAGTCGGAGCTCTGCACCGTCTCACAGCCGCCGCTCGAGCACGAGATCGGCGTGCCTGAGTACCTGGCATAGGTCAGGTAGCCGGCGACCGCCATACCCGCGACGGCCAGCGCTCCGATCATCACTCGGAGCATGCGGTCGTTCACTTTGTGAGAGCAGCGTCGAGGGCCGGCCTGATCGCCTCGGCTTCCAGCGACGAGACCGTGACGCGATGGAGCCGGCCGCCGGTGGGACCGACTTCGAACGACGGCGTTCCGGTGATGCCTGCCCTTGTCGCGGCTGTCCGGGCAGCTTCCATCTGGTCGCCGACGTCGCCGCGCTCTTCGAGCATACGTGGGGTGTCCAGCTCCGGCACGGAGGCGCCCACCCGATGGAGTGTGTGCTCGGTCAGCCAGCCGGAGTTCTCGGCTCCCTGATTGCGATAGAGGAGGTCAACGACATGCCACAGTCGGCCCTGTCGGCCTGCGGCGAGCGCCGCCCTCAGGCCGAGGTCCGACTCGGGACCGACGAACGCGAGACCGCGAAACTCGATCCGAACGCGGCCCGTGCGAACGTAGTCCTGGACGAGCTCCGGCAAGGCTGTCTGCGTCCACGCCGCGCAGTACGGGCACTGGAGATCGCTGTAATCGGCCAGCGTGACGGGAGCGTCCGCGCGTCCGAGTGCAATCCCGCTCTGCGGAATGCCGTCGAGCAGCGCGTTCGTCTCGTCAGCGCCGATGAGCTTCGCCGGCGGGCTCGACTCCTCCGCGCGGGACGCGACGAGGCTCGCAGTGATCAGCGCGGCGGCGGCAAGCACGCCGGCGCCCATGACAACGAGTGTCCTCCTTCGGAAAGCCCGCATTGCTGGAGAATCGGCGACGGCGCGGGCTGGACCATCCGGATCCGTCCGGAATGGGGTTGCGGAAAACTACTGAGACGACCCGAACCGGCCGGATTCGGGGCTAACGAGTCCTCTCATCCGCAACCGCCCGTGCGAGATCGAGGGTCGAAATCACGCCGACAGGCCTCTCGCCTTTCACGACGACGAGGTGGGCGACGGCGTGCTCCACCATGAGCTCGGCTGCTCTGCGAAGGCTCTCGTTCTGATCGACGGTGACCGTGCCTGTGGAGGTGACGGATCCTGCGGTCGCATCAGCGCGATCGGCGGCAATTGCGCGCGCCAGGTCGAGATCCGAGACCACGCCCCAGAGCGTTCCCTCCTCGTCACTCTCTTCCGGCTCGCTCCACACGACCACACTGTGAATCCGGTGTCCGGCCATCATGCTCGCGACCTTCGTGAGCGGCGTCGCGGGCCGACACGTGACGACACCGCGGTGCATTGCGTCGGCTACGGTCAGGCGGTCGCTGCCGATGGTGGTGGCCACGCGCCGAGTCTCCCGAGGGTGCGCAGCGCCGCCATCGGAGCGCACGCGGATCGGCCTGCGGAGAAGTACCGATGTATGAAGCAACGTGCAGAAAGGGGTGCCCGGCATGGCGGAAACGAGCTCTGCGGAAACGCTGACGGCTGAGGAGCTAGGTCTCCTCGACGCGTATTGGCGCGCGGCCAACTACCTCTCGGTGGGTCAGATCTACCTGCTCGAGAACCCGCTTCTGCGCGAGCCACTGCGGCCCGAGCACGTGAAGCCCCGGTTGCTCGGCCACTTCGGAACTACCCCGGGCCTCAACCTCGTCTACGCGCACCTGAACCGCGCGATCCGGGCCCGCGACCTGAGCGCGATCTACATCGCGGGGCCGGGACACGGCGGTCCGGGCGTCGTCGCCAACACGTACCTCGAGGGGACGTACTCGGAGCTCTATCCACACGTCGGCCTCGACGAGGCCGGGCTGCGACAGCTCTTCCGTCAGTTCTCCTTCCCCGGCGGCATCCCCAGCCACGTCGCGCCGGAGACGCCGGGCTCGATCCATGAGGGCGGCGAGCTCGGGTACGCGCTGGCGCATGCCTACGGCGCGGCCTTCGACAATCCCGACCTGGTCGTCGCCTGCATCGTCGGCGACGGCGAGGCAGAGACCGGGCCGCTGACGACGAGCTGGCATTCCAACAAGTTCCTGAGCCCCAAGACCGACGGCGCGGTCCTCCCGATCCTGCACCTGAACGGCTACAAGATCGCGAACCCGACGGTGCTCGCCCGGATCCCCGAGGACGAGCTCGTCTCGCTCTTCGAGGGCTACGGCTACCGGCCTGTGCTCGTAACCGGCGGATTCGACGGCGAGCCTTCTGAACGGGTCCACCAGCGCTTCGCGGCCGCGCTCGACGAGGTGCTCGACGACATCGCGGCGATCCAGGATCGGGCGCGGAACGGTGGAGACCCCGAACGCCCCCGCTGGCCGATGATCGTGCTGCGGACCCCGAAGGGCTGGACCGGGCCTCGGGAGCTCGACGGCTTGCCCGTCGAGAACAGCTGGCGCTCGCACCAAGTGCCGATGACGGACGTTCGGGACAACCCCGATCACCTCCGCGTGCTCGAGGACTGGCTGCGGAGCTATGAGCCCGACGGGCTCTTCGACGAGCGCGGCGCGCTCGTTCCCGACCTCTCCGCACTCGCCCCGGCGGGCGAGCGCCGGATGAGCGCCAACCCGCACGCGAACGGTGGCCTGCTCCTCCGCGACCTCGTCATGCCGGACTTCCGTGACTATGCGGTCGAGGTCGCTGAGCCGGGACGGAGCTCGAGCGAGGCGACGCGCGTCCTAGGCGTCTTCCTCCGCGATGTCATGCGGCGCAACCCGGATCGGTTCCGGATCATGGGCCCGGACGAGACGGCCTCGAACCGCTTGAGCGCCGTGTTCGAGGCCACAAGCCGCACCTGGCAGGCCGAGATCCTCCCGACGGACGAGGGACTGTCCCCGGACGGGCGCGTAATGGAGGTGCTCTCCGAGCACCTCTGCCAGGGGTGGCTCGAGGGGTATCTCCTCACCGGCCGCCACGGGCTCTTCAACTGCTACGAGGCGTTCATCCACATCGTCGACTCGATGTTCAACCAGCACGCGAAGTGGCTGAAGGTGACGCGGCAGATCCCGTGGCGCCGGCCGATCGCCTCGCTCAACTACCTGCTCAGCTCGCACGTGTGGCGCCAGGACCACAACGGCTTCTCGCATCAGGACCCCGGGTTCATCGACCACGTCGCGAACAAGAAGGCGGAGATCATCCGCGTCTACCTGCCGCCCGACGCCAACTGCCTGCTCTCGGTCGCCGACCATTGCCTGCGCAGCCGGGACTACGTGAACGTGATCGTGGCCGGGAAGCAGCCCGC
>Ga0081455_10006713_pt1 | contig 12292 bp, 14 predicted proteins | sample TabmetS3T2R1_FD_70207 | JGI IMG/M metagenome (GOLD analysis project Ga0081455, IMG submission 70207) | Tabebuia heterophylla rhizosphere microbial communities from the University of Puerto Rico - S3T2R1 | ecosystem: Host-associated > Plants > Roots > Rhizosphere ... | reverse complement strand
GGGACAAGCCCGGGCATGACGAATGAGAGAGTTGAGCAAGTCATGGCCGACAACGACGACATCCCTTTCAATCGCGACTTTCCCTTAAAGCCCGGCATGGTGGAGGAAGCCCGCCCCGGCGTGCGGCGCGTGCTCTGCAACAATCCGAGCCCGTTCACCTTCACCGGCACGGTCAGCTACATCGTGGGCAAGGGCAATGTCGCCATCATCGATCCCGGCCCGGCTGACGAGGCGCATGCCAAGGCGCTGCTTGATGCCGTCAGAGGCGAGACGGTGACGCATATCCTGGTGACGCACACCCACCGCGACCACTCGCCGAACACGGCGCGGATCAAGGCCGCGACCGGCGCCGCCGTTTATGCCGAAGGCCCGCACCGCGCCTCGCGGCCGCGTTTCGAGAGCGAGAAGCACAATCCGGAGTCCGGCGCCGACCGTGACTTCAAGCCCGACATCGCGGTGAAGGGCGGCGACCTCATCGAGGGCAAGGGCTGGCGGCTGGAAGCCGTGGCCACGCCCGGCCATACCGCCAATCACCTTGCGTTTGCCTGGCCGGATCGAAAGATCAGTTTCGTCGGCGATCACGTCATGGGCTGGTCGACCTCGATCGTGGCGCCGCCGGACGGATCGATGATCGACTACATGGCTTCGCTGGACCGGCTCGCCCGGCGTGATGAGGACCTGTACTTCTCCGGCCACGGCCCGGAGATTGCCGACGGCCCGCGCTATGTGCGCTATCTCGAACGACACCGCCACGCCCGCGAGGCCTCGATCCTGCATCGGCTGTCCAAGGGCGAGGCCGATATCCCGACCATGGTGCGCGCAATCTATATCGGCATCGATCCGCGGCTGACCAATGCGGCGGGTTATTCCGTGCTGGCGCATCTGGAAGACCTCGTCGCGCGCGGCCTCGTTGCGACCGACGGCGATCCCGTGATCGGCGGGACGTACCGGATGGCGTCGTAGGGGCACCGTCATTCCGGGGCGATGCAAAGCATCGAACCCGGAATCTCGCGCCGTATTCTTTTCCCACACTTCGAGATCCCGGGTTCATCGCTGCGCGATGCCCCGGGATGACGCTAACACGTCACTTTTTCACGGTCTTCGCCGGGGTCTTCGGAGCCGGCGCCGTCGGCGCCTTCTTGACCGGCTTCAGCGCAGCAGCCTCGGCTGCGGTATTGATGTCCTCCATCAGTTTTGTGACGCGCGAGGCGTTGCTGCCGAGGTCGCTGTCGAAATAACGCGAGGAGGAGCGGATATCGACGCGGGAATCCTCGCCGTCGGCCTTGATGCGGATCGAGACGTCCTCGCGAAATCCCATGATCAGCGTCTGCGCGATCGCCTCGATATGGCCCTCGCGGCGCCCCTGCGGCGCGCGCTCGTCGACCACGCGCCATTTGCGCTTGTTGACGAGCTGCAGCACGACGTCGTAGGCGCGCAGCGCCGGCAGTTCGAGCTCCACGGTCTCGATATCGGGATAGGCGACGCGCTGCTGCTCGGCGGAATAGAGCCCGGCATAGACCGCCGAGTTGGCGCCTTCGCCGGCGCGCAGCCGCGCCAAGGCCTCGAAGCGCGGCGGGTCGATCGGGTCGGTGGTGATGTCATAGATCTTCGGCAGCTTGCGGTATTGCAGGCCGAGATAGGCGGGATAGGCCAGCACCGCGGCGTCGATCAAAAGCGCGATCAGGATGCGGCCCATGCCGCGCGAGCCGTTCTGCCAGATCGCGGCGAAGGCCCCCATGCCAACCAGGACGGAAAGGCCGGCAATGGCGAGCCCGCCGAAGAACGTCGCCATCGCCGGCTTGATCTCGAGAAAGCCGAAGCGGACGATCAGGATCGACACCAGCACCGCGATGACTGAAAACACCGCCAGGTTGCGCGACCATGTCGCGAGTGCGGACACTGGCTCCGTCTGGTAGGGGGCGGAAAACCTGCGGGCCATTAATCAACGTTCCATCATGGATAGGGGCGCCGGTTCCGGTCTCGATCCGGCGGACGGCGCGCCCTGAACTAGCGCATTTTCCGGCTGCGTGGAAAGCAGCTTGCGCCGGAAAATCGGCCCAAATCGTGATGTCCGGCGCATCATGCGGCACGGCCGAACTGTTCGGCGAAAAAATCGATGAAGGCCCTGACGCGTGGTGCGCGGTGGCGGCTCGGGACGGTCAGCGTATGGATCGGAAAGGATTCCGGCACATGGCTGTCCACCAGCAGCGGAACGAGGGCGCCCTGCTGCACGGCGCGCGCGACCATGAAATCCGCCAGCCGCGCGATGCCGAGCCCGGCAACTGCCATATCGAGCAGCAGGTCGGCATTGTCGCTGGTGAACGTGCCGGATATCGCGAGCCGGTTGACGCCTTCATGGGTGTGGAAGGGCCATCGCGACCATGCCGGTCCCGGCAAGGTCAGGCAATTGTGCTGCAGGAGATCGGCGGGCACGCGCGGCGCGCCGTGTTTCTCCAGATAGATCGGACTGGCGCAGATAACGCGTGTCGCCTCGGTGATCTTGCGCGCCACCAGCGTGGAGTCTCCCAGCGCGCCGGAGCGGATTGCCACGTCAACCTGCTCGGCGACCAGATCGATTTGGTGGTCGGAGACATGAAGCTCGACGGCGATATCGGGATAAAGGGCGAGAAAGGCGGGAAGCGCGGGCCCAAGGATTTGCTTGGCGACGGCCGTTCCGACGCTGATCCGCAAATGACCGCGCGGCCGCTCGCTCGCCGCCGTCACCTCGGCTTCGGCGGCCTCGATCGAGGCCAGGATTTCCCGGCTCCGCGCTACGAACAGCTCGCCCTCGGCGGTCAGCGCCAGCTTCCGCGTGGTCCGGGTGAGCAGCCGCACGCCCAGCCGATCCTCGATCCGGGTCACCAGTTTTGACAGGGCAGACGGGGTGAGCCCGAGATCGGCGGCCGCAGCAGCAAAGCTGCCGCGGTCCGCCACGCGGACAAAAGCGTTCATTTCGGCAGAGGCAGCACCATTCATGAATTTTATTCACGAGTGAACGGAACATTTCGCCCATTATAGCGCATATTATGCATAATATATCAAGCTCCTTCAAAGAAGGAGATTCGGCATGTTCCGGCAAAGCTATTTGGACGGCTCGAGTTCGCGGGTGCTCGCTACCGAAGGCGTCCTGCGCCATCCCGACGGCAGCATCAATTTCGACGCGTACAGGGAGAGGGCGCGCCGTGCGCGGACGGCGGCCATCAAGTCGTCAATCACGGCCGCGTTGTCGGTGATCGGGACCGTGTTCGCCGGAAAGCAGGGACCGGCGGCCAAGCATCACGCGACGTGATACCGGACAATGCGAGGGCGCATCCCTTTGAACGTGCCCCCGCCTGAGCCTTACGCCGCCGCGTTCGGGAAGCTGTAGGCCTTGAACTGGTCGCGCAGCGCCGTCTTGAGGATCTTGCCGGTCGCCGTGTGCGGGATGCCGTCGACGAACACGACGTCATCGGGCATCCACCATTTGGCGATCTTGCCGTCCATGAATTTCAGGATGTCCTCGCGCGTGGCCGACTGGCCCGGCTTGAGCTGCACGATCAGCAGCGGCCGCTCATCCCATTTGGGATGGAAGACGCCGATCACGGCGGCTTCCGCAACGGCGGGATGGCCGACCGCAAGGTTTTCGAGGTCGATCGAGGAAATCCATTCGCCGCCCGACTTGATGACGTCCTTGGAGCGGTCGGTGATCCGCATATAGCCGTGCGGGTCGATGGTGGCGACGTCCCCGGTGTCGAAATAGCCTTCGTCGTCGAGGATGCTGGCGTCCACCTTGAAATAGGCTTTCGCCACCGCGGGCCCTGCGACCTTGAGCCGGCCGAAGGTCTTGCCATCCCACGGCAGCTCCTTGCCGGCATCGTCGGTGATCTTCATCTGCACACCATAGGGCGGGAAGCCCTGCATCTGCAGGATGTCCAGCTGCGCCTCGCCGGTCAGCTCGGAATACGGCGGCTTCAGCGCCGCCAGCGTGCCGAGCGGGCTCATCTCGGTCATGCCCCAGGCGTGGCGCACGGTCACGCCCATGTCGACGAACGCCTTGATCATGGTGCGCGGCATCGCCGAACCGCCGCAGACCACGAATTCGAGCTTCGGCAGTGTCAGCTTGTTCGCCGCCATGTGCTGCAGCAACATCAGCCACACGGTCGGAACGCCCGCGGTGTGGGTGACCTTTTCGGTCGAAAGCAGCTCATAAACCGATGCGCCATCGAGCTTCATGCCCGGCATCACCAGTTTGGTGCCCATTGCGGGTGCAGAGAACGCAATGCCCCAGCTGTTGGCGTGGAATAGCGGCACGACCGGCAGCATGACGTCGCTCGAGGCGGTGCCGAGCGCGTCCTTCGAATTCGCCATGAACGAATGGATGACGTTGGAGCGGTGCGAATACAGCACGCCCTTCGGATCGCCAGTGGTGCCCGAGGTGTAGCACATGGCGGCCGCGGTGTTCTCGTCAAAATCCTTCCATTCGAACTTGCCGTCGGCCTGGGCGAGCCATTCCTCATAGGCGATCGCGTTCTTCAGCGTGGTCTGCGGCATGTGCGCCTTGTCGGTCAGCACGATGAAGCGTTCGACGCTCGGCAACTGCCCGGCGATCTTTTCCAGGATCGGCACGAAGGTGATGTCGGTCATCACCACGCGGTCCTCGGCGTGGTTGATGATCCAGGCGATCTGTTCCGGGAATAGACGCGGATTGATGGTGTGGCAGATCGCGCCGATCCCCATGATGCCGTACCAGCATTCGAGATGGCGCCATGTGTTCCAGGCGATGGTGGCGACGCGGTCGCCGAGCTTGATGCCGTCGCGCTGCAGCATCTGCGAAACTTTCAGCGCGCGCTTGTGAATTTCGGCGTAATTGGTGCGGACGATGGGGCCCTCGACCGAGCGGGTGACGACCTCCTGTGTGCCGTGATACCTGGCAGCGTGCTCGATAATCCGGTGGCACAGCAACGGCCAGTCTTGCATCAAACCACGCATCCGAACGTCCCTCCTGATCGTTATGGTCTTTCCTGCTTTCGCCCAAGTACGGGCGAACGGGCAGTAAGATTTGGAAAATGTCATGAACTCTAGCGCGGAGAAATCAAGCCGGAAATTGGATATTGGCGCCCTTGACCGCTGCGGGGCGGCAATGGTTACCGCCGCGGTGTTTGTGCTTTGCGCCATGGCCGCGCCCGCCATGGCTCGCGAGGCGAAGCTGTTCCCGCCGCTGGACCTTTTCGCGGGCAAGCCGAAGCTGCGCGGCAGCCTCCACCACCGCGTGGCCATTCCGCTGCCGCGGCCGCGCCCGGCCGAGGCGCCCAAAGCCGAGGAGCCGGAAACCGCGGAGAAACCCGCCGCGCCCGCGAAGCCATCCGAGCCGCCGCCACCCTCGGCCTGCCGGCTGGCCCTGACCGAAGACATCGCGATCGCCCCCAGCGTCCCCGATATCAAGGGCCCCGGCGGCTGCGGCGGCGAGGATCTGGTGCGGCTGGAGGCGATCGTGCTGGCGGACAAGCGCAAGGTCGCGGTGAAGCCCGCCGCGATCCTGCGCTGCAAGATGGCCACCGCGATTGCCGACTGGATCCGCAGCGATATCGTCCCGATCGCGGCCAAGCTCGGCAGCACGGTGAGCGATCTCGACAATTTCGATTCCTTCGAATGCCGCGGTCGCAACCGCGTCGCCGGCGCCCAGCTCTCCGAGCATGGCCGCGCCAATGCGCTCGACATTCGCGCCTTCAAGCTCGTAAGCGGCAAATCGATCTATCTCACCGACCGCACCGTGGCGCGCGAGGTACGCGAAAGCGTGCTCCATTCGGCCTGCGCGCGCTTTCCGACGGTGCTGGGCCCGGGATCGGACTGGTACCACGAGGACCATATCCATCTCGATCTGATGGAACGGCGCAACAATTACCGGATCTGCCAATGGAATGTCTGGGATCCGCTGCCGCAGGTCGCGCCGCTGCTGCCGGCCGAGCGCCCGGCGGAAGCCCCGCCGCGCGAGGTCGCCGCCAAATCCGACGCCGCGAAAGATGCCGCAAAGCCTGAAGCCGCAAAATCCGAGCAGGACGAAATCGAGGCCGAGGACAAGCCTGCACCGGCAAAGCCGAAGCCAACAAAAAAGCGCCGGTGAAGACCGGCGCCTTTCGAACTCGCTTTGCCAGAAGCTTACTGCGACATCGGATTGCCGCCGCCCTGCAGGGCCATCTTCGAATTGAACGGCGAGTCGCCGTGCTTAGGCTCCAGCACCACCACGACGGTGCCGACGCCGGCGCGGTCGTAGAGGTCGATGACGTCCTCATTGGTCATGCGGATGCAGCCCGAGGAGATCGAGGCGCCGATATATTCCGGCTGGTTGGTGCCGTGGATACGGAACAGCGTGTCCTTGCCGCCGGAGTAGAGATACAGCGCGCGCGAGCCCATCGGATTGTCGGGACCAGGGGCGACATAGGTCGGCACGCCCAGCCGCGAAATCTCGCTCTTGGTCGGATGCCAGGCCGGCCATTCGGTCTTGCTGCCGATCTTGGCGATGCCCGACCAGGCCATGGCTTCTTCGCCGACGGTGATGCCGTAGCGGATCGCCTTGCCGTCCTTCATCACGTAGTAGAGGTAGTGGTTGTCGGAATCGACCACGATGGAGCCTGGGGCTTCCCTGCGGTGATAGCTGACGATGGCGCGGCGGAAGGGCTCCGCGACCGGTACGTTGGCGTAGGTCGTCTTCGCCAGCATTTCCTTGTCGCGCGGCTTGAAGTTGGCGGTGTTGGTGGCCTCGTAGGTTGCGGCCTGCATGCAGCCTGACAACATCAGGCCGGTGGCCAGAATTCCCAATTTTGCTTTGAGCGACATGGGCATACTTCCGGTTAAAACCTGGCGCCGGGCACCGCCCAAAACGCGACGATTCAGCGCAGGGATTATTGTCGAAGCCGATTGCAATTCCCAGCCTTTAGATGCGCGTGCCGCGCCGCAGCAGGCCAGTTGTGGCATTTTTGCCGCGAGGACAAAACGGGAGGTTGCAATAAAAAAGCGCCGAAAAATCGGCGCTTTTTCAAAATTCCGTTTGTCTGAAGTGCTTATTGCATCATGGCGCTGCCGCCCTGCAGGGCCATCTTCGAGTTGAACGGCGAATCGCCGTGCTTGGGCTCGAGCACGACCACCAACGTCCCCAGCTTGATCCGGCTGTAGAGGTCGATGACATCCTCATTGGTCATGCGAATGCAGCCCGAGGAGATCGAGGCGCCGATATATTCCGGCTGGTTGGTGCCGTGGATGCGAAACAGGGTGTCGCGGCCGCCTTGGTAGAGATAGAGCGCGCGGGCGCCGAGCGGGTTGTCGACGCCGCCGGGCACCGATGCCGGCAGGCCTTCGATGCGCTTGTGGATGTCAGCCGTCGGCGTCCATTTCGGCCACTCCGCCATGTTGCCGACCTTGGCGATGCCGGAGAAGGCGAGCGCTTCCTCGCCCACCGTGATGCCGTAGCGGATCGCCTTGCCGCCGTCCTGCACCAGATAGAGATAATGATTGTCGGAATCGACCACAATCGAGCCTGGCAGCTCCTTGCGGTGATAATCGACGATCGCGCGGCGGAACGGCTCGGCCACGGCCACCTTCTCGTAACGCGCCTTGGCAAGCTGCGCCTTGTCGGCCGGCTTGAGCGTGGCTTCCGGGGCCGGCTGATAGTTCGTAGCCTGCATGCAGCCCGACAGCATCAGGCCGGCAGCCAGAATTCCCAACTTTGCCTTCAACGACGACATGTCCAGTTCCAATCGAAATTCTCTGCAGGCGGCACCTCAACGATACGCCGCAAACGCCAACAACTTTATTGACGGCCATTATCCTCGAAACCCTTCACAATTCTAGAACTTGGCTACTTATCCCGTGCCGTTCGACACCGGCTGTGTCCTTTCTGCCGCAAGGCTGCGGTATCCGGCTCAATCGGTGGGCAAATCGGCCACGATTGCCGTATCGGTGCCGCGGTAACGCCACTTCACCGCCACAAATCTTGACCAGCGATTAATCCGGCAGTCATGAAGCGCTTGCCAGAATCGGGCAAAGCCGGTGTTTTCGGGGTAATCCGTTCCGGAGTTGTAAATGTTCTCGGTTTTCGTCCCCTCAGCCTTCGCGCTGAAAAAAGCCGTCGCCGTCGACCTTGCGGCGCTCCCGGAAAGCGCGGTCTGGATCGACTTGATCAAGCCGACGCCCGAGGAGGACAAGGCGGTGGAGCGGCTGGCCGGGATCGCCGTGCCGACCCGGGAAGACATGCAGGAGATCGAGATTTCCAGCCGCCTCTATATCGAGAACAGCGCGCGCTACATGACGGCGACGCTGATGTGTCACTCCGACACTGACATGCCGCGCACTACGGCCGTCACGTTCATCCTTGCCGGCCACCGCCTGGTGACGGTGCGCTACGACAACCCAAAGCCGTTCGCGATCGTCGAGAACAAGCTGGCGCGCTCCTGCGCGCCCTCGATCTCAGGCGAGATGGTGCTGATGGAGCTTATCGATGCCGTGATCGACCGCTGCGCCGACATCCTCGAGCGCTGCGGCGCCGAGATCGATCAGGTGAGCCACGAGATCTTCGAGCCGGAGGCCGAGCGCCACGGCCACGCCAAGCAATACTCCCAGATCCTGATCGAGATCGGCCGCAAGGGCGACCTGACCTCAAAGGTCCGCGAAAGCCTGGTGTCGATCGGCCGTCTCGTCACCTTCCTCTCCGCGGTGATGGAAGGCGTCAAATGGTCGAAGGACATGCGCGAGCAGCTCAAGACCATGCAGCGCGACGTCGCTTCCCTGACCGACCACTCCTCCTATCTCTCCAACAAGATCACCTTCGTGCTCGACGCCATGCTGGGCGTGGTCAATCTCGAGCAGAACAACATCATCAAGCTGTTCTCGGTGATGGCTGTGGTGCTGATGCCGCCGACGCTGATCGCCTCGATCTACGGCATGAACTTCAAGGCCATGCCGGAGCTGGAATGGGCCTTCGGTTATCCGATGGCGGTCGTGATGATGCTGGCCGCGGCAGTCGTGCCGTACTTCATCTTCCGCTGGAAGAAGTGGCTGTAAGGCTGGCCTCGATAATGAAGGTGCGCGACGCCCTTAAACTGTTGGAAGAACGAGGCTGGTTTCAGGTCGCAATGCGCGGCAGCCATCGCCAATTCAAGCATCCCGTTCGCCCGGGACGTGTCACAGTGGCTGGCAAGCCCTCGGATGACCTTGCGCCGGGCACTTGGAATAGTATTTTGAAGCAATCTGGTATGAAGGATGAACGCTGATGCGCTATGCCGTGGTTATCGAGAAAGCAGGCAGTAACTATTCTGCCTACGTCCCGGATCTGCCCGGCTGCGTTGCTACGGGCGAAACGGTCGCAGCAGTGGAGACTGAAATTCGCGAAGCGATCCGATTTCACATCGAAGGCCTTCAAGCGGACGGAATCGCAGTCCCTCAGCCAACAAGTATCGCTGAATACGTCGAGACTTGACCCGGTTCCACTCGGCGCAATCGCTCTGCTAAAATTTGAGCGGTGCCCTGAACGTTTGATCGAAAATTGTCTGCGATAACGTGCCTACACGCCGCGAGGGCACAATGGTTGACAAAGTCACAACTCAATCGCGCACGGTCATCGACCTCGCGAGCTATCGGGAGCGCATCGGCGCCCGGGCTCCTGCGATTTCGGTGCGGACCTGCCGGCACTGCGGGGCGGTGCTGGCCGCCGGCGAGCGCGAGGAAGAGTGCTCCAGCACGTTCAATGTCGAGGCGGCGCAGCTGCGCTGGCAGGCCGCGCAGATCTTGCGTGAGCTGGTCTGAAGCTATCCGTCTGCCGGTGGGACATGCGGCAGGCTGCAACACCAAAACGATGACCGGAAACGGCTCCGGACCATGACCGATAGCCCGGTCTGTTGAAGTGCCGCTTCAGTTGAAGTGCCTAGACGTGCTGGCCGCCATTGATATGGATTTCGGCGCCGTTCACGTAAGAACTCGTTTCCGTACACAGCACATAAATGATCTTGGCTACCTCGTCCGGCGTGCCCAGGCGATGCATCGGGATCTGCTGGTCGACGATCTTCTCGGTGCCCGGCGACAGGATCGAGGTGTCGATCTCGCCCGGCGCAATGGCGTTGACGCGCACACCGACCTGGCCGAAGTCGAAGGCCATTTCGCGGGTCAGAGCGGCGAGCGCCGCCTTTGAGGTGGCATAGGCCGCGCCGGCAAAGGGATGCACGCGCGAGCCGGCGATCGAGGTGACGTTCACCACCGAACCCTTGGCGGCCTTCAATTCCTCGATCAGTCCGCGCGCGATCATGATCGGTGCAAAGAAGTTGACGTGAAACACATGCGTCCAGGTGTCGAGATCGGTGCCGACGCTGCCGAGGCGGCTGCCGCCCGGCCCCTTCGGGGAGATCGCGGCGTTGTTGACCAGCGCATGCAGCGTGCCGCCTTCGAGCCGGCGGCGGATTTCGCCAATGGCGCGCGTGGTGTCGTCGGGATCGGCGAGATCGACCTGGATATGATCCTCGGGTCCCGCGTCCCACGGACAATCTTCCGGGAAGGCGTGGCGCGAGCAGGTGATGACACGCCAGCCTGCGCTGGAGAAGCGGATCACGGTGGCATGGCCGATGCCGCGGCTGGCGCCGGTCAGAAGCAGCGTACGCCGCGGCAGGTTGGAAGTCGGCATATGATTCCTTCAGGCGGTCACGGATAGAGCCGCACCTTGCTCCAGGGCTGGCCGGGCGCGTCGCGGCGGAATTCGATGCGGTCATGCAGGCGGAACGGGCGGTCGTGCCAGAACTCGAAGCGCAATGGCGAGACGCGCCAGCCGCTCCAGCCTTGCGGCCGCGGCACTTCGCCGATCATGTGCTTGGCCGCAACCAGCGCAATCGCCTGCTCGAAGGCAAAGCGGCTCTCCAGCGGCTGCGACTGCTTGCTGGCCCAGGCGCCGATCTGGGCCTGCTTCGGCCGGGTCGCGAAATAGGCATCGGCCTCGGCCTCGGTCACCGTGGTGACGGTACCGCGGATGCGAACCTGCCGCCGCAGCGACTTCCAGTGGAAGAGTAAACCGGCCTTAGGATTTGCGGCGAGTTCGCGGCCCTTGGGGCTGGCGACATGGCTGTAGAAGACAAAGCCGTCGGTATCGAAACCCTTCATCAAAACCATGCGCACGTCGGGCAGGCCGTCGGCGTCGACGGTGGCGAGCGCCATGGCGGTGGGGTCGTTCGGCTCGGACTTTACAGCCTCCGCGAACCATTCTCCGAACAGCGCGAAGGGTTCCTCCGCGGCCGTAAAATCACCGGATGTTAACGGTGTTGGGGTTTTGATGGAGGTTGTGTCTGCCATGTCCGGAGTACCGAGTTGCGTCCGCCAGCGTCCCAAAGTGCGCTGCAGTCCCGCCTATATAGGACATGGGGACGCGTTGGCCTATTGGCGATCCGGCCCCTCGGCACCATGATTACGCTGTTTCTAATCGGCGCCAGCTCTGGCGGCTGCAGCTTTTCCCGCTTCGATGGCGGGTTCTTCTCGTCGAAATCCGACGACAGCGAGGTGGTGACCGGCTCGGTCTTCGGGCAAGGACCGATGCCGACCGAGAGTGATCTCGTCTTTGCCCGCACCGCCGCCTCCGACGTGCTGACCAAGGGCGACAAGGATTCCAGCCAGCCCTGGGAGAACCCCGAGACCGGCGCGCGGGGCTCGGTGACCCCGCTGGCCCAGGCCTACGCCAACGCCGATGGGCGTACCTGCCGGGATTTTCTCGCAAGCTATGTCAATGGCCGCACCGAAAGCTGGCTGCAGGGCGCGGCCTGCCAGGTCGGCCATGGCCGTTGGGAGATTCATACGCTAAAGCCGTGGCGGCGGACCTAAGAGCATGATCCCGCAAAGTGGGCACCGGTTTTCGAACAAGACCATGCTCAAACGTTAAAGCCGCCGGGCCAGTTGCAAAAATGCAACGGGCACCCCAGATGAAGCCAAAATGGGTATCCTGCCCGAATTCGACGGACCGATCCCCCGAGAGGAGATTTGACGAATGCGCGACCCCTATGAGGTCTTGGGGGTGCCGCGGAGCGCCAGCGCTGCGGCGATCAAGAGCGCTTTTCGCAAGCTCGCCAAGAAGCATCACCCCGACAGCAACAAGGGCGATCCGAAGGCTGCGGAGCGCTTTGCCGAGATCAACACTGCCAACGAAATCATTGGCGACGAGGACAAGCGCAAGCAGTTCGACCGCGGCGAGATCGACGCCGATGGCAAGCCGCGTTTCCAGGGTTTTGGCGGCGGCGATCCGCGCGGCCGCGCCGGTCCTGGCGGCTTCGAGACCTATACGTTCCGCTCCGGT
>Ga0081455_10006712_pt1 | contig 12293 bp, 7 predicted proteins | sample TabmetS3T2R1_FD_70207 | JGI IMG/M metagenome (GOLD analysis project Ga0081455, IMG submission 70207) | Tabebuia heterophylla rhizosphere microbial communities from the University of Puerto Rico - S3T2R1 | ecosystem: Host-associated > Plants > Roots > Rhizosphere ... | reverse complement strand
GGGCTGGGGGGAGCGGCGGGTCTGATCGGCATCGGCACGACGATGGACGCGTTGCGCAATGGCCTGGGAGATTCGGCGATGCGCGCCGACGGCGACCTCATGTCGATCCTCGTCGTCCTGGTGGTCACGGTGGCCGGTGCGGCGGCGTGGGGGGTCGATGGCCACCGCATCCGGGTCGATCTCCCCAGGCCCGCAAGGCTCGGGGTCCTCGCTGCGGTCGCTGTGGCCGTGGTGGCCGGTGTGGTCCTCGCCAAGCCGATCGAGCGCTTCAACGATTTCAAGGAGCCGCCGTCCGGCAGGCAGGCCGCGACCGCAGCCGACCTCAGCTCCAACGGGCGCTGGCAGTTCTGGTCCGCGGCCGTCGATGCCTTCGAGGGCGCTCCGGCGGCCGGGATCGGCGAGGGGGGCTACGAGGACTACTGGGCCCGGCATGCCGACGTCCCGATCTTCGCGCGCAACGCGCATTCGCTCCCGCTCGAGCAGGCCGCGGAGCTTGGATCGCTCGGCATCGCGCTCTTCGCCGGTTTCCTCGCCGCGGTCGCCGTCGCCGCCTGGGCGAAGTTCAGAGCGGGGCGGGCGGGCGGCGGAGGCGTGCTGCTGGCGGTGATCGCGGCCGCCGCGGTGGGCGCCTCGATCGACTGGACCTGGGAGATCCCTGCGGCCTTCGCGCCGGCCGTGGCCAGTGCCGGCCTGCTCACCGCATCCGCGCCGCTGCCACGCCTGCGGCGCGATGGATACTGGCTCGGGGCGGCCACGGTCGCGGTCGCGTGGGTCGCGATGGTGAGCGGGGCGCTGGTGGTGCTCTCGGAGATCGAGTTGCAGCGCAGCCGTGACCTGGCGGGGGCCGATCAGCTCTCCGCCGGGATCGTACGCGCCGAGCAGGCTCGTACGGTTACGCCGTGGTCGGCGGAGCCCTACATCCAGCTGGCCCTGCTCGCGGAGCAGCAGGGCAATTACGACCAGGCGCTCCACCAGATCAAGGAGGCCGAGACCCGCGACTCCGAGGATTGGAGACTTCCCCTGATTGAGTCTAGGCTCCAGGTTCGGCGAGGAAACGTCGGCGATGGCGTGCGGGCTTTGGCCCGCGCCCGCGCCCTCGGCCCGATGTACGTGCCACGGCTGGGTGCACAGGGATGAGCGACGAGAAGACCAGAACAGCGGCCACCTCTCCCGAGGTGCCACCGACCGCGGACCAGATTGATGCGATCGACTCGCAGGAGATCCGGAGCGCACTCGAGCTCGCGGCCGCCGCCAATCCCGGACCGAGGTGGTGGAGAGATGCGAGCCGCAGGCGGCTGCTCGCCTTCGCCGACTGCTGCTCCGCCGCGCTCGCGATCCTCATCGTGCTGACGGCCGAGCGGGCGATCTGGGCGCTGGCCTTCTTGCCCGTTTGGATCCTCGTGGCGAAGCTCGCGGGCCTCTATGACGCCGACCACCGGGCGATGCGCCACCTGACCGTGGATGAGGCCCCTGTGATCGTGGCCTGGGGCGTCGTCGGGGCGGCCTCCGTCGCCCTGCTCGTCCAGCTCACGCCGGCGGAGCCACCGGACCTCGGCGAGCTCGCCGTGATCGCCCTGGTGGCTGCGGCCTCGGACCTTCTCCTCAGGGCCGCGGCGCGCGGGCTCTGGCGCGCCACCACCCCGCGGGAGCGGGTGATGATCGTTGGCAGGGGCCCTCTCGCTCACGCGATGCGGCGGAAGCTCGCCCTGTTCAGCGATCTGCACATGGAGGCCGTCGAGTCCAGCGACTACGCGGGAGGCATCGACCGGGTCGTGCTGGCGCACGAGCGGATCGACGCCCGCCAGATCGCCGTGATCTCGGACCTCTGCCACCGCCACGAGGCCAAGCTGAGCCTGGTCTCGCCCCTCCGCGGGCAGGCCACCCCTCATCAGATCTCGCGGCTCGCCGAGTTGCCGGTGTTCGAGTACGTCACCTCGGACGTCTCTCGTTCGACGATGATGCTGAAGCGCGGTCTCGACCTGCTCGTCGGGGTGCCCCTCGCGGTGCTGGCCGCGCTCGCCTTCCCCGTGATCGCCCTCGCGATCTGGCTGGAGGATCGCGGTCCCGCGCTGTTCGTCCAGAGGCGGGCCGGCCTGAACGGTGCTCCGTTCACGCTCTACAAGTTCCGGACCATGCACGTCGGAGCGGACCGCTCGCTCGAGGACCTGTTCGACGAGCTGCCCGAGCCGATGTTCAAGTTCCGCGACGACCCCCGCGTCACCCGCGTCGGGCGGGTGCTGCGCCGCCTCAGCCTCGATGAGCTCCCGCAGATCTGGAACCTGATCCGGGGCGACATGAGCCTGGTCGGTCCCAGGCCCGAGCAGCTAGAGCTCGTGGAGCGCTACAGCCCAGAGCACCGGTTCCGGCTCGACGTGAAGCCAGGACTCACTGGGCCGATGCAGATCCATGGACGGGGGGAGCTCACCTTCGAGGAGCGGCTGGCGGTCGAGCTGGACTACGTCGAGAACCTCTCGATCGGCCGTGACCTGCGCATTCTCACCCTCACCCCGGTGAGCATTCTCCGCGGCACCGGCGCCTTCTGAGCACGCCCGCCGCCACCGTGATCGTTCCGACGGTGACGCCGTCCGTGGCCGTGCGCCTGCTCGCCTCGCTGCGCGAGGCCGGAGGAGACTTCGAGACGATCGTCGCGGACAACGGCACCCGGGCCGTCGAGCTGGAGAGCGCCGCGGCGGAACTCGACGGCGGCCGGGTGCTGCGGCTCGAGGAGAACCTCGGCTACGGCCGGGCGGTGAACAGGGCGGCGCGTGAGGCGCAGGGGCGGGCGCTGGTGCTGCTCAACGACGACAGCGTCGTAGCGGCGGACTACGTCGAGCGCCTTGCAGCCGCGCTCGACCCGGCTACGGGGGTGGTGATGGCCGCCGGCGTGATGCGGGACGCCGGCGCGCCGGAGCTGATCGAGACGGCCGGGATCGAGTTCGACCGCACCCTGCTCGCCTACGACTACCTGAACGGGGAGCCGATCTCGGTTCTCGACGGGGAGGTCGCGGATCCGCTGGGCCCGTCCGGCGCCGCGGCCGCCTTCGACCGCGAAGCGTTCATCTCGGCGGGCGGCTTCGACGAGCGGATCTTCGCCTACCTCGAGGACGTGGACCTGGTGCTGCGGCTCCGCCGCGAGGGCGGCCGCTGCCGCCTCGCAAGGGGAGCGATCGGGACCCACGAGCACTCGGCGACCCTCGGCCCGGGCTCGGCCAGGAAGGACTACCTCGCCGGATACGGGCGCGGCTATCTGCTCCGCAAGTGGAACGTGCTCACGCCCCGCCGGCTTCCGGCGGTCCTGGTCCGTGAGCTCGGGCAGGCCACGCTCCAGTCCGTCATCGACCGGAACCTCGGTCCCATCCGGGGAAGGGTCCGGGGCCTCCGCGCGGGAGGCGCGTCCGAGCCCTACCCGTCGCCGGAGGTGCTGGGCGATCCGCCTTCGCTGGTAGGCATGGTCCGGCGCCGCTGGCGCAGGCGCGCCAGGCTGCGGCGCAGGAACGACTGAGCGACCGAGACGGCGAGCTTCGCCGCGATCCCGGCGTAGACGAGGGCGTTGAGCAGGTGAGAGCGCTGCGGCGCGTAGTGGCGGCGGTAGAAGCGGTACATGCCGCGGTGGAAGTGCCAGTTGAGGCGCGCCGGCCGGGGGCCGCCGACGGTCCCGCCCTTGACGTGGAGGACAGTTGCGGCGGGCTCGTACCAACTCAGCCAGCCCTCCTGCGCGAGCCGGTAGGAGAGATCGAGGTCCTCCATGTACATCCAGTAGCCCTCGTCGAAGCCGCCCGCCGCCTCGAAGGCGGACCGCCGCATCAACATGAACGCCCCGTTGACCGCGTCGACCGGGCCCGAGTCCACGCCCGGCGCGCGGTAGGCGGCCAGCGGGCCACTCGCTCCCGAGCGCCGGCCTACGCCCGTGAAGTGCCCGAGCGCGCTCAGCGGCGTGGGGAAGGCACGCTTGGCGGCGTGGTCCAGGGATCCGTCCTCCAACACGAGCCGCGGGCCCGCGACCGCCACCTCGTCATGCGCCTCCATCGCCGCGAGCATGGTGTCGAGCGCGCCCTCGGTCACGGCGGTGTCGGGGTTGAGCGCCAGCAGATAGGGCGATCTCCCCCGCGCGGCGCCCAGGTTGGTGGCCGCCGCGAAGCCGAGGTTGGTGTCGGAGGCGATCAGCTCAACCTCCGGGTACTCGGTGCGCACCATCTCGGCCGTGCCGTCGGCCGAGGCGTTGTCCACCACGATCACCTTCATCGGCGCCGCGGGCGGATACGAGCGCAGCGAATCGAGGCTGTTGCGCAGCAGCTCTCGCGAGCGGTAGGAGACGATCACGATGTCGAGCGAAGCTCTGTCGGCCACTCGCCTGCGCCAGCTTGGCAGACTCGGCCCCATGACTGCCGCTGACGACTCGATTTCCGTCTCCGATCCGGATCTCAAGGCGCGCCTGGAGGTGCCCCTGCCCGCCGCGCTGCCGGCGAATTCCGAGACGGCCGTCTTCGTGTACGGCTCCTGCTTTCATCGCCGGCTTCGCGTCCGCAGCGTCGAGGTGCGGGCCGGGAGCGAGGCCGCGCCGGCGACCTACGGCATGCCCCGCGCCGACCTTCACGCGGCGCTCCATCAGTTCGATGCCGCCCCTGAGGGCGACGAGACCCCCGACGATCCCGATAACCACTCCTATCGGAGCGGATTCTGGGGGATCGCCCCGCTCCGGATGCCCTCGAGCGGCGTTCTCGAGATCGACCTCGCGGTCGAGCTCTCTGACGGCTCGTCGCAGCGGATGACGCTCGGCGAGGTGCGCGTCGTTCCGCACCCGGAGCCCGACGAGGAGGCGGTCGACCTCGCTCGAGCGCGAGGTGCGCGGGTCGGCCTCGCCATGGCCACCTATGAGCCAGAGATCGAGCTCTTCCGGCAGCAGGTCGAGTCGATTCGGGCGCAGACGTTCGAGGACTGGATCTGCGTGATCAGCGACGACTGCTCCTCCCCGGCACGTTTCGAGCTCATGCAGGAGGTGGTGGCGGGCGACGAGCGGTTCATCCTCCGACGGGCGGCCCAGCGGCGGGGCTTCTACCGGAACTTCGAGCGGGCCCTCGAGCTGATGCCGCGCGAGCTCACCCACGTCGCCCTCGCCGACCAGGACGACCGCTGGTACCCGGAAAAGCTGGAGACGTTGATCGGCGGGATCGGCGACGCGCAGCTCGTCTACAGCGACCAGCGCGTGGTCGACGAGGAGGGGGAGGTGCTGTCGCCCAGCTACTGGACCGAGCGCCGCAACAACTACGACAACCTCCCCTCGCTGCTGCTGGCCAACACCGTGACGGGCGCCGCCTCGCTCTTCCGCCGCGAGCTGCTCGATCGGGCCCTGCCGTTCCCGGAGACGCCGGGCACGGAGTACCACGACCACTGGCTGGCGCTCGTCGCGCTGGCGAGCGGGCGAATCGCATACATCGACCGCCCCCTCTACGACTACGTGCAGCACGGCTCCGCCGCGCTGGGGCACGCGGCCGCCTCCGTGTCGGCCGTGCCCGGGCCCCGCGAGATCGTCTGGCGCCTCCGGCGACGCCGCGGGGTGGCCCAGATCGTGGCCTCCCGACCCGGTTACTTCTTCGACCTGCTGCGGCTCCAGCTGGTCGCGACGGTGCTCCTGATGCGCTGCGGCCGGAGCATGCGCCCCGCGGACCGCCGCGCGCTGCGACGCCTGCTGCGAGCCGAGCGCTCGCCCGTGTCCCTCGCCTGGCTCGCCCTGCGCCCGCTCCGCAACGTCACCGGTCCGAGCGTCACCCTGGGCGCGGAGCGCCTGATGCTCCAGGCCGTCGCCTGGCGCCACGCGATGCGGGTGCTGTCGGCGGGCCGGTCGCGCCCCCTCGCATCGTCGAACTACGACGCGAGCCTGCCGACCCCCAGCGCGCCCGGCAGCGCGGTCGCGGCGGTGGATCAGCCGTTCGTGCGAGCTCTCGCGTCGAAGGTGGAGCCTCTGCAGATCTCGGTCACCGAGGGGGCGCCGGAACGGGTCAACCTGCTGATCCCCACGATCGACCTCGCGCACCTCTTCGGCGGCTACATCGCCAAGTTCAACCTCGCCCGCCGCCTGGCCGAGCGCGGGCACCGGGTCCGCCTGGTCACGGTCGATCCGACCCCGCCGCTACCCCGCGACTGGCGTGGGAGGGTGGAGTCCTTCGCGGGCCTCGGCGGCCTCTTCGAGAACGTCGAGGTGGCGTTCGGGCGCGACCGAGACGCTCCGCTCGAGCTCAATGCCGAGGATTCGCTGATCGCCACCACCTGGTGGACCGCCCACATCGCCGGGCGCATGCTTCCGTCGCTCGAACGGCAGCGCTTCCTGTACCTGATCCAGGAGTACGAGCCCTACACGTTCCCGGCGGGCTCACTGGCGGCGCTCGCCAAGGCGACCTACGAGCTGCCTCATGTGGCCCTTTTCTCGACGGAGCTCCTGCGGGACTTCTTCGCGGCCCGGCGCTACGGGGTCTTCGCGGCGGGATCGAAGCAGGGCGAGCGCGACTCCATCTCCTTTCAGAACGCGATCACCGACGTGTCGCCACCGCCCGCGTCCGAGATGGCACGCGGCGAGCGCAGGAGGCTGCTGTTCTACGCACGCCCGGAGCAGCACGCGGCACGCAACATGTTCGAGCTCGGCGCCCTCGCGCTCGCGCAGGCGATCGCCGACGGCGTGTTCGGGCCGGAGTGGTCGTTCCACGGGATCGGCGCCGTGGAGGAAACGGACGACATCCGCCTCGGCTCCGCCAATCTGGAGATGGTCACGCGCCGCGCCCAGTCCGACTACGCGGAGCTCCTCAGGGGATTCGACATCGGGCTCGCCCTGATGTTCACGCCGCATCCGAGCCTGGTTCCGCTCGAGATGGCCTCGGCGGGGCTGGTCACCGTCACCAACACCTTCGAGACCAAGACGGCCGAGGCGATGGAGGCGATCTCCGGAAACATCCTCGCCGCCGACCCGAGCCTCGACGGCATCGTCGCCGGCCTTGCGCACGCCGTCGAGCGCGCGGAGGACCGCGAAGCGCGTGTCGCCGGCTCGGCGATCGACTGGAGCAGGGACTGGGATGACTCGCTCGACGACCGTCTGATGGAGTCCGTCGAGAGGCTGCTCGCGGACCGCTAGACCTGGGCCCCGGGTCGCCTGCGCCACAGCTCGGTGATCGTCACCGCCGCGGCCGCCATCATCGGCCCCGTCAGGGGAACCAGGTAGCGGCCGATGAAGTTGCCGGTCAGGACAGGGGAGAGCAGGAGAGCCAGGCCGCCGACGCCGAAGAGCAGCACGCCGACGCGGGAACGGCGCGTTCCGACCAGCAGGCCGATCAGCAGGAGCAGGGTGGTCACCGTGAGCAGCGTCGCGCCGAACCTGGTGACGTGCTGCCAGCCGCGCAGGAAGTGACGCCCGGGGCTCCAGGTCTTGGGGGTGAAGGGGTTGTAGAAGCGCTCCAGGCTCGCCTGGATCGTCGGCGCGAGGAACGGGTTGTCGAAGGTGAAGCTCAGTCCGGGGTCGAGATCGACGCCCTTCCCCGCCGGCCGGGCGGAGGGGACGTAGTACCAGCTCAGGTACTTCCAGGCCGTATTCAAGAAGTCCAGTGGCTGCGCCCGAATCGCGTGCCGCGCCCAATCGCCGAGCGGTCCGTTGTTCTGACCGAAGGAGCCGAAGTGGCTCGGGGCCGGCGCCGTCGGATCGAAGAGGTAGTAGGAGTCGCCCGGACGGTCTCCCGCCGGCCTCTGCTCGCAGAGCACCTCGGTCCCGGGCGGAGGGTCGAACTGGCTGCAGTCAGCGAACTGCGCGGCCCGCCCGTAGAGGTACCAGGCCGACGAGGGGCCGATGGCGAACCGCTCGCCGACGATCGCGTTCGTGGTGGCGTAGCAGAGCAGGACCACTGCGGCGGCGGCCAGGGCGGCGGCCGGCGCCCGCCAGGCCGTGCGCCAGTTTCGAAGGGGTCCGGGTCTCGCAAGCAGCAGGGCGAGCACCGCCACCGGGATCACGAGCAGCCCGGCCGTCCGGATCGTCGTCGCGAGCGCGAGGGCAAGCCCGGTGAGCGCCGGCCAGCGCCACCACGGGTCGGGATCCTCGAGCGCCCGAGCACCCGCGTAGAGGCCGGCCGAGGTCGCGAGGACGGCCCAGCTCTCCGCCATGATCGCGTGCTCGAGGAAGATCAGATCGGGGTTGAGCAGGAGAAACGCCGCCGGCAGCAGCCCCGCCCACTGCGATCCGGTGACGCGCCTCGTGGCGGCGAACATCAGCAGGGCGGAGGCGATCCCGATTACATGCTGGATCAGCATCGGAAGCGCGACCTCGTGCGTGACGTGGCCGAGCGCGCCCACGATCAGGCCGTATCCCGCAGGGTGCTGCGGGTCGTTGAACGGATTTCCGGCGAACAGCTGGTAGCCGTCGTCGATGGTGTTCGTCGTCGGCCACCAGCTCGCGATCGCGATCAGGCGCAGGGCGATCCCGGCGGCGAGCAGTGCGAGCAGCGCGTAGCCGGGTGGCCCCGGCGGCCACCAGCGGCGAACCGCCACTAGATCGTCTGCTTATGCCGGCGGGGCCGTCTCAGCAGTCGCCCGATCGCCCGAAGCGGCCGGGTGAGGCGCCAGCTCGTGCTCGTCTCCATGTCCCGGACCAGCTCGTCGAGAGCGTCGATCTTGTGGTGGTAGATGTTGACGCGGGCGCGGTTGAAGGCCGCATCGGCCTCGGAACGAAGCGAGTGCATCTTCAGGTCCTCGGGGAGCCGCACATTCGGGAGCTTGCCCTCCCATTTCTCGATCAGCCGGATGTAGCTGTCCTTCCAGCCGCCTGGGTCGCTGATCACCTCGAGCGAGTGGTGGTGGATCGCGCGGAAGTCCGCGGTGACGACCTTCTTGCCGGCGGTCCGCACCTGGCAGCAGAGATCGAAGTCGTAGCCGTGGAGCTCGCCGATGGTCTCGTCGAACTCGAGCTCCTGGATCGCCCACGGAGAAAGGGCCATGACGAAGCCGTCGATCGAATCGACCTCTCCGGGCGAGACGTTCGGCGGGATGAAGTCCCGGTTGAAGGTCATCGCCTCGAGGTCCCCGCCGTGGAACTCCTCGAAGCGATGATCGAAGGCGGCCCAGCTGACACCGCCCTCCCACCAGGCGATGCTGCGCGCCCCGACCGAGCCCGCACAGCCGATCAGGGCGACCTCCGGATCCTGGAGCTGGTCGCGGATCGTCTGACAGAAGTCGGGACTGACCAGCTCGGCGTCCTGGTGGATCAGGACCAGGGCCTCGATGTCGTCTCGCTTCCGCGCCTCGCCGAGGATGAAGTTGTAATTGCGGAACACCGAGCCGATGCTGCGGTGGGCGAGGATGACCGAGTCGCTCTCCTTGACACGGTCGAGCCCCGGAGCGGCGCAGCGCGCGTACTGGTCGAAGTCCGTGATCGCTGAGGCGAACATGATCATCGGTGGGTCATCCTTGCTGCTCGCGGTCGCATGGCGCGCGCGAAGATAGCGGGCTGCCTCGGCACACGGCGTCGTAGCATGCGGCCGTGGCGGCGAAGACGACTGAATCCGCTCCCGCGCGCGGGGGCCAGGAAATGCTCGCCGAGGTGCGCGCCAGGTACCTCGACCTCCTGGTCGGCGCGGTGACGCACACGCTCTACAGCCCGGTCGATGCCCGCCCCATCCCGGAGGACGTCAAGCGCGCGTTTCGAGAGGAACTGGAGAGGACCGGGGAGTGGTTCGAGCTGAAGACCCCGGAGGTGGAGCGCGCCGAGGGGCGAGACCGGCCGGTGTACGCCCAGACGATGATCGGTCTCAATCGCATCCGGCACCTGCGTGGGTGCGCGGAAACGGTCGTGATCGACGGAGTCAAGGGCGACTTCGTGGAGGCGGGCGCCTGGCGAGGCGGCGCAAGTCTCCTGTTGCGCGGGGTGCTCGCGGCATACGGCGATCGCGAACGAAGGGTCTTCGTCGCCGACTCGTTCGAGGGATTGCCGCCGCCCAATCCGGAGCTCTACCCGCAGGACGCTGGGGACATCAACCACCAGGCCGAGGAGCTCGCCGTTCCGCTGGAAGAGGTTCGGGCGAACTTCGAGCGCTATGGGCTGCTCGACGACCAGGTGCAGTTCGTTCAGGGCTGGTTCAAGGACACGCTGCCGAGCCTCGCCGACCGGAAGTGGGCTCTGGTCCGCCTCGACGGAGATCTCTACGAGTCGACGATGGACGGCCTCCGTAATCTCTACCCTCGCCTCCGGCCGGGCGGGTTCCTGATTGTCGACGACTACGGGTTCGACAACTGCCGCGCCGCAGTCGAGGACTATCGACGTGAGCACAAGATCAGCGAGCCGATCGAGCGCATCGACTGGGTTGGCGCCTTCTGGCGACGCCGCGCCTAGCGCGGTGAACGAGCGGCCGGGGGCGCCGCCGGCCGGTCGCGCATCGACCGCCGCGGCGCTCGTGATGGCCTTCGCCGCAACGGTCGCCGGGTTCGGGCTGATCTCACCCCCAGCGCACTGGGCGATCACCCCGGTCGACCTGCCGGCGCCGTTCCCCGATCAAAACCAGGACGCTGAGTCTCTCCTTTTCGTGTTGAGCTTCGCGGTGCTACTGCCGCTCGCGGCGGTCCTCATTCCATCCTTCCTCGACCGGATTTCCCGACGCCAGGGCCGGGAGACTGCGACAGCGCTCGTTCTGCTCCTTGGTATCGCGCTCTGTGGCCTACTCGTGGCGGTCAAGCTCGCGGGACATGTCACGTCCGTCTCGCGCCTGACGTTGCTTTTCGGTGCCTCGGCGATCTGGTGGGCCCTTGCGGTCGCCACGCTGGCACTCCCGCTTCGCCGGGAGACGCTGCGCGCTGTCACCCGGATCGCGCCGGCTCTATGGCCGGCGCTCGCCACGGCGCTCGCGGTGCTCCTACTCTGCTTCGTCGACCTCGGGTCGATCTCGCTCGCGCCGCTCGCCGCCGGCATCGTGATCGCAGCGGCCGCTGGATACGCCGCTTTTCACCGTCTCTCGTTCGGTCCCTCGCCACGAGTGCTTCGCTGGGCTGCCGATCTGGCGGCGATCGTGTTGATCGCGCTCGCCGTGCCGAATCTGGTCGTCTTCCGCCCGTCGGAGATCCTCGAGACCCAGATCATCCAGTTCCACCAGAACCTCTGGTTGGGCCCGGCCAACGCCCTGGTCGGTGGGGGAACCATGCTTGTCGACGTCCTCTCCCAATACGGCGTCGGATCGATCGTCTTCCTGGGTGCCCTATTCGAGCTGATCCCGATCGGGAACGGGACCCTCGCACTGACTGAGGCTGCCTTCTCGGTCGGCGTGTTCGGGCTGGCCTATCTGACGCTCCGCCTCGCGGGGGTCGGGCTGTTCCTCGCCTGGGCGACCCTCGCCATCGCCATCGTCGTCCTGATCTTCAACCTCGCCTACCCGGTCGGTGCCCTGCTCCAGCAGGGCTCCCTTCGCTTCGGGATGCCGATGGTGATCGTGGCCGCGGCCGCGGGCGAGGGCCGGACCGTCCGCCGGGACTCCTTCCTGCACGGCGTCCAGGCGGCCACCGTCGGCATTGCGTCGTTGTGGTCCTTCGAGGCGTTCGCGTACTCGCTCGGAGCGCTCGCCGGGATCACCCTGTTCAGGGTGGGGACGGCCGGGACCGGACGGCTGCGGATCGCCGGCCGCGTCGCGCTCGCAGCCCTCGCCACGCTCTCGTTCGGCGCCGTGCTCGGCCCGGAGGCGCCGGTGATCGCGCTCGGCTCGGCGGTCGCCGTGGCCGCGGCGTCACTGGCGCGGCTCGAGGAGCGGGAGCGGGCGGTGCTCTCCTCGGCCGGCTCGTTCGCGGCGATCTCGGCGCTCTTCGGCGGCCCCATCGTGGGCGGGATCCTGCTCATGGAAGGTGGGCTCGGCCTCGGTGCGGCACTCATCCCGCTGCTGCTACCCGGGTTCGTGGCCGCGGCGGTCGGCTACCTGGTCTTCATCGGCTTCGGGGACTGGGGCGGCCTCGACGCGCCCGGGCTCGCCGTTCCGCACCTCCCGCTCTACCAGGGGACGCACCTCCTCGACCTGCTCGTGGCCATCGCGGTCGGGATCGCGACGGCGCTCGTGCTCGCGCCCGTTTCGCTTAGGGCGCGCCGATTGGCCCGCGTCGGCGAGGCACGCTTCGCGATGCCGGCGCCCCTCATCCTCGGCGGGCTCGCCATCGGCCTCCTCGCGCTCGCCGGCGACCTGCTCGGCGCTCAGTCGGACGAGGTGCTGTTCTCCGGCCAGGCGTCGCTGCCGTCGCTGCTCGCCGAGGACTCGACGGCGGTCGTGCTGGTGCTGCTCGTGGCGAAGTCGCTC
>Ga0081455_10006711_pt1 | contig 12293 bp, 4 predicted proteins | sample TabmetS3T2R1_FD_70207 | JGI IMG/M metagenome (GOLD analysis project Ga0081455, IMG submission 70207) | Tabebuia heterophylla rhizosphere microbial communities from the University of Puerto Rico - S3T2R1 | ecosystem: Host-associated > Plants > Roots > Rhizosphere ... | reverse complement strand
GTGACATTAGAACCTGCAACTAATGATCTAAGATTTAATACTCCTGCAATTTCATCTCTAAATATCAATCCACTACCGCCACCAACGTTTCCTGCTCCTGTTACATCTCCTGTAGTTGGTGGACTGAACCATTCTAGTCCAGTTAAATCTGATTTGACTCTAATCTGTTGAAGTGCTGTTCCTTTCAACAGTCTTGTCATCTTCGTTCCATTGCCAACCCAGAGGTCGCCAGTAGCATTTCCAGAAGATGATTTGAAAGTATGTTCGTCTACATTAAATGTAAAAGGATTTGTGACAGGAATATTTCTTTCTAAAGTATCTATTAGTTGGTTGTAATCAACACCATATATGCCGGCTGGATCAGCCCCACTAGTAGGATTAGAAGACTTCTTGTGTGCCATCCCTAGATCTTACATCTTTCTGTCTTGTGGTCGTCTTAATAAACAATTAATGGAAATTACTACCCACTGGTAGACCCTTGTCAAAGTTAGATGATCCTATAGATATACCAGGCTCAAAAGTATCTGGTACTGGTACGAATTGATCTGTAGTTATTGATGTATCACGATATGTTAAAGGAGAAAATACTTTACCGTATGGAATATTAGATATTGATTTCTTATTAGTGTTCCAATTTGTCATTTGTTGAGATGTTAATACTCGTCTATACATCCTGAATTTGTTAATTTTGCCCTTATAGTACCCATTAAGAGGATATGTGAATCTGTTTAGGAATAGATTTTCTTCACCTGCTACAAAGAGAAACATATCATGACTATAGTTTTGTGAAGGAGCAGGAGTAGGAGGTATTGTATCTCCACCTACTACACGAATCTTTCCACCTTTATAGAAAATACCTGCAAGATCTTTTCCTGTTACTTTTTCCCAGTCATTATTAGAATTCATTATATCGATACAACTACTGCTATTATTGTCATTGTATAATTTGACCATAATGTAATTGGAAGGATTGCCGCCAGTATATTCTACAGCAATCTTGTAACCTAGTAGCATCTGAGTATTTGCAATGGTACTATAATCGATACTTATTGCTGTTAATGCTGTAGTTGAGGTAGTAATACTACTTGCTGCTACACTTCCTAAATCTCCTATTTCGTTATTTTGAGCATCAAGCAGCATGAAATTTACATTTCCTGTAAGTGTTCCTTTCCTTCTAAGATAGAAAACAAATTTTGATAATACTTGACCATAAAGTGAGGAAGTTACATCTTGGATCTCTTGAGCAACAATATAGTATCCTACTGTTACAGTTGTAGTTGTATGAGTTGTCGTTGTAGTGGTTGTTTCGGCTTTATAGTATTTGCCCCATAGATCTTGATCGTCGTTGTTGTGCCATCCATCTGATGAAAGGAATACATGGAAGCAATCTGGTTTATTTCCATTAGCATCTGCTGCCAATTCTAGATAATTATTATCGTCTCCACCTGTCCATTCAAAACTTACAATATCATCTTCTGATATTTTGTAATTATTGTTAAGATTAGTGTAAACCATCTCTTCGTAATCGTTCTTCGAGATATCTGACATTCCCTTTTTACCAAACTCGAACATAATCTTATTGTCGCTTCTTCTTCTGATTCTAGCGTAAAGATATCCAGTTGGTGAGCCATGACGTTTAACATAACATGATACTCTTGCTAATTTCTCACCAAAGAAAGGACAATCACTACTTCCAGTGCATTGCTGACCTCTTGCTTTTCTATCAAAAGCAGATCCTAAATCCCTTCCAATAAATCCTGTATTCTCGTCATAGACATTGATATAATCAACTTTAGTTTCTGTTTCTTCATCTGTTTCTGTAGTAGTTACAGGAGCATGTAGTCTAACAAAAAATTCATCCGTATTTGCAGCACTTGTTGGATTATTGTAGACTGCAATAAATGGATCTTGTTCTGTCTGAACAGGATATCCGTATACATCTATTTCCGATATGCCGAACTTACTTTGTGGTACTGTAACACCACCAGGTTCGTTTGCTCTTACTTTTATCTCCCAAATAGAGGCCCAATTATTGGTTGTATTTCCAAATACTTCGACACTTATTGCATAAGCCCTAACAGGAAAATCGAAGCCAACATGATCGTATTCATCTTCTCCCGATTTTCTGATGTCAGATTGTGCATCACTATTACCGTCGGCAGGATATACTTGGAACCAATCTTGAGTGTCATTTATTGCCCATACTTTGAATCTGTATCTTCTTAATTCAGCCTTATACCAAGCAATGCCTAATCTAGTAAGGATTTTTTCTGAACCAAAATCAATATTTATCCATGATCCTTTACCTTCAGCAGCCCATCTTGTGCCTAGATTTCCATCTTTTACATTTGCAGGTGGATTACTATTCCCTGGCTCATCTTGATAAGCACTAGCGTATGTTGTTGCAGTTGAAAGATTAAGCCATTGCGATACTGGCGGATTAGGTGTAGGATCTCCTTGCTGTCCTTGCCCCGCAATCATAACATATCTTGCATATTTTTCTGAAGGGAACGTATAACGTTCTTTTGCAGTAGTCATTCCTGAAGATAATCTTGTGTATGGTGTGACTCTTGTCATTTGTGAAATATCGACTTGATTTCCAGTGTAAACATCATAATAGTATCTTGTAGTATTGCCAAACGGCCATGCTATCTCAACATATGTTATTCTTTGTGGAACTCCTAAATCAAGAAGAAGAGAAGCAGCACGATTTGAATGCATCCAGTAAGTACTTAGATTGTTATCGTATGCTGCTGTTCTAAGATGACCTGAATCTTCACCTGAAACAAATGATGTTATGATTGGAATTTCAGCAACAACCGGAGTAGGTGGAATTGGTGGTGGGTCTGGCATTGAGAAAGGAACGAACATCGGATCAGTTGGGATTCCGGCTGTGATATCGACAGCATTTCCTCTGTATATCTTCATCTGATTATCAGAAAATCTATATGTAAAAAAGAAAACATGATCTGCTTCAACTACTTGATTAGCATATACTACAAGATAGTTTTCTGGCATGAAATTAAGAAGATAATAGTTTCCTGCTGGTGGTGGGATTAACGTAAAAGGATTATTTGCATATACTGCCCTTACTGTTCCATTTCTTCTACAATGGAATAATATCTTTCCATCTGGTTTAATCCTGATCTGCAAACCATAAGTGCACATATTATTATCATATTTTGAAAGTAGAAACATATCGAAATCAGCATCTAGCATCAATGGTGATATTCTAAAGATAAGAGTAATTCCATCAACTCCTGGTGGTGGGGATTCCATTATTTCTTTAATCCTATTCCATTTGAGATCTTTGATTCTGACATAATCACATGTTCCATTCATATTTAGATCGATAGGAACATGCATATTGTCTCCGTCAGAAAGACCGTAATCTTTTGTTGGTGATCCTACAATGTGGATTTTATTGCCCATAAAAGCAACATCATCAACTATTACTCCTGCATTGAAATCAGCACCACAAACTAGAGTTTTATTGTCTGGTTCTAATGGAAATCCAAAATTAGTCATATCGGCTACAGGCCACAGTTTTGCTTTGTATTTGTCATACATTCCTAGATGGGATGCTTCTGATACTCCGATTAGTTGAACAATGGAAGTCGGTTTTTCCTGCTGTGCTCTTTCGAGTGCTTGCTTCTGTAGGATATTATTGATTCTTTGAATTTCTATATCAGGAGTTCTGTAGCGTTTTGAATACCATGATTGACTCATTGCTAATCAATCATTAATGTAATTAATTTGAAGGATTGTAACATGTGCAATGCTATAAAATGTATTTCCTTGATCATGATCAATCTGTTCTGCAACATTATCTATGACATTTCGCCATTGCATGTCTCCTTCATCTGCTGTTGGCATTGTGAATGACCCAAATTCTGTAACAAGAGCATCATCAAGTCCAGGTGGAAATATTACTCCTTCTCGAATGACATCACCATGAGGATTCCTAAAACCTCCATTAATGAAAATATCTAATCGACTGTTTTCTGATTGTAGTTTGTTCTGATTCGGGGTTGTCGGTAATGATCCTGTTCCAGAAGCAATATATCTAAATTCTTCTATTGCTGTATTTGAAATTTGTTTTGCATAGATTACTAGAGCAGGATTGACAAGAGTATTTTCAATTATCGCAATTTTTCGTGGTTCAACTTTTCGATTGCCTAGTTCAAAACCATTTTTCTTATCTGAATACTTGTAATTGTATGTCTTTGATTCTAATTCATCAATTAGTTTGTTGAGTTCATTAGAATAATAATCTGCATTTGATTGAAGTTGTTTTAAAATATCTTTATCTCCACCAGATAAGTATTCATTCCTTGCCTTAGCAGACCAGAATTGTACTTCTTTTGATAATCTCTGACATCTTTCATAATATGATTTAACTTTATAATAATCAGAGACATTCCACAATACCATTTGTGCATGACTTTTGAATCCTACTCTACCATGTTCTTCTAATTCGATGTGTTTTTCGATCATATCATAATATCCCTTGTTTTGAGGAACTTTTCATTCGGTCTTAACTTTCTGTAAGCAGTTATACTACAGTATTTTTGTGATTCTGGATTCTTTGCATTCTGTTTGTATCCTACTTCTTGAATTGTGAGATTATAATTGGATTTATTTGTTAATCCTATTGGTGGATCTACAAAATTTACAATCATTGAGGGCATGAAAAAGCGTTTAGGTATGATTACTTTGCTAAAATCATAAGTTCTTTCCTTTGTTGCAGAATTTTCTAACATCGAAGCCATCGCAGAGAACATACTTCCTGAGTCAGATATGCCTTGTTGTAAATTGGATACTCTAGCATCTTTTCTACCCCATCTTTTGACTGCTGCTGGACTCTTCATTAGCATTTCATGACTATCTTTTGATTGAAATAAATATGAATAAGTAGGCCCTGTCCAGTTAACCCGCCAACCATAAGCATCAAACTTCTCTGATACATTTCCTGAATGGCGGCCAGAAGGTAAGGGCTTTATTGCATTAGGGAATTGTTTAACTTCTTTGCCTATACTATTGTCATGATACCATCTTATCGTATTTTCATGATTAGATCCAACTTCATACATAACAAGCCAGTATTTCTTGCTTGTATCTGCTACTACATTCTTTTTGACAAATTGAGAGATGTTGTAGGAAGTTGGATTCGTAGGGATCTTAATCACAGGAATTGTAAATTCAGTTATTACTTTAGAAGAAGGAGCATCGGCATCGTCCTCTAATATTGCCCCACCACTTCTATAAGTAAGAGGATTAGCATTGTTGGTTCCTGCTCCTACTCTCTGAATAATTACTGCTAGATTCTCAAATCTTAGAGCAGATACTGGAATTTGTTGTCCTATATCTTTATTGTATAAATCTAAATATCCTGACATTGATGTGCTTCCTTCTACTGAAGAAGATACTTTTCCTGTAGATACTAGATGACTGGAATAATCAGATGAAGAGATACTATCAGTAAAGGAGTGTTCATTTTCAACATATCCTACATTTTCAGCAGAGTCTCCTTCCTCTTCTTCTGTCTTTATGACCATTCCAGAATGAAGTGCAGTAGGATATTTGGCAGTCAATACTTTATTTGGATCTACAAAAATATCGACATTGATTTGATCTTCGATAGATGAAAGTATCTGTGCTGCGGATGTTTGATTAAAGTCTAGTTGAAATATAGGATCGTTCAAGTCGTTAGATATTCCTGATAATGATATTCCTGTTGCTTGTGCTAATGTTGTAGTTTGTGCATTGAATTTCTTTGAGGATGGAATCATATAGTTTGGATTAGTAAAGATCTCTCGAATGACATTTTTGGCTTTAAATGGTTCTGACATTATGAATTGATTTGTTGTTGGATCGATTGCTGCACTAAACTCTACATTCATCAAGATATTTGCAAGTACTGATTCTATTCCGATTCCAGTAAACTTGTAAATAAATCCGGGTCTGCCAACTCTATTTGTTTCAATTTGAGGACATGGCCCTGTTAACATTCTTGTTAAGTGATTCTCATCTCTTCCAGCATCGATAGTTGCAAAACATCCAACATCCAATTCCTCCCTATCTATTACTCTATGAAGACTGTCATCAATTGTGAAGTTAAATGATCCTGTTTGACCCATTCCTACAGTTAGATTGAAATCACTCATAGTGAAGAAGTTTCTTTCAGGATGAAATGGATTAAAGATGTAGAGAAGTCTATGTTGTGCGTCCTCTATTGTTACTCTGAATTTAGGAAGAGTAACATATTCTTCTGAGAATGTTTGCAGTGGATCTACTTGAGCCATTTTCTATCATCGGTAAACTATTTTACCGGAATTATCCAAAGTTTTGAGTCCTTAATGCTCTTCTCTGCTGTATTCTCTGGTCTATTATTTGTGAATCCAATACCGTAGTCGACATTATCTTCATATCTCTAAAGTTCATTCGCATTTGTCTTACTTCTGTTATTAATGATCTGAATAATCCTTCAGTATCTCCACCTGGCGCAGGAGCAATAATTCTGCCACCTCTCTGCATCCCGACACTTGTAGTTGTAGGAGCAGACATGAATCTAGATGCATCTATAGTCTTTTCAGTATTTCTATTTGGATTAGTAAGAGGAGTAACAGTTACCAACTCAGGTTTATGATGTTCTCCCATCTTGACACCATCAAATCTCATTGGATGGTCAACAATCCAACTTCCACCATGTTGGACTCCTTTTGGTTTGCCTACTTCTTTATATTGAACTGTAATAGTGACGGTTTTATCCTTTAGATTATCGATTGCAGATTGTAGTTCTTCAACTGCCTGTCTTGCTTCATCTGCTGAAGATGCTACTTGATCCATTGCACTAGCGAATGCATCTGCAAATGCTGATACTCTATCAGACATTTGATCCATAATATTTGAAAATTCATCTCCCATTTCCTGCACTAGAGAGATCATTTCTTGAGTCATGGATTGCGCCTCTGACACTAATTCTTGTGAAAATTGTGCGAATCGTTGTGTTGCTGCTTGTAATATCTGATTCCATTTAGGAGTAAATGCACTTCCAAAATTAGTTGCTACAAGACCACCATATTGAGTTGCTGATGATGCTAGAGTACTCATGTGAGTTGTCCATACTCCTAATGCAACAGCGAGGGCAGCAGCAAACGGGCCATTAAATGCAGTTCCAAAACTTGTACCAGCAAGACCGCCATATTATACTGCACTAGTTACCAGCGTAGTCATCATAGTTGTCCATGCTGTCATAATTGTTGTTTGGGCTGTTGTCATTCCTGTAACGATTCCAGTTCCTAAACTTGTTCCAATTAAGGTGCCGTATTGAACCGCAGAAGTGTTTAGGGTCGTCATTTGAACTACCCAATTCTGCATAAGTAGCATAAATTGTGCAGTTAACCCGACATTGAAAGCCGTTCCGAATGATAGAGCAACAAGACTACCATACTGTACTGCCGATGTGTTTAACGTTGTCATCTGCACGACCCAATTCTGCATTATCAAAAGGAACTGTGCTGTTATTCCTACATTAAATGCAGTACCGAAACTCATTGCAATAAGACTACCGTACTGGACCGCTGAAGTGTTAAGAGTCGTCATCTGAACGATCCAGTTTTGCATTATTAGCATAAATTGTGCTGTAAGAGTGGTATTGAATGCAGTTCCTAATGACATTGCGATAAGACTTCCATATTGTATAGCACTCGTATTTAGGGTCGTCATAATAGTCGTCCAAGTCGTAAGGAATGTGGTATTCAAAATTCCTATTGCCGTGGCGAAGCCAGTTGCGAATGATGCTCCTACAAGACTACCCCATTGCAGTGCACTTGTATTTAGTGTGGTCATAACGGTAGTCCATGTCGTCAATAATGTTGTATTCAGAATTCCGATTGCAGTGGCGAATCCCGTAGCAAAGGATGCACCTGTAAGACTACCGTACTGAATAGCAGAAGTGTTTAGTGTAGTCATCATTGATACCCATGTTGCCATTAGAGTCTGATTTAATATCCCGAACGCAGTGGCGAATCCAGTAGCGAATGATGCTCCTGTTAGTTGACCGTATTGAACTGCCGATGTGTTAAGAGTAGTCATCATTGAAGTCCAAGTCGTCATTAATGTTTGATTTAACACACCAAATGAAGTTGCAAATCCTGTTCCTAAACTTGCCCCTATTAACTGACCATATTGTGCTGCACTTGAATTAAGCGTAGTCATTAGAGTTGTCCATTTAGCAGAAATATTTGTAACCATTTGATCTATTGCTCCTTGAACTGCTGCATCTGCTGTTTTTGCACTTTGAACGATTGAAGCGAATGGATCTGTTTCCATTCCTTTCTCTTTTGCCTTTGCTTCTTTTCTCATTCTATCATCTTCTGCTCCAAATTTCTTTAATGCTCCAATTCTTTCACCGATTCCAGCAGTGGGATCTATTGCGCCAGGATCAATCTCTCTTATTCTAAGCCATTGTCTTGTAACTTCATCAACAGCATTCTCATGCTTCTTGATAATTGCCTTTAGTTTCTGTTCAACAACTTTGGGATCTCCACCTTCTTCTATTGCCTTCTTCATTTCAGCCATCATACTACTGCTCCCACTCTTTGCAATACTTTCTATTTCATCAAACATAATTCCCCATGTTTGTGGTGCTTGATCTTTAGCATCTTCAAATATCTGCATAAAAGCATCCATACCTTCTTCAGTTTTTCCAATAGCATCGAGTAGGTCAAAGGCTGCAAAACCAGAATTCAAGTCTTCAGTAAATCTTGCCATTCCTTCAATCCCTTTTTTATCCATCTCTGAAAGGAATCCTTCAACGTCTTCTGGTAATGATTCCCATGCTTTCGTTACCGCCTCTTTTTGTTCCTTCCCAGATTTAGCAAAGGCTTCAGTTAAGGAATCTAAAAGTCCTACCATCGTAGGATGTGCTTCTCTCCAAGCATCTGTCATTGCTGTAGTTGCTTCTACTACTTGTTGACCAGATCCAAGTGTTGCTTGTGCTAATGTCTCTAGACTTTCAACGGTAGGTTCCATATATTTCGGCAGAGTTCCTATAGAGAAGCCTAATTCTGCAAATCTATCAATCGCTCCTTGAGTTTCTACTCTTGTTTGCGCTAGTGAATTAACGAATTCATCAACTGAATTTCTGCCCTCTAGATATGCGTTTACTAACTCTTGAAGTTGATTGGTATGATCTTGCATTGCTGCGCCTGCTGCTCTAAGTTGGATTTCTTCTTCCTTGAGGCTGTTCGCTATTTCTAGAACTGCATTGTTGAACATCAACTGTCGTTGTTCTGCATCGCTTAACGATTTCGCTTGTGCTTGAAGTTCTATGTTCTGTTTCCTTAATGCGACTTCACTTTGAAGCACTGCTTGTTCCATCATTAAGTGCTGAACTGTAGAATCTTGTAGTAGTTGATTTTCTATTGTAAGGCTGTTGATGCTCTCAACGAGTGATCCTATCATCTTGGTTTTTCCTTCTGCTAATGCGATCTGAAATTGAGTTGATCCTTCCATCAACAAATTGTTTAGTTCTAATTGTTGTGCCTCTTGTTGAAGTGCTAGAACATGTTGTAATACTTGTGGATTCATTGTTGCATAGGCTTGTTGTGTTCCTAAAAGAGCGGCGTTTGCCGCCTGCTGTCCTGTAGTTAGTCTATCGATCTCAGCCTTTCCGGCCTTCAAAGCAGTAGCATAATTGATTGTTTGTTGCATCGTCAATCCTACGGCGTTAGCCGCTTGTCCTTGTGATGCAATATATCCTGCTGCTGCTCCGAAGTTTTTCGCGAGTTCGCCAGTGTTTTGAGTTACTGCTTCACTATATGCGATGGTCGCTTCTTTTGATGCGAGAACTGTAGGAGGTATTTGAAGCCCAGCATCGGTCGCTGTTTGAATTGCTTCTCCGTATGCTTTGAATGTTGGTGGAAGATTCGATACAGTATTCTGTGAAGCCTGTAATGCTGCATTAAAGCCTGGCATTATTTGTGCTGCACTTGCAAAGTTTCCTGTCAGACCAGTCGCAGCAGTAGAAGAATCAGCCATAGGCCTGACCATACCAGTAAATCTTGAAGTTAGACTTGCTGCTACACCATCAACTATTCTCCCTGCTTGCGATGCAGTTGTAAATCTAGATTGAAGATCTGCTGTTGCTGTGCCTAGTTGTCCAGCGGTTCTAGTACTGCCTGCAAATCTTGATTGTAGATTCGCCATCACGTTTGATTCTTCGTTTAATGTTGCAGAACTTCCAGCATTTGCACTCTGGAAATACTGTTGCATATTGATCCATGCTTGAGTGTTTTTGTTCAATTGAGTTTGAGAATTGTTTACTTTATCGATATCGGCTTGTCTTGCTGCCATTCCACCACCAGTAGGTTCTCCTAGTTCACCACCGCCAGCGCCGGCAAGTAGTGTGGCGATTTGATTTGCTAGGTTTTGTACTTGTGTTCTAACGGTGTTAACAAAACTCTCAATTCCAAGATTTGTATAAAGCGTTGCTGCTATATCATGAACTTGACCACCAATACTGTTGAATGCTTGAGCGATACTCGTCGCAACGGTATTAGCAGAATCTACCATCGTTGCTAGATTTCTTTGAAAGTCAGAAGACCACTTTGCCACTGCTGCTTGAATATCTGCTCCTATTTGTCCAAAGAAGTTCCTTATTGGAGCGCCAATAGCAGCATCTAATCCTGCTGCCGCACGTTTGAGACCTTCTAGTATAAGATTACCTGCAATAAGAACTGCCTCATTGAGAGTATCCATTATCAGAGCGCCAGCAGCAACCATCGCATCGCCAATAATTTGAACAACATCCCACGCTACGACTCCAACACTTTCAAAACCAGCGATGACTAAATCAAAAGCAGTACTCCAATCTCTTCTGGCTACAGCATCAGCAAAAGCATCAATCGCTGCGCCCCATCCTGAAGTTTCAGTAACTATTTCCGTTCCTGCTGTCTTTACTGTAGATCCTAATTCTTGTACTGCTTGTCCAGTATTTACAAATCTACTATCCATCTCCGCCAATTGCGCTCCTGCTTGTTCAAGTCCCGTTCCCATCGAAGCGACTTGCTCTTCTAATGATCTGAAGTCTTCAACAGATGCTTTTGCATCATCTCCTGCTATTCCAATATCAACCGCAAGATTCTGAACTCCTACGAGTAATCCTTCTAATGGTGGAACTGCATTTCCTAACGCTTCGCCTAACTGATTAAGTCCATCCCTAGCACCAAAAGCATTAGTCGAGATAACAGCAATGGCAGCAGAAGCGGCGAGAAAGATTCCACTTCCTATTGAAAATGCTTTCGCTGTATTAGTCATACCACCTCCCATAGTAGTGATCGAGCCAGTCGTTTGAGAGGCTATATTGCCAAAAGTGCTTAGATCGGTTCCACCTTGATTAATATCTATTCCAAAATCAGCAGTTGCTTGTGATGCTCCTTCTGTAGAAACTGAATATTGATCAGTGGCGGTTTTTGTTATCCCTAGAGATGTGGCTATCTTTCCAAAAGCCTGTGGCATCTGTGAGACCCCTGCGATTATTCCAGTTACAGTTTGAACTATGTTCGGACCAATTTCAGCATAGAAAGAGGCCATCTTGAAATTAAGAAGTTCTTGTTGTATTCCAAGTTGTTCTTGAGTGGCTGCTAATGTATCCGATGCTTGTTGGACATCATTTTCTGCTTGTGCTAACTCTGCTGCTGATGCTGTTCCAGATTCTCTTAATGCATTTAGTTTATTTTGTGCCTTTTGTAATGCCTCTTGTGCTTTAGAAACTCTAATAGTTGTTTTTTCTACTCTATTCTGGGCCTGTTCTAATCTAACGAATCCACCAGCAAGAGATATTGCGCCAGAAGCAGCATTTCCCATGAAACCAACTGTAGAACCCATGGCGGAATCCAATGTCTTCCATCTACCTGCTGAACTTTCTACAGACGTTCCTAACTCATCAGTTCTACTTGCTAGTTCATCCATAGCACTAGTAGCATCGGGCGTTGTTGTCGCTAGATTTTCGATTAGAGTATTATGTTCTCCAAGAGGGCCTGCGGTGGCTTGAATAGCCTCTCCTAATGCTCCTTCAGCGCCTACTAGATCTTGAAAAGTTGTAACTGCTCCTGTCGCTGTTGTATTTGTATCGGCAAATATTGGGCCAAGTTCTGACATGTTTGTATTCAGTTCTTGCGCGGCGGCTGCTGATTCATTCATTAGTGACGTATTTTCGACGAGTGCAGAATTTAGTCCGCCTGTCGCGGTTGTAGTCTCTTCTATTAATTGACCTAGTGGGGTAATTC
>Ga0081455_10006710_pt1 | contig 12297 bp, 13 predicted proteins | sample TabmetS3T2R1_FD_70207 | JGI IMG/M metagenome (GOLD analysis project Ga0081455, IMG submission 70207) | Tabebuia heterophylla rhizosphere microbial communities from the University of Puerto Rico - S3T2R1 | ecosystem: Host-associated > Plants > Roots > Rhizosphere ... | reverse complement strand
CCGACGGGCCGCTGGATGAGATTGTCGACCGGTTTTCAGGATACAAAATTTTGAGTCTGACTTTCGAAAAAGCGGCGACGCGGGATCTTTCCGCCTTCGGAGAAATAACGGAACAAACGCCTGTTTCAGTGCAACTGAAGGTCCCACGTGCAAAGGTCACCGAGACCTGCCGCGAATTGCTCGAAGCGTGCGACGTGAGCGACATCAATGTCCAGGAAGTGCCCGTGGAAGAAGTGATCCGCCAGCTTTTTGGGGAGCGCCGGGAAAATCATCATGCCACTGATCTTGCAGCCACGGCGCCGGCTCCAGCCACCTGAGTTTGATCGAAGTAATCGGCAGCGGTGGCTTCGCAACGAACCTCGATGACAGCACTTGCGGCCGGGTTCAACTAGCGCAAAGTCAAACAGCTTCCTATGACGTCGTGGGGTCGCATCATCGGGTCTGTGCTTCTTCCCTTGATTCTTGTCTCATGTCATGTCAGCCGTGCGCCGGAATCAGACGAAAAATCCAAACAAGAGTTACTGGCTCTGGAAAACCGGTGGTTGCAGGCGGAGGACGATCCCGCAGCTCTTAAGGACATCCTTGCATCGGATTTCCTGCACGTGGTGCCGAACGAAATCATCACAAAGGGCCAACAACTCAGGTTTCTACGCGAGCATCCGGCGAGTGGACCACATGCAGACAAGCATTTCGAAGATTTGCACGTAAGGGTTTACGGTGGTGCGGGAATTGTGAACGGCGTCGTGATCGCAAAGACGGAGCATGGCGAACGCAAAACCCTATTCACGGACGTCTTTGCCTATCGCGATGGCAAATGGCAGGCGGTCAGCGCCCAGGAGCTGCCTGTAACCACTGATTCATCAAAGTAATTGCTCGATCTCCGAAGTCTGATTCGGCGGGTCGGAGGGTTGAGCCTTTAGGTTAGAGATGGAATTTATCCGGAGCCACTTCTGCAAAGCTGGGCAAAACGCTTTTTTCCATTCCGTCGGCAAACGTTGGGTATTGGAGAGCCCAGCCGAAACTCCGCAGTTTCGCATTACTGACACGCTTGTTGCTGTCGCCGCGTTTACGCGGCCCGGTTGATTTTCCAATCGGCGGAAGCGGGCGATTCAGCCTTTTTGCCAGCCAACGATAGCATTCAGCTTGAGGCATCGGTTGATCGTCAACCACGTTGTAGATTTCCGGTCGCTGCGTTGCTCGTGTCAGTAAAAGGAAAATTGCCGACGCGATATCATCCCGATGCACTTGATTCACAAAACGATCGTTTTCCGGATCGATGATTGCTGTGCCGGCAAGGAACTTGGTCAGTAATGCCGACCTGCCCGGCCCATAAATACCCGCGAGCCGCGCGACAGTACCCCGCCGCTCAAGCACCAGCTTTTCGGTTTCAAGCAAGACTCGGCCCGTCTCGCGAACAGGCCCGGTTTCGCTTTCTTCGGTCACCCATGAACCATCGGACTGAGCATAAACGCTCGTACTGCTGGTAAAGAGCAGGGGTGTTTCGCCAAATCGATGGAGAAGATTGCGTACGGCGTTCAGATAGATTTGCCGGTAAGACTCGACTCCCCCGCCTCGCGAACTCGCGCAGTGAATAGCAACATCGAATGTTCCGGGGCGTTCTGCGACCTGATCGGAGTTTGAAATATCGACCTGGAAAATGGGATAGGGTTTGGCCAATAGCGACGCGACCGATTCCCTGGAAGCTGTCCAGCCTTCCACCTCCCAGCCTGAGGCATGGAACAAATCCGCTGTCGCCTGGCCGACATAACCGCAGCCGGCGATCAAGATTCGCGGCATGATGTTGCAGCCACGTTGCCGCGGTGAGGCCTTTCTAGCGGTCGCATCATCGCCAGCGGCTCACGCTGCAGCCGCGATTTCAATTTCTTCAAACATGTTTTTCTGAAGAGCGCGGACCTGTTTGAGGCGAATGAGTTCCAGAAGTGCCAGAAACGTCACTACGACTTCGACACGCGACACGGCGTCCCCGAATAACTCGGAAAAACGGAACCGCCCGCCGTTTGCGACTCGTTGCAAAATGACTTCAATCTTTTCCGAAACGCTAAAACGTTCGGCGAAAATTTCCTGCACGTCCTGCCGCGCTTCGATCCGTTTGAGCACGGTCTGGAAGGCATTGATCAATTGAAAAATTCCGACTTCTTCCAAACGCAACGGTTCCTCCAAAAGCGACGATACGCTGCCTTCCCGTGCGAAGATCCGCTCCTGTTTCAGCGCACGCAGATGGAGTTCTGTTGCGGCTTCCTTGAACTTTTTGTACTCGATTAGCTGCCTGATTAGATCCCATCGAGGATCGTCTTCTTCTGCGTCTTCTTCGGGCGGCTGTTGATCAACTGGCAGCAGGCTGCGGCTTTTCAAATAAATGAGGTTGGCGGCCATGACGATGAATTCACCGGCCAGTTCGATGTTCAGCTCCTTGAAGGCTTGCAGATATTCCAGGTACTGACGGGTGATCCGCTCCAGAGAAACGTCGTAGATGTCGATCTCGTCCTGCTTGATCAGGTAAAGCAGCAGATCGAGTGGCCCTTCAAAAACCTCCAGCTTGACCTTGTAATCGGCTTCCATCATTCCGCCTTTGTCATGTTGATCCCGCAGTCGCGGGAGAAACATCTCTGACTCTTGCTCCACCTGCCCGCAAGACAAAAAGCTGAGATTCTTCGCTTCGCTCAGACTGACAAACAGCCTGTCACGCGGGAATTCTTCGATGAATCCAAACGCTGTTCACGAGCCCCAGGCCGAACATGATCACCAGAACAAAAGAGCCGCTGTAACTGATTAACGGCAATGGCACACCGGTGATCGGCAAGACCGCGATTGTCATCCCAATATTCTGAAAGATGCTTGTAAAGATAAGCGTTGTGATCCCAATCGTCAGTAGCAGACCTAATTGATCACCCGCAAAAAAAGCAACAAAAAGACAGGTGAATAGAAGCAGCGCGAACGCGCCGATAAGAAGTATTCCGCCAATGAAACCCCATTGCTCGCCAATAGCGGAGAAAATATAATCATTGTGCACCGCGGTAGCGGGCAGAAACCCAAGCTCGATCTGGGTATTTGGCGCTTTAAAGCCCTTGCCTGACCAACCGCCTGAACCGATGGCGATAAGAGATTGATTGATGGCCCACGCGGAGCCCTGTTTGTCGATATCGGGATGTGTAAACGCAGTGATCCGCTGTTGCTGATATGGTTTTAAACCGAAATTAATGGCGATTGGGATGAAGGCGATTCCGATGAGAATGATGCAAATCAAGTAGCGCAAAGGTAAACCACCGACGAACAAAAGCGCCAGGAGCACCGGCACCCAAAGAATTACCTCGCCCAAATCCGGTTGCATCAGAATCAGGAGGCAAGGGGCCGCGGCAATCGCGCCGCACAGCAGCAACCGCAGCATCGGATGCATTTCGCGAAATTGCGTCAGAAACAACGCCAAAACCATGATCCCGGCTACAATGGCGAGCTGCGCTGGCTGAAAATTAAGCGGTCCCAAATGCAACCAGCTGCGCGCTCCGTACACCTTTGTGCCCATGAACTTTGTCATGATCAGGAATACGATACCGGCCAGATACATCGGTAGCGCGCCCCAACGGATCCAGCGATAGTGGATCAAACTTGTCAGTATAAACGCGAAGACCCCGACGATGACCCAGTTCGCCTGTTTTCGCCAAAAGTCGGCAGCGTATGCATCTGCGCGGGTAGAAGTGGCGCTATAAATCGCCACGACTCCAAAGACAGCGAGAGCGAGCATGGTCAGCAACAGAAGCCAGTTTTGGCCGAACAACTTTCGAAGAAACGGCGTCATTCGATTTGAACTCGATTAAATCTTCCGCGCGTCACAGGGACGAAGACAATTACACGCGCATTGCCATCTTCGCAAAAAATTGTGCCGCCGCTTTTTGGATGTGTCCCCTTGTTCGCGGTGAGCAAAACGGTTTCGCTCAATTAACCCAGGAACGCTGGCGAATCTGAACCGAAATACCCCGGATTTTTCTGCTAAAGGCCAGATGATCTGGCAATTACATTGCCGTCCGGTTGGCCTCAAGAACTGGCAGTATAACCAATTGATTTCCAGCTATTTAAAAAATGTTTTGCAATTATTGGCGGTTTACTTGTCTCACGATTTGAGACCCACTAAATTGAGCTGGACGTTCTCGGTTTTTCTGGGGGAAAATGCAAATGGCGAAGAGCAAAAAGACAAACAAAAAGACTAAAAGGAAGCTTGCGCACCCCAGACTGCCAATGCAGCGGCAGCTAAATCTGCTTCACGAAGGAACATATTTTAATCTGCGTCAGATCTTTGATGACTTGAACAAGCGCTACTTTCGCGGGCGTCTTCGTAGTTACAAAGTGATGTGGGGCCGGCGACGAAGGCATCGTCCCAAGGAATATTTCATCTTTGGCACGATTCAGGAACAGGATCGCGTTATTCGAATCAATCGGGCGCTGGACCAGCCATTTGTGCCATCCTGGTTTCTGCGATACGTGCTTTACCACGAGATGCTGCACTCGGTAGTTCCTGACGAGGCGCTTTCGCGTGGCCGCCGGCGCGTTCACACGGAAGAATTCAACCGTCGCGAGCGCGCATTTCCGGGTTATCGGCGCGCCCGTCGCTGGGAAGAGGCAAATCTGTCGCGTTTCTTGCGCTGAGAGGCTTGGACAGCCAGGCTGCCAGCCTGAATTTCAAAAAATTTATCGCGTCTCCGTGATCGGCGGCGGCGACACTCGCTCAGACGGCGAAGGCGTCGTCGCTACGTTCTTTTTGATCAGGTACCAAAGCGTTGTCGCGAGCAGGAGAGAGATTAACTTCGCGCGCCAGTTTTTCAGAATCAGTGTCTTCATATTTGCTGTGCAACAAAATCTCCGCGATCCGTTGGCGGAACGTCTCCGGTGTGAAATTCCGCTCAATTCGCCGCCGATGACAAATAGAAATACTTCCCGTTTCTTCGGAAACAACGATCGCCACGGCGTCGGATTCCTCAGTAATTCCGAGCGCGGCGCGATGACGTAATCCCAGGCTGCGGTCAAGTGTCTCACGCTGGCTCACTGGAAAGATACATGCCGCGGCTGCGATTTGTCCGTTGCGAATGATCACTCCGCCATCGTGCAGCGCGGCCTTTGGATGAAAGATGGTCAGGATGAGCTCGACAGAAAAGTCTCCGTCGATCATGACCCCGGTTTCCTCGTAAACACGAATCGACGTGTCGCGCTCGATCGCGATGAGTGCGCCGAATTGCTTATTTGCCAGTTGCATGACTGCTTCTGCCAAATCATGAACCGTCTCGCGCTTTTCGCTCGTCAGCGAGAAAATGGGGTGACCGCCAAGCGCGGCCAGGCCACGCCTTAGCTCGGGCTGAAAAATCACCACTAGCGCGACTGCGAGGAAAACGGAAAAGCTTCGAACGATCCAGCCGATCACAACCAAATTGAGCAGCGTTGAGATCAGGGTCAGCGTTAGAAAGACGATCGCCAGTCCGGTCAGCACTTTCGCGCCGCGTGTTCCCCGGAAATAAAGATAACCGTAATAGATCGCTGCGCTTAGCAGAAGAATTTCAACCACGCTGCGCCATCCTCGGAACCAGAGATCTATGACCTGATGAATCATTTTGCCCTCTGAAGAATTGCTTCTGTTACCTTTAAAGCATTTACGTTTTCTTTGACATCATGAACACGCAGCACATCTGCCCCGCGCGTGCGCAGGAGCGAGGTCAACGCCACCGCAGGCGCCAACCGATCGCCGACCTGTGCCGAATTGATCACTTTGCCCAGGAAAGATTTTCGGGAAACACCAATCACGATCGGTCGATCATGCGCGCCGAGCTCCTCAAGCTGCCCGAGCAACTCGAGGTTGTGCTCGAGCGTTTTCCCGAACCCGATCCCCGGATCAAACGCAATCGCCATGGGGTCAATACTATAAACTAGGGCGCGGGCATATTGTTGTCGAAAAAAATCAGAAATTTCTGAGACGACGTTCGTGTATTTGGGCGCAATCTGCATGGTCTGCGGGGTTCCCTGCATGTGCATGATGATGAAAGCTGAGTTGGTTTCCGAAATCAGTGGCATCATTTCCTCGTCGCCTCGTCCTCCGGTAACGTCGTTCACGATCGAAGCACCTGCTTGAAGGGCGGCGCGCGCAACGCTCGCCTTTGACGTATCAATCGAAATAATGACTTTGCTTTTGCTGCGTAATTGTTCGATCACAGGAAGCACACGGCGCAATTCTTCCTCCGCGCCGAGCGGTTCTGCCCCGGGTCGCGTGGACTCGCCGCCGACATCGACGATGTGGGCGCCGTCCTCTGCCATTCTCAGACCGTGCTCGATCGCCTTGTCCACCGCGAAAAATTCGCCGCCATCGGAGAATGAATCCGGCGTGACGTTTAGTACACCCATGATCATCCCTTGCCGGGAAAGATCGAAGATGCGGTCGCCGATTTTCCAGAGTCTCCGACGCATCATGGATGAGACTACCACCGGAGGCAGATTATTCGAAAGAAGATGGACTGAGAATGACTGATTCGTCAGATCGTTCCATCGAATTTCCGATTCAACGATTTAACGATTTTGTTTGGCGTAGCGTCCTATCAATTCTCCCTGCCCGACGATGTGCCCTTTCATTGCTGCATCCAGTTGACTTCGCTTCGATCCAGACGGCAAATCCAACTCGCGATCTAACGCGAAAATCTTGAAGGAATACCGATGCACGCCAGAGGGTGGACAGGGTCCTCCGTAACCGGATTTGCCAAAGTCGTTCGTTCCCTGCATGCCCCTGGGCGCGCTTGCCTCCGCGATCGCGTTGGTCTGGGCAGAGATGTTCCAGACCAGCCAATGCGTGAAGAGTCCGCTCGGCGCATCCGGGTCGTCTACAACTAGTGCGAGGCTTTTTGCGCCTGAGGGAACCTCCGCAATCTGTAAAGGTGGGTTTTTGTTATCACCATCACATGTAAACTTTGACGGAATGTTCCCAGCTTGTTCGAAAGCAGAACTTGTGATCTTTATCTTGGACCCTCCCGCAGCAAATGAGACGAGCGCCACCAGGGCCATCGCCACTGCGCCGACAATGATTGGTTTTCGCATGATTCGACCTCGGATTGAAATCGCGGTAAATCGATAAACGTGGCGGTACTGTTTCGCTTAGATGGCTTCGAACGGACGTAACATGCGAGAACAAATTCTGGGTCTGCTGGCGCGGAAAGATTACCGGCCACTCAACGAGATCGACATCGCCCGCAAGCTAGGCCTGACGGGATCCGAAAGGGTGGCGTTCCGCAAACGCTTGCGCGAGCTTGAACGCGCGGGCGAGATCGCGCGCATCCGGAAAAACCGATACGTTTTGCCCGCCGAGGCCGACCTGGTGACTGGCAAAGTGTCGATTCACCAGGCAGGGTACGGTTTTCTCACGCCAGAACCGCCAGGCGGCACGGACGTTTTCATCGCGGCGGAAAACACTGGAACGGCGATGCATGGCGACCGTGTGGTAGCGCGCATATCGCGCGATGAATCTTATCGCCGCACAAAAGGACGGCGCGAAGGGCGCGTGATTCGAATCCTGGAACGCGCTCACGATACCATTGTTGGCACCCTCCAACGCTCGCGAAACTTTTATTACGTAGTCCCGGACGACCCGCGCATCGTTCATGACGTCTACGTAGGCTCTGCAGCGGCGGTTTCGGACCGCCGAGAAGGAATGGATTTGAGGGAAAGCCGGCCGTCGGAGACCGCCGCTACAGCAGCAGTTGGGGATAAAGTCGTGGCTCGCCTCGAGGCGTGGGAATCGCGCCACGTTAACCCAGAAGGTGAAATCATCGAGGTGCTGGGGCCGGCTTCTGCCCCCGGCATCGACATGCTGTCGATTATCCGGAAATATCATCTGCCAACAGAATTTTCCAAGGACGTTCTGGACCAGGCGAAGAGGATTCCCGAGACAGTTGGTCCCCGACAAATCGAGGGACGCGAAGACTTGCGCGGAGAATTCATTGTCACCATTGATCCGGATGACGCGCGCGATTTCGATGATGCGATTCAAGTTGAGAAAACCGGAACCGGTTGGCGTCTTGGTGTACACATCGCCGATGTGGCCGCATACGTAGAGCCCGGCAGCCCCCTGGATCGAGAAGCGCGCCGGCGCGGGAATAGTGTTTATCTGCCCGATCGGGTTATTCCGATGTTGCCGGAGCGATTGAGCAACGGTGTCTGCAGTCTGAAACCCGGTGTCGATCGCCTCACGCATTCAGTCTTTATTAGTTTCGACAAGCGTGGATCGGCAAAGAGCGTGCGGTTTACGCGGAGTGTAATTCGAAGCGCGCACCGGCTTACCTATAAACAGGCCTACGCGACTTTGACTGCGCCACCTATCGATCAGTTGGGCGAACAACTGCATCTTGCCTGGGAACTCGCCGCGTTGCTTCGAAAGAAACGATTCGAGCAGGGCGCACTGGATCTCGATTTCCCGGAGGTAAAAGTCTGTGTCGATAAGGATGGGCGTCCCGTAAAATTGGAGCGGGTAGAAAACGATGAGTCACACCAGTTGATTGAAGAATTCATGCTGGCCGCGAACGAAGCGGTTGCGCGCGAATTGAAAAAGCGCGCGATTCCAACGGTCTATCGGATTCACGAAAATCCAGACCCGGAAAAATTGGCAGAGTATCGGGAATTCGTGCTCGGCTTTGATTATCGTGTGGGCGACCTGACTAATCGCGCTGAGCTCCAGCGATTGGTGCAGTCATTCCGGGGAAAACCGGAAGAGCAGGCTCTCAAGGTCGCTTTGCTCAAGAGTCTAAAGCGCGCCCGGTACTCTCCGCAACCGCTCGGACATTACGGGTTGGCCAAGGCAAACTATTTGCATTTTACCAGTCCCATTCGTCGTTATGCCGATTTGGTTGTGCATCGGGCGTTGGGCCAGGATGGGGCGCCGCGGCGTCCAGCCGGCGAAGCGCGCCGACTTTCTCAACCCGACATGGCCGAGATCGCGTCGATTGCGGAGCACATTTCAATCACCGAGCGAACTGCCGCCGATGCGGAAGCGGACGCGATCCAGATGAAGAAACTTGAATTTTTTCAACGGCAGCTCGATGAGCGCAAACCACAGATCTTTCGCGCAAGCGTTGTTGATGTCCGCAACTACGGATTGCTGGTGGAACTACCTGAGGCTCTCGTGACCGGTTTAATCCACGTCTCCTCGTTGATGGACGACTTTTACTCGTTTGAGCCGGCTCGACGGCAGCTTATCGGCAGACGGTCGCGCAAACGCTTTAAGGTCGGCGATGAGTTATCCGTGTTTGTCGTCCGCGTTGACGCTTTCAAACGACAGGTGGATTTCGCAATTGCCCTTGCATCCGATGCATCGGGAAAAATCCGCCGCAGCAGGGGGGGATCCAGGATTGCTTCCCGGGCACGTCCGGCCTGACTTTCAGGCAACGATGGATGAATATTTGCGACCACCAGAGATCGCCGCTACAAAATTGTTATGCATGCTGAAGCCTCCGTTGCCGCTCCGACCTATTCGCGGACAAACCCGTTTCCGGCCAAACTTCTGGTCAATCGGCGCCTGAGCGGGCCCGAGTCGGAAAAAGACACGCGCCATTTTGAACTCGATCTGAGGGGGTGGGGATTGAGCTTTGAGGTCGGCGATTCGCTTGGAGTGTACGCAACAAACGATCCACGGCTGGTGGACGAAATCCTTCATGCACTTGGTGCTACCGGCGACGAAGTGGTCCCGCGACCGAAAGGATCGCCGACCACATTCCGTGAAGCCCTGTTGCGGGATTACGGTATCACACAGCCGACGCCAAAGTTTTTAAAAGCCATCGCCCACCGGGCCAACGCCGCGCCAACGCTTCACTATCTCCTTGCTCCGGACCGCAAACAGGATCTCCAGACGTATCTCTGGGGAATGGAAGTAATCGATTTTCTCATTGAACATCCCTCCGCTCGTTTCACGCCGGAGGAATTTGTGGGTCTGCTGACGAAACTACAGCCGCGCCTGTACTCCGTTGCCTCAAGCCTGAAGGCGCATCCGGATCAGGTTCATTTTATTGTGGACGTGGTCCGCTACGAAAGCCATGGCCGCGTTCGCCAGGGAGTTTGCTCATCCTTTCTGGCAGAACGCGCGGATGGCGTGCCAGTGCCAGTTTTTCCAAGCATAGCCAAACATTTTCATCTGCCGGAGGATCCGAATGCTCCGATCATCATGATCGGCCCTGGAACGGGAGTGGCGCCCTTCCGCGCATTCTTGCAGGAACGCAAGGCCACTGGCGCCACCGGGAAGAACTGGCTCTTCTTCGGAGCGCAGCATCAAAGCTGCGATTTTGCTTACGGCGAAGAGTTTGATGTATATAAGAAGGAGGGGCTTCTGACGCGGCTCGATTGCGCATGGTCACGGGATCAAGCGGAGAAAGATTACGTCCAACATCGATTGCGGGACAACGCCGCCGAGATTTGGAAATGGCTCGACGGCGAGAGCGCCTATTTTTTCGTGTGCGGCGATGCGAAGCGAATGGCGAAAGACGTCGATGCGATGCTGCGCAAAATCGTGCAGGAACAGGGTGGTAAAAGTCTCGACCAGGCCAACGAATACGTTGAGAAACTCAAGAGCGACAAGCGTTACAAGCGCGACGTGTATTAGGCGCATCTGCCATTTGTCATTCCGAGCGACGCGTAGCGTAGTCGAGGAATCTCTCGATGTTTTTCAGAGCCCAACGCCAGATGGCTCAGCGCGGCGAGCTGCTCGTTATTCTGCCTATTTGTGATATAATAAATTCAACGTTCCGAGTGCGGAGACGGATTGTTCCCTCCAAGTATCCAGAGATTCCTCGACTTCGCTCGGAATGACATAAGAGCAAAACCATGTACGAGAACACTGAATTCACATTGAGCCGCGATTGCGAGGCAATCCAGATTCCGAGTGGGCAAACGACAACGATTCCGGCTGGAACCCAGGGAGTGATCACACAGAGCTTGGGTGGCAGTTATACTATCGCGACATACCAGGGTTTGGCGCGAATCGGCGAGAAAGATCTCGATGCCCTGGGTCTTGAAAAACCCCAGGCGCAACCAACTCAAAAACCTGTGCGCGCTGCGAACGGCGAAGTCTCAGATGAAGATGTCTGGAACCAGCTTCGGCAGTGCTACGATCCTGAAATCCCTGTCAACATTGTTGATCTTGGTCTGGTTTACGATTGCCGGTTAATCAAGAAGGATGATGGCGGCGCGCGCGTCGAAGTGAAAATGACGCTCACTGCGCCTGGCTGCGGAATGGGACCGGCCATCGCACACGATGCTCAAAGCAAGATTTTGTCAATCGACGGTGTGGATGAAGCTGATGTCCAGCTTGTCTGGGACCCGCCCTGGAATCAAAACATGATCAGCGAAGCGGGTCGCATGAAGCTCGGGATGATCTGAAACCAACTGTTGTAGAGCGAGCGCATCGGTTGCCCCGATTTCCGGCACAAAAGGCGCCGAATTTTCAAATTGTTACAAAGTTTTTTTGATATTTTTTCAATCTCCCGTTGACAGCAGTGCACTCGATTCTAAAATCGACACTCGCCAAACCCCTCAGAGTTGAAAAATTTCTGAGCGCATTTACTGAATCGATATGCCTTTGACTGAAATTATTTTGACGGAAAACATTCCCGGCTTGGGTGCCGAGGCGGACGTAGTCAAAGTGCGTCGTGGCTACGCGCGCAATTATCTTTTGCCACGCGGAAAAGCATACGAAGTCACGCCGGGCGCGTTGCGCCAACTCGATGCGCTCAAGCAGAAGCGCGCCGAGCGCGAAGCCCGCGAGTTGAACGAGGCAGAAGAATTGGCGCGCCGAATTGGCAAGTCGCGGTTCGTATTCACGCTGGAGACCGGCGAGACAGGCAAGGCCTTCGGATCGGTCACGGCGCAGGACATCATGAACCGCATCAAAAACGAAATCGGTGCCGAGATTGATCGGCATAAAATCGTCCTGGAGCGCCCGATCAAAGACACAGGCGAACACGAGGTCCCGATCAAATTGCATCATGACGTGACTGCACAGCTTGTTTTTCAGGTGAAATCCGCAGAAGAACCGCGCGATCGCGGGGAGGCAGAGAGTGCTGCGACTGAGGAACCTGAAAGGAAAAAGAAACATCGATTTTTCCACAGGAAAAAAGACGAGAAAAAAGAAACCGAATAAATGGCGACTCAACCGTCCGCATGGACAGGAGAGAAGCCTCGTAAAGCGGGAAATGGCGCTGGCCGAGGTTCGGCGGCGCGAAGCGGCGAAAAGGTTGTTCCCATTTCGCACACAGGTTCTGCGCAAGATAT
>Ga0081455_10006709_pt1 | contig 12298 bp, 15 predicted proteins | sample TabmetS3T2R1_FD_70207 | JGI IMG/M metagenome (GOLD analysis project Ga0081455, IMG submission 70207) | Tabebuia heterophylla rhizosphere microbial communities from the University of Puerto Rico - S3T2R1 | ecosystem: Host-associated > Plants > Roots > Rhizosphere ... | reverse complement strand
CCCTGATCTCCGCGTCGATGATCGTTTCCGGTGCCTGCGCCCACAGCGCGGGGACCGATCCACACGACATGAGCGCGGCCCAGCACGAAGCTGCAGCGACTCAGGAGCAACAGCAAGGCGCAGCGCACGCGGCCCAGGTCGACCCCAACGCACGCCAGGACCAGACGCGCTGCTCGGCAGGCAAAGGCCAGGTGTGTTGGACGGAAACGGTGAACCCCACCGCACCGCACATGAAGACCGCCGAGGAGCACAAGCAACTCGCGGCCCAACACCGCGCTGCTTCGCAGGCGCTGCGGGATGCCGAAACGAGCGCTTGTGCGGGCCTGACCAATGAAGACCGCGACACGAGCCCCTTCGACCATCCCGCCGATATCAGCAGCGTGACGCGCCTCGAACAGCGTGCCGCGAGCTACTCGGACACGCAGGGCACGGACGGAGGTGCCACGGTCGTCTTCCGCGCGACTCCCGGTCTCACCGTGGAATGGCTCCAGCGCATCGTGAACTGCCACATCGCGCGCAATTCAGCAGCAGGTCACGATATGCCGGAGATGCCGTCTTGCCCGCTGGTGCCACGCGACGTGCAGGCGCGCGTGCGATCCGTGGGCGACGGATTCGCAGTCGACGTGACTTCGAAAGATCCGACCTCTGCGGCCGAGATCTGGCGCCGCGCGCAGCAGTTGAAAGCTGGGAGTTGACGCGCGGATTTTGCGGCCGCGCGCGTGGCTCGCGCAAACCTCGCGCGACGGGTCAACTCCACGCGGCGTGACCGGGCCGGTCACAGGCTGTGACCCGCTCAGTCACAGCAGTGGGGTCGCGCGCGCGCCGCGTCGCACCGCCGTGATGGCACATCGTATGCTCTGGTAGCCAACGTGCCTGCGAAGCTGAACAGATCGCAGCCGAAGAACATTATCGCTAGACGACTTGCGATCGGCTTTGGTTCGATTACCGGTGTCGCGGTCGTGATGTGCGCCATGCTGTTCAGCGTGGTCGGGAACATCTCGGATCTCGTCGGTGCAATGCGCGCTGACGAACGCGCCATCGATCAAGGCCATGCGCTCTCGACGGCGGTTCGCGAACAATACGCGCATCTGGCGCGCACCATCATCGAAGCCACCCCTTCGGAGCTCACGAGTTACCAGTCGTGGCTGGCCAACATAGCCCAGGCGGTGAACGCGTTGCGTCCAATCGTGCCTGGGCCCGACCGCGAACGCCTGGACCGAGTTCTCGCGCACAGCCGAACCCTCGACGCGACGTTTCACGGGTCAATTCTCCCCGCGATACAGCGAGCTGACTTCGAGGCGCTCGCGGCGCTGCATCCCGAGGTCAACCGGCTGTCGTCGACCGCTTCTGAAGAGGCGGACGCCGTCGCACGTGCCGTGGAGCAACGCATGTCAGACGCGCATGTCCTCGCCACGCGCGCGGCGCGGCTGGGCCTGCCCGTCGCCGTGCTCGACGTCCTCAAGGGCCTCGTCCCGGCCGCGCTCGGGCTCTGGCTGGGCGGCGACTGGGTCGGCGTGCTCGCCGGCGCCGCCGCGATGCTCGGGCACGCGCGGCCGGTGTACCTCGGGTTTTCGAAGGGCGGGAAGATGGTCGCGACAGCGGGCGGCGTCGCGCTTGCGCTCGCTCCGCTCGCCGCGCTCGGCTGTGCGGTGATCTGGGTCGCCGCGTTCGCGCTGACGCGCTACGCGTCGCTCAGCTCGATGCTCGCGGCGGGGGCGCTGCCGCTCCTGTGCCTCGCCCTCGGGTCGTCGTGGCCCGTCGTCGCGTTCACCGCCCTCGCGGCGCTCGGCGTGCTCGCGCTCCATCGCCAGAACGTCCGGCGCCTGCTCGCGGGGACCGAGCCGCGCTTCGCGCGCGGCGCCCCGTCGCGTCCGTAGGACCCGGAGCTAGCGCGACAGCCAGTCCTCGAGCGTCGTCTGGCGGAACGCGGGTGTGCCGCCCGCCAGCTCCGCGCGGAGCTCGCCGACGGTGCCCCACCGCTCGGCGACGACGTCGTGGTCATGGATCGTCTCGAGGTTCACTTGCCGCGAGAGCACGAAGTCCTCGTCGCCGAGGCTCTGCTCGGCGGCGAGGAGCTCGGCGATCGCGATGCGCACCGAGTCCTCGACGAAGCGCGGGCGGAGGTGGGCGTGCTCGACGACGAACAGCTCGTCGGGCCGCTTGAGGAGCTCGAACACCGGTGCGCTCATCGACCGCTCGACGACGCCCATCAGGTCCTCGGCGTCGAGCTCGCGCTCGGTCCCCACGAGCAGCGTTCCGCGCCCGCGCTGGTTGTGCGTCGCGATCGGGACGAGCTCGAGGATCCGCTCGACGTCGTCGCCGAAGCCGGCCTCGGCGAGTCGCTCCGCTGCACGGTCGCGGACGAGCCCCTGGGCGCAGGGACAGGCGTTGATCCCCGTCGCCTCGACGCCGACCACGCGGCGCGTGTAGTCGGCGGTCGACGCGGCGATCCCGATGAGCGAGACGATCTCCTGCGTCGCGAGCCCGGTCACGGGCGTCGTCCGGCGAAGGGGCCAGCGGGCCACGATCCGCACCTCGGCGCGGAGCGCGCGCTGGCGCTCGACGACCTGCGACGCGATCCGGTCGGCGAGCGTCTCGACGAGAAGCCCTTCGCCGAGGACGACCTCGTCGATCGCCTCGTCGAACAGCTCCGGGAACCGCGACATGTGGACGCCCTTCTGGTCGCGCGAGAGGTCGACGGTGCAGTCGATCTCCGCCGACATGAGGATCTCCTGCGCGCCCCGGCGGATGCGGATCGCCTTCTGCACGCCGGTGACGCCCGCGCGCGAGAGCGCGAGCCCGACAGGAGGCGCGGATGCCTGCATGTCCTCGACCGCGCGGAAGTCGCTCACGCCGGCCACGGTACCTCTCAACGCAGGAGGCGCGAGAGGCGGCGATCCTTGAGAATGCGCCCGCCGGTCTGCTCGGCGGGGCAGTACGTGATCGTGTGCTCCTCGAAGTCCACGCGGCGGAGCGTCTCGCCGCAGCGCGGGCACGGCTCGCCGAAGCGGCCGTGGACGCGGTAGACGTCGTCGTCGCCCTTCCCCTGGAGCCGCAGCTCGAGCGCGCGCGCGAGGTTCTCGCGGATCGTCGCGGCGAGCGCCTCGACCTCGTCCTCCCCGAGGTCGGGAGACAAGCGGAACGGCGACAGGCGCGCCTCCCAGAGGATCTCGTTCGCGTGCGCGCGCCCGATCCCGGCGAGCGCCCGCTGGTCGCGGAGGAGGGGGTGGAGCTGGCGCCGCTCGCGGGCGAGGATCGGGCCGAGGGTCGCCGCGTCGATCTCGAGGGCGTCCGGGCCGAGGTGCGCGAGGTCCTCGTCGAGCTGCGCCGGCGTCACGAGCCAGACGCCCGCGCGCTTCTTCTTGCCCGCCTCGGTCAGCACGAGCTCGCCGCCGTCGGCGAAGCGCACCTGGAACATCGGCCGGGCCGGGCCCTTCTTCCCCGGTGGGAGGTAGCGAAGCCGGCCCGCGCTCATCAGGTGGACGCGGAGCACGAGCTCCCCGTCAGCGGTCGGGAGCACGAGGTTCTTGCCGCGCCGCCCGGCGCCCCGGAAGCGGCGCCCTTCGAGCGTGTCGGGGCGTGGGTCGAACGTCTTCAGCGTCGCCACGTGGCCGGGGCGCGCGCTCTCGATCGGCGCGCGGGCGACGTCAGGGTCGAGCTCGCGCACCCAGGCCTCGACCTCGGGCAGCTCCGGCATGGGCCCAGCGTACTTCCCGTCGAGTCGGAACGGCTCGTCGCGTAGGCTCGGGCGCCGTGGAGCCGATCGTCGTCGAGGTGACGCGCGGGTCGGTCGTGGAGGCGCGGCACGTCGTCCATGCGGTCGCGCTGCGCGACGGGCGGATCGAGCTCGCCGCCGGCGATCCGGGGCTCGTCACGTTCCTCCGGTCCTCCGCGAAGCCGATCCAGGCGCTGCCCGCGGTCAGAGCGCGGCCGGACCTGGACGACGAGGAGATCGCGCTGATGTGCGCCTCGCATCTCGCCGCTCCCGAGCAGCTCGCGGTCGTCCGCAGGCTCCTCGCCGATGCGCCGGCCCGAGAGGACGAGCTCGAGTGCGGCATCGACGAGAGCCGCATCGAGCACAACTGCTCGGGGAAGCACGCCGGACTGCTTGCCCTGTGCCGCGCCGAGGGCTGGCCCTCGGGCGGCTACCGCCTTGCGGGGCACCCGTGTCAGGACGCGATGCTCGCGGAGGTGGCCGCGGCCGCCGAGCTCGATCCGCGCGAGGTTCCGACCGCGGTCGACGGCTGCGGCGTCCTGACCTTCGGTCTCACGCTCGAGCGCGCTGCGCACGCGTTCGGCCGGCTTCGCTCCATGGCAGGCGGCGACCGCGTCGTCGCCGCGATGCGGGCGCACCCGGACCTGCTGCGGGGGCCGGTCGCGCTCGACGTGCAGCTCGTCCGCTCGCTCGAGGGCTGGGTCGCGAAGGGCGGCGCCGAGGGGCTCTTGTGCGCAGCATCCCCGGACGGACTGGCGCTCGGCCTCAAGGTCGAGGACGGCTCGTTCCGTGCGCTGGCGCCCGCGGCGACGCACGTCCTCGCGCGGCTTGGCGTCGAGGCGGACGGTCTCGGAGGGCTCGAGGTGACGAACAGCCACGGCGAGCAGGTGGGCGAATTGCGCGTTGTCCGGTGAGGCACCGATTGTGACGACCGTCTGTTCCGTCAGGTCGAACGCTCACTTTCCAAACGCGGAAGCCGTGTATACGATCCCCCGCCGAAGGGTCTGAGCCGGGGCGTCCGAGGTCCGGCTCAGCTGCGTTCGAGGGTCTGTCCGAGTCGGGTTCGTTCGCTGGTTTCGAAGATCTGTCTCCGTCAACCGCCTGGCAGAAAGAGGGGTTCATGCTCTCCGTCGATATCGCCCTTCCGGACGTCGAGGAGCTCCACCGACTCGTCGAGCAGGGCCAGGAAAAGGGGTTCCTGACCTACGACGAGATCGTGAAGTCACTCGAGGACGTCGACCTCACCAAGGAGCAGCTCGAGGATTTCACGACGTACCTCATCGACCACGCCATCGAGCTGGTCGAAGGCGAGCAGCACAAGGCGCTCCCCCACGAGCAGCCGATCGTCCCGCCCGAGGAGGCGGCGGGCCCGAAGCTCGACCTCACCGTCGAGCCGTCGCTCGACTCGCTGCGGCTCTACCTGCGGGAGATCGGAAAGGTGCCGCTCCTGACGGCCGACCAGGAGGTGTCGCTCGCGAAGCGGATCGAGCGAGGCGACGAGGCGGCGAAGCAGCACATGATCGAGGCGAACCTGCGGCTCGTCGTGTCGATCGCCAAGGGGTATCTCGGGCGCGGCCTCTCGTTCCTCGACCTGATCCAGGAGGGGTCGCTCGGCCTGATCAGGGCGGTCGAGAAGTTCGACTACCGCAAGGGGTTCAAGTTCTCCACGTACGCGACCTGGTGGATCCGGCAGGCGGTGACGCGCGCGATCGCGGACAAGGCGCGCACGATCCGGATCCCCGTGCACATGGTCGAGAAGCTCAACAAGGTCGTCCACATCGAGCGCCAGCTCGTCCAGCGCCTCGGCCGCGAGCCGAACCCGGAGGAGATCGCGGAGGAGCTCGAGATGACGACCGAGGAGGTCCGCGAGATCCTGCGGATGGCGCAGCTCCCCGTCTCGCTCGAGAAGCCGATCGGCGAGGAGGAGGACTCCTCGCTCGGCGACTTCGTGCCCGACGACCAGGCGGAGTCGCCCTTCGACACCGCGTCCCTCTCGCTCCGGCGGGAGGACATCGAGATGGCGCTCGGCTCCGGGCTCTCGGCCGCGCAGCTCGTTGTCGCGATCATCAGCTGGCGCCGCTCGCGGCCGCCGCAGCGGCGAACGAACATCACGGTGACCCGGGGCGAGACGACCATTGTCATCGACACCGACGATCCCGCGCTCGCCGGAGACATCGCCGGTCGATTGGACAGTTGACCGTGACGCAGCTCGCGGCCACCGCCTCCTCTCGCGTTCTCCTGATCGGATTCGACGAATACAAGTCGCTCGGCGCCTTGCCCGGCGTCCGCACCGGCTTGCCGTCGAGCAGGAGGGCCGCTCCCTCCCCACCATCGTCCTTGATCGCCACGGTCTTGTAGAAGCGCTTGGGGAGGCTCGCCTTTCGCGCCGCATGGTTGGCCGCCATTTTTCCGGGATCCGGCATGACCGCTCAGCGCTTGCGCGGTCGCGACCCAGCGGGCCTCTCCGGGACTGCCTCGGCACGAGGTGGAGTCCTGGTACGCGATTTCGACCGGCGAGCCAGCTGCTCGTAATCTTCCCGCAATTGCTCGAGCGTCTCGTCGTCGAGCTCCTCGAGATCGAGCAGCACGTTGCGCGCCTTCTTGGTCACGCGGATCAGCTCGTCGATCTTGATTTGCAAGGCTGCGGTGTCCCGGTTCTGCGTGTTCTGAATCACGAACACCATCAGGAAGGTGATGATCGTGGTCGCCGTGTTGATGACGAGTTGCCATGTGTCGCTGAAGCCGAACAAAGGGCCGGTGATTCCCCAGGCCGCGATAGTCGCCACCGCAATAAAGAAGGTAATTGGGCGGCCGGTGACGTGAGCCACCCAATGGGCAAAATGCGCGAACCAGCCTGTTTTCGCATCCATACGATCCTCGCCTAGTCTAGATGTGTCCTTTTTGCCTCTTGTTCCATCCCATTCAGGTTTAACATGAACCGCTGATGGGTTTGGACCAGGCTTCAATGGGGGGAAATGCATGTCTCGAGCTAGCGCGCCGGCATTCGGCCTGATTTTCGTCATTGCGGCCTTCGCCGCCAATCATGTTGCCAGGGCCGCCGATCCCCTGTTCTGCAACCAATACGCAAACCAAGCTGATAAGAGTGCGAAGCTCGCCAAGCAATTTAAATGCGGCTTCCAGGGGCCGCGCTGGGGCAAAGGCACGAGCGGGCATCTCGCCTGGTGTCTGATCGTCGACCAAGGCCTGGCGCAATCGGAGGCGGACATCCGCGCGACCGAACTTAAGCCATGCATTTGTCATTGGTATGCCGACAACACCATGGTGCAAATCGCGACCAACATCGCCAACAAATGCGGGTTCACCGGCTTGCGTTGGATCGATAACAAGCAGGCTCACTACGATTGGTGCTTCAATCAAAACCCCGGATTGGATGCGATGAAGAGCGAGATGAAAATCCGCGAGGGCATGCTGAACGGCTGCTAGCGAGCTCCCATTTCATTCGACGCCCGCCTCCTTCGCTTCGAAGCCGAACAGGGCGAAGGCTTTGGCCATGTGCTCCGGCAGCGGCGCGGTAATATCGACCACCCCCTCCCCCGAAGGATGGGGAAAGCTGATGCGCCGCGCGTGCAGATAGAGCTTGATCGGGATGCCTTTGGGCATATCGCGGTCGCCCGCATACTTGCCGTCGCCGAGGATCGGGTGGCCGATGATCGCCATATGGGCGCGGAGCTGATGCTGCCGCCCCGTGACCGGCTTGAGCGACACGAAGGCGACCGCCTGCCCTGCCCGGTCCACCACCGCATAATGGGTCACGGCGGACTGGGCGATGTCCTGCTCGCCGGCGCGCGCCTTGCGCACGCGGTCGCCCTCAGGTCCCGCGGCCTTGACCAGCGCCGCATCGACCTTGCCCTGCGGCGGCTTCGGCACGCCTTGCACGAGCGCCCAGTAGATCTTGCGCACCGAGCGCGTCTGGAAGGCTTTGCCGAGCTTCGCCGCGATCGCGCGCCGCTTGGCGACGACCAGCACGCCCGAGGTGTCGCGGTCGAGACGGTGCACGAGGCGCGGCCGCGTCTCTGGGCCGTCGCCCATTCCTTCGAGCAGGCGGTCGATATGGTGCGCGGTCTTGGTGCCGCCTTGCACGGCGATGCCCGACGGCTTGTTGAGCACGAGGATGTCGTCGTCCTCGTAGAGCGTGATCGAGGCGAGGAAGGCGCGGTCGGCCTTGGTCGGGGCGTGAGCCCGCACTGGCGGCGGAGGCACGTCGGGGAGCGGCGGCACGCGGATAGTCTGGCCTGCCGCGAGCCGCATGCTCGCCTTGGCGCGCCCGCCATCCACGCGCACCTGCCCGGTGCGAAGCAGCTTCTCGAGCCTACTATGGGGCAGCGCCGCGTAATGCGTCTTGAACCAGCGGTCGAGCCGCATGCCGTCCTCGGCCGGGCTCACCTCCCGCGTCTCAACTCTTGCCATTAGATCGGCGCTCCTTCGCCCGCCAATTCGACAAGCCCGCGGCCTTGGGACAAAGATGACCTGCAATAGACCTTGATCGACGCGAATTACCCTCTACAGTCGTTTCATCAGTGCCGAAGGGGATGGAGTCCCCCAAAACCGCCTTTGGCTAATGACTCCTACCGCACTCTCGATAGGCGGTGGGAGCTTAGGTCCGCAAGCCCGCCGTCGGCGGGCTTTTTGTTTTGGTCGGCCCGCCCTTCCTTTGCGGATGAGGAGAAGGAAATGTCAAAAACACCGGGTCGCGCCTGATGGCCAATACCGCAATACTCTATTGCTGGATCGCGCTCGGCAGCGCGCTCGGCGGGGCCGCGCGCTATTGGTGCACCGGTTTCGCGGCGCGCATTCTCGGCGAGACCTTCCCCTGGGGCACCCTGCTCGTGAACGTCCTGGGCTCCTTCATCATCGGCTTCTTCGCCGCGCTGACCGGGCCCGACGGCCGCGTGTTCGCCGGAACTACGACTCGCCAATTTGTCATGGTCGGTTTGCTTGGCGGCTACACCACCTTCTCGTCGTTCAGCCTACAAACCCTCAATCTCGTCCAGGACGGCGAGTGGTTCCAAGCCGGGGGCAATATCATCGGTTCTGTCGTACTTTGCCTCCTTGCTGTGTGGCTCGGGCACATACTCGCCATGTCTCTCAACGCCATGAAGTGGATCTGACTATGCCGCTCACACGCGACGCCGTGTTGCTCCGCATCTTCATCGGCGAGGACGACAAGGCCGGGCGCCAGCCGCTCTACGAGGCGATCGTACTCAAGGCGCGCGAGATGGGCCTAGCCGGCGCCACCGTGCTGCGAGGGCCGATGGGCTTCGGTCATTCGAGCCGCCTGCACACGACCAAGGTCTTGCGTCTGTCCCAAGACCTGCCGCTCGTCATCGAAATCGTGGACGGCGAGGACCGAATCAATAAATTCGTTGCCGCCATCGAGTCGATGATGGGAAGCGCTTTGGTCACGACCGAGAAGGTCAAGGTGATCCGCTACGGCGAAGGCGGGCCGTGCGACTAGATGGCCCTCGTTGCGCCTCTTTCAGCTGCGCGCGAGCAGGCTTGAGAATGTCGCGATCACCTGCTCGGCGAGTTGCTTTTGCCGCGCCTTGGGGATCCCGACCCTGCGAGCAAGGGTCCCTTCAAGGATAAGTGTCGCCAACCCATGCACTAACGCCCAGCAAGCGACAGCGATTGATCGTCTAACCTCCGGCGGCTGGTTGGCGAAGGCCCGGTCAATTCCCTCCACCAGCGTTCCAAATGCTTCCTCTTCACGTTCGCGCGCCTCGGGATAACGATCAAGTGGCACCGCGTCGGCGCGAAACATCGCCTGAAAATGGGCGGGGTGACGCAGGGCAGAATCGACATAGGCACGGCCCATAGCCTCTACAGCCTTGGCCGGTTCCGAGCCGGCCCGAGCGGCAGCGCGCGCGAGCGATTGTCCGAGCTTTGAGAAGCCTTCGCCCGCGATGGCGGCGAGGATGGCTTCACGGTCGGCGAAATAGTGGTAGGGCGCCTGATGGCTTACGCCAGCCTCGCGGGCAACCTCGCGCATGCTGAGCCGGTCAAGCCCACCCTCTTCGATCAGGGCAAGGCTCGCATCCAGCACTTTTTGTCGGAGATCCGTGGGTTTTCGCATCGCAGGAGATTATTTGGCAGCCGCACTTGACACTGTCAAGTCGGTACCCATCTACTAGACACTGTCAAGTTACTCAGCGATGAGAGGATGCCCCCGATGAAGACTGTGACTCACACCGACAATTTCGACGATTCCTTCCCCTATGTGCTCGTGTCGAGCCTCTCGGCAACACTCGTCAGCCTGGCAGCCGTCTGGGTCTGGGCTCTGACGACGCTTGGACCGATGACCGGAGCCTAGACGATTGGCGAATCCTCTAGCCAGCCTAGAGGATTCGCATTGCTTGGTTCTTACTGATCAGGAGGTTCACCATGACCAGACCCCACGCGATCATAGGCAGCGCTTTGGCGACTGCAGCCATTAGCGCCCTGGCCGCCTTGGTTCTCATCGTTGCGCTGACACCGGAGGCCGCGCGGCTCCAGCCGCAAAAGCACTACGGGTCGACGCCTTACTATCAACTGTCACCGATCCCAGCCGGCGCAGATTGGGACCGTTCCTAAAGGATGCCCCAATTTGCCTAACCTCCGTTTGAAAGGAGACACGCTATGACCCGCCCGGCACCTCGTGTCGGCCATCCCTTCACATAATTGGAGGACTTCAAATGCTATACAGTTACATTGTCAAAAAAAGAATCCGACAGAGCTTCGACCACCTCAACAACCATCGCTGGGATGAGGTGCTGAAAGACGTCGCGCCGAACGTCCATCACCGCTTACCGGGCGCCAACTCGCTTGGTGGTGAGCGCCACGACAAAGAAACCCTGCGCCGCTGGTTTGAGCGCCTCGGCCGCGTCCAGCCCAATCTCCATCTCAAGGTCAACAACATCTGGGTGAACGGCTGGCCGTGGCATACCACCGTGTTTGTGCAGTGGGACGGCACCGCAACGCTGCTCAACGGCGACGTTTCGTACTTTCCAGCCGCTCTTGCTTTTCCTCATCCGAGGCTTCCCACCAAGCAGCCAGTATCAGCGGTAGAGAGGGTCCGGGCCCGCGATGGTCCTTTGCAGGTAACACGGGCTTGCAGCCCTGCTGGCGGCCGCGAAGCTCGTAAAAAGCAACTTGCTGTATGCTATTTTTGGCGGGGGGCTTGGCGCTCTTGCCTTTCATGTAACGTCGATTGTGTTTTCCGCCTATATGCGCGTGGTGAGTCCGATCAAGGGGTGGGGTCCTCTGGCAATTCTACAATTTCTAATTAGTCTCGCCCTCGGCTTTGTCATCTTCGGTACTGTGCTCTGGTTTATGAGCCAAGCAATCCTAGATATCCTCTCGGCTGCGCCCCAAACACCTTGAGAGGCAGGTGCCTGCCCTAATGGGTCGGGGGAAATCGAAATCTGTTGTTCAAACTCTATTTTTTAGACAGGCGCGAAACGAGCCAACCCAATGCCATTGCTTCGTAGCGGTGGCTTCGCTCGAGCATTTGCCTATAGGTCCGCCAGCGCATCGACTTTGGCTTGGGCGGATCACCGGCGTTTAGGGCTACCCAGTTTGGGCCTCCCAGCTGCGTTCTAATTCGCATCGCGCCTGAAATTGCGCGGTCACGAGGGGTTTGAAATTGTGAGGCGTATGCTGCCTGGCTTCTCCAAGCGGGTCCGCTGGCAAAGCGATGAGTGCCAACCGGCTTCCATAAAATCGAGCAGGACCGCTGTAAAACTGGACAGATGAAATACCACTGGTGACCGCCATAATGGCGCGGCTCCGCGACCAGTTTAATGCTTTGGTCGATGTTGCCGATTTGTAGTCGAAGATAACCTTCGACCCCTTCCATATTAGAGGTGAGCAAACCTGGAGATGGCCGGCCTTCTAATGTCCAATGGATTTGTAGCTCCCGCACCCATGCGCCGGGTCTTACCAACCCTTTCCGCACAAGCCAATTGAGGTCGAGTCTTAGTCCTTCTTCAAGACAGACTCTTTGTGAGGATTTAGGCACTAGCTTCACATGATAGGCTAACCTTGCTCACGCCTCGTTGCTCTAAGATGCTCATTGCGGCCTAAGATGCTCATGCATTTTTTGAACACCTTAGGCAGAGATGAGCGCCTTAGGGGAGCACCCAGACCCACCTTCCCTCGTTTGCTAGGCCCGCTCCAGCCAGCGCTTCACGCTTCGGCTTGATTCCGAGTTGCTCCTTGGCGCGCCGGACAGTTGCAGACGCAAGTCCCGCTTCCTCAACCTCTGACCAAACCTGCTTTGCTGGCATGGGACCCGCTGACAAAAGCTCGCACAAGAACGATTTGGCTTCTTCAATAGCCGTACGGCCGTTATTCGCCGCCTCTGTGACTAGAGCTTCGTTGGCCGTAATGGTGACGGGCGCGCTTTCCCACCTCACGCGAGAGGTGACAATGTTCTTTCCTGAGCCGACGACGGTCTGCTCCAAGCGGAAGGCCAGTCCCTGAGAGGGTGCCGCGAGGTTGTTCTTGGCATGGAGGAATAAGCGGCGTTCTGGGTCGGCGGGGTCCTCGATAACGGCAAAGGCTGCACGCGGGGCACCTACAAAG
>Ga0081455_10006707_pt1 | contig 12300 bp, 8 predicted proteins | sample TabmetS3T2R1_FD_70207 | JGI IMG/M metagenome (GOLD analysis project Ga0081455, IMG submission 70207) | Tabebuia heterophylla rhizosphere microbial communities from the University of Puerto Rico - S3T2R1 | ecosystem: Host-associated > Plants > Roots > Rhizosphere ... | reverse complement strand
GGCGGTGCGGGTGACCTCGATCGCCCTGGTACGGGCCGCGCTGCCACCCCGTACCAGGTGGACACGGCTCATCCCGACGCTGTTGCTCCTCCTCGGCTTCGCCACGCTCGGTGTCGGCGCGGCGCGGCCGCAGGCGACCGTGCCGGTGCCGTCCAACTCGACGACGATCATGCTGGCGATGGACGTCTCCGGATCCATGTGCTCCACCGACGTCGAGCCCAACCGGCTCACCGTTGCCCAACAGGCGGCCGTCTCCTTCATCGAGTCCCAGGACGGCAAGACCAAGATCGGTCTCGTGGCCTTCGCTGGCGTCGCCGGTCTGCAGGTGCCACCGACCACCGACAAGGATGCGTTGATTGAGGCGATCGACAACTTCACCACGGCCCGCGGTACGGCGATCGGTTCGGCAATCCTCACCTCGATCGACAGCATTGCTGCGATCAACCCGACCGTTGCCCCTACCGGGGTCGATGCGGAATTGGCTCAGCGGTCGGGATACGCGGCGGACGTGATCGTCGTGCTGACCGATGGCGCGAACACCCAGGGCGTCGAACCGGCGACGGCAGCCGAATCGGCGGCCGTCCGGGGCCTAAGGGTGTTCACGATCGGATTCGGCACGACCACCCCCTCGCGGATGGCCTGCACCGGCCAGCAGGCCGGCGGATGGGCTGGCGGAGGTCCGCGCGGCGGCTTCGGTGGGGGTGCGGGCCGCAATCCGCGTGTCATCGACGAGGCCACCCTGCAGGCCGTCGCAGACATCACCGGCGGCCAGTACTACAAGGCCGAGAGTGCCGACCAGCTGCAGGAGGCATTGAGTGATCTGCCCAGCCAGCTGACGGTGGTGAAGAAGCACGTCGACATCGCATCATGGTTCGCAGGCGCCGGAGGATTGCTCGTTGCGGTCGCCGTCGGGCTCTCACTGTGGTGGAACCGGGTACGCGCGCCTCGTTGAGGTCGCTCTCGATGCCGCAGCCTATTGATGACCGACGATGGCATGCGGCACGTACGGCTCTTCCAGGTAGGTGACCTCGTCTTCGGCCAGGGTCACGGACAAGGCGCCGACGGCATTTTCCAGATGGCTGATCTTCGTTGCCCCGATGATGGGCGCGGTCACCGGCTTCTTCTGTAACAACCAGGCAAGCGCGATGTGAACCCGCGGAACCTCATGCTTGTCCGCGACTTCCGCGACTCTCTCCACAACCTGTCGATCGGTTTCCGCCGTCGCGTCATATTTTGTCTTCGCGATTTGATCAGTCTCGGACCGAAGCGTGCTCTCGGACGACCAGTCGCGGGTCAGTCGCCCAGAGGCGAGCGGACTGTACGGGATCACGCCGATCTTCTCCTCGCGGCACAGCGGCAGCATCTCCCGCTCCTCTTCGCGATAGATCAAGTTCAGGTGATCCTGCATCGAGACGAAGCGAGTCCACCCATGCTTCTCGGCGACGTGCAGCGCCCTCTGGAATTGCCAGGCGAACATGGCGGACGCGCCGATGTATCGGGCCTTTCCGGCTCTGACCACGTCATGTAACGCTTCCATCGTCTCCTCTATGGGAGTCTCGTAGTCCCAACGATGGATCTGGTAGAGGTCGACGTAGTCCGTCCCAAGCCGCTTCAGGCTCTGATCGATCTCGCTCAGGATCGCCTTGCGCGACAGCCCTTGGCCATTTGGTCCCTCACGCATTTTGCCGTGCAGTTTGGTGGCGATGACGACCTCGTCGCGATCGGCAAAGTCATTCAAAGCGCGGCCGAGAATCTCCTCGCTCTTCCCAATGGAATACACATTAGCCGTGTCAAAGAAATTGAAGCCAAGCTCCAGCGCTTTCTTGATGATCGGCCGACTGTCTTCCTCGGTGAGTACCCACTTGTGGACCCAGCGTTCCGCGTCTCCAAACCCCATGCACCCGAGGCAGATTCGCGACACATCCATCCCGGTATTTCCCAGCTTCGTGTACTCCATATGAAACCTCCTTTTGGCAGCGTTATTGGGCGGTGTAGCCACCGTCGACCGGGAGTGCGACTCCGACGACGAAGCTGGCGCCGGGGCTGCAGAGCCAGAGGACGGATGCGGCGATCTCTTCCCCCTGTCCGAGACGGCCGATCGGAGTCGCAGCCGCAGCCTGAGCCCGGTCGAGCTCACCCTTGGTGATCATGTCGGCGACCATCGGCGTTTCGATGGTGCCGGGGCAGATGGCATTGATGCGGATTCCGCGAGGCGCGTACTCAAGAGCGGCGCTGGTGGTCAGCCCGATCACGCCGTGCTTGGACGCGTGATAGGCAGCACGGCCCGGAATTCCGACGAGACCGCCGAGTGAGGAGCAGTTGACGATGGCGCCGCTGCCCTGGGTGCGCATCTGGGCTAGCTCGTGCTTCATGCAAGCCCACACGCCGCGCAGGTTGATGGCGTTGACCCGGTCGAACACTTCGGCCGGCTCGTCGGCGGCGTCGCTGGGTGGAATCTGGATGCCGGCATTGTTGAATGACATGTCCAGCCGCCCGTAGGTGTCGACGGTCGCGGCGACCATGGCGGCGACGTCGTCCTCCTTGGACACATCGCAGGGAACGCCGAGCACCTGGTGGCCCGCCGCTTTAAGGTCCTCGGTGGCGTGCTGCAGCGCGGTCTGGTTGACGTCGGCGAGTACCACAGCAGCTCCAGCCTCGGCAAATGCGCGGGCAGTGGCAAGGCCCATGCCGGAGCTGCCGCCGGTGATCACTGCGACCTGTCCGGTGAAGTCGTAGGTGGGGTTCATTGTGCTGGAATTCCCTTCGATGGTCGTCGATCATTTGCAGCGGGAGGCGGACCTTAACAGCGGAAGTCTTGGACAGTGGTGGTCTGTAAACCGTTCACTGCGACTTCTAGGTAACTCGTTCTACCGCAGCGTTGGGAGTCCCTGAAAAGAGGTGTACCGATAAGGCATCCCAGCACGCGCTCCGGATCGTAGCCTCTTCGCCTCCAACGGGCGTTCCGCGGTCCACAGCCAGCGCTCGTACTAGGCCATGTCCGGGGGTGCGGCTCTGAGGATCTTCGGCGGTCATACAAGTACCATCGTGGCGGCGCGGTTGGCGGAGGGGGAACTCCGGCGCCAGTAATCTTCGGGGCTGACCGAGAGGGGTTGTGGTGATCACTCGCCTGAGGACTTTCATCCGGTTCAGATGGAACACAGTGGCTGCCATCGCGGCGCTGTGCGCTCTCCCTCTGGCGATGTCCGTCGCAATCACCGGGAGCGATGTCGCCCTTGTCGGGTTGCTGCTGTTCCAGGCGGTCGGCATGGTGGGTCTGGTACTTGTCGATAAGCGCGCTCTGACGATCGATCGTCGGCTTAGACGGGTCGAGGGTCGCCTGGACACAATTACGTCGGCCGTCCAGGCGCGCCAGCTGGCCGCCCAGCCCGCAGCGGTGGACCTTGGCCCGCTGCTCAATAGCCTCGGCATCGAGCGGCTGGACGCGGCCCTTCGCCACGACGACCTGCTGACTCACTTTAAAGCGGTGCGAGAAGGGCTGGAGGGGACGCTTAACGAACGGCTGGATGACGTTATCGGCGAGCAGGCGGCACTGCACAACATTTATCAGCTAGTGGATATCGACCGTGAGATGCCGGCACCAGTCGGCTTCGCGGCATCGCCGCGGACCCTGTTGCGTCTCGTGGACATCAGTTTGTCGCTGCCTCAGAACCGACTGATCCTCGAATGCGGCAGCGGCACTTCCACCGTCTGGCTGGCGCATGCCTGCCGGCGAGCAGGACGCGGGCGAGTCGTCGCTCTGGAGCACATGGAGAAGTACGCGCGGCTGACGCGAGAGTCGCTCATCCGCAACGGACTCGAGGCGTGGGCCGAGGTACGCAGCGCTCCGCTCGAGCCGGTCGTCGTGGGAGAGCAAACCTTTTCGTGGTACTCGACTTCCACATGGACGGATCTGCAGAATGTTCACCTGCTTTTCATCGACGGCCCATCCAGCCGGCTCGGCCCCAGGTCTCGCTACCCCGCATTTCCGCTTCTTGCGGCATCACTGGCAGAGGGTGCAGTCGTTGCCCTGGACGACACCCAACGTGACGATGAGAGGGAAGTCGGCAAAAGTTGGCTTCAGGAGGGCAGCGCAGGAGTTCAGCTGGCTGACGAAGGTGTGGTCGGACGGACCTGGCTTTTTCGAGCGACACGTACCGCGGGAGCCGTCCGCCTGGCGGAGTCCGTGCCGTCGGGGCCGATATGAGCGATCCACTAGGCGTCTGGCACGACTTGTGGGCCTTCAGAATTGACGATCATGCCCTGGCGGGTGACGGTCAAAACCACCGGACGCAACCCGACATCCTCCCCCCGTAGCCAAAACTCGCCGAAGAGCCGCTGAGCCGCCTGCTCCAGGGTTTCACCTAGCTGGTGTCGACGCGCCCGATGGAGAGCACGAGTCGCCCAGAGCTCGACACTTGATCCAGAAACCCCGTCCGGGAGAGTTGCCCTGACCAGGCCGACCTCCCGGTCTGAGCTGACCTGCATGAGCTGTGCGAGAGTCGTATGCGCCAGGGCAGTGCCGGCTGGGACGACGGCAGTGAAAGGTGAGGGAAAGCCGCTCGTCACCGGATTGTCGGTGAAGGACACGCGGTGGTCATGGGCGAAGTAATCGATCAGCCACCGCTGCGGCTGCGCTCCTGCATGGGACGCGACGACCACGGCAAGATCTGTGAACGAGGATCCCAGCACACTGTCCACGGTGAGCAAAACATGTTCATCTTGTTCGGGCGACGCCTCCACGATGACCCTCACGCTCGGTACGGCCCAGCTCCGTCCTGTGTTGGCAGGCCGAAATATTGGCACGGGCAGATAGTTTGCGGCCAGACCAAGGCGCTCGCGCTTGATCTCGTCGCCTCGCATGGCGAAATGGCGGGCTCCTTGATGGAAGGTGATGGACTCCATTTCGGCCAGCACAACCCCACCAGCGGTGAAGATCCGGTACCCGAATTCAGTGTCGACGATGCCGCGGATGCCCATGGAGGAGAACCCTCCGGATTCTTGGTACAGCGCGCGAGGGGTAGAGAGGTTGGCACCGACAACAGCAATGAACGTGTCAGCTGCCCAATCGGTCAATTGCCTGGAGTCCTCGATGAACCCTTCCAGCCAAGAGTGACGTTGGCGCGGCCGCCCGTAAAGGAGAACGTCCAGCTGGTCGTGTCGGACGGCACTGCTGATCTCGTCTGGGTTGACACCATCGAAGTCGACGAAGTACTTGCGGCCGACGACGACGGCATCCGCAATCACATGGTGCCAGCGAGCATGAGCCTCGACATGCTGACGCGTCGTCACCATGTCGGCGTCGAGAAAGAGCAGCACCTCGCCGTTCGATGCCAGGGCTCCGGCGTGGCGGGCCCGTCCCGAGCCGTGGCCATCAGCGGGCTCGAGGCGGAGAATGGCGGTTCGAGACGGCCTGGTGTCGGGGAGCGTCAGAGGCACTTCGGAATCGTCGTCGACAACGATCACATCGAATAGATGAGCGGGGTAGCTCTGCTCAGCGAGCGCGGCCAGGGTCAGGTTCAGTTCACCCTGGCAGTCCTTCGCCGGTAGCACCGCGGTCAGCGACAAGTGTGGGGTCCAGGTACCCAGCGCGGGTGGAGGGTTGCTGCGCCACTCCTGTCGCCTGACAGGACTCGGGATCAGCCGCGGGATCGGCATGTGGCCTCTGTCTTGGTACTAGGGTTGGTTGACTGATGGGCGTGTTGACCGTTAATGGAGACCGACACTGGCAGTGACCCATACGGACCACAACTCTAAGACCATGTTCCGGCGCGCTGAGTCGATCGCCGCTTCGGGTTCGTCGTGGGAGCTGGCCTGGGACCAGTTAGCCAACGCTCCGCGACCAGTCCTCGAGGAAGCCATACGGCGGTTGTCGGAATTCCAACTGGCGCCAGTGAACACGGCTCTGGTTTCACCAGAAGGTTTCGATCCCCTGAAGGACGTCGCGGCTCCGGTCGCGCGGCTGCTATCAACTCAGAACGGCTCCCAAATTGTGGACGCGAAAAGGGTGCTGGCCAGTTTGGGTGCCGTGCCCATCATCGATCATTCCGGGCTGAAGGCTCTCCGGGCCTATTCCCATGTGCAGGTGGCCGCACACTGCACGCCCGGCCCTGTCCACCTGGCGTCAACTCTGGCGCAGCTACTCGTCGCAGGCGTCCCAGTCGTTGTCGACCATCTTCCGCAGGCGGTGGGGCGTCTCCTCGGCGACCAACTGACTGCGGCGCTCAACGAGGTCGACGAAGTTCGCTTGGGCGATTCCCGCTACCGCGAGACCTGGTCGGTGGGCGCACGGCGGGTCGCGCTGCGCCAATTCACATCTGCGGGAGGAGTTGGCGCCCCGACGCCAGTGAGCGTGATCGCAGATCTCGTGCCCAGTAGCGCAGGAGCATGCCTATTCGATCAGATCTCCGGCCAGGACTGGCCAGCCCTCGAGGTCCTGTTGACCAGCACCCCCCACCTGACTGATATCCCACGCGCCCTCCTCAACCGGGGCTGTCCTGTGGAAGTCGTGACAGCGAAAAGTCTGGGAGAGGCTCGCCGCCTGGCGGTGGAGCGTGCCGGCGGACTCCTCGTGACATTCATGTCTGCCGCGCTGTTATACGGGCCTCATCACCTGACCGATCTCGTGCTCGGGCTGGGCTACGCCCGCACCGCAGTGGTGGGCGTCTCGGTTCGGCGAAGCTATATCCCGCCCTTGAACCTGTGTGTCGAGGCCGCCGGTCACGCCGGCGAGCAACCGGAGTCGCGCTTGACCGCAGGGACGCTGATGAGCAGCCCGACGGAGTTGGGAAACGTCGAGCCAGCAATCAGCGGCTCCACCGATGTCTACCTGACAAGCGGATATGCAATTCACGACCTCGGGGTTGCGCGACGGACTTCGGGCGAGCTGAGCGACATTAACCAGGCCCTGTCCGGCTCGGTCAGCCAGTTACCAGGGTGGGCCTCGGCCATCCAAGAACCTACGCCGTCGGACGTGGAGTCCGTGCCCGGCTGGGCGAAGCAAGACGTCGACCCGAGCTATGCCTCGTATTTCACCCGCTCATCGGGCCCGTGGGCCTGAAGTTGCCGGACCACTTCCACCAGCCGCCGCGCCCGCGCATCGAAGCTATGGGCGCGACGCACCCGATTCGACAGCTCTTCCCGAAGCTCCCGACGTTCGGGTGACTCCGATAGATGGGCGGCAACCGCGGCACCGAGTTCGTTCGGCGTGCTGAAAGTCAAGATGGCGTCGCCGAAGACGTCTCGCATGCCTGGTACGTCGTCAGAGACCACGCGGGCACCGCAAGCTGCAAGATCAAACAGCCTGTTGGACAACAGCCCCTCCTTGCGCATGTCGCCCCAGTGATCGTTCAGCACGACACCTGCTGCCCGGTACGTGGCGGGAAGATCCTCATTCGGCAGATACTTGCCAGCCCATGCTCCGTCTGGGAGGAGCCCGTCCCAGCGAAGGCCATAGACAGTGGGAACAATTCCAACCTCTAGCGCTGAGGCCACGGAATGCCGCATGCCACGCGCATTTCCGACGAACAGCACCTCATGCCGACGGGTCCGGTCCGGCTCCACTGGGCGGAAACGATGCTGGTCTGTGCACTGCAGCAGCCGCTCGACGGGCCGACCGTGAGCTCCGGCGAAACGTTGCGCCAGCTCATCCGAGGCCGCGAAGATCGCATCGTAGCCAACTGCCTCGCGCACAGTGACCCTCTCAGGGTGGCTTATTACCCACAAGACGTTGATCTGCTGCGGATTGAGTACGTGTGGCGAGACCCCGCGGAGCACTAAGGCGACGTCGTCGAGCCTAGATGTCGATCGGTGCCACGCCTTTTTGCAGTCCACTACTGCCTCGTGCCCGAGCCGCTCCAAGGCTTGCTTCAGCGCAACGCCGAAGTGCCAGTCTCCCCAGTTACTGCGGCGCGCCGCAGTGGGTGCGCCGATTTTGATTGACCACCGCAGCGGCCGTTGGGGGCGATCGTGAACGATGATGGGATCGAACCCGAGATGAGTCTCGGCGTTCCTCTGATACCCGATGATGGCGTAGCCGCCCCGACCCCATACCTCGTCCGCATCGACACGCAACCGATTTCGCCAGCGGTCCACGAATATCTCAACGTTGTCCGTGCCGAATGCCAGTGCGGACTGATCTTGTGGACGAGTCGGTAACTGAAGTAGCGACACGAGGCTGGGTGAGAGATAGGCGAGCTCCCGATCTGTCGCAAGACCCAACCGCAAGCTCAGGTCGCCGTTGTCGAGATCGTCGACGAAAAGCGCCTCGAAACCGCGAACCTTGAAAAAATTCTGGGCCTGGACCGCTAGCACACGAGCAGACAGAGCTTGGCGCGCGCAGGCCTGCACAACTTCGGGTGCGTCGCCCGGAAGCCCTCGATACACGTTATGTGCCAACAGCCCTCGGGCGAATGCGATGCCCGCCGACCAGACCGTTCCATCCGGGCTCAGAATCAGCGGCTGTGTGGCTGCGGCGGATCCGTCACGAAGCGGCCGCAGCAGTGAGTCCAGCCAGCCCGACTCTACGAACGTGTCGGCAGTCATGAAGACAATCAGCTCGCCGGTCGCCTGACAGGCGCCTAGGTTGCGCCCGACCTCGGCCGACAGTATCTTCGACTCCCGCACCACCCGCAGTTTTGGATGAGTCACAGTCAGTAGCTGCAAATCCATGGCTTCGATGTCGGGCAACTTCGCGTCGACGACCAGCACCTCCACCTCATCACCGTGCAGTTCCATGAGGCGCTCCACGGTGGTTCTCAAGTGGGGCGAGGGCCCGGCGACATGGATGACGATCGACACCGAACCCGGCTCGCGATCACCCAGGCCGGCCTCTGCCAGCTCCCATTCCACACTATGTTTGGCCAAGATCACATAGCGGTAACCGAGGGGCTCGTTGACCGTGATCCGGTCGCTGCGCTCCTCCCAGGCGTCGTACCGGGTTGCGATGAGGGGTGCATGTCCGAAGTCGGTGACCTTGGCCATTCGGATGAACAGGTCCCAATCGACGTTGCGGCGGAGCTGCTCATCGAACATACCTACCTCGTCGAGCAGGGAGCGCTCGTGTAACACGACGATGCAGTCGATGTAGTTTCTCTCGAGCAGAGCCTGTCGGTCGAAGGCCAGTGCGCGGTAGCGATGGCGGCCGTTCGGCTTATCTTCCACTAGTTCAGAGACCGCGTATGCGAACCGGAGATCCTCGGTCCGAACGAAGGCCACCATGACTTGGAGGAAGTCCGACGTCCACGTGTTGTCGGAGTCCAGATACGCGATGTAATTCCCACTCGCCTGCGCGAGGCCAGTGTTGCGAGCGGCTGCGACGCCGCGGGGGTGCTCATGACGGATCATTCGGATCCGCGAGTCGGCCAGAAACGGCCGTACTGCCTCACTCGTCGAATCGGTGCTGCCGTCGTCGACAACGATCAGTTCCCAATGGGGATAGGTCTGCTGTATGACTGAGCGGATCGCATCGACAAGATCGGCCGCTCGGTCCTTCGTCGGTACGACAATCGATACCTTGGGCGCTGCTTCGGCGAGCGCGCGGTATCGCTGGAGGACATCTCGAACAAAGATTGCCGACGCCTCGTAGTCGAAATACGCCGATGTGCGAGGGAGGTGCTCATGGCCCCGAGTCGCCCGCAGCAAGGTGCCGACCCGTCGAGCGTAGTCAGCCAGCGGCGGGCCGGAGACTTCGCCGACCGCCCGGCGGTAGGCGGACGGATCGAAGCCGGAGCTGGGCTGCGCGTCATCCAGCCAGCCACGATGGAGGTAATGGCCGAGTGGGCCGCCCGGGTGAGTCTTGGAGTCCGGATAATCGCTCAGATACTGCTTTGCGTCGAAGAGAGGATGCGGCGAGATTCCGCGGGCCGCTCCCTGGCGGACAAAGTGGACAAAGGCCTCGCCCTCCAAGTTTTTCGGGCAGTCCGGCTGACTGAGGTACCACTCAGGCACGAAGCACGGCTGGGGAGAGATGCCGGTCCTTATGCCAGTCCTGACGTAGTGATCGACCGGGTCATCGCCGTGGCTCGGCGGAGTGTCGAGTTGAGACAGGTACCAGTCTTGGTCGAACAGGCCCGAGCGTCGCAGGTCATCGGCCAACCGACGCTCACGATCTATCTGCCCGGACTTTGGCTCAGACGTCAATTGACGAGCCAGCTGACGAAGGCCCCCCAGGAACCGCACCCCATCCCCTCGCTATCCGGTCACACTTCCACGGCATCTTATGGCTCACCAGGGCCGGGCCGTGGCCACTCGCAGTTCTGGACAGTCACGGCAGTTCTTCTGGACGAACATGGCCGGGAGCCCGCCGAGCCCGAGACCTCGCGGGACAGCTAGCGGAAGAGTTGCGGCCGCGGACGCATACAGTCGCGGGCCCGCGACAGCGTCGTATGCGATAGCAAAGTTCTGATCGTTTCGCCGATCAGAACCTGACGTGGTCAGCGAGGTAGATCTGGACCGTAAAGCGGTTGTCTGCCCCGGCGATTTGGTCCATCCCGGTGTCCACAGTTCCAAGGCGGATTGGGCCCGGCTCAGGGATGGACTGACCAAGGTCGTCGTAGAAGATCGCGAACATGCTGCTGGGGGACGAGTAGTAGATCTCGCCGACGGCGGGGTCGAAAACCGGCTCGCCACCGGCAGCTTCGATGAGCCGAGGCAGCGGGCCGGACTTGGCCTGGCCCATCGGGTCTCGCAATTTCAGCTGCAATGGCAGCATCGCGGCGAACTCCCGTGCCTCTGGTGTGTCCGCCAGCGTTGCGGTCGCGAACTCATTGCCGAACCGCAACACGATGCGCATGGAGCCGGTGGAGGCTGAAGGCGTTTTCACAACTCTGCGCGGGGACGGCTCGTCTACGCCGGCTGTCACGCTCTCGGTCGAGCAACCGGCCAGCACTGGACCAGCAAAGCGGTGGCCAACACCGCGCCTGCCCAGCGACGGATTGATCGCAAAGTCATTGTCATGCCCTCTAGGAAATCCGCTGCGCAGACCACGGAAAAGTCTCTGTTGATGGATGTACTGACAGGGCATCCCAGATCTCCCGGTCCCGCCGTAGTGTCGTTGAGGTGGACAACCGTTCCGAAGTTCGCGAGTTCCTCACGTCGCGGCGTGCCAAGATCACTCCGGAAAAGGCTGGTGTGCCGCAGGTGGGCCATCGCCGGGTGCCCGGGCTGCGACGCAGTGAAGTGGCCGCCCTTGCAGGGATGAGCGTTGAGTATTACTCAAAGCTCGAACGCGGCTCACTCGGCGGGGTCTCCGCCTCCGTACTCGACGCGATCGCACGCGCTCTCCAGCTTGATGAAGCCGAACGAACCCACCTGTTCAACCTCGCCCATGCCGCCGACGGCACCAGCGCCGCCATGCGGCCGCGCCGCCGCGCCAAGGCGTGGACTGTGCGGCCCAGCCTGCAATGGATCCTCGACTCCATCACCACCGGGCCGGTGATTGTCGGCAACAACAGATCCGACTTGCTCGCCACCAATCTTCTCGGCCGCGCGCTGTACGCCGACCTCTACAACGATCCGAACGGCGTGCCGCCCAACTTCGGCCGGTTCACCTTTCTCGACAGCGCCGCCCACCGGTTCTACCCCGACTGGGAACTCGCGGCTGACACCACGGTCGCTAACCTCCGCACCGCGGCCGGGCAGGACCCGCACAACAAGAGCCTCCACGACCTAGTCGGGGAGTTGTCCACCCGCAGCGAGGAATTCCGGCGCCGCTGGAGCTCCCACAACGTCCGCACCCACGGCACCGGCGTCAAACACTTCCACCACCAGATCGTGGGGCGGCCTCACCCTCGCGTACGAGAGTCTCGACCTTAGAGCTGAGCCCGGCCTCACGATGACCATCTACGCCGCCGAACCCGATTCATCGACCGCCCACGCCCTTGTTCTGCTCGCCTCCTGGGCAGCCACTCAACAGCTCAGCCCGATTGATGCACTCACTCCACCCGCAGGGCAGCAATCACCTCGACCCGCACTGTTAGATGGCATCGACTCCTGACTCATGCCCAGATCGATCGCGACCAACAGGACCGTCGAGTTGGCAGAACTCCTCGACTTTGTCCGTCCACGCCATCGGCTGCTGCTCGCCACCACGCGCCGCGACGGACGCCCACAGATTTCTCCAGTGTCGGGTGGTGTCGACTTCCAGGGTCGGATTGTCATCTCGACCTATCCGGCCAGAGCAAAGACCCGCAATGCCCAGAGGGACCCACGAGTATCGGTGCTCGTCCTCTCCGACGACTGGAACGGCCCGTGGGTGCAGGTCGACGGCGACGCCGAGGTGCTGCACATGCCGGAGGCAGCCGA
>Ga0081455_10006706_pt1 | contig 12302 bp, 10 predicted proteins | sample TabmetS3T2R1_FD_70207 | JGI IMG/M metagenome (GOLD analysis project Ga0081455, IMG submission 70207) | Tabebuia heterophylla rhizosphere microbial communities from the University of Puerto Rico - S3T2R1 | ecosystem: Host-associated > Plants > Roots > Rhizosphere ... | reverse complement strand
CCCGCACCCTCGATGCGCCTCCTCAACACGCGGGTGTGAAGGTCCGTTCATGCTCACGCATCCAACGCTAGATCGTCTCATTGCGCTCGGCCTTACCGGTATGGCGAAGGCGCTCGAAGAGCAGCGTCGCCAACCCGATGTTGCCGCACTTGCCTTCGAGGAGCGGCTTGGACTGCTCGTCGACCGTGAGGCCATCGAGCGCGAGAACAAGCGGCTCGTCACCCGCTTGAGGTTCGCAGGCCTCCGACAAAACGCGGCTATCGAGGATATCGACATGAGGACGCCACGCGGACTCGACAAAGCACTCTTCGCTAAGCTCGCCGCCGGCGATTGGATTACGCGCCATGAGAATTTGATCATCGTCGGCAAGACCGGGCTCGGCAAAAGTTGGTTAGCGTGCGCACTCGGTCATAAAGCCTGCCGCGACGATCGCGCCGTCCTCTACCACCGCCTGCCACGGTTGTTCGATGCGCTCGCGCTTGCCCGCGGTGACGGTCGGCACGCCCGCCTCCTGAGGACCATTGCGCGTGTGGAGCTCCTAATCCTCGATGACTGGGGGCTTGCCAATGTGACGGCCGATCAGGGCCGCGACCTTCTGGAGATCCTCGATGATCGGCACGGACGCGGCAGCACGATCGTGACCAGTCAGATAGATGTAAAGCACTGGCACGAGATGATCGCCAACCCTACCGTCGCCGACGCCATTCTTGACCGCCTCGTACACAACGCCCATCGCCTTAATCTCGCTGGCGAGAGCATGCGCAAGGGTGCCAGCAAGCGCCACGCACTTGACGCCAAGAACTCCGCGTGAACTCATACCCTACGTCGATGGAAGGCAGTGTCCGGCTTCGTCGGATTCCTGTCCGGATTGTCTCGGATCACTGTCCGGCTTCAGTCGGATTGCTGTCCGGAATCGATCGGAAACACTGTCCGCCTTGCCCGGAATGCGCAGCGTAACCTGCTGTGCTTGAAAGCCGTAAGGTACTTCTCCTGAATGTACGCAACGAAGTCGCGGCCCGTGAGCAGCGGCTCTCTCGGCTCAGCCGGCTTGGTCTTTGTGACTTCGGATGCGGGTGAGGTTGGTGAGGTTCGTGACATTGGCGCGAACTCCGTACTTTGCGCTTCCCGTATCGAAAGGAAGGGAAAGATAGACGATTCGCGTCGTCGTCAACGTTGTGGCAGCCGAGGGCATCTTCGTGCCCGCCCCGAAGCTTGACGGAATGCGCATGAGTGCAGATCGCTCGTGCGACTTGAGCGAATGATCTGGCTAACGGCGGCTCCTTGCCGAGACTCAAGGAGCGAAGCCCAGAGAGCCGAATGGGGTCTTGCTCGCTGAAAAAAGCTCGCAGCTTTGGGCATCCACGCCCAGCGAGGCCACCGACAGTGCCGAGCGGCGCACGGTGCCTACCCAGTGCTTACCCCGACATTTGTGGGAGCTGTTTCTTTGGGGGGCGTGTTAGGGCAATTTCTTATTGTTTTTCAATGTGGTGAGCCCGGTTGGGATCGAACCAACGACCACCTGATTAAAAGTCAGATGCTCTACCGCTGAGCTACGGGCCCTGAGCGTCGTAATTACGGGGTGTCTTAGCACAAAACAAGGGTCTGGAACGGGGGCGGAACAAAACAAACCAAACCAAGCCAACTCTGCGCTACACACCCTCACTGACGCGGCGGGTTGCGTGTGCGCCCGATCCACTGTCCCGTTCGCTCTGGCTGCCGCGATCGACATCGGTTTCCGTCCCCGCGGCCGCGTCGAGGGGCTGTCGCCAAGCCGCTAGCCCCGGACTGCGTGATGCGGAACCAAAGCTCAGCGATAGAGCGCTTTTTTACCTATCACGCCCGTAACCGTGATTGGTACGGTTTCCCGCGCCGAGCGTACTGTTCGAATCCCGCTACACGTCCCCCGACCAGGAAAAGCTGGCGATGTGCCTTCGTCAGCGATCGCCGAAGCAAACTCATGACGGGGCTGGCCATTCAGGCAAAGGCCGTATGCAGCTCGGAGCTATGTCGCTACTATTGGCTGGCATAACCAAGCGGGTCATCCTCTGAGAACTTCGCCAGGGTGATCGCTTCACGAACTGCAGCCCCTCTGTGGAGTCTGTGAATGCAGTGTCCGCGGTGTCGGCAGGACAATCGGGACGGAGCACGCTTCTGCCGAGAATGCGGCGCGGGGTTTGACCTCCCGTGTCCGGTCTGTGGAACAAATTTGAAAGCAGTCAGCAAATTCTGTGACAACTGTGGTGCGTCCATAGCCCTCGCCGGGACGTGGCAAACCGTTCCAGAGCGATTTGACTCGGCATCTGCTGGCACCTCAAGTCAACTCGCCAAGGTGATGCTCAGCTCCAAGGCCACGCAGGAAGGCGAGCGAAAGCAGGTGACCGCACTGTTCGCCGACATAAAGGCATCCACGGAGCTGGTTGCCGGTCGCGACCCCGAGGAGGCCCGTCGTCTTCTCGATCCCATTCTAGAGCAGATGATGAATGCGGTTCACCGTTATGAGGGGACGGTCAACCAGGTAATGGGGGATGGCATCCAGGCTCTGTTCGGTGCACCGCGTGCCTATGAGGATCATGCTGTTCGCGCGTGCTACGCGGCACTGAAGATGCAAGAGACGATCAAGAAGTACGCGGAGGCGGTTCGTAGGACAGAGGGCCTTGCACTTCAGGTTCGCATTGGCCTGAACTCTGGTGAAGTGGTGGTGCGCTCCTTGGGCAGCGACCTTCATATGAATTACTGCGCCCAAGGCGAGACGATCCATCTCGCGGCTCGCATGGAGCAGATGGCTATACCAGGGACGATTCTTATTTCATCTCGCACGTTCCACCTTGTGGAAGGGTATGTGACGGCCAAGCCCATCGGGCCCATCGTTGTCAAAGGACTAGCGGCGCCCGTAGTATCGTACGAACTACTCGGAGCCAATGCGTCGGGCTCAAGACTGTGGGCGGTCGGGCCTCGTGGTTTGACCCGATTTGTCAACCGAAACAGCGAAACAGATCAACTGCGGCAGGTCCTTGACCGCGCGCGTACGGGTCGTGGACAGGTCGTTGCCGTAGTGGGCGAGCCCGGTGTCGGCAAGTCCCGATTCATCTACGAATTCATTCACTCCGGGTACACTGAAAGCTGGCGCGTTCTGCAAGCTCGAGCGGTATCTTATGGCACGGCCACGAGCTATTTGCCGGTGACCGAATTCCTCAAGGAGTACTTTCAGATCACCGCAACCGACGAACCCGGCGCAATTCGCGAAAAGGTAACCAGTAAACTGCTCAGCGTAGATGAAAAGCTGCTCCCGACGCTGCCAGCCTTTCTCACACTTTTGGACCTCCCACCCGACGATTCCCAATCGTGGATCCCGGATCCTCCCCAGCGCCGGCAACGTATGTTGGAGGCGGTCAAGCAACTCTTGTTTCGAGAGAGTGAAAGGCAACCGCTATTGGTAGTTTTGGAAGACCTACATTCTATCGATCCGGAAACACAGGTGTTGATCGATGGACTTGTCGATAGCTTGCCGGCCGCACGCTTTCTGCTTCTCATCAGTTCTAGACCTGAATACCAGAACCATTGGGGCCATAAGACGTATTACACACATCTGCGAATTGACACGCTTCCACCGCCTTTTGCTGGTGAAATGCTCAATGCGCTCGTCGGCACCAATGACCGACTAGAACCGATCAAACACCTGCTCATCGAAAAGACGCAAGGCACGCCATTTTTTCTTGAGGAGAGTGTGCGAGCCCTCGTGGAGACCGGCGCTCTAAGCGGCGAGCCGGAAGCCTATTTCGCGGCGAAGCCAATTTCGGAGCTTAGCTTACCGGCAACGGTCGGATCGCTGCTGAGCGCACGCATCGATCGTCTCTCCCACGTCGACAAACGTCTGCTTCAGTGCGCCGCGGTCGTCGGCAACCACGTCCCACTTAGCATTTTGCAGGCGGTCGGAGAACTGTCCCCAGACGAGCTTCGGGAATCGCTGCAGCGGCTGCTAGCCGCTGAGTTTCTATATGAAACGCGATTGTTCCCGGACATCGAGTACACCTTCAAACATGCGCTGATCCACGATGCCGCCTACCAGATGTTATCGGGGGATCGGCGGCGCGCGTTGCACTCTGCAGCACTGCTTGCCGGCGAACAACTCTACGTCGATCAATTGGGGGAAAAGGCGGACTGGTTGGCGTTTCACGCCTTTCGCGCCCAGCAGTGGGATCGAGCAGTGGCGCACCTCCAAGCCGCGGCGGCCCGAGAAATCGCCCGGGCCGCCAACCGGGTGGCCGCACAGCACTTGGAGAACGCTCTGGTCGCTGTCGATCATTTACCCGCCACGGAACGCACCCAACTGGCCATTGACTTGCGAATCGCGTTGCGGCATGCCCTCACCCCATTGGGACAGGTCAAGCGGACGCTCGATCACCTGCGCACGGCCGAACGATTCGCGAATGACCTTAATGACCGCTCGAGACTGGGCCGCGTCATCTCCTTCACCGCCAACTGTCTCGTCCTTCAAGCCCGCTATGCTGAGGCTCTGGACACCGGCGAAAGCGCACTAATCATCGCGCGCGAGCTGCGCGATGACCGCCTTGAGCTCGCAACCAGTATGTACTTGGCACGCGCTCGGTTGCTCAGAGGCGAGTGCCGAACGGCCATAGAGATGTTTCAGGGCATCATCCGGACGCTAGAAGAGAAATCGCTCGACGGCTTCCTTGGGCTTCCGGTGCTTCCTGCAGCTTTTGCCCGAAGCAACCTGGCGGCAGGGCTGGCCGAGGTCGGTGAGTTCGAGGAGGCGAAGGCTCACGCCGTGGAGGCGGCTCGGCGAGCCGACGCGTCCGGGCAACCCGATTCGATCATGTGGGCGCATTGGAGTATTGGGTTGGTTGCCCTCACGCAAGGCGCATCTGGAGAGGCCGTCCGGGTGTTCGACCGTCTTCTCCACCTCTGCAAAACCCATGATCTTGATGCTTATGCGTCCCGAATCATGGCCGCCTTGGGCTGCAGCATGGCGCGCGTGGGGCAGGTCAACGAAGGACTTCAGCTTTTGGAACAGGCCGTTGTCCTGGACGTGTCCGCCGAACCGCAGACGACCCACTCATTTGCACTCACGGCACTGGCCGAAGCCACATTTTTGGCCGGTGACCTCGACAAAGCGCGCGCAGTGGCAACACAAGCGGTTCGGCGCACCCGAGCCCACGAAGAGCGGAGTGCCGAGGCGCACGCCTGCCGCCTATTGGCCACCATCTATGGCGCGCGTGCCAGCGACCTGGAGCTTGCTGCGCAGACGCTACAGGCCGCAAACGTGATCGCCACAGAACTTTCTCTACAGCCTCTTTTGGCCCATTGTGACTTTGGGTTCGCCGACCTGTGCGCGCAGAAGGGGCAGCGCTCGGAGGCCCAGGCGCACAGAGCGCGCGGCCACATTCTTCTGGCTAAGCTTGGCATGAAGCCCTGGTTCAGGTCGGATAGGGAAAAGTTTGTGCTATCCGCGCTTGCGACGTGACCTAGCCTTGGCGGTTTTCGCACCGGTCGCGCGTTGGCGCACGACCTTTATGTTTGGTACCTCCAGTCCGAAGCGCTGGGCGAGCGCGCGAACCTCTAGGATGACGTTTTCGGTAACACGCTGGTCGCCTGTGAGGGCGACACTCAGCTGCATTGGTTCACGAGATTTTTTGGTCACGGTTTTCCAGTCAGGGACGGCTCACCCTTGATCGTTACGACCATTACATTGGAGCCAAACCGTGCTTTAAGCGCCATTATTTGTTTGTTCCACTCATCCACGTCGTCTTTTTTCAGTGTGCCCGCAAAGGTGAAGATTACCACCTGGTGCTCACCCGATTGTTGCTCCTTGATATCCCCACCACTCATTGGTGTAATCCTTCCAAACGAAGGTCCGTGTTCAGAATAGGATGCGTCGAGGTATGAAACCATACCCTACACGCGAACCTGATCGCAAGAAAGCTCATTTTCCCTGAATGGGCGGGCTGACGCGGCAAACGCCTTCCATAAGGTCTGCTGCGGAGAAGACCCCCGGCAGGGCATCGATGTCCCGCACCAAGTAATACTCTAGGGGAGAACCATGAGGTTCGGCGACGGTGACGGCGTCGCCGACGGCGGCGGAGGCAAACACGGCGACCATGTTGTCCTTTCCGACCGCGAGTAAAGCCGTCACCCCAGATGGGAAACGCCCGGCGTTGATTTCAGTAATGGCGGGAACGCCATTTGCCGTCTCTTTGAGCTCCACAAAAAACGTCCCGGACGGATGCGTCTCGAGCGCCTCGACGGCGCTGAGAGTTACTTTTAGCGCCTCGGCTGCCACCACGGTCTTGGCCAAACAAGATAGGGAGAACACGCCGCTTGGATTGTTGCCCGCCGCGAAATAGCTCAGCACTTCCGTTGCTTGGGCACGCAGCAAGCTGCCTTTGCACCATACGCTCTGCACAATGAAGTGTCGCCCTGGCAAGTACTCCCCCAGGGTAAAATCGGAGATTTTGAGCCCCCGCAGATCTCGCCACTGGGTCATCCAGGTGCGCGCTTGCGCCACCGTGGCGACTGGAGCCGCGGCCAACGACCGGGACCCACGACGCGCCCGACACCACAAAAGCCCTGCACGTGAAAATCGGGTGAAGATTTTGTCGACGTCGCGCAGGTTTTCAACGGCGTAAGTACGTGGGACCGCAACGCCCCGGCGACGCAGAAACTGATTTAGGGCATACTTATCCTGACACAGGTCAATCGTTTCCCGACGGGGGAGCAGCAAATCAATCGGAAAACGGTCGCGTTCGTCAGAGAGAGCTTTTACGGCTCGATCGTCGGTAGGCATAATGACATTAATGCGGTCCCGTTTGACGATTTCCAACAATGAGCTGGCGAAATTGGCGCCGGCTGGCGCGGGGCAGACGTAGTTGCGGTTCGCCGTGGACAGCTTCAGCACAAATCGGTCGTCATTCACTCCGACGATATGAGTCCTGCCACCCATGGACTGAAGTGCGCGAATGACGTTGCCGCTGGATCCGGTCCCGGCACCGGTGACCAGCGCGCGAATAGCTCGTCTCTTCATTGGACCCAGACTGTTGCGATAAGGCGTGCTGCCTGTTTACCAGATTAAAGCACATTTGACGTTGTTGAAGAGGGCCAGGAAAGGCACCGTATGCAAACGGCAATGCGTTGGCTCCTCCAGCAAACAATGCGGGTGTCGCTACGCACTGCGCGGAGGATGCGAAATGAGGTGCGGCGCTCCACCGAAGCGAGTGGGCCAGCTTAAGGCCGCTTCGGCGGGCACCGATTATCCTCACATTTTTCAAACGGAAAGTCCTTGAGCAGCCCAGTATCTCTCGCGTTCATGCGAAACTCAGTGACTTTTCCTTGGGGATCCTTGTTAAACTTCACACTCGAGCAGGGTAGAACGGGACCGCTGAAATTCTCCATGCTAAATATATCGTCGGATCCCCCAGTGAGAGTGATCGCGGCGTATTTGTTGCGGGTGATCGTTAGGGACTGCCCATCAGGGCTCAGGCCGACCTCATAGACAGTATCAATCTCTTCGTTGTAGTACCGGCCGAGGTACTTCGTTAAGTCGACCGGGCTGCGATCACGCTGGCAGGCAGCAGGGGCGGACGACGACGAATCTAACGGCTCATTTAAATAAACCGCGGCGACGTCACGCACGAGCTTGTAGGTCCGGCTCTGATTCGGCAGCAACACATTGCACAGGAGCGCAACGGTCAGCTTCCGATCATTCGGGAAAAGGATCAGGTGGGAGCGGTATCCCGCATCTCGACCGTCATGCTCCAAGATCTTACGGCCATTTTCCTTTTCGACATATATTCCAAGCCCATAGTGAAACCTATCCGAGAAACCATCGACGACCCCCGTCGGGCGGCTCTGCATAGCTGAATGCGCGTCATCCCCGCCAACCGTCTTGGACTCGAAATTGTGCGCCCACCGCAGCAGATCCTCAGCGGTGGTGAGAAAATTTGTTGGGCCTGTCAAATCATAGTTCGGCATCCTTATTTCAAAGTTCGGGTATGTGCCCCTATACCCGTAGGCGCGGTTCTTCACGACTTGCCCATGCGTTTCGGTGATCGTCGAGTTCTGCATGTTTAGGGGCAAAAATATCTGCTCACGGACGAAGTCCGCTAGCGATTGGCCGGAGCGCTCTTTGACGATCTTGCCCGCGAGCGTGTAGTTGGTGTTGCTGTATGAAAATTTTGACCCGGGAGTGAAGTTTAAGCTCTTCATGCGTCCTACGAAATCGAGCACGCCGTCTAGCGTGATCGTATCATCCGACATCCGCCATCCGGCCAAGGTTGCTAACAGCCACTGATCCCTGATTCCGCTCGTGTGATGCAGCAATTGGCTGATCGTGGGTTGCTGGCGCATATTTGCCAGTTCAGGGATGAAGTTGTGCGCGTCGTCGTCGAGGTTGAGTTTTCCTTGTATCTTGAGCAGCACGATGGCCATTGCCGTTAATTGCTTCGCCAGCGAAGCCGCATGAAAGACCGTGGTGGCGGGATCGATGCCAATGTGGTGATCCAGATCCGCCATGCCGTAGCCGCGCTTGTAGATGATTTGCCCTTCCCTTGAGACGGCCAGCGCGCAGCCCGGGGAATCTGATTTGTCCCATGTCGCGAAGATCTGGTCGACCTGGGGGTTGGGAGCAATCGTTGCAGTGCCAGTCACCTGCGCAGAGGCGAGCCCTACCATGGTGAAAACAATGACGGGCAGACCCACGAGGCCCGCCACACATGCAAAGCCCTTGTGCGCCAAGTGGCTCTTCCAGGACATGGGCACCTCCACGCGTCGCGACGTTTTTGCCCTGGCTGAAAGCCGAAGGCCTGGCTTTGCGCGACTGCTTTGCCTACGCGGACGACAAACTAAAGCCCACTCGCCATAATCATCGGGTCATGCGCCGTAGCTGGATAATCCTTGCCCACTGTGGCGACGCGCCACCCACATAACGTGGACTGAATGTAATTAAAATGCATTGCTTACCTACCTGCTACCAAATAGTAGGACTGAGGGGGGTGAATTGAAGCAATGAGTTAACGTTAGCGCTCCGGCGCATTCGGCGATGCACCCATGCACCCGCCGGGCGACGGCATTCCGTGCGCAATTTGGCGCGCTCGAGGCGTTGTCCGGCTCGGTCGCCCACAGACCCCAGCGCAACCCCCTTTTCGTGCAGGCCAACAGCTCGGGCGAAAGTGCCGCACAGGCCCGGCGCGGTATGGGGCCGGCAAACTCCTCGCATTTCCTTCAACCTGCGGGAGGCATGCGCCTGGAACATAGCCAACCCAAAGTCCCTGTGGATCGCGCTTCGGCCGCAAGCCAGATAAGAGATCCGAGCGGCACCCAATGCCGCGTTCCCCCAAGCCCATAGATGCAGAAATCAGCTCCCTCGTCCCAACAAACGGTGTCTCGGCCGCTCCGGGCAATTGGCCTGATGTGCCTTGCCTGGGTTCTGTTCGCCTGCCTCGATGCCACGGCAAAATACCTTGCTGCCATCGTCGGGATGCCGGCGGCCCAGGCCGTATGGATGCGATTTCTCGGTCAGTTTGTGGCGATGGTGGTCGCACTCGGTCTGTTGGCCGTACCGCGTCTCTTGCGGACGACCAAACTCAAGGTCCAGATCGTGCGCTCCTTTCTGCTGCTCTCGTCCACGGCATTCAATTTTCTCGCGCTGCGCCACTTGCGTCTCGATCAGACGACAACCATCGGGTTTTTGACGCCGCTGACCGTCGCTCTGCTCGCGGGCCCCTTCCTGGGCGAATGGATCAGCTGGCGCCGCGCCATTGCCATCGGCATCGGCTTTGCCGGCATTCTGGTCGCCCTGCGTCCCGGTTTCACCGTCGTTCACTACGCCTTCGCCTTCTCGTTCGCGGGCATGCTGAGCTATGCGGTCTTCAGTGTCGTCACGCGCTACCTTGCGGCTTACGACTCGGCCGAGGTGACGCTGTTCTATTCGCTGCTGGCAGGCAGCATCGTCATGGCGCCGTTCGCGCTCGCCGAATGGCAATGGCCGCGCGACACATTTGTCTGGTTCTTATTGATGTCGATGGGGTTCTATGGCGGCCTCGGTCACTATCTGTTCATCCTCTCCCACCGCTCCGCCCCGGCCTCAACCATCGCACCCTTTCTTTACATCAGCCTCCTCACGCACTCGACGGCGGGTTATTTCGTGTTCGGCCAGGTCCCCGACCAGTGGACCCTGGTCGGTGCCGGCATCGTCATCCTCACCGGTCTCTATTTGTTGCATCGCGAACGCGTCACGGCGCGGGCCGCCGCCGTGGAGATGACCGCTAACGCGGTTCCGCAGCGCTAACGGCCACGCATCAGAGGCCCGCCCCCATCCCACCATCGACGGCGAGTTCGGCGCCCGTGATGTAGGAGGCATCGTCGCTCGCCAGGAACACGGCCGCCTTGGCAATTTCCTCTGGCTCACCGAAGCGCCGCAGTGCGGTGCTGGCGAGCAATGCCTCCCGAATATTTGGAATACGCAAAGCCCGCCGCGTCAACGCCGTCTCAACAAATCCTGGACACAGCGCATTCACCCGAATGCCGAAGGGCGCATACTCCACGGCAAGCCCGCGTGTCAGCGCCGTCACCGCGCCCTTGGTCGCGGAATAGGCCGTAAGCCCGCGCAATCCCCGGTGTGCCATAATCGAGGCAATATTGACGAGCGAGCCACGGCCCGATGCCTTGAGCAGGGCGAAGCCTTCGCGTGCCACGCGTACCACACCGTCGAGGTTCACCTCTCTGATCTTTGCCCAGTCGGCATCGCTCAAATGCCGGAAATCACCGCGCACGTTCAGTCCGGCATTGTTGATCAGCACATCCAGGCGGCCATCCAGATTTTCGACGGTCCGGAACATGGCCGTGACGTCCTGGCCAAGTGAAACATCAGCGGTGATGGCCTGCGCCGCCGCACCGAAAGCGTGGAGCTCGCCGGTGACGGTTTCAGCGGCGTTGGCATCGACGTCGGCCACATAAACGCGGGCGCCTTCGGCGGCGCAGGCATGCGCAATGGCCCGGCCGATGCCCGCCCCCGCACCCGTCACCAGGGCGATGCGCTGCTCAAGCCGCCTCATTGGCCGCCCGCCTCTTGCCCGGCCGCTTCGGCGTTACCGGCCCCAGGGCTGGCGGCGGCTGCCACTTCTCGCGCATGGTGACCAATTCCTCGGCCACCGTCGGGTGCAGCGCCATTGTGGCATCAAAATCGGCCTTGGTGGCCTTGAGCCGCAAGGCGATGGCGGCCACCTGCACGATTTCGGCGGCGTCGGGACCCAGTACATGGCAGCCCACCACCCGATCGGTGGCGGCATCGACCAGGAGCTTCATCAGCATCCGCTCGTCGCGCCCCGACAGGGTGTGCTTCAGAGGCTTGAAACGCGCCTTATAGATCTCGAGCTCGTTGTAGCGCTCGCGGGCGATATGCTCCGGCAGACCAACGGTGCCGATCTCAGGGGTGGAAAAGACGGCGCTTGGCACGAGCATGTGGTCGACCAGGGTCGGCTTGTTGCCGAAAACGCCGTCCGCAAACGCTTGCCCCTCGCGGATAGCAACGGGCGTAAGGTTGACACGGTCGGTGACGTCGCCGACGGCATAGATATTTTCGACCGAGGAGCGGGACTGGGCATCGACGGCGATCTGGCCGTTCGCTCCCAGGTGCACGCCGGCGGCCTCCAGGCCGATGCCGCTGGTATTGGGCTTGCGGCCAGTCGCAAACATAATTTGACCGGCGTCGATGTTGCGGCCATCCTTCAAGGTGGCCTTGAGGCCGGTCCAGCCCTTGTCAATGCTGGCGATTTCAGCGCCGCAGACGACGTCGATCCCCCGCTTGAGCAACTCCGCCGTCAGGGCATCACGCAGGTCCTCATCGAATCCGCGTAGGATCTTGGGACCCCGATAGAGAAGCGTGGTTGCGACGCCAAAAGCCTGAAAAATCGAGGCGAATTCGACGGCGATATAGCCGCCTCCGACAACGATGATCGACGCCGGCAGGCGATCGAGATGGAAGGCTTCGTTGGAGGTGATGGCGTGGCCCGCGCCAGGGACTTCCAACAGCACCGGACGTCCGCCCGTAGCGATCAGGATGATGCGGGCAGTCACCTTGCGATTGCCCGGTTGCACGATCAGACTATGCGCGTCGGTGAGCTCGGCGCGGCCCACCATCGCCTGCACGCCCGCTTTTTCCAGGAGGGCGCGATAAATGCCCTCCAGCCGTGCAATCTCGGCATCCTTATTGGCGATCAGGGTCGGCCAGTCGAAGCGGGGTGATGTGCCGCTCCAACCAAAGCCAATGGCATCCTCAAAATCGTCGCGAA
>Ga0081455_10006705_pt1 | contig 12303 bp, 7 predicted proteins | sample TabmetS3T2R1_FD_70207 | JGI IMG/M metagenome (GOLD analysis project Ga0081455, IMG submission 70207) | Tabebuia heterophylla rhizosphere microbial communities from the University of Puerto Rico - S3T2R1 | ecosystem: Host-associated > Plants > Roots > Rhizosphere ... | reverse complement strand
TTGCGCCCACTAGTCCCTCCGCAAGCGCCGGCTGGCGAGGCACTAGCTTGGCTCACCGCATGGCCGATCTGGACAGCATCTTCAAGGCGTACGACGTCCGGGGCGTCGTCCCCGACCAGATCGACGCGGCACTCTGCGAACAGATCGGCGCCGCTTTCGGGCGGTTCCTGTTCGACGGTGCGGACGGGCGCATTCCGCGCCGGGTCATCGTGGCCCGGGACATGCGGAGGAGCGGCGTCGAGCTGGCGGGGGCCTTCGCCGAGGGCGTGCAGCATCAGGGGCTCGACGTGGTCGACCTCGGGCTGGCGTCGACCGATCTCGTGTACTTCGCCGCGGGGTCGCTCGATGCCCCCGCGGCGATGTTCACCGCATCGCACAACCCGGCCCAGTACAACGGGATCAAGCTGTGCCTCGCGGGCGCCCGGCCGATCGGCCAGGACACCGGCCTGGCTGAGATCAAGCGGCTGGTGGCCTCCGGGGTGGCGGCGGCGCCCACCGAACCGGGGCGCATCGAGGCCCTCGATCTCCTGGATGACTTCGCACGTCACGTGCGGTCGTTCGTCGACGTGACCGCGCTGCGTCCACTGAAGGTCGTGGCCGACACCGCGAACGGGATGGGTGGGCTCGTCGTGCCCAAGGTGTTCGAGGGCCTGCCGTTCGAGCTCGAACTGCTCTACGCCGAGCTCGACGGCACGTTCCCGCACCACCCGGCCGATCCCATCCAGCCCGAGAACCTGCGCGATCTCCAGGCCCGCGTGCGGGCCACGGGTGCCGACGTCGGCCTGGCGTTCGACGGCGACGCCGACCGGGTGTTCCTGGTCGACGACCAGGCCGAGCCGCTGTCGGGATCGACCACCACGTCGATCGTCGCCACCGGCATCCTCGAACGGGAGCCGGGGGCCATCATCCTGTACAACCTCATCTGCTCCAAGGCCGTCCCGGAGGTCATACGCGAGCACGGCGGCAAGCCGGTGCGGACACGCGTCGGCCATTCGTTCATCAAGCAGGTCATGGCCGAGACCGGCGCCGCCTTCGGCGGCGAGCATTCCGCGCACTACTACTTCCGCGACAACTTCCGCGCCGATTCCGGGAGCATCGCCGCCCTCGTCGTGCTGGAGCGAATCTGCAAGGCGGGCGTCCCCCTGTCCCAACTGCGGCGGCCGTTCGATCGCTACGCGGCGTCCGGGGAGATCAACACGTCCGTCGACGACCCTGCGGCGGTCATCGACCGGGTCGCGGCCGCCTTTTCGGGTGCCGCCCAGGACCGCATGGACGGTCTCACCGTCGACCTGGGGGACTGGTGGTTCAACCTGCGGCCGTCGAACACCGAGCCGCTGCTGCGGCTCAACCTCGAAGCTCCCACCCGCTCGGCCGTCGACACCCATGTCGCCGAGGTCCGGGCGCTGATCACAGAAGGATGACCCGATGGCACTCGATCCCCAGCTCCTCGAGATCCTTGCCTGTCCCGAGGACAAGGGCCCACTGCTCTACTTCGCCGACGAGGACTCGCTCTACAACCCCCGCCTGAAGCGCCGCTACGGCATCCGCGAGGACATCCCGATCATGCTGATCGACGAGGCCGAGACCGTAGACGACAGCGAGCACGAGCGGCTGATGGCCAAGGCGGACGCCGACGGCATCAAGCCCACGTTCGAGGCCTAACCGTGGGCCTGTTGGACGACGACGTCCTCGACTCGCTCGACATGTTCGGCATGGCCCGCGCGTTCCCGGAGCAGGTGGCCGCCAGCGTGCATGCCGTGACGTCGGTGGCGGGGCTGCCCTCCGGCGACGAGATCGACAACGTGATCGTGCTGGGCATGGGCGGCAGCGGCATCGCCGGCGATGTGGTGACCGCCATCGGTGGGCCCTTCGTGCCGGTGCCGATGCTGGTCTCCAAGGGCTATGCGCCGCCGTCGTTCGTCGGCCCCGGCACCCTGTGCTTCGCCGCGTCGTTCTCCGGTGAGACCGAGGAGACGATCGAGGCAGCGCAGGCGGCCGCAGCGGCGGGGGCCCGGATGGTCGTGGTCTCGGTGGGCGGACAACTGGCCGAGCTGGCCCCGGCGTGGCAGGCGCCCCACATCCCGCTGCCCGGCGACATACCGATGCCCCGGGCCGGGCTGGGTGCGCTGGCGGTCCCCATGCTGCTGGTGCTCGAGCAGGTGGGGTTGTTCCCGGGTGCCGCCTCGTGGATCGACGCCGCCGTGGCCCGCCTGCGAGTTCGCCGTGACGCACTGGTCTCCGGGGACCTGGCGCCGCGGATCGCCCGGACCATCGGGCCGACCATGCCCCTCATCTTCGGTGCCGGTCCCCTGGGCGGCGTCGCGGCCTGGAGGTGGAAGGCCCAGGTCAACGAGAACGCCAAGGCGCCGGCCTTCGCGGCGGCGCTCCCCGAGCTGTGCCACAACGAGATCTGCGGCTGGGGGCAGCACGGCGACCTGACCCGCCAGGTGTTCACGCTGGTGGAGCTGCGCCACGACGAGGAGCATCCACAGGAGCTGCGCCGCTTCGAGATGGTGCGGGACATCATGGCCGAGGTGGTGCACGACGTCGTCGAGGTGCGCGCGGTGGGGGAGGGCCCGCTGGCCCAGCTGTTCGACCTCACGCTGGTCGGCGACTTCGTGTCGCTGCACATGGCCGCCCAGGCGGGCATCGACCCGGGCCCGGTGCCGGTTCTCGACGACATGAAGCGGGCGCTGGCGGGTTAGCCCGGGCGGCCGGCACGTTAATTTTGTGCCATGAGCAGCGAGACCCGCGTCGCGTACCGGACCTGTCCACTGTGCGAGGCGGGCTGCGGCCTCGAGATCGCCCTGCACCGCACCAACGGAGCGGAGCGAGCTTCCGCAACGCAGCGAGCCCCGGGCCCGAGCGGCCCGTCGCCGGAGGCGACAGGAGCGGAAGACACAGCGTCGCAGCCCGAGCGGCCCGGCCGAAGGCCAAGACCGGGCGACTACGAGCGGGTCGGCCGCATCCGCGGTGATCGCGACGACGTGTTCAGCCACGGCTTCATCTGCCCGAAGGGGTCGACCCTCCGCCAACTCCACGAGGATCCGGACTGGCTGCGCGGGCCCCTGGTCAAGAGGGATGGCAGCTTCGAGCCGGCAAGCTGGGACGAGGCGTTCGCGGAAGTCGAGCGGCGGCTGTTGCCGATCGTCGAGCAGCGCGGCCGCGACGCCGTCGGCATCTACCTCGGCAACCCCAACGCCCACTCGCTGGGCGCGCTGATCTTCCTGCGGCCGCTCGTCCGGGCCCTCGGCACCACCAACGTCTTCTCGGCCAGCACCGTCGACCAGCGACCCAAGGAGGTCTCCGCGGGCCTCATGTTCGGCGGCGCGCTCACGGTGCCGGTTCCCGACGTCGACCGCACCGATTTCCTGCTGATGCTGGGTGCCAACCCCTACGCGTCCAACGGCAGCCTGGCGACCGCCCCCGACTGGCCGGGGCGCATCGAGGCGCTGCTGGAACGGGGTGGGCGGCTGGTGGTCGTCGATCCCCGCCGGACGCAGACGGCCGAGGTAGCGAGCCGGCACCTCCCCATCCGGCCCGGCACCGATCCCCTCCTGCTCATGGCACTGGTCAACGTGCTGGCCGCCGACGGGCTGATCGACCTTGGCCGCCTCGAGCCCTACGTCGTCGGGGTCGACCAGGTGGTTCGGCTGGCCGAGCCGTTCACCCCGGAGGCGGTGGCGCCCGCGACAGGGCTGGACGCCGAGGAGATCCGCGCGCTGGCGCACGACCTGGCCGCAGCGCCGTCGGCCTGCGTCTACGGACGCATCGGCACCACCACGGCCGAGTTCGGCTCGCTGACGTCGTGGCTGGTCGACGTGCTCAACGTCCTGACGGGCAACCTGGACCGCGCCGGCGGTGCCATGTTCGCCACCGCCGCGGCCGGTGCCGCCAACACCCGCGGCAAGCCGCGCTACGGCCGGGGGATCAAGCTGCACCGGCGCCACAGCCGGGTCCGCGGCCTCGGCGAGACGATGGGCGAGCTGCCGGCCGCCTGCCTCGCCGAGGAGATCGACACGCCCGGCGAGGGGCAGATCCGCGCCATGGTGGTCGTGGGCGGCAACCCGGTGCTCTCCACCCCCAACGCCGGGCGTCTGGACGCCGCCCTGGCGGGGCTCGACTTCATGGTTGCGGTCGATCCCTACGTCAACGAGACGACTCGCCACGCCGACGTGATCCTGCCCGTGCCCACGGCGCTGCAGCGGCCCCATTACGACCTGGCCCTGCTGCAGCTGGCGGTGCGGAACGTGGCCAACTACAGCCCGGCGGTGCTCCCGTTGGACGAAGGCCAGCCCGACGAGTGGCATGTGCTGGCGCGGCTCGCCCTGGTGGTGCAGGGCTTCGGCGCGGACGCCGATCCGGCGCTCGTGGACGACCTGGTGTTGCGGGCGCTGGTCGAGGGGGCCGTGGCCGACGAGACCAGCCCGGTGGCCGGGCGCGAGGTCGACGAGGTCATCGCCCTGCTCGGCGAGCGGACGGGGCCGAGCCGGATCATCGACTTCATGCTGCGCACGGGCCCCTACGGCGAGGGCTTCGGCGCCCGACCGGACGGGCTCAGCCTCGACGTGCTCCTGGACCATCCCCACGGTGTCGACCTCGGTCCGCTCGAGCCCCGCCTGCCGGACGTGCTCCGCACGCCCTCGGGCATGGTGGAGCTCGCGCCCGAACCGCTGACCGCCGACGTCGGCCGTCTGCGGGCGGCCATGGCCGAGCCCGGCGGTGGCATGCGGCTCATCGGTCGGCGGGACCTGCGGTCCAACAACTCGTGGATGCACAACGTCGAGGTCCTCGTGAAGGGTCGCCCGCGCTGCACGCTCCACGTCCATCCCGACGACGCCTCTCGGCTGGGGTTGGTCGACGGCGAGCCGGCGTCGGTCAGGTCGCGGGCTGGCACCATCACGATCCCCGCCGAGGTGACCGACGCCATCCGCCCGGGCGTGGTCAGCATCCCCCATGGCTGGGGCCACGACCTGCCCGGAGTCGAGCTGTCTGTGGCCCGGCGCTATGCCGGCGTCAACAGCAACCTCTTGGCTGACGAGGTCCTGGTCGACCCCGTGTCTGGCAACGCCGTGCTCAACGGAATCCCGGTGGAGGTGGCGCCGGCCGGCTAGTGTCGAACAGTACACCGGTGTACTGAAGGTTCGAGGGGGAGATCGATGAGCCGCAAGTTGCTGGGGGCGGTGGGCGTTGTCATCGCGGTCCTGGTCGCGAGCCTGGGCGGCTCCGGGGCTGCCGACGCACAGGGGAAGCGGCCCGCGCCGCGCCCGGTCATCTTCGTTCACGGCGGGTCGGGGTCGGGCGCCCAGTTCGACACGCAGTCGCTGCGGCTGATGAGCAATGGCTATCCCGCCGACCGGATCGCCGTGCACGAGTACGACTCGACATTCGGCACCAACACGATGGAAGAGGTGTGGGCCGGGCTCGACGAGCTCATCGCGGGGCTGTTGGACGAGACCGGCGCCGACGGGGTCGACCTGCTGGGGCACTCGCTGGGGACCACCGTGTCCCAGGGGTACCTCACCAGCTCGCCCGAGCGCGCCGCCAGCGTGGCCCACTACGTCAACATCGACGGCCGGACCGCGGCGGCGCCACCGGGCGGCGTCGACACGCTCGCGGTGTGGGGTGAGGGCGACCAGACCCGCCAGATCGTCAGTGCGCAGAACTACTACGCGCCCGACCAGTCGCACGTGCAGGTGGCGACCTCCGCCGAGACGTTCGCCCAGATCTACAGGTTCTTCACCGGACGTGACCCCAAGACGACCGACGTCGTTCCCGAGCGGGGACGGATCCGGTTGTCCGGCGAGGCCAACGTGTTCCCCCAGAACCAGGGCGCCGACGGCTTCACCCTGCAGATCTTCGAGATCGACCGCCGCGGTCGGCGCGAGCATCGGCGCCCGGACGCCACCTTCGCGATCGGAGCGGACGGCGCCTGGGGCCCGTTCAAGGCGCGCGCCGGCGAGCGCTACGAGTTCGCGCTGACCCGCACCGACGGCTCGGTCCACCACCTCTACTTCCAGCCGTTCCTGCGCAGCGACCACCTGGTCCGCCTGCTGACGTCCCGACCGGGCGAGGGCCTCGACCTGCTGAGGGAGCCCAGCGACACGTCCGCCGGCTTCGGCGTCATCCGTTACAAGGAGATGTGGGGCGACCAGGGCGCCAACAACGACACCCTCGAGATCGACGGCGTGAACATCCTCAACGCCGCGACCGCACCACGGACCAAGCGGGTCAACGCGATGTTCGTCGGCGACGACAACCTCGACGGCGTCACCGACCTCAGCGCGCCGGTGCAGCCCTGGTTCTCGCTGCCGTTCATCTCGGCGGTCGACCTGGTGGTGCCCGCGACGATCCCGCCCGACGACACCATCAGGATCGAGATGGTGGCTCGCGCCGGTGACGGCGACGAAGAGGTGGTCAACATCCCGAACTGGGCGACGTCACAGAACATCGTGACGATCACGTTCCGCGACTTCCAGCAGTAGGACGCTCGGCCTTCTAGAACAGGCAGAAATAGGCACGTCGTCATGGCTCACCGGGGTCAGCGCTGCCGGAGGCCGAGCTGTGTGCCTGGGCTCACGCTGCAAATCCCGTACTGTTCGGTGCCCACTTGCGGGCCTGTCCGCTCGGCCTTCTAGACAGCCTCGACGACCCGGCCCGAGTCGAGCACCACCACCCTGTCGGCGCGCTCGAGGACCTGGGTGCGGTGGCTGACCAGCAGCGCGGTGGCGAAGCCGCCGTCCACGACGCGCTCCCACAGGCGCGCCTCGGTCTGGACGTCGAGGGCGCTCGACAGGTCGTCGACCACCAGCAGCTGTGGGGAGCGGACGAGGGCGCGGGCGGCGCCAGCGCGCTGGATCTGGCCGCCCGACAGGCGCAGGCCACGCGGCCCGATCACCGTCCCCGTGCCGTCGGGCATGCGAGCCAGGTCCTCGTCCAGGCATGTCAGCCACAGTGCGCGCTCGAGCCCGTCGCCTGAGGCCCCGAGCAGGATCGTGCTCTCCAGTGGCTCGCTGAACAGGCGGGGAACCTGGGGCAGGTAGGCCGCACGGGGCGGCACCAGGACCGTGGACGGGTCGTGCACCGGCCGCCCGTTCCAGTGGATGGTCCCGGAATCTGCAGGCACCAGGCCGAGCAGGGCCCGGAGCAGCGTCGACTTCCCCGATCCCACGGAACCGGTGACCACCACGAGCTCGCCGCGGCGCACCACCAGATCGACGCCGCGGACCCCCCGTCCCGAGACCGGGTGGCGGACCGTGAGGCCCTCGACCGCCAGCTCCTCGAACGGGTCCGGGCCGCCCGCACCGGTGCCGCTCCCGTCCCGCGCGGCGGCGAACGGTGGGGGCCCGTGGCGCAGGTGCGTGCGCGTCGGGGCCACGACGGCTCGGCGGTCGGGCGCCGGCAGAAGCTCGGCCAGCCGGTCGACCGACACGTCCGCCTGGCGCTGGTAGACGAGGTACCGGCCGACCCACTTGGGCAGCTCGGCGATCACCGTGGCGTAGGCGGCGAACAGCCCGAGGTCGCCGACGCTGAGGTCGCCGGCCCGGAACGCACCTGCAACGGCGACCAGCACGACGCCGACCGCCACCTCGCCGGTTCCGTAGCCGAGCGACCGCACCAGCTCGGAGCCGATCTGGTCGCGCCGTGACACGTGGGCGCGCTCGGCGTTGAGGCGCGCGAAGCGGTCCTGGACCGCCGGCCCGGCACTCCCGGCCTGCACGGCCAGCACGCCGCCGAACGTGTCGCCGATGAACCCGGTCACACGTGCGGTTGCCTCGCGTGCGGCCCGGCGCCAGCGCCGCAGCCGGGGGCCGAGCCAGGTCGTGGCACTGGCGGCGAGGACGATGGGTACGACGACGGCCACGGCGGCGGCGGGGTCGATGGCGATCAGGATCGCCACGGCGATGGTCGACGACACCACGGCCCCCGACAGGTCGAGCCACACGTCGAGCACCATCGCCAGGTCCTGGACGTCGTCGCGGAACCGGCTCACCGCCTCGCCCGGCGATCCCGGGAGCCGGCCGGCGGCCGGGCCCGGCGCCGCCACCAGCGATCGCAGCAGGTTCACCCGCGGCACCGTCTGCCAGCCGACCCAGCAGCCGTGCCACTGCACGGCGATGAGGATCAGCCAGGTCCAGCGGACCACTTCGATGCCGACCAACACCGCCAGGAGCCCCCACGGGACCGTCAGTCCCCCTTCGGGGGCGTCGGCGACCCGGTCGAGCACCACCTTGACCAGCAGGCCGGTCAGCAGGGGCGTCGTGAAGAAGGTGACCCACCCGAACCACGTGAGCGCGTAGGCCACGGGCTCGTGGCGGGCGAGCCGCCAGGCCACCCGGGTGGTCGAGACGACGTTGCCGGGGCGCGCCCTCATGCCGTCGCCTCCTCGGTCTGGCGGGGCCCGAGCGACCCGCCGGAGGCGGCGAGCGCGGCGGAGCCGACGTCGGAGGGGAGCAGCCCGTGCTTCGCCGTCCGCAGCAGGCGGGCGTAGCGGCTGTCGTCGTCGGCGGCGAGGCGAGCGCGGTCATCGTGCTCGACCAGCCGTCCGTCCTCGAGCACGGCGATCTCGTCGACCTCGGCCAAGGTCTCCAGCCGGTGGGCGATGACCACTGCGGTCCGACCTGCCAAGAGGCTGCGGGTGGCCGAGGCGATGCGTTCCGCGGTGAACGGGTCCAGCCGGCTCGACGCCTCGTCGAGCACCACGATGTCGGGGTCGGCCAGGAACGCGCGGGCGAAGGCGACGAGCTGGCCCTCGCCAGCCGAGAGGCCCTGGCCACCCTCGAGGACCGTGTCGAGCCCGTCGGGCAGCGACGCCACCCAGGCGCCCAGGCCGATGCGGCCGAGCAGGTCGTGCAGCTCGGCATCCCCGGCGGCATGCGTGCCGAACAGCGTGAGGTTGTCGCGCAGCGGCGCCCGGAACAGGTCGACGTCCTGCGTGACGATGGCGACCCGCCGCCGCAGCGCCGCCACCCGGAGGTGACGCACGTCGACGCCCCCGACCCGCACGGCGCCGGCGTCGACGTCCCACAGGCGCAGCAACAGCCGGGCCAGCGTGGTCTTGCCGCTACCGGTCCGGCCGATGACGCCGAGGTGCCGGCCCGCCGCCAGGTGGAGGTCGATCGCTTCCAACGCCGGGGCGGTGCCGCCGTCGTACGCGAACGTCACGTCGTCGAAGTCGACGGCCAGCCCGCGGTGCCGGCCGTGTCCGCTGGCTGGCAGCGCGCCGCCGTCGAGCGGGCCGTCGGTGATGCGGGGCTCGGTGGCCAGGAGGCTCGACGCCCGCCGGGCCCCGGCCATGGCCTTTTGGAACTCCTTGAGCTGCTCGGCGATCCGTTGCAGCGGCTGGCGCAGCATGTCGGCGTAGCGGTAGAGGCTGAGGACCGCGCCCACCGTGATGACGCCCCGCTGCTGGAGCAGGACGCCGGCGAGCAGCGTGCCGGCGGTGCCCACGGCGAACACCATGGCGGCGGCGGCGTGGGCGCTGTCGCCGTGGAGCGACGCCCGGCGGGCTGCCCGCCACGACCGAGCGCTGTGGTGGTGGAGGCGGTGCACCGCGTACCCGCCGGCCCCGTTGGCCCGGAGGTCCTCGAGGCCGCCGAGCCGCTCCTCCAGGTCGCCGTAGAGCTCGGCGTTGACCTGACGCTCGGCCTCGCGGGCGCTCACGGCCGCCACCCGCAGCCGGATCATGACGGCGGCCCCCACACACGCCGTCACCGCCAGGATCAGTCCCGACCACGGGTCGATGACGGTGGCGACGATCACCATGCCGGCGATCAGCGCCACGTTCCCGGCGATCTCGATCGCGATGCCGGAGAAGAACACGACCATCGCCTCGACGTCGCCGTCGATGCGCTCGATGAGCTGTCCCGGGCTGTGCCGGCCGTGCCAGGCCTGTTCCAGCCGCAGCGCATGGGCGGCCAGGCGCTCGCGGAGCCGGTTGCCGGCCCGCCACGACAGCCGCACGGATCCCCACACGACCCCGAGGCCGAGGGCCTCGCTGACCAGTGCGACCACCACGTACGCCACTGCGAGGCGGACCAGGGCGTCGGCCGACTCCCCGGCCAGCGCATCGTCGGCGAACCGCCCGAGCAGCAACGGCAGGCTGAGCCGCAGGACCATGGACGCGCCGAGGACGGCGAGAACACCCGCCAAGGGCCTCGCCTCGGAACGCAACGTGGCGGCGAGCAGGCGCGCCGCACCTCGGGAGGACTGCGGCATGGGGATCCGACGCTACGTTCCGGCGTGATCGCCGCCCGAGCGATTTTCCCCCGCCGGCCGTGGCGCTACCCTCGATGGGACTTCGGGCTGAGATGGGTGGTGCTGCTGCACCCAGCCCGGTGACGCACAGCCGGCGAATCCGCCGGCACGTACACGACGTCATCAGGGAGATAACCCATGTCCACCCTTTCCGACGGCGACTTCAAGGTCGCCGACCTTTCGCTCGCGAGCTGGGGCCGCAAGGAGATCGAGCTCGCCGAGGTCGAGATGCCCGGGCTCATGGCCCTGCGGGCCGAGTTCGCCGACAGCCAGCCGCTGGCGGGCGCCCGCATCATGGGGTCGCTGCACATGACCATCCAGACGGCGGTGCTGATCGAGACGCTGACCACGCTGGGCGCCGACGTGCGCTGGGTGTCGTGCAACATCTTCTCGACCCAGGACCACGCCGCTGCGGCAGCGGTCGTCGGCCCCGACGGCACCCCCGAGGCGCCCCGCGGGGTGCCGGTGTACGCCTGGAAGGGCGAGACCCTCGAGGAGTACTGGTGGTGCACCGAGCAGGCCCTGCGCTGGCCGGACGGTGATGGTCCCAACATGATCCTCGACGATGGCGGCGACGCCACCCTGCTGGTGCACAAGGGCGTCGAGTACGAGAAGGCCGGTGCCGTCCCCGACGTCACCGACGACGATCCCGACGAGTGGCACGTCATCGTCGACCTGCTGAAGCGTTCGCTGGCCAGCGACCCCGGACGCTGGACCGGCATCGCCGGCGGCATCAAGGGCGTCACCGAGGAGACCACCACCGGCGTCCACCGGCTGTACCAGATGCACGAGGCCGGCCAGCTGCTGTTCCCGGCGATCAACGTCAACGACTCGGTGACCAAGTCGAAGTTCGACAACCTCTACGGCTGCCGCCACTCGCTCGTCGACGCGATCAACCGGGCGACCGACATGATGCTCGGCGGCAAGGTCGCCGTCGTGTGCGGCTACGGCGACGTCGGCAAGGGCTGCGCCCAGAGCCTGCGCGGCCAGGGCTGCCGGGTGATCGTCACCGAGATCGACCCGATCAACGCGCTGCAGGCGGTGATGGAGGGCTACCAGGTGACGACGCTCGACGACGTCGTCGGCATCGCCGACGTGTTCGTGTCGGCGACCGGGAACTCCGAGATCATCACGACCGAGCACATGCACCAGATGAAGCACAACGCGATCGTCTGCAACATCGGCCACTTCGACAACGAGCTGGACATGGCCGGCCTGGCCCGCTCGGGCGCCACGCGCGACGAGCTCAAGCCGGGCACCGACGTGTGGCAGTTCCCCGACGGCCACCAGATCATCGTCCTCGCCGAGGGCAGGCTGGTGAACCTCGGTTGCGCCACCGGCCACCCGAGCTTCGTGATGAGCTGCTCGTTCTCCAACCAGGTGATCGCCCAGATCGAGCTGTTCGGCAACCCCGACCGCTACCCGGTCGGCGTGTACGTGCTGCCCAAGCATCTCGACGAGAAAGTGGCGCGCCTGCAGCTCGCCAAGCTCGGCGCGAAGCTGACGGAGCTCAGCACGGAGCAGGCGAAGTACATCGGCGTGCAGCAGCAGGGCCCGTACAAGGCCGACCACTACCGGTACTGATGGGATGACAGCGAAGATCATCGACGGTAAAGCCATCGCCGACCGCCTGCGCGCGGAGTACCGGCTGCGCGTCGCTGATCTTCAGTCGCGTCACGGCGTCACGCCGGCGCTCGCCGTCATTCTGGTCGGCGACAACCCGGCGTCACGCTCGTACGTGCGCGGCAAGATCGCGGGCTGCAAGCAGGTCGGCATCCGCTCGGAGCTGATCGAGCTGCCCGCGACCGTCGGCGAGAGCGAGCTGCTCGCGCGCATCCAGGCGCTCAACGACGATCCCACGATCCACGGCATCCTGGTGCAGCTGCCGCTGCCGCCGCAGATTCGCGTCGCGAGCGTGGTCGAGCAGATCTCGGTCGAGAAGGACGTCGACGGCTTTCATCTCTACAACATGGGCGGACTGGTCACGGGCAATACCGTGTTCTCGCCGTGCACGCCGTACGGCGTGCAGAAGATTCTCGAGTACGA
>Ga0081455_10006704_pt1 | contig 12303 bp, 11 predicted proteins | sample TabmetS3T2R1_FD_70207 | JGI IMG/M metagenome (GOLD analysis project Ga0081455, IMG submission 70207) | Tabebuia heterophylla rhizosphere microbial communities from the University of Puerto Rico - S3T2R1 | ecosystem: Host-associated > Plants > Roots > Rhizosphere ... | reverse complement strand
TAGACCTTTCGGAACGCGCCCTTGCACTGCACGGGCACGTAGTTGATCAGGTTGTCGGCAAACCAGTTGATCGGCTTGCTCTTGGCGAATTCGTTGACCTTGGTCGGCTGGATGCGTGTGTCGATCGGGCCTGCCATCAAGGTGAGCGTCGCGGGCCGCGCGGGATGATTGTCCTCGCACATGATCGCGGCCGCCGCCAGCGCCGACACCGAGGGCTGGCAGATCGCCACCATGTGCGCGCGCGGGCCGAGCCGGTCCATGAAGGTGATGAGGTGGTCGGTGTAGTCCTCCAGACCAAACCGGCCGCGGTCGACGGGAATGTCGCGCGGATTGTGCCAGTCGGTGATGTAGACGTCGTGGTCCTGCAGCAGCGTCTTGACCGTGCCGCGCAGCAGCGTGGAAAAATGCCCGGACATCGGCGCCACCAGCAATAGCCGCGGCTGCTCGGGGCCATCCTCCTTCCTGAAATGCAGCAGCGAGCCGAACGGCGTCGCGTAGGTGACCTCTTCCGTGACCGCGACCTCGCGGTTGCCCGCCATGACCGTGCCGATGCCATAATCGGGGCGGGCGTAGGTGAGCGCCGACCGTGAGATCAGTTCGAGGGCAGCCGCGAGCCGCCCGAACAGCCGGTCCGAAGTGCCCTGCGGCACCAGATTGAGATATTTCAGCGCGTTGGCCGCCCCCGACCGCCATGGCTCCGTCAGGTCCATGTGGTTCTGATAGGCCTGGTACATCATTGACATCATTCACCTTCGTCCCCGCCGCCATTGCCATGCAATATCGGAGCCAACGCGGGGTCGGGCCGCCTGAAAAATTGGCACGTCGCTTGCTGCAAAAATGCCCGACGCACGGGCAAAAAAAGCCCGGTTGCGCGCGGCGAAATTTGCCCAGGCCGGGCATGTAGCGTGAGGGAGGGGCCAGATGGCAAAGATCACACTGACCATCAGTAGCAAGAACTACTCGTCCTGGTCGCTGCGCGGCTGGTTGCTGGCGAAATTCGCCGGCCTCGATTTCGAGGAGGTCGTGATCGCACAGGACGATCCGTCGGCGCGGGCGGAAATCCTGCTGCTGTCGTCGTCGATCCTGGTGCCGTGCCTGCGGCACGAAGGTGCCACCGTCTGGGATACGCTGGCGATCGCCGAATATCTCAACGAGATCTGCCCCGACGCCGGCCTGTTGCCGGCCGACCGCGTGCAGCGCGCGCATTGTCGCTCGATCTGCGGCGAGATCCATTCCGGATTCACGACGCTGCGCGCCTCGCTGCCGGTCAATCTCAAGGGGCATTTCCCCGGCTTCAAGATCTGGTCGCGCGCGCAGGCCGACATCGACCGCGTCTGCACCATCTGGCGCGAGTGTCTCGCCAAATCCGGCGGGCCGTTCCTGTTTGGCGAAGGCCGCACCATGGGGGATGCGATGTATGCGCCGGTCGTGACGCGCTTCATGACCTACGACGTCAAGCTCGAGCCCAGGCTTGCGGCCTATGCCAACACCATCATGAGCATGCCTGAGATGGAGGAATGGATCGACGCCGCGCGCGCCGAGCCTGCCGACATCGAGGAGCTCGAGGTCGAATATTAGGCACCTCTGCCCGTGCCTTGCGCGTTCGACGGGCTCATGCCGCGGGCATGTTTTGCGCAAGCGTGTGCCACGGCGCAGATGCAGCGCATCGGTGTCCCTTGCCGGTGAGAGCGCCGTGTCTCGGATTCGCCTTCAAACCATGGACTTTACGGCCGGGATTGCCGCCATGACGCAGCGCAGCGCGTCTGGCGCGATTTTCGCATAGCAACATGCAGCTGTGACCGCAACGACGCGCCGCTGCCAAAAATTTGGACGCCCGCCTCCTTGCGTGCTCATGAACGAGAACAATGGAGGCGTCAATGAACCAGCACGCGGCGATCGGCAAATTCTCCCACGTCAAGCCGGGCGACACCGCCTACACGGGCGGCGGCCTGCGCGACTTCTTCCTGTATCGCGATCTCGGCATTGCGGATGCGACCGCAGGGCAGGTGATCTGCCATCTGGTCAAGGCCAATCCCGATTGCCCGCCGGAGAACGGCACCGGCTGGCACCGCCACGACTGCGAATTCCAGATCGTCGTGATGCTGAAGGGCTGGGCCCGCTTTATGTACGAGGACAAGCCGACGCTGGTGCAGGCCGGCGACGTCGTGCACCAGCGGCCGGGCATCGTGCACTACCTGTTCGATTACTCGCCGGACATGGAATACATGGAGATCGTCAGCCCGGCCGATTTCAAGACCGTCGACATGCCGCCGGCCACCGACAAGGTGCCGCCGGTCACGCGGTGGAAGTGACGGCCATGTCGTCCCCGGAGGAGTTAACTTTTGTCGTTGGCCGCTGGCTGTGGCCCATCGTGGCCGTGCTCCATGTTGTGCGCCGCCTTCGACCGGCGCCGATATCTAGCCGTGAACAAGCGAGTACGGCGCAGAATCGCTGATTCGGGCGCGATTTGTTCGAAGCGCGTTCTGAACCTTAAGAAATCCTCGCGCCGGCGTCGCGTTTTGACACAGGCAGAGCATGAACCCGACCCGAAGGGCCGCGTTCGCGCAAAAGTGCGCACCGGTTTTCGCGAAAGATCATGCTCAAACAAAAACAGGGCGAGATGACGATTCGGCATCTCGCCCTGGCTTTTCATGCCGCTCCTTGCTGCTTGACGCGCGGCAGGCGCCAGCCGATCACCGTCGCTTCGACTGCTCCGCCGGATTCGTCATTGCGCCATTGGCCGTCGATGAAGCGGCACGCGAACGGCAGTTGATACGTCCCGCTGTGATCCTCGCAAAGCACCTCAACCGCCTGCTCGGGCGGGGGTGCGCCAAACCCGTCGAACTGCGCCAGTCGCTTTTCCCGCGTTGCCATTTTTCACCTATCCACACACCGGGCTGCGCAGGCCGCCGCCTGGGTTCCCGGTCCATCCCATATGTAAGCTCGAACCTCATGCGATGAATACGGTATGAGTGTGGTATCTGTGCTCTCGCGCGTGGCCTGCGTGCAATTTGACGTGATCGTCTTTTTTGAGGTGAGTTCATGACCGGCCGGATCGTTTTCGCCACAGCTTGCGCGATGCTTGTCCTGATGCCGCAGCGGGGTTCTGCCCAGGATGTTCCCGGCATCGAAATCTGCACCGTGGAAAAGACCATGGAGCGGCGCACCTCCTGCCTGCAGAGCAATGTCGATTTCCTGCAGAAGACCATCACAAAACTCTCGCTCGACAATCAGCGCAGGATCGATGCGGCCAATCGCCAGATCGACAGCCTGAAGGCGACCGTGGCGTCGCTGGAGAAACTCGTCGAGGAACAGAAGAAGGCGATCGAGGACGTCAAGAAGGCTGCTACGCCAGCGGCAAAGGACGCGGCTCCCGCGGCGAAAGAGGGCGCGAAATAGCAGCGCTGCTCACGCAGCTCTGTACTGCTCCATCACCTCGCGGTCCGGCTCATAGCCCAATCCCGGGCCGTCGGGCACCGTGACAAAGCCGGCCGCGTCGACGTCGATACGGCCGCGCCACAGGCAGGCGGCGCGGTTCATGTAAAACACCTCGACGAAGGTGGAATCGTCGCGCAGCGACATCAGTTGCAGCGTTGCGAGAAATCCCGGACCGAAATAGGGCGAATGCGGCGCCAGCCGGACGCCGCGCTCGTCCGCAAGTCGCACCACCTTCAGATATTCGGTGATGCCGCCGACCTTGGTCACCGACGGCTGCGCATGGCTCACCGCGCCCGCATCCATCATCTGCCGGAATTGATATTCGGTGCAGGCGTTCTCGCCGGCGGCGACGCCGAGGCCGCCTTGCTTGCGCACGTTCGCGAGAACAGTAAAATCTTCCGGCGGCCACACCGGCTCTTCCAAAAACAGCGGCTCTGCCTCGCGGCAGGCGTGTGCAAAGGCGATCGCGGCGGGTCCGTCCATCGGGCAGTTCAGGTCGACCATCAGCGGAATGCCGGCGCCAATCGCCTTTCGCGCTGACAGCACGGGCGCAGTTGTCGTCTCATGCAGCTTGATCGCGGAATAACCTTGCGCGAGCGCCTTCTGGCATTCGCCCGCGACCAGGTCCGGCGCGCCAATGCGGAGCAGGCTGGCATAGGCCGGAATTTTGGCCCGCTTCTGCGCGCCGAGCAGCCGGTGCAACGGCACGCCTTTCGCGCGTGCGGCAAGATCCCACAGCGCAATATCGAGCGCCGAGATCGCAAACATCGTGATGCCGTAACGGCCGAACAGATGCAGGTTACGCTGTATCTGCTCCATGAAGGCCGGGATGCCGGCGGCATCGGGCACTTGCTGGCCGCGCGCCTGCGGCGCGATCATTTCGTTGATCGCGGCCAACGTGGTTTTGGGGCAGACGTAGCTGAAGGCGTCGCCCCAGCCGGTCTGGCCGCTGTCGGTGGTGAGCTCCAGCATGACGATATCGACGGCCGCGATCGACGAGGCGCCCTGCCTGAAGCTCGCCACGCCGGCGTCATAGGGAATGCGGATGTGATGCGCGCGGATGTCGCTGATCTTCATGGTTCCGCTCCTCCCTAAATGCTATTTGCTTTCCGATGATGCATGGTTCCACCGTGCGAGAGCAAGGACTGTCAAACGCGCGGCCGATACTGCGGGCATGATGGTGATGCTTCGAAGGAGAGCCGTTGTTCCATGAATCCCGCCCAGAAGGCGCTCTGGTATGTCGAGAGCCATCTTGCCGACAGCCTGACGCTCGATGAGATCGCTTCCGTCGGCGGCGTCTCGCGCTTTCACATGGTGCGGGCGTTCGCGGAGGCGACGGGGTTGTCGGTCATGCGCTATGTGCGCGCCCGCCGTCTGACCAAGGCGGCGCGGGCGCTCGAAAAGGGCGCGCCCGACATTCTCACGCTGGCGCTGGAAGCGGACTACGGCTCCCACGAGGCATTCACCCGCGCGTTCCGCGACCATTTCGGCGTCACGCCGGAACAGGTGCGCGCCGCAACGTGCCTCGACAGACTGAAGCTCAAGCTACAGGAGCCGATCATGATGGACTCCACGCCCACGACCAATCTGCAGCCGCCGCGCTATGCGACCGCCAAGGCCCTGCTCGTGGCCGGCGTCGGCGCGCGCTACAATCACTGCGACAATGGCGGCGCCAACATCCCCAACCAGTGGCAGCAGCTTAACCAGAAGATTGGTGAGATTCCCGACCGCGTCGGCGATCTCGCCTATGGCGTCTGCTGCAATGGCGACGATTCCGGCAATTTCGACTACATCGCCGGCGTCGAGGTTTCGGACTTCTCCGACCTGCCGCGCGAGTTCGCGCGCGTGCGGATTCCGGAGCAGCGCTATGTGGTGTTCACCCACAGCGAGCACATCTCGACCATCCGCCGCACTGTCAGCGCGATCTGGAATCAGTGGCTGCCGCAGTCCGGCCTGAAGGTCGCCGACGCCCCGAATTTCGAGCGCTACGACGAGAAGTTCGATCCGGCCACCGGCAATGGCGGGCTGGAAATCTGGGTGCCGGTGAAGGAATAAGCGTGGTCCGTAGGATGGGTAGAGCGCAGCGAAACCCATCATCTTTCCTAGGGTGCGAAGCGATGGGTTTCGCTTCGCTCTACCCATCCTACGCCTGGGTCGAGGCCGCAGCGATTGTACCGAGCGCCACGAGTTGCACCGCTCCGCAACGCAGCCCTGCGTGTCGGGGCGGTGCGCTTGCTTGGCAAGCCGGACCCGGTTTGCCATAACAGCCGCAACAACATGTTGCGTGCGCGGGGGCTAGCCAAAAATCCGCCTGCAGCCGAAGGAGCCGGGAGGATTTTTCATGGCCGATATCCGCGTTCTCGCCACCGGTCTGGAGTTTCCGGAAGGCCCGGTGGTGATGCCCGACGGCTCGGTGGTGCTGGTGGAAATCCGCGGCCGCCGCCTGACCCGGGTCTGGCCCGATGGCCGCAAGGAAGTGGTGGCGCCAATTCCGGGCGGGCCGAATGGCGCAGCGCTCGGCCCCGACGGCAAGATGTACGTCTGCAACAATGGCGGCTTCTCCTGGATCCCTACCCGCAACATGATCATGCCGGGGCCGCAGCCCGAGGATTATCAGGGCGGCTCGATCCAGCGCGTGGATCTGCAAAGCGGCAAGGTCGAGACCGTCGTCGCCAAATGCGGCGAGCATGCGCTGCGCGGACCGAATGACCTCGTCTTCGACAGGCATGGCGGCCTGTGGTTCTCCGACCTCGGCAAGCGCCGCGCCCGCGAGATGGATGTCGGCGGGATGTACTATCTGAAGCCCGGCATGAAGGAGATCGTCGAAGTCGTGCACGGCGTGCTGCCGGCCAACGGCATCGGGCTGTCGCCGGACGAGAACACCGTCTACATCGCGGAGACGCCAACAGCGCGGCTGTGGGCCTACGAGGTTCACGAGCCGGGCGCGCTGAAGCCACGCGACCCGATCTATCGCGGCGAGCGCGGCAAGCCGATTGCGGGTCTTGGCGGCTACCAGATGTTCGACTCGCTCGCGGTCGAGGCTGACGGCAATGTCTGCGTCGCCACGCTGATTTCCGGCTGCATCTCGGTGATCGCGCCCGACGGCAAGCTGGTGGAGCAAGTGCCGACCGGCGACCGCGTCACAACCAACATCGCCTTCGGCGGGCCCGAGCTGAAGACCGCCTACATCACGCTGTCAGGCAAGGGCGAGCTGATCGCGATGGACTGGTCGCGGCCGGGCCTGCCGCTGAATTTCTTGAACAAGTGACGATTGCGCCAACGCGCAATCGTCATTCCGGAGCTCGCGAAGCGAGAATCCGGAATCTCGAGATTCCGGGTCTGGTGCTTCGCACCATCCCGGAATGACGACGGAGAGAGAAGCGCGTCTCCGGACGATGCTATCGCATCGCCGGGAGAACCATGAGGCCACAGACGGGCCTGCATCCTTCGAGACGCCGCTTCGCGGCTCCTCAGGATGAGGAGAGGGAGTGTACGAAATGCCCTGGCTTGAACCGATCACCCTCCGCGGCGCGCATGCGCATCTCGAGCCGCTGTCGCCCGGCCACCTCGACGGTCTCATCGACGCCGTGAAGGACGGCGAGCTGTGGAAGCTCTGGTACACTTTCGTGCCGAGCGTCGAGAACATGCGCAAAGAGATCGACCGCCGGCTCGGCCTGCAGGCGGCGGGCTCGATGCTGCCGTTCACGGTGTTCGATGCCGACGGCAAGGTCGCGGGCATGACGACCTACATGAATGTCGACACGCCGAACCGCCGGGTCGAGATCGGCTCAACCTGGTACGCCAAGCGTGTGCAGCGCACCGCGCTCAACACCCAGTGCAAATTGCTGCTGCTTTCCCACGCCTTCGAGAAGCTCGATTGCATTGCGGTAGAGTTCCGTACCCATTTCTTCAACCAGCAGAGCCGCCGCGGCATCGAGCGGCTCGGCGCCAAGCTCGACGGTATTCTGCGCAGCCACCAGATTGCGCCAAACGGCACGTTGCGCGACACTGTGGTCTACAGCATCATCGCGTCCGAATGGCCGACGGTGAAGGCGCATCTGAACTACCAACTCAACGAGAAGCCGCATTAGCGGCCTAAGAGCATGATCCGGACCCGGAGGGCCGCGTTAGCGCAAAGTGGATACCGGTTCTCCGATAAGATCATGCTCAAAAAAGAAAAGATAAAATGGAAACGTTCGATTATGTGATTATCGGCTCGGGATCGGCGGGCAGCGTGCTCGCTAGCCGGCTGGGCGAGGACTTGGGCACCAAGATCTGCGTGCTGGAGGCGGGGCCGAGCGACTGGCATCCCTACATCCATTTGCCCGCGGGCTTCATCAAGACGTTCCACATGCGCAGCATCAACTGGGCCTACCAGCAGGAGGTGGGCCCGTGGACTGGCGGGCGCAGCATCTACGCGCCGCGCGGCAAGACGCTCGGCGGCTCGTCCTCGATCAACGGCCACATCTACAACCGCGGCCAGCGCCAGGATTTCGACACCTGGGCGCAGATGGGCAATCGCGGCTGGGGCTATCCGGATGTGCTGCCTTACTTCAAGCGCATGGAGCGGCGCATCGGCGAGGGCGACGACACCTATCGCGGCCACGATGGGCCGCTCACCGTCACCACCATGGAGTGGCAGGATCCGCTCTGCGAGGCCTTCATGGCAGGCGCCGTCAGCCTCGGCATTCCCAAGAATCCCGATTACAACGGCGCGATCCAGGAAGGCGTGTCCTACTGCCAGCGCACCATCGAGCGCGGCCTGCGCATGAGCGCCGCGAAAGCGTTCCTGCATCCGGCGAAGAAGCGCGGCAATGTCGACGTGCGCACGCATGCGCATGTCACCAGCATCGTCTTCGAGGGCAAGCGCGCCGTCGGCGTGCGTTATCTCAAGGGCGGACACGGCGGCACGCCGGTCGAGGTGCGCGCGTCGAAGGAAGTCATCCTGTCCGGCGGCGCTTATAATTCACCGCAGATCTTGCAGCTCTCCGGCGTCGGCTCGCCGGAATTGCTCAACTCGCTCGGCGTCGAGGTGCGCCACGCGCTGCCCGGCGTCGGCGAGGGCCTGCAGGATCATTACGCGCCGCGCTCGGTGGCGCGGGTGAAGAACATCAAGACCATCAACGAGCTCCGCCGCGGCCTCAGCCTCTGGGTCGAGGCGCTAAAATGGGCAACCACGCGGCGCGGGCTACTGTCGCTGTCGCCGACCATGGTCTATTGCTTCTGGCATTCCGGCGAGACCGCCGAAAGCTCCGATCTGCAGCTCACTTTCACGCCGGCCAGCTACAAGGAAGGCGTGCAAGGCCAGCTCGAGGACGAGCCCGGCATGACGGTCGCCTCCTGGCAGCAGCGCCCGGAAAGCCGCGGCTATGTCCGCGCCCGCTCGTCCGATCCATTCGAGCCGCCGATCATCCAGACCAATTATCTGGTCGAAGAAGTCGACCGCCGCGTCGTCGTCGCCGGCATGAGGCTCGCGCGCCGGCTGCTCGCCTCCGAGCCGCTGAAACCGTATTACGCCTACGAGGATTTTCCCGGTCCGAAGGTGCAGAGCGACGACGAATTTCTCGCCGCCGCCACCGAGCGCGGCACCACCACCTTCCACCCCGGCTGCACCTGCCGCATGGGACCCGCGAGTGCGTCATGGGCCGTGGTCGACGACCAGCTCCGCGTCCACGGCCTGCAAGGCTTGCGCGTGATCGACGCCTCGATCATGCCGCGCATGATCTCGGCCAACCTCAACGCCTCCACCCTGATGATCGCCGACAAGGCCAGCGATTTGATCCGCGGCAAGACCGCGCCGGAAGCGGTGAGGCTCGCCGGTTATGCGTAGGCAAGGCTACCGCTCACGGCTCCACGGGAAGAGCGAGGCCGGGAAGTCTGCCGCGTAGCGGTGCCCTATTGGCCGTTCGGCTTCCTCTTGAGGAGGATTTGGATCCGGCTCCACGACCCTGCGATAGAGATGCCAGCTGGCATGACCGAGCACAGGCAGAACGACGCAGAGGCCGATGAAGGCCGGCAATGACCCGATCGCGAGCAACGCCGCAACGATCACTCCCCACACGGCCATGGGAACCGGATTCATCCGCACCGCCTGCAGCGAAGTGCGGATCGCGTCTATCGCCGTCGCATGGCGGTCCAGCATCAGCGGGAACGACACGACGCTGATGCACAGGGCGATCACGGCGAACACGAAGCCGACGGCGCAGCCGACGATGATCAGCGTCCAGCCTTCCGGTGTCGTCAGCACACGCGTTGCGAAATCGGGGATGCTTGCGGCCGCGGCGTAGCCGAAGGTTGCGATGTAGATGACGTCGGCGGTGGCGATCCAGACCCCGAACAGGACGAGCAGGATCAAGCCGAGTCCGAGGATGGCGCCGAAAGACGGAGCGCGCAGCACGTGCATGGCATCCCACGCGCCGGGTTGCTCGCCGCGTTCGCGGCGGCGGCTGAGTTCGTAAAGACCGAGTCCGGCAAAAGGACCTATCAGCGTAAAGCCGGCAGCCAGCGGAAACAGCAGCGGCAGCAACGAGTGGCCAAGGACCGCCTTGAAGATAACGAGACCGAGAACAGGATAGATCAGGCAGAGGACAACGGCGTGAGTCGGTATCGCCTTGAAGTCTTCCCATCCCAGGCGCAACGCGTCGGTCAGGTCGGAAAGGCCGATCTTGCGAACGACATATCCGGTGGCGACACCGAACAGCTGTAGCTTGGGTCTTGCGAAAACAGTTGTGGACATGTCCGGGCTCCTTGCTCGTGATCGCAGCGCAAAGACATACGCCCAGGCCGCGCATATCCGTCTCATGCGCGAAATTCGCGATCGAGTCCGGCAAACCAGCTTCGACTGAAAGGGGGTCTTGCCGGACGGAACTGCCGCGACCGGTGCGGTAAACTTAGCGCGGCAGACGCAGGAAAGCACTCACGGCTGGTGAATTATTTAGCTGCGCAGAATTGCACGATAGCTTGCATAGCAGTTCCTATGCACGATCCCGAGCACACCATGAACTATTGACGTGCGGTCATATGCGGATCATGTTGATTACAACGCGCTCAATTCAGATGAGGTTGCGGTCTAGCGACCGGTCGAATGGGCGAAGCAAGAGCCACGACGGTGGCGAAAGCGAACTCCACCGCCGTAGGCGAATTTGTGCTCCGCCCTTCGATGCGTATCCGCAGCCTTCAATGGCGAGGATGCAAGAGGGATGGCTGTAGCGATCATATTGCTCCTGGTAGGCGTCGGCTCGGTGCTGTTTCACATTTACAGCCCGTGGTGGTGGACGCCGATTGCCTCCAACTGGCGCTACATTGACGACACGATCAGTCTGACATTCTGGATCACCGGGGCCGTCTTCTTCGCGGTCATCGCGTTCATGGCCTATTGCGTCTTCCGCTTCCAGCACAAGGAAGGAAGACGGGCGGCCTACAATCCCGAAAACAAGAAGCTGGAATGGTGGCTCAGCGTTGGCACGGGCGTCGGGGTCGCAGCCATGCTGGCGCCCGGGCTGATCGTCTGGCACCAGTACGTCACGGTTCCGGCCGACGCGACCGAGGTCGAGGTCATGGGGCAGCAATGGCAGTGGAGCTATCGGCTTCCCGGAAAGGACCGCCGACTCGGGACCTCCGACGCCCGCTATGTCAGCGGCGAAAATCCAATGGGCGTGAATCCCGACGATCCCCACGGAAAGGACGACGTCATCATTCAAGGTGAGGAGCTGCACCTGCCGATCGGAAAGCCGGTGAAGGTTTTGCTGCGCTCGCTCGATGTCCTGCATGATTTCTATGTGCCCGAGTTCCGGGCGAAGATGGACATGATCCCGGGCGCGGTCACGTACTTCTGGTTCACTCCGACTCGTACCGGAACCTTCGAGGTTCTCTGCGCAGAACTCTGCGGCGTCGCGCATGCGCAGATGCGGAGCAAGGTCGTCGTCGACGAAGAGAAAGACTATCACGCGTGGCTGGAGAAGCAGCGCACGTTCGCCGAGTTGTCGGGACAGCGCGGCGTCGCGAAAGCAGTTTACAAGCCAGGCAACGAATGAAGACAGCGGCGAAGAGTATCGCATAGCGAGAGGCCAGCCGTAGCAGGGGGTGACCAGGGAGAAGTTCAATGGTCGATATCCCGATTGAAGAAGTAAGAGGCATCCCGCCGGCCGAAGTGGCTGACGTCGAGCTCTATCATCCGAGAAGCTGGTGGACGCGGTACGTGTTCTGCCAGGACGCCAAGGTCATTGCCATCCAGTACTCGATCACGGCGATGGCGATCGGACTGGTTGCGCTGGTGCTGTCATGGCTGATGCGGCTGCAACTCGGATTCCCAGGCACGTTTTCGTTCATCGATCCGAGCCAGTATCTTCAGTTCATCACCATGCACGGCATGATCATGGTGATCTATCTGCTAACCGCGCTGTTCCTCGGAGGTTTCGGAAACTATCTCATTCCGTTGATGGTCGGCGCGCGGGATATGGTTTTCCCCTACGTCAACATGCTGAGCTACTGGGTCTACCTGCTTGCGGTCATCGTGCTGGCCGCGACGTTTTTCGTGCCGGGCGGGCCCACCGGCGCCGGCTGGACGCTGTACCCGCCCCAGGCGATTCTCTCGGGCACGCCTGGGCAGGATTGGGGCATCGTTCTCATGCTGGCCTCGCTGATCCTGTTCATCATCGGCTTCACCATGGGCGGCTTGAACTATGTGGTGACGGTGTTGCAGGCGCGTACCCGCGGCATGACGTTGATGCGCATGCCGCTGACGGTGTGGGGCATTTTCACGGCCACCATCATGGCGCTGCTGGCCTTCCCGGCGCTGTTCGTCGCCTCGGTGATGCTGCTGCTCGACCGCATGCTGGGAACCAGCTTCTTCATGCCCGCTCTCGT
>Ga0081455_10006703_pt1 | contig 12304 bp, 13 predicted proteins | sample TabmetS3T2R1_FD_70207 | JGI IMG/M metagenome (GOLD analysis project Ga0081455, IMG submission 70207) | Tabebuia heterophylla rhizosphere microbial communities from the University of Puerto Rico - S3T2R1 | ecosystem: Host-associated > Plants > Roots > Rhizosphere ... | reverse complement strand
GAGGGCGCGGAACGCATCACGTACATCGTGCGGATGCGTGGCTTCGATGGCGCCGACGGGATGCTCGAACAGCAGCGCGCCTCCCGCGCCGTCGTCGATGAGAGCAAGCGCGTGCTCGTCCCACAACGGATCGCGCAGGACGGCGCTCATGGCGATGCTGGAGGTTGGGGCGCTTTGCGGAGCGCGTCCTGTTCGATGAGTTGTTGCGCGGCCTCCGCAGCGTCGCCCCTGGGGCTCATGGTGAGCACTTGCCGCCAATCGGCGAGCGCCGCCTGACGCTCCTTGCGAACGCTGTGAACGAGGCCGCGCTCGAGCCAGGCTTCCGGCGCGTTCGGCGCGAGCAGCACCGCCTGATCGGCATCGCACGCCGCGCCGTCGAGATCGCCCTGCTCACGGCGCGTGCTGGCGCGCAGGATCAAGGCATCTGCGGAGTCGGGATGAGCTTTCAGCACGGCATCGAGATCGCTGCGTGCCGCGCCGAAGTCCTGGGCAATCACGGCCGCGCGGGCGCGGTCGAACCTCGCGTCGGAATCGTCGGGTGCCAACGCCAGAGCTTGACTGAACGCGCTATAGGCGGCCTTGGGCTGGCCGGCGAGAAGCCACGCGTTTCCCGCCTGTGCATAGAGCTGTGCGCGCAGAGCGGCGTCGCCCGCATCGGGCTCTTTGGCGAGCGCAGTGAACCGGCGCGCAGCCTCGGCGGTGCGTCCGAGCTTGACGAGCGCAAGTGCCGCGCAATGCCGCGCCGCGCCGCCGCCGCCTTCATCGGCCCAGGATTCCGCGTCGTCGAGAGCGGCCTCGGCGTTGCGATCGAGCTGGGCGAGACAATCCTGATAGCGGTCCGGCTCGGGCGCAGGGGCGTGCGTCGCACCAGTCGTCAGAAGCGCGAAACCGAAAACCACCATGCGCATATATTTCATTGCAGCGTGTCCCGATAGAACGCGAGTAGCCGCTCCCAATGCCGTGCATCCGCGACGGAATCGTAGGTCGCATTGTCCGGCACGGCGAAGCCGTGCTGCGCGCCCTCGTAGGTCTCGATCTCGTGGCGAACGCCCGCGTCGACAAGGGCCTGCCTCACCCGCGCCGTCTCGCCCGGCAACAGAAGATGGTCGTTGCCCGCGACCCCGATATAGACGCGCGCGGAAATGTTGGGAAAGAAGCGATCGACACCATGCGTCGTGATGTCGAGGGACGGGTCGGCCGAAAGCCGTGCCGAGTGAAACGCGGCGGCGGCGGTGATTCTATCGGGATAGTGCGCGGCAACGGTCAGCGCGCAGCCGCCGCCCATGCAATAGCCGTGGGCCCCAACGCGCGTCGTGTCGGCGCTGGGCGTGTGGTCGAGAAAATCGAGATAGAACTTCGTGTCGCGCACCACGCGGTCAGGCATCAGTCCGAGCGACAGCCTGACGACGTAGTCGCGCTCTTTGGTGAAGCTGAGCTTCCGTGGCGGTCCTTCGCGATAAAAGAGATTGGGGACCAGGACGGTATAGCCCGCGGCCGCGAGCCGCCGTCCCATCGCGGGAAAGACCGGACGGTAGCCCAGCGCGTCCATGAACAGAATCACGGCGGGGTAGCGACCACCATCACGCGGCTGGTGCAGGCTGACATGCGCCTGTCCGTCCGCGGCTTCGATGAGGTGGTCTTCGCTCAGGATCTCGGTCACGGGAGACTCCACGCTCAAAAGGACTCGACGGTCGCAACGAGACGCGCGAGATCCGGCTCGGTCGAGAGCCGATGGTCGCCGCCCTTGATCAGCGTCAGAACGATATCCTTGGAGGCCACGGCGGCAGCAGTCGCAAGCGCATGGCTCACCGGAATGGCCTCGTCGTCGAGGCCCTGAAGAATGCGCACAGGTCCTTCATACGCGACTGTGCGGTCGAGCACGAGATGGGTGCGCGCTTCTTCGAACATGCGCCGCGTGAGCGGGTAGGGCTCGCCATAGGGCCACGGCATCATGCACACACCCTCGCGCAGAATGGTGGTCTGCGTCTCCGGCGCAAGATCGGGCCACATCAGCCGCTCGGTGAAATCGGGCGCCGGCGCGATCAGGACGAGGCCCGCCACGCGCGCGGCGCGACGCTCCGCGAGCAGAAGCGCGATCCAGCCGCCGAGGCTCGAGCCCACGACGATTTGCGGGCCTTCGGTGAGCGCGTCGAATGCGGCCACCGCATCGTCGAGCCAGCGCCCGATGGTGGCTTTCGCGAAATCGCCCGACGACAGACCGTGCGCGAAGGCGTCGAAGCGCAGGCACGCGCGGCCGGTCCGGGCGGCCCAGCTGTCCAGGGTGCGGGCCTTGTTGCCGCTCATGTCGGACTTGAACCCGTTCAGCCATACGAGGCCCGGGCCGTTTCCCGAGCGCCGGAAATAGGCCAGCTTTTCGCCGTCGCCGCGGTCGAGAAAGCCCAGAGGCGGATCGGCGGCAAGCTCCGTCATCGGATTGACATTGGCCGGGGTCGGGCCCATTGCCTACTCCCAACAGGGTTGGTCTGCCGGACTCGTTAGCCCAAGACGTCGGCCTTGTCATTGCCGAAGGATCGGAAGGAAGCCTGGTGTCCCAGCTGACGCAGCCGGCACAAAAGGACGTGACGGTCTCGCCCGCGCTCGCAACGCGGACGCCGCTTGTCGTCTTGCAGGTCATTCCGAGCCTCGAATCGGGCGGCGCCGAGCGCGCCACGATCGAGATTGCGCGCGCCGTCGTGGCAGAAGGCGGCCGGGCGCTGGTCGCGACTTCCGGCGGCCGGCTCGTCGCGGCGCTCGGAGCGGTGGGGGGCGAAGTCATCCGCATGCGGGCGAAGTCGAAAAACCCGCTCGTCATCCTTTGGAACGCGGAGCGGCTCGCCCGGATCGCCCGCGAGGAAGGTGTCCAGGTCATCCACGCCCGCAGCCGGGCGCCGGCCTGGAGCGGGCTGATCGCGGCGGGACTTGCGGACGTGCCCTTCGTCACGACGTTTCATGGCCTTTACAAAGGCACCTCGGCGCTCAAGCGCTGGTACAACGGCGTGATGGCGCGCGGCGCCACGGTCATCGCGAATTCGGAGTTCACGGCCGCTCATATCCGTCGGGTCTATCCCTGGGCCGCGGGGCGGATCGTGACCATCCCGCGCGGGGTCGACGTCGACATCTTCGCGCCGGAGGCGGTCGAGCCCGCCCGTGCCGAAGCCCTGCGCCGGGCCTGGGGCGTGCTCCCCGGTGTGCCGCTGGTGCTGCTTCCCGGTCGGCTTACGGGCTGGAAAGGTCAGGACATCTTGCTGGAGGGCCTGGCCCGGCTGGATGTTCCGGTCCCGCCGGTCGGCGTTTTTGTCGGCGACACGCAAAGTGTGCGGTTCGAGGAGCAACTCAAGGCCAAGGCGGAAAAGCTCGGTCTGACCGATCGGGTGCGCTTCGCCGGTTATTGCGCCGACATGCCGGCGGCTTATCGGGCGGCAGACGTGGTGGTGTCCGCCTCGACCGAGCCTGAAGCCTTCGGCCGGGTGGCGGTCGAGGCCCAGGCCCTGGGCGCGGTTGTGGTCGCGACGGACCTCGGGGCGACCGCCGAGACGGTGCTGGAAGGCGAGGCGGGCACGGGATTTCGCATTCCCGCGGAAGACCCGGAAGCGCTGGCACTTGCCCTTGCCAAGGCGCTCGCTCTCTCCCCGGCCGAGCGGGGCGCCTTGGCGCGGCGTGCAATCGCCCATGTCCGTTCGCGCTATACGCTCAATTCTATGGCGGCGGCGACCCTCAACGTCTACAGATCGGAGCGGGGCGTAAAAAAGCGTGGGGGGCGTCATGGAGCTTGAGCGGGTCGCCGTCATCAAGCTGGGTTCGCTTGGGGACTTTGTGCAGGCCTTGGGGCCGTTCCGGGCTATCCGGCGCCGGCATGCGGGGGCCCATATCACACTCATCACGACACAGCCCTATGTGAAGCTCGCGCGAGCGACACGTTATTTCGACGCCGTCTGGGGCGATGGGCGGCCGCGCGGCCTCAAAGGGCTGATCAAGCTCCTTTGGCGCATGCGGAAATCGCGCTTCAACCGCGTCTACGATTTGCAGACCTCCGACCGGTCGAGCGCCTATTTCTGGGCGTTAGGGCCGTTTTTTCCGGCTTGGTCCGGGATCGTTCCGATCAGCACGCTCTTTCACGGCAACCGTGGCCGCGTTCAGATGCACACGATCGACAGGCAGGCCGAGCAGCTTGCCATTGCGGGCGTTCACAATGCGTGGCCGCCCGATGTCGGCTGGGCCGATGCCGACCTCGCGCGGCTCGATCTCCCGCCACGATTTGCCCTCCTGGTGCCGGGCGGTTCGGCGCATCGGCCGGAGAAGCGCTGGCCCGCCGCGCAATACGCAGTGCTCGCCAAAGCGTTGGTCGGCGCCGGGTTTACCCCCGTAATCCTCGGAACCGGTTCGGAGAAGAAGCTTGCGGACGAGATCCGCGTGGCCTGTCCGAGCGCCCTCAGCCTCGTCGATCAAACAAGCTTCGAGGAGATCATTACGCTGGGGCGCTCGGCGACGGTCGCGATCGGTAATGACACCGGGCCCATGCATTTGCTTGCGGTGGCCGGTACGCCCTGCCTCGTCCTGTTTTCCAGCGCCTCGGATCCCAATCGCTGCGCGCCGCGCGGCTACCTCGTCGAGACACTTCAGGTGCCCGACCTGTCCGAGCTCACGCCGCCGGAGGTCCTGACCCGTGTCAGCGATCTGCTCACGACGCCGGTTGCCGTTCATTAGAGCGGCGTGCGCTCAAGTGGAATCGCAATTGCCATGAGAAACTCAGTGTCATTGCCGGACTTGATCCGGCAATCCAGGGCCGCATGCTCAAAGGTCCGTAGCCCTGGACCCCCGGGTCAAGCCCGGGGGTGACACTGTGTGAGCTGGGTCCACCTGAACATCCGGCGCTCTAGTGGACTTGGGAGCGTGCAGTCCCCCTCACCCCGACCCTCTCCCCAAGGGGAGAGGGAGCAGAGACGCGTCCCCTCTCCCCTTGGGGGAGGGTTAGGGTGAAGGGGCGATCCACACTCGTCTAAGAATTGACGCCCAGTCTTTCGAGCGCCTTCGCATCGGCTTCGGCCATGCGTGCGCGATAGGGCGCGAGTTTCGCCTCTAGCTCCGTCACTGTTTCGGACTTTGCTGCCGTGGGGTGGCCGGGGAACGGCGGCGCGGGTGCGTATTCGATCCCGAGGGCGATCGATCGCGCCGTCGCCTCGTCGGCGAGGGTTGCCGCGAGCGTGAGCCCCATGTCGATACCGGCGGTGACGCCGCCGCCGGTCAACCGGTCACGATCCGCGACGACCCGGTCCGCGATAGGATGCGCGCCGAAGGCGGCCAGCCGGTGCAACGAGGCCCAATGGGTCGTCGCGCGGTAGCCCCGGAGAAGCCCCGCGGCGGCAAGGATCATGGCACCCGTGCAGACCGAGGTGATGAACCGGCACTTGGGCGCTCTCACATCGAGGAAGCGCAGAATTTCCGTATCCGCCATCGCGGTCAGGTGACCCGGTCCGCCGGGCAGGCACAAAACATCGAGCTTGGGCGCAAGCGCGAAGGTCGTGGTCGGAAGCACCTGAAGACCGCTGTCGCTGCGCACGGGGTGAAGGTCCTGGGCGATCAGATGGCACTGTGCTCCAGGCACGCGCGCGAGCACTTCCCAGGGCCCGGAAAAATCGAGCTGGGTCACGCCGGGAAAAATAGGAAATCCGATCTGGATTGGATTGGCCATGCGGCACCTCCGGTTTCAGGGTGGTGCCCAGGCGAGCGGCTCACACGGCCGAGCGAATAGGGGCTTAGGGCCGTCCTTCGCGCTCCCCGGTGGTCTGTCCACCTGTGTCGCCAGTCGCGCGAGTGGGTCAATCTTAAGGCAAGGGAGCCGCGCTCGCAAATGCGCGTTTCTTGACTTCGCGGGCCGTCCTCGCGAAGGTGCCGCACTTTGCTTCGCCCCATTCTTGCTTCACTTGTGAACGAAAACCGATGAGCTCTCCCGCCTCCGCATCGCACGACGTCCATATCACGCTGCCCGACGGCAGCGTGCGCACGTTCGGCGCGGGCATCACGGGCGGCGATGTCGCGGCGGCCATCGGGCCCGGTCTCGCCAAGGCGGCGCTCGCCGCGAAGATCGACGGCAACGTTTCCGACCTCGATCTGCCGATCACGCAGGATTCGAAGCTCGCCATCGTCACGCGCAAGGACGAGGGGGACGCGCTCGATCTCATCCGTCACGACGCCGCGCATATTCTCGCGATGGCGGTGCAGGAGCTTTTCCCCGGCACGCAGGTAACGATCGGTCCCGTCATCGAGGATGGCTTCTATTACGATTTCGCGCGCGACGAGCCGTTCCGGCCCGAGGATCTGCCGCTCATCGAGCAGCGCATGAAGGAGATCGTCGACCGCGACGAGAAAACGCGCCGCGAGGTCTGGCGGCGCGACGACGCGGTGAAGCATTTCAAGGACATGGGCGAGCGCTACAAGGCCGAGCTGATCGCGGCGATTCCGGCCGGCGAGGACGTGCGCATCTATCACCATGGTCCCTGGCACGATCTCTGTCGCGGGCCCCATCTCATGTCGACGGGCAAGATCGGCAAGGCGTTCAAGCTCACCAAGATCTCCGGCGCCTATTGGCGCGGCGATGCGAAGAACGCGCAGCTTCAGCGCATCTACGGCACGGCCTGGCGCGACGAGAAGGAGCTTGCCGCCTATCTCCACCGCATCGAGGAGGCCGAGAAGCGTGATCACAGGAAGCTCGGCCGCGAGATGGAGCTCTTCCACATTCAGGAAGAGGCGGTGGGTCAGGTGTTCTGGCACCCGAAGGGCTACACGCTCTACCGGACGCTCGAGAATTACATCCGGCGCAAGATCTCGCGCGCAGGCTATGTCGAGGTGAAGAGTCCACAGCTGCTCGATCGCAAGCTCTGGGAAGCCTCCGGGCATTGGGAGAAGTATCGCGAGAACATGTTCATCGCCGAGGTCGACGAGGGCGAGAACAGCGAGAAGCGCATGCTCGCGGTCAAACCGATGAATTGCCCGGCGCATATCCAGATCTACAACCAGGGGCTCAAATCTTACCGCGACCTGCCGCTGCGCATGGCGGAGTTCGGCTCCTGTCACCGCTACGAGCCGTCGGGCGCGCTGCACGGCATCATGCGCGTGCGCGCCTTCGTGCAGGACGATGCGCATATCTTCTGCACGAACGAGCACATCACGCCGGAGACGAAGGCGTTCTGCGATCTGCTGCTCGAATGCTATCGCGAACTCGGCTTCAGCGACGTGCGCGTCAAGCTGGCGACGCGCCCGGAGAAGCGTATCGGCAGCGATGAGAGCTGGGATCTCGCCGAAGGCGCGCTGCGGGAAGCCACACAATCCGCAGGGCTTACTTATGAAGAGAACCCCGGCGAGGGCGCGTTCTACGGTCCGAAGCTCGAATTCGTGCTGCGCGACGTGATCGGGCGCGATTGGCAATGCGGCACGCTGCAGGTCGACTTCAGCATGCCCGAGCGGCTGGGCGCAGTCTTTGTCGGCGAGGACAGCAAGAAGCACGTGCCCGTCATGCTTCATCGCGCCATTCTGGGTTCCATGGAGCGCTTCATCGGCATCTTGATCGAGCATTACGCCGGCAAGTTCCCGCTCTGGCTCGCCCCGGTTCAGGCGGTGGTCGCAACCATCACCTCGGATGCCGATGGCTATGCCGAGGACGTGGCCCGGCGCCTGAAGGCTGCGGGCGTGCGTGCCGAGATCGATCTGCGCAACGAGAAGATCAACTACAAGGTGCGCGAGCACTCCCTCGCCAAGGTGCCGGTCCTTCTCGTGGTCGGCCGCAAGGAAGCGGAGATGCAGACGGTTTCGATCCGCCGCCTGGGCTCCGAGAAGCAGGAGCAGTCCTCGCTCGCCGACGCCGTGACGACGCTCGCCGCCGAAGGCCGCGCGCCCGATCTTTAGTTCGATCGGATGCAGATCAACTTCGAGCTGGTGGACGGCGAAAGAGCTGAAAACGTCAACGAATGCTTCTTGAATTGGTAAGAAAATGAACGATCTCGGGACGTGAATGACAGCCCGAGCGTTTGGGCTCTTGCCCGATGCCCGTCTTTCGATGTTAGGTGATAGGGTTTCAGTTTAGGCGGCGCCTTTTTCGGGCCGCCATGGAGAGAATGGATAGAGGAGAGTGAACATCAGACGTCCAATGCCTTCTGCGCCCGCCAAGGACGGGCCGCACGTAAACGAGGAGATCGAAGCCCCACGGGTTCTGGTCATCGACGGTGCCGGCGAGAAGTTGGGCATCCTTCCAACGGAAGAGGCGATCGCGCGCGCCGCGGAAGCCGGCCTCGATCTGGTCGAGGTCTCGCCCCAGGCAGACCCCCCGGTCTGCAAGATGATGGACTTCGGAAAGTACAAATATCAGGCGCAAAAGAAAGCCAACGAAGCGCGCAAGAAGACGAAGACCATCGACATCAAAGAAATCAAGATGCGGCCGAACATCGACACGCACGACTATCAGGTCAAGATGCGCTCGATGTTCCGTTTCTTCGAAGAAGGCGACAAGGTAAAGGTGACCTTGCGGTTCCGTGGCCGCGAGATGGCTCACCAGGAGCTCGGCATGCAGCTTCTGGAAAAGGTCCAGAAGGAAGTCGAGCCGATTGCCAAGGTTGAGCAGTCGCCGAAGCTCGAAGGCCGGCAGATGATTATGGTCATGGCGCCCAAATAGGGCGCCGGTCCCCCAGTGGTTAATGGCGAATAAGTGATGGCCCGCGCCCCGGTCGTGGGGGCGGGCAGGCCGTTGCCCCATGTTAATCCTTGGGCGCGCATGATAGACACTTGCGTGCTTGAGGAGGAGAGTGGCGGCGATGAGGCGGACGTGGTGGATCGGCGGAGCGCTTGGTGCGGCCGGCCTTCTGGCAGCCGTTCCCGCTGGTGCGGTCGACATCGTCAACCGGGACAGCAGGGCGTATGATGTCCGCGTCGTCGAAAGCCCCTCGTCATCCAGATTGAGTGTCGCACCTTACACGACCCAGATGAGCGTGTGCTGGTCGTGCAAGATCACCGTGCAAGGCATGGGTGAGATCGAGGTCCGTCCGGGGCAGACGGTCATCATCGCCAATGGCGTGGCGTGGGCCCAGGATCCCGTGAAGCCGTGGAAGGCGACGCCGACGCTGCGCGAGCAGCTCGGATTGGGCGCGCCGCCCGACAACGGGATCAATATGCCTCGGACTCCAACGTTCGACGCGGGCCTGCCGCAACGGCCGAACGGGGGGCTCGCCCCCTTGGGCCAGCCTCAGGGCGGAGGCAATGGCGGGCGCTGAGCGCCTGTTCCTCTCTGCCACCTTACGTTCGAAGTCATTTTGATGGCGCCCGCCCCTGGGCTAGGGTCCTGCGATGCTTGTGACCTCTCCGCAGGTGGGCGATCTGCTGCGCGAATGGCGCCAGAGGCGGCGCCTCAGTCAGCTCGATCTGGCGCTTGATGCAGGCATTTCCACGCGCCACTTGAGCTTTGTCGAAACCGGACGCGCGCAACCAAGCCGGGACATGCTCGTTCATTTGGCCGAGCGGCTGGACGTTCCGGTGCGCGAGCGTAACGTGCTGCTCATCGCGGGCGGCTTCGCGCCGGTTTACCCGCAGCGCTCTCTCGAAGATCCGGTGCTGCAGGCGCAATACGCGGCGATCACGCTCGTGCTCGATCGTCACAAGCCTTACCCGGCCTTCGCCCTCGACCGCCATTGGACCATCGCCGCCAGCAATGGGGCGCTTCCGGCGCTCTATGAGGACGTCGCGCCGGAGCTTTTGCAGCCGCCCGCCAATGCTCTCCGGTTGAGCCTGCACCCGAAAGGCCTGGCGCCCAGGATCGCCAATCTCGCGGAGTGGCGCGCGCATCTTCTTTCGCGCTTGCGCCGTCAGTTCGATCTCACTGCGGACCCCGTGCTGGGCGCGCTGCTCGCGGAGGTCACCACCTATCCCGTCCTTTCGTCACGGCCCGCGCAGGTGCAGCTGGAGCATGAAGTCGTCGTGCCGTTCAGGATCGAGACCGAGGTGGGGCTACTCTCGTTCTTCTCGACCACCACCGTGTTCGGCACGCCGGTTGAAGTGACCCTGTCGGAACTGACGCTCGAATTATTCTTTCCTGCCGACGCCGAGACGACGGCGCGCGTCCAAAAGCTGAGCGCCTTACCTCGGACGTAATCGATTTGGCTCCCGCCATCCCGGACAATTTAGGGCATCGGCGGCCCGACGCCGCCGAACGACCTGAGGAGCGAACCATGACCAACGTCAACCAAATCGTCGTGCAATACCTCGCGGCCTGGAACGAGCGGGACCCCAAGCGCCGGCGGGATCTCATCGCCAAAACCTGGGCCGAGGATGGCAGCTATGTCGATGCTCATCGCCAGGGAAAGGGCCATGAGGCCATCGATGCGCTCATCGCCACGGCCCAGGACGAGTTCGCCGGCTATCGGCTCGGCCTGTCGAGTGGCGTGGAAGCCCACAATCATTATGTCCGCTTCAGTTGGACCGCCGGCGGCACGGCCGAGGCGCCCCTCTATCTCGGGGGCACGGATTTCGTATCCTTGTCGACGGACGGCCGGATTCAGGCGGTGGCCGGGTTTACGGACGCGGCCCCGGCCGCAGCCTAGGCGGATCGGCCTTGCAAATCGCGGGCTTTCCCTTATAAGACCGCCTTTCTATTCGGGAGCCGCCCGGCGGGGCATGCCGTGGCGGCTCATCAACGCTCGACTTCAGCCCCTTCAGGCATGAGGTCTTCCCAAGAGGAGAGCCAAATGCCCAAAATGAAGACCAAGAGCGGCTGCAAGAAGCGCTTCAAGCTGACCGCGACGGGCAAGGTCAAGCACGGCCAGGCGAACAAGCGCCACCGGCTGATCTCCAAGTCGAACAAGCAAATCCGCCAGCTGCGCGGCACGACCACCCTCAACAAAGCGGACGGGAACAAGGTCAAGGCCTGGATGCCTTACGCCTGAGCTTCGATCGCGACATTTGAGAGGGAGAGACCGATATGACCCGCGCAACAAACATGGTGGCCTCGCGCAACCGCCGCCGCGAAATTCTGAAGCGCGCCAAGGGCTATTACGGCCGGCGCAAGAACACGATCACCGTCGCGCGCGCCGCCGTCGACAAGGCCGGCCAATACGCCTATCGCGACCGGCGCAACAAGAAGCGCACCTTCCGCGCGCTCTGGATCCAGCGCATCAACGCCGCGGTCCGTGCTCACGGGCTCACTTACGGCCGATTTATCAACGGCCTCGAGCGCGCGGGCGTCGAGGTGGACCGCAAGGTGCTGTCCGATCTCGCCATCCGTGAGCCCGAGGCCTTCAAGGCCCTGGTGGAGACGGCGCGGGGCGCGCTCGCCTGATCTCGCAAAGGTCGCCGGGGCCGATTTCCGTCTCGAAGGGGCGGGAAGCGTGAGGCGCGGCGTGTGGGATAGGTGAGGGCACCATGGCGGACCTCGACAAGCTGAAAGACGAAATTCTCGCTGCGACCGCGGCGGCGGGCGATGCCGCCGCGCTGGAAGCGATCCGCGTCGGCGCGCTGGGCAAAAAGGGCTCGGTCAGCGAGCTCATGAAGGGGCTCGGCGCGATGAGCCCCGAAGCCCGCAAGACCGAAGGCGCCAGGCTCAACGCGTTGCGCGACGAGATCGCCGAAGCCCTGCAGGCGCGCAAGGATGGGTTGAATGCGGCCGCGCTCACCGAGCGCCTCGCCACCGAGCGCGTCGACATCACGCTGCCCGTTTCCGAGCTGCAAGGCCGCATCCATCCCGTGAGCCAGGTGATGGACGAGATTCTGGCGATCTTCGCGGATCTGGGCTTCGCAATTGCCGAAGGGCCGGATGTCGAGACGGATGAGCTCAATTTCTCGGCGCTCAACATTCCCGACGATCATCCCGCGCGCCAGATGCACGATACGTTCTATCTGGAGCCCGGCGCCGATGGTTCGCGCGCGCTGTTGCGCACGCATACGAGCCCGGTGCAGATCCGTTCCATGCGCGGCGGCTCGCCGCCGTTGCGCATCATTGCACCGGGACGCACCTATCGCTGCGATTCCGATCAGACCCACACGCCGATGTTCCATCAGGTCGAGGCGCTCGTCATCGATCGCGGCATTCACATGGGCCATCTCAAATGGACCATCGAGGCGTTCTGCAAGGCGTTCTTCGAAGTGCCGCAGGTGAAGATGCGGCTGCGCCCGAGCCACTTCCCGTTCACGGAGCCGTCGGCCGAGGTTGATATCGGCTGCCGCCGCGCGGGCGGGCAGATCCTGTTCGGCGAAGGCGACGATTGGCTCGAGATCATGGGCTGCGGCATGGTGCATCCGAAGGTGTTGGCGGCGGGTGGGCTCGATCCGG